>JAESFT010000070.1_pt1 | contig 171230 bp, 159 predicted proteins | sample 9269451 | NCBI WGS metagenome assembly JAESFT01 (sample SAMN14502557, study PRJNA617106) | algae metagenome | isolation source: Scytonema hyalinum WJT4-NPBG1 and co-occurring heterotrophs from well... | place: USA: Mojave Desert, Joshua Tree National Park, California | collected 2006-05-25
AAATACTTAACACAGCCAATTACTGTTATTAATTTCAGCAATGCCCTCTGGGTACGCCACTTTGACATAGTACGTAAATACTATAAAATTGCGATCGCGCTGTGCCAGTTGCGTAAGTCCTGAAATATTCCAATGCCTGCAAAATCTTGTCGGGTTTTCTACACTAACGACAAGTTGCTAAATGTTCATCAAACATTGTACATTTTATTTAGCTGGCTAAATATAACTCATGTATGTCTGACAAACCCATACAAGAAACCATCTGCTGTTTGATGGTGCAAGTGTGTAAAGCACACCGCAATCAAGCTGCTGCGGTTTTAGCGGAACTAGGATTGCATACTGGGCAAGAAATTTTGCTCATGCATCTGTGGGAACACGATGGGTTAATTCAATCTGAACTGGCTTCTCTGATGCAAGTCGAAGCCCCAACTTTAACAAAAATGATACACAGGATGGAAAAAGCTGGGTTTTTGGAGCGACGTAAAGATGAAGAAGATGCGCGAATTTGCCGGATTTACTTGACACAGGCGGGGCGATCGCTCCAAAAACCAGTCACCTGTGCTTGGAATCTTTTAGAAAAACGCGTATTAGCTAACCTGACACAGGAAGAGCAATTTGTGTTTCGTCGGTTGCTTTTGCAGGTTCGCAATAACCTAACTTGAAGCTTGTTTTTTCACCATTTGTTTAGCCAGCTAACAAATTGCGAAAAACGACAATCTACTCTATTCATCCAAAATCTAAAAATCCAAAATCGGAGAAGGCTGTATGGATTTGTTGACGTTGGATACCTTGCCAGTAGAGTTACGGAATGCAATTGTACACCGTGACTTAGCAGCAGGAGAAAACCTCTTTCAACAAGGAGACTTGGCATTATCTTTTTTTGTTGTAGAAACGGGACGAGTTAGACTTGTCCGCTACACCAGTGGCGACAAAGAGGTGACTTTACAGATTGCTGGTTCTGGGGAGGGTATAGCTGAAATTGCCTTGTTCTCAGAAACTTACCCGTGTACCGCAGTTGCAGAAGTGAATTCGCGGGTGATTATCTATCCCAAAGAACCTCTTTTATCAGCAATCCGTAACAATCCAGACTTAGCAGAAGATTTCATGGCAATGCTAGTGCGGAAAATCGAGGATTTGAAAATACGCATAGAGTTGCGAGATATTCGAGCAGCGCACGAGCGACTGCTGCGATATCTACGCTATCAAACACAGTCTGGCGAACAAAGCGTCGTTAACTTTGACCGCCCCCTCAAAGATATTGCTGTTGATTTGGGTCTTACGCCTGAAACCCTCTCCCGGGCATTGACGAGGCTAGAGCGCGATGGGATGATTACGCGAACACGTATGCAGATCACGCTTGTGAATTCACCTGCAGCTTGATTTAAATCAATGAAATTGTTCTACCAAATTCATTACCATATCAAATTGGTTTGAATATTGGCTAAAGTCTGGAAATCTAAAAAAATTTAAGCATGACCCAAATAGCGCTTGCTCCTGTTGTATCTAGCTTACCCAAAGATGAGCAACTGCCACCGATTAAACCAGGAAAAGCCTTTGCTCGTTGATTTCAAACAGCAAGGAGCTTCTCTTGCAATCTTTCCTAACCCACCTCTGTTAACCAGTTTGCATACAGAATGGAGCGGTATTCATTTTGAGCATCATCATCAGCCTAGTCATGATACCCCAGAGCATTGCCTGACAATGCATACTATCAGTATTGCCTTAGACGCCGGTTCCACAGAAAGATGGTTTGACGGACATAAAAAAAGCGAATACCAGACGAAAGGAACCACAGCGATTATTCCGGCTGGGACACTCCACCGTTGCTTATGGCAAGAGGAGGTTCAATTCATGTTTGTGGCAATTGACCCGAAGCTTTTGATACAGTTAGGTGTCGAAGTCGCAGCACCTGAGGACATTGAACTGATTCCTCACTTTGCCACATTGCAGGATCCCCTGATTCTGGGTATATTATTATCGCTTAAAGACGAACTAGAGTCAAGCAATCAAGGAGATAATTTGTATGTTGAGCAGTTGAAAACGACGCTAGTTCTTCATCTGTTAAAAAAATATTGTGCTAAAAAACCTCAAAAATCAACGTATGTTGATGGATTATCTAAGTCTCAATTAAGACAATTAATTGGGTATATTCACAGCCATATTGACTCGGAAATAAAATTGACCACGTTAGCAGAAATGGCGGGAATAAGCCAATACTACTTCTGCCAACTCTTCAAGCAATCATTGGGTATAAGTCCTTACCAATACGTCCTTCAGTTGCGGGTAGAACGAGCAAAGCAGTTGCTCAAGAGCCAAAAGATGACGATTTGTGATATTGCTTTGGCGTGTGGTTTTGCCAATCAAAGCCACTTTACCAAACACTTTCGCAAGCTGACGGGGACGACACCCAAGGCATATTGGAAAAATTTATCAATGGTAAGCGCACAGTAAGTCTAGCGACTGGCACACACACAGAGTTCAACCCGGAATAAATGCAAATAAGCATAAGGTAAAACAAGGAGAAAGTATATGAAAATGAGAAAACTGGGACATCAAGGACTGGTTGTTTCAGAACTGGGGCTCGGTTGTATGGGTATGTCTGAGTTCTACGGGGATAGCAATGAGCAAGAAGCGATCGCCCGCAAGGGCTCGGCTCCCTTTGGAGCATCGCCACGATTCATCATGCTCTTGACCTCGGTGTCAACTTGCTTGATACCGCTGATATGTACGGTCCGTTTACTAACGAGCAGTTAGTTGGTCGAGCCATCCAAGACCGTCGAGATCAGGTAGTGCTAGCAACCAAGTTCGGCAATGTCCGCACAGCGGATGGCGGATGGTTGGGTATTAGTGGCAGACCAGAATATGTGCAGCAGGCTTGCGATGCTTCACTCCAGCGTTTAGGCGTAGACACCATTGACCTTTATTATCAGCATCGGGTTGACCCGAATGTGCCAATTGAAGAAACGATTGGAGCAATGGCAGAGCTTGTACAGCAAGGCAAGGTGCGCTACCTCGGCATTTCCGAAGCAGCTCCTGCGACAATTCGTCGGGCAGTTGCAGTTCATCCGATCACGGCGTTGCAGACAGAGTATTCGCTTTGGAGCCGCGAACCAGAGGATGAAATTCTATCCACCTTGCGGGAGTTGGGCATTGGCTTTGTCGCCTACAGTCCTCTGGGACGAGGATTTCTCTCAGGAGCAATAAAGAGTCCAGATGACTTGGCACCAGACGATTATCGCAGACTTTCGCCCCGCTTCCAAGGGGAAAACTTTGACAAGAACCTGGAATTGGTAGAGCAAGTGAAAGCGATTGCCCAAGGGGCAGTGCGCAAGAGCGCAATCGCCGCTGAAAAAGGCGTGACACCAAGTCAACTTGCATTGGCATGGATTTTAGCTCAAGGCGACGACATTGTTCCTATCCCTGGCACAAAACGCCGCGCTTATTTGGAAGAAAATGTAGCAGCAACCGAAATCACGCTCAGCCCAGACGATTTGCGTCTTCTTGATGAGGTAGCACCTAAAGGAATTGCAGCGGGTGAGCGCTATTCGGCTGAACATATGAGCGCAGTCAATCAATGAAGCTAGTTAACGTTCTATCACTTTACTGAGAAAATAATCTAGAATCCTTACAACGCAAGAGTTTTACCAAAAACCTTGATTTCAGCCGTTTGGTTAGAAAATAAACGCTCAAACCCTTGCCCCATATAAAGTTTAAAATCCCTAGGTATAGGGGGGAGTTTCTGTTAGGGGGTTGGGAGCGATCGCGCAAAGCGCACTGCCCCGAATCGCTCACGCTCTCCACGAGTCATCAACATTTTTGGAAAATTTTCCCAAAATCCAAAACGAAAGCAGCTGTGCGCTCCGGCATCAGCTGCTTTTTAAACGAATATGTATTCTTGTAATAAAAAGCACATAAAATTAAGTGATATTGCGACATGATCCAGGATTTGGCTAAGCGTGGTTTACTGAGTTTACTGAAAAATGGTGTGACTATTTGTATGGAGGGATGAAATGTTTGTCACGAGTACTCGTTGGGCTTGGTTCATCGCAATTGCGACAACTTTCTGTGCTAATTGCGCCTTGGCTCAAATTACCCCAGATAGCACTCTACCCAATAATTCCATCCGCAACATAAATGGCAACACCTTTAATATCACTGGTGGAACTCAAGTAGGCAGTAATCTGTTCCACAGTTTCAAGGATTTCTCTGTTCCCCGTGGTAGCGAAGCTTTCTTTAACAATGCTGTTGACATTGGGAACATCATCACTCGCGTCACAGGTGGGTCTATATCCAATATTGATGGGTTGATTCGCACCCTAGGTACAGCCAACCTGTTTCTGATTAATCCGTCGGGAATTGTTTTTGGACCGAATGCCAGTTTGAATGTCGGCGGCTCATTTGTTGCATCAACTGCCAATGCCATTCAGTTTGGGAATCAAGGTTTTTTCAGCGCAACCAATCCAGAAGCCCCCTCACCCTTGCTGACAATTCAGCCTTCTGCTCTAGTCTCCAACCAAATTGCAGCATCTATCCAAAATAACGAAGTAGTACCAGCGCCAGCTTCCTTAGCTTCTTCGCCACGGGAAAATGCATTTGGTCTACGTGTTCCAGATGGTCAGAGTTTGCTGTTGGTAGGCGGCAACATTGCCATGAATGGTGGGGGGCTGAATGCTCTTGACGGTCGAGTTGAATTGGCAGGATTGGCAGCTCCCGCAATAGTAGGGCTTTCGTTTAATGACAAGAATATCTCCTTGAGTGTGCCGCAGGATGTAGCAAGAGCGGATGTATCCTTAACAGGTGGAGCTAAGGTTGATGTGACTGGTGGTGGTCAGGGTAGTGTAGCAATCACCGCTCGCAATCTAGATATTCTGGAAGGAAGTAGGATTTCTGCTGGCATTCTTGGGAAAGAACCCGCAGTAGGCTCACCGAGAGGAAATATTTCGCTCAATGCTACAGGAGTAGTGACAATCAATCATCCCAGCCGAGTTACCAATAATGTGGGACCAGACCGATTTGAAGGAACTATTAAGGGTGATGCAGGTGACATCAATATCACAGCTGGTGATATTTATATAAATAATCGCGCTACTACTCCAACAGATAATTTTGAGGCAGCAGTAGAAGCACGCAGCGGTGGAGAGGGACGTGCGGGAAACGTATCACTGTTTGCCACAAATTCCATCACTTTAATTGGGCAGGATGAAACTGGATATGAGCAGGTTATCTCTACATACTACCGCGCCTCGACGGTGCCCGGCGGCGGAGATATCAAACTCACAGCCAATGATATCTCTTTAAAAAATGTTTATATGAACACTGCTACAGGTAATGGTGCAGGAAACATATCAATATCAGGTAAAAAATCGGTATCTATAGCTGAAAACAGCTCACTCGTTGCTGGAAGTGATAATGGCAATTCTGGAAATATCACAGTCGAATCCGACGGTCCTATTTCTATTGATCGTAGTCTGCTAGGCAACAACGTTGGCGAGGGCAATAATCCTCAAGGCATTCCTCGCAATGCTGGTGATATCAACATTAAGGGGCAGTCTATTTCTATAACTGGCGGATCACTCATAGAATCTAGCTCGGAAGAACAAGGTGTGAATTCTGGCAATATTAGCCTTTTCGCTACAGATAAAGTCGAAATATCAGGTTATGACCAGTTCCATTCTGTATGTTGCAGGGATCGCACACTTGACTTTGCATATACTACTTTAGGGACAACAAGTTTATCTGGCTCTCTTGGTCAGGCTGGGGAAATCAGTGTTAACACTCCTACTTTGCGTGTATTTGATGGGGCAATTTTAAGGGCAGACAGTCAGAGTGCCTTTAACGGGGGTAATATTAACGTTAATGCCAATGTTGTCGAGCTAACGAGTGGCGGGCAACTTCTTACCAGTGCCTCAAGTCTTGGCAATGCAGGTAACGTCAACCTCAACGTTACTGAGCGTATTCTCATTGATGGTAGTAACCCCAGCTTTGACGAAGTTAAAGAAACAGCTAGAATATTCAATCTTAATCCTGAGAATGTTGATAATCAATTTGTACTTGGTCCTGATAGTCCTGCTAGTGGGATATTTGCTAGTACAACATCCACTCAGGGAGGCAACATTAAAATAGAAGCACCAAGGTTGTTGCTACTGCGTCGCGGCGGTCAAATATCAGCAAAAGCTGACAATAATGGTGATGGTGGCAATATCACCATCAATGCTCCAAATGGCTTTATCGTTGGCATAGCTTCCGAAAATAGCGACATCCTTGCAAATGCCAATCAGGGTTCTGGGGGTCAGATTAGAATCAATGCCACTAACATCTATGGACTAGAGAACCGTACTCAGCTCTCTCCAGATCCAAAAATTAGTGAAATCAACGCCAGTTCACAATTTGGGCAAAGTGGCAATGTCGAAATCATCACCCCCGATGTTAACCAAAGACTAGAATTAGTGGAACTCCCCACAGTGTTAGCAGATACATCAAAGCTGTTAGCAAATAGTAGCTGTGCTGCTGTTGCTAGCACAGATGCTGATACACAAAAAAGCAAATTTACTATCACTGGACGCGGTGGTTTGCCTCCCAGCCCCTATGAACCTCTCACCACTGATGTCATATGGTCAGATACCCGCGTGCCTACTATCACATCACCGCAACAGCGCTCAGAAAAACCTGCGGGCTTACCACAGTCTAAAACGGATGTTGTGAAAATTGTCCCTGCTACAGGGTGGGTATTCGACGGCAAGGGGAATGTTACCCTCATCTCCCATGCATCCAATGCAAACTTGGGATCTACTCCTGCTTGTCAAAAATGATTTTGGCAAATTTTCCCAAAATGTCAAAGGGAAAGCATTTGACGCTGGAGCTCTTGATCTGGTGTTTTTTATAGATCGTCCAAAGTGAAACTCATTGCTGGATTTTGAGGCTCAGCGAGCGTGAAATCCTCTTCAGCAAGAAGAAAACAAAGCATCAAAGCGCTGCTTCTGAACGAGTTGAAAGCACATTATGAAGCAGTGCAACCATTTCGGCACGAGAGGAAACCTGAAGCTTGCGAAACATTCGTTTTAAGGCTTGCTTAACAGAATTTTCTTGAATCCACAAAGCTGTACCGATTTCAGCATTCGTTAGTCCCTGTGCCACCAGTTCAGCAATTTGAATTTCACGCGGTGTTAACCGATGAGTATCCACAGCATTGAATTTTATCAGTTGCGACTGTCTCGTGGCAAACCACGTTGACAGATGCAGGCAAAAGGCACTTAGATCAGCCAGATTCTGAGCATGAAAAGCAGAACTACCCTGAACGCGGGTAAAGCCAACTCCTCCAACAAGGCAACCATTGCTGACAATCGGTCCAGCCATCACATGCCCATGATCAGAACGCGGGCAAATCCTCTGCCATGCTCCTGGAGGCAACAACAATTCTTCGTGAACGGGGGCATGGCGCTCAACTAAGTAGCGCAAGACTGGATTATGTTCTACAGATAAAGCTAATTTCAGAATGCTCGGAAGATTGGGATCGATAGGGGGAAGTTTCTTAAAGAAAAAAAGCCCCCAACGTTGGGCGACAAAATACTCACCAACTTTAACCATGACGTGCTGTCGTAGTTCTTCTTCGTCACCAGCAGAGGCGATCGCCCCAAATAAAGACTGCAAAGAATTCGCCATCATAGTTGCTGCAAACTGTACTCGATCGAGGACTAGGCGTGGTTGGTGGACATTCCTAGTATAGATTCTGTTGCAATCGTTATTAGGAGACTGACCCATGAAAAATTCACACAAGCTCACGATTGGTTTGGTGATTTATCCGGGTATGACAACTATTGACTTCGCTGGACCACACCAAGTTTTTAACTTGCTTCCCAATCGACAGCTTCATCGGATTTGGAAAACTTTGGATGCCATAGAAACTGAAGAAGGCATGAGAATTTTACCCGATACCACTTTTGAGAATTGTCCGCCTTTAGATGTTCTCTTTGTTGGTGGTGGTTCAGGGCAGGTCACGCTAGTCGATGATCCGGAAATGATTGAATTTTTCCACAAACAAGGCAGCACTGCAAAGTTTATCACCTCAGTGTGCATGGGTTCTGAATTCCTTGCTAAGGCTGGACTGCTGCAAGGGTATCAAGCGGCTTCCCATTGGGCAGGACGTGAGCAGTTAACAGCGCTGGGAGTAGAGGTAGGGACAGAGCGAGTGGTGATTGACCGCAATCGCATTACTGGCGGTGGTGCTACGGCAGGCATCGATTTTGGACTGGTGATTGCTGGAATACTTTGCGGTGAGGAGACTGCCAAAATCATTGAACTACTGCTAGAGTACGATCCTGCCCCTCCGTTTAATGTTGGTTCACCAGACAAAGCTGGAGCCGATCTGGTGTCTAAGGCGATGCCCTTTTGGCTCAATTGGCTAAAGACTTATAAGCCGGAACTCGTCAAAGCATTTGCTACACAAACAAAGCAAACGGTTGTACCATTAGGCACTCATCAGTAGCGTTTCGTTATGGCAGTAGCATGATGCCCATTGCAAAAATCATCTAACCTGTCTCAAACCCTACTTTATCGAGCTTTTCCTCACTAATATCCACAAACTTACTTTGAAAAGAAAGTTGTAATTATGACAATAAGTTTGAGTACTGATAGTACACAACCAGCTCCACGCTGGAACCTGATTGGTTTTCTGACGCTAGCTGTACTCTTCAATCTCTGTCTGAATGCCCAAGTGTTGACGGTTGGACTAGCGTACTTTTACAATCCCGAGTGGTGGAACATTCATGTTTGGCTGGTGCGTGGGTACGGTGGATTAACAGTGATCCTGCTTTTATGGGTGTACCTGGTTCCATTTCCTCGCAGAGTGCGGAGCCTGACAGCAAGTATGCCAGTGCTGCTGGGATTGCAATTTCTCACGATTCACTTAAAATCACCGTTACCTTTGGGAGTACTTCACCCACTGATCGGATTTACGCTGTTCTCTGTTTCCACAACGTTAGTCCATCGCGCGCAGCGTGTAGCGTTCCCCAAGCTTGATACTGAGGGTGATATCGAGTTGATTTCGCAATAATTCTGTGATTCTACTGGGAAAAATGTTGCTTACTTACCAACAACTACTCAGGCACAACTCAACGAAGTCAAAGCCAATCAGAACCGCACTGCTGACACGTTGCGTACCCAAATCAATCGAGCCAAAGCGACGTTAAACCAGATTGCCGAAGTTCGTCCTGTGGATGGGTAATATTGCCAGTCAACTTCAGCAATATAACCGACTTTCAGCCCAACTTAATAACTTACAAATTCAAGTTGCGGGTGTCTTCACAATGGGAGTTTCATTCTCGGCTGATGGCAATTTGATTGTCAGTGACTCTACTTTTTTGCGTTTGTTTCCAGAAGCCGATCAGATGAAATCGATGTCGGTTTAATCGTGTTGAAAACAGGTGCAAACATTGAGCAAGTGCAAACAAATTTAAAAGCCAAATTGCCAAATGATGTGCTGGTTCTCACCAAGGAAGAATTTATAGAACGAGAGAAAACTTATTGGGGACAAAACAGACCTATCGGCGTTATCTTTGGATTCGGAAGTATTGTCGCTTTTTTGGTGGGAACAGTGATTGTTTATCAGATTCTTTACTCTGATGTTTCCTTTTCACCTACCCGAATACGCCACGCTCAAAGCAATGGGCTATAGCGATCGCTACTTGATTGGCGTTTTGCTTCAAGAGGCTTTGATTTTAGCAATATTGGGTTTTATTCCGGAATTTACGATTTCACTTGGGCTTTACGGACTCATTGCAAAGGCGACGCTACTTCCCGTTCAAATGACATTGAATCGCGCCAGACTCGTACTGTTTCTGACTGTTGTGATGTGTGTTGCATCGGGAGCGATCGCTCCCGGCGTAAGTTACAGTCTGCTGACCCTGCCGATATTTTCTAATTCTTACTCATTAGTAGAAAAAAGCCCTCTTAAAAGAGGGCTCAAATGTAATATGCTATAGTGCTATATATTCATACTTTAACTTTGTTATTACGTGTTTTGTACCTCCTTTAGATAGACGTATTTACAATTTTATTTGATTGAAAAAAAATAAAATATACATTAAGAAATCCCCCCTATCGGCAATGGAGGAAAATAGCAGGGGAGATTGGCGTGATGTTGGTGTTCATCCATTTTCTAGTATTAGTAAATATTAGCGAATTCTATACCACCAGATGGCAGATATAATTGTTAATTTATTATGTAATTTCCACTACAAAGTATTCACAGACACATAGAGATTTAATAAAAATCAATTCCAAGAGTAGAAGTTAGAGGAAAACAGAACTAGTTAGTTTGTAAATTGTGGAGTATTTTAGTTGCATTTTACTAATGGGTGAAATTTGCAAAACCATTTTGTTAGTCGAAGACGAGCCTGATGCACGATTTTTAATCGTCACTTCATTTGAATTCGCTGAATTACCAGTCTCTTTTCAACTCGTTGAAAATGGGCAAGAAGCTATAAACTACTTGTCGGGTAAGCAGCCTTACGCTAACAGAGAGTGTTATCCACTACCAGTGATGATATTGACAAATATCAGGCTGCCCTATATGTCTGGTTTTGACTTACTTGAATGGGTTAAGCAGCATCCCAAACTGCAACATTTACCAGTTGTGGTAATGAGTGTCTCTGACGATCCAAATCATTTGATTCTAGCCGCTGGCTTAGGCGCTTGCTCCTACTTTGTTAAAACGTCATCTTACGATGATTTAATAGACATTGTGGTACAACAAATATTCTGACAGCAATGTTCTGTTGACTTCACATTGCCAATACCTATTAACTAAAACTAACGCTAACTATTGTTAACCACTGCACTTTTTTCTGCTTTTCCCGACGGTAAGAAAAGAAAGTGAGGGTCTAGGGTGGATTCTAGGTGATGATTTTGGTGTAATTCCAAGTGCGCCACTTAGTGGCACACTGGGTTCAGCAATGAACAAGCCCTACTCGGCACAGCGTTTAGGGGCAATTCTTGAAGCAATATTCTCAAGTAGTGTTTTATTAATATATTTTATTTATCATTTTAATAAGAACAAACATTTGCTTTTATCAATAGAAGTTTCTAAACTAAAAGCAACCAGCTAGTAAGGGCTGTGCGCTGATGAAACTTTCAAACAAACTTGAATATGCAATTTTAGCCCTGCTAGAACTGGCTAAGCGTTATCATAGCGACGAATCTTTACACATTCGAGGGATAGCAGCGCTACAAAGTATACCAATTCGTTACTTAGAGCAGATCCTAGCAACATTAAGGAATGGGGGTTTGATTAAGAGCGTTCGCGGGTCAAAAGGTGGTTATGTCTTAGCACGAGACCCCAAAAAGATTACGGTTTTGGATGTTTTGAACTGTATTGAAGGTGTAGATGCTGTGCCTGCTCCCGATTCCACTCCCCAAACAGTAGACAATGAGGTGATTGAGGAAGTTTGGGAACAAGCAAATCAAGCAGCTTACTCTGTGTTGCAAAAATGTACCCTTCAAGACCTTTGTGAGCAACAAGCAAGCAGACAACAAATGGAAAATATGTACTATATTTAAAGACCTAGTCGAGATCTCGACTAGTGAGAATGTTGATGAGATAGCGACTCATTCTTGTGCCTGACGCGCTTGCTGAAACCGTTTTAGAATTTGGTTTACAAAAGTCTGCCCATCAATGGGGGGAGTATGGTCTGAAGCTGAGATTGCTGCGTCAATTTTTTCTCGTACGTCCTCCACCCATTCGGCATTAGCGAACCAATCGGCAGCAAACGTACCTGTGCCTTGGGCAGGTTGTCACCCTCGCTAGACCACAAAAACGCCACAAACTGCGATAATGGCAAGCGAGGAAGATAAGTGTGGTAAATCATAGAGCGATCGCCACTGAATTGTTAGACCTGAACTGCACTAAAGTTTACTAATCCTCCATGGGCTGGATCAACTCTTCTTCAGTGATTGTGACAGTCTTAAGCGGATTACGCTGTGAGACGGGCTTCGGATATGAACAAATATCGATGGTGAGCAGGAAAATTGTCTTGTGATTATAAACCACTGTAGGAACAGTAAAAGCTTTGCTGGATACAGAAAAACATAAATCCCTATCAGTGATTTTGAAGATGACTAGATAACCAAATGGTTCGTTATATTGTTGGGTATAAGTATAAATCTGATTAAAAGCCTTGCGAAGATACGACTTACTGCGATGATCAGCATCAAAAATCTTGGCATCAGCTAGAAGGGGATCTCCTGAACCTTGCGCTGCAATAATATCAATTTCACCTGATAGAGAAGATGGTTCAATTGTGAAATCAAGCCCTTGATCATGTAGATAAGAGTAAAAATCAAGAGCAAGCAATTTTTCTGCTATCCGCGACTCACTTTTAGTCAACCCTAATAAGTGATCACGATGAAACCACTCGCTCCGGTGTTTATAGCGAATTAGAAGGTTTAAAGTAAATCTTTGATCATCAAGTTGTTCATCAAGATATTCATAGAATGGATTTAAGAAGAAAATTCTTATTATTTCCGTTATTTTAGCAGTTGATTTAAACTGAGCATATACTTGTGCAATCTTGGTAAGATGGTTCTCATAAGCTGGTTCAGAAAGTTTGCGAACTAGACGGTATCCAATAGCTGCTGCCTCTTCCTCGGATGCACCAACCCAATTTTTACCATTGAGGATGTCTGTAATAACATTTTCAGTCTCTGGATATCTAGAAATTAATAAATCCATAATCCCAATGTAAGTTGGATTACTATCAAAGAATATCCAAAAATATTTTAAATACAGAATAAAGCTACTTGGATCAACTGTGTCAAATTTTTGAATTCGTTTTTGAAGTTTATAACGCAGATTTTGAACAGCTTGAGAATGCATATTCACTTAAAGGTTTTGTATTTCCCTATTGTATGAATCCAAGCATTTAACGTAAATACAGTTGCTCATTTATGATTCACGGTCAGCTGCAGTGTTAGCCTGCTGTTTGCTGGCGCTTAAAGCAATTCTAATTCCAAAAACTCCTGAACCATCATAATCGGAATATCTCGAAATGGATTTAATATCAACAAATCAGCGTCTCCACTGACAATACAGGTTGCATTGCCACTTACAGCCAACTCCAGATACTTGTCATCTTTTGGATCTCGGCAAGCCTCAATCTTTTCTCCCACTTCCACAAATTTTACTGTTTTCACGAAACCTGCTAAGAACAACTTCCGCTCCACTCTGGTTACATACTTGTCAAATTTAGGTCTAGCTAGAACTTCTTCCAATTCCGACAGGACGGGGGTTGAGATCAAAACTATACCAGTTCCCTGAGCTTTATCCAAAGCTTGCCGCGCTCTACTTTCCTTGATGAGAACTGCACTGACAATAATATTGGTATCAAGAACAAATAACCGTTCAAGGCTCATTGAGAATAGACTCCAGAATTTCCGGCGTTAAGCCTCTGGCTCTTGCTCTGTCGCTGATTTCATCCATCAGTTCTCGAAGAAAAGCCACATCTTTATCTACTTGTTTTTGGAGCAAGATACTGACTATGGCTTGAATCTTCTTGCGTTCTTGAGGAGATGCGGATTGGTAAGCCTCTGCAACCTCTGGGCTAACTTGGATCGTAATCTCTTGCATGGTTTCCATAAGCGAGAAATGAATTTCTTAATTGAGCTACTGTGACCAGTTGGATATCAAATAAATTAAACTGGCAATCACAGAACTATTCTGTACTGAAGAACGGATCGGGACGAAAGCTTTGAATAACCAGCAGCGCACTGAACTCAGTTTCACCTAACTGAGCCGTCAACGCATCTAGGGCTTGCCCCGCAGTTTTGCCAACCGATTGCTTGTCACCTGCAATAGCGCGATAAGACTTTTCACCGTTTGGATTAGAGATTGGCAAAATAGCTACTGTAGTCATTCTTCTAACTGGGATTCGCTTGCCTCAAATTATAGCCCTAAGCAATATCAATCCGTGAACTGAGCTACGTAGCTTTGATTCAAAATGAGCGCCCCACAGATAACATAGTGGCGTTACATGAAAGATGAACGTCTCACTGATAACAATTCGTTAGTTCCAGCCAATCAGAGGTCATTGCTGACAATACCTGACCACTGAACTTTTTTCTGTTTTTCCCGGCGATAAGAAAAGAAATACTCTGGAGTTTGATAAGTACAATAAGGAGCGATCGCCATCTGTTCTGGACTCATTCCCAGTTGTTCCAACTGTAAGGCATTCACCCGCCGCACATCCAGCCGCACTCGTCCTGGTTCTGGATCTGGAAGTAAGGGCGAATTTGGCAGTTCGTACAATGCAGCTACAATTGCTTTTTCGTCATTTTGTGGTATAACGCTGTTCCCAACTTCTGCAGCGACTTGCTCGGAGACTTGATAAACTTCACCTGCGATCGCTGGTCCCATTGCAATTCGTAAATCTTGAAGTTTGCTGCCTTGTCCTTGCATTCGGGTGATAGCTTGCGGTACTATCTTGAGCGCAGTACCACGCCAACCCGCATGAATTGCTGTCACTTGTCCGGTTTTCTGATCAGCAATTAGCACGGGTGTGCAATCAGCGGTAGCTACCCATACTGCTTGTAAAGGCTGGTCGGATATTAACCCATCTCCTGAAACCAAGGCAGAATCACCAACGCCATCGACTTCGTCCCCACCTTCTGTTAACTTATCTACAATTTCTTGGGGAGTGAGGACAGTATTGCCATGTACTTGTTTTAAGCGATAAACTGATGCGGACTGATGCAGTACCTTTGTCAGTTCCAGAGGGAGACTAGGCGAAAACTGCTGAGTAAAAAAGCCGTGATGCCAGGGTTCCAGTAGACTACATGTCAGATAAGGTAGTCCTTCCCAAGTGCGCCAGTGCCAAGCGTGCATCTTTAACCGAACCTACAAACAAAATAAAAAGCAGCCAATTCATCCTAACTTGAACTAGTAAATTTGGGTAAACTGTTGTGGGATTGGATCGGCAAAAGTTGGAAGCTGCCCTTGAAGCAGGGCGCAAAAATACTTATTTACCATTTTCGCTACATCTTTTTGAAACTGTTTCTTCAACCAATCAAATCCTTTGGGACTTAGTGACTCAAGGCGCTGAACCAGGATGTGTCGTCATTGCCAATGAGCAGACAGCAGGACGAGGACAATGGGGTCGTCAGTGGATGTCCCAAAATGGGGGATTATATCTTTCGCTGGCGATCGCTCCCCAGCTAAGCGCCACGAACAGCTACCAACTCACACTGGCGACGGCTTGGGGAATTGCCAAACAATTGCGAAGCTGCGGCGTTCCTGTTGAAATTAAATGGCCGAATGATTTGGTCTTGCAGAGCCGCAAGCTATGCGGTATTTTGACAGAAACCAAAGTGCAGCAGGGACAAATCACCCAAGCAGTTATTGGTGTGGGCATGAATTGGGCAAACCCAGTACCGGAAACTGGAATAAATCTGGCAATGTGGCAAGCAAATCAGCACACTAAACTTATCCCATCTTTAGAAATGCTGATCCTTGAAGTGTTAATCGGAATAGAATCTGGTATACAGTGCCTGTTTGAAGAAGGAGCCAATATATTAATATCCCGCTATCTAGAGTTGCTAACAAACATGGGTGATAGAGTCTACGTCAACGAGACTGTAGGCACTGTAGTTGGTGTGACAAATACTGGGGAGCTTCGGGTTTGTATGGAAACAACAGAACTTAAATCAGTAAAAACACCAGAAATTTACCTTCAGCCCGGTACAATCAGTTTGGGTTACTTTCATTCATCTGATTAAGGAAGAACTTTACATTGGATAATGGTTTCGTAGTCAGCGCTTCAGCACTTACTACAAGCAAATCCCCCATCCAAAATCTAAAATTAACTGACAAATTACTGAGTTAATTTCTTTAAGCTAAATCCACACACAACACTAGAGAAACAATGACGCAACGCAATCACTCGACCGAGAACCGTTTGCATCAATTGTGGCAGCGATGCCTATCAACAAGACGCTTTGCGTCTACGCTCCCAGCACAAAGCCTGTCTTGGCTTGGCACTATCAGTATGCTCACAAATGGTGGCTTGGTGTTTGCTCAAACCGAATCAGCAATAGACAACATCGTTCCCACTGCTGAAAGCTCGCAACCAGCCCCATCTGCAAATACAGTCAAAAAATATACTGGAGAACAGAACAATAGCACTTCCGGTTCACAAGCGGCGGGAGCACAACCAGAATTTTCTCAACGCCGCACTAGACTGAGACAGAGACTATCCAACTCAAAAGCGTCCAGTCCTGCGGTAGTTATCAGAAATTCCAGATACCAGGCAGAAAATTCCAGCCCTGCGGTAGTTATCAGAAAATCAAAACCTCAAGCAGAAGATTCACAGCCAGAGGTAGTGATTAGAAAATCAAAACCTCAGGTAGAAGTTTCTGTACCTACCGAAAGTGTGAGAAAGTTGAGAGCAAGGTTAGGGAAAAAACGTCAAGTAGAGGATTCGCAGCCAAATGCAACCGTAAGAGAAGAAAAACCCCAACAAGAGGTTTCCCAAAAGAACTACCCTGCTGCTCCTTCTGCTGACTCCACCAGCAAAGATTACAATAATTCCTACATTGACCCCACTGATTATCAAGTAGGCGTGAGCAATAAGTATGAAGCACCTAATTCTGTGGTGATCACACAACGGTCTAGTGCTTGTAGAAGATTAGTGGGGCAAAATGTTCCCAACAGCGTTTGTGCTAAGCTTCCATATCAAAATCAGCGTGTAGCAGGTTCTGATACTGAATCAGCGGACAAGAAAGCGCCTAGTTGGATTAGAAGAAGCAAACCCACCACATTAGCAACTGTTCCGCCAGTTAGACGTGTTGCTAGTGAAAGAAACTCTCTGGTGCGTCCCAGTCGTGGTATTGGTTCTGGTGTTTTGAGTAGTAGTCTCAGGCGTCACGCTTCTGAAGAAACTTCTGGTAGTGTGACTAAAAGTACATTCCGCCCGAATCGATTTATCCCCAACTTTAACCAAACCACAACAGTGAGTTCTGTACCGATTGCGCCAGCAGCAGGTGGTTTATCAGCGCCGATGACAGCTGATAATATTGCTCCTCGTCCCAGTAATCTCACTTACGACATCCCACTGGCAGCAGTACTGCCGCAAATCAACTACGGTGGTGTCTATGGTGGTAGACTCGCTTATGGTGGTACTGGATTGATGTATCCCCTTTCTGCCCCCTCTCCAATTACTTCTCTGTTTGGTTGGCGAGTTCATCCGATTACGGGCGATCGCCGTTTCCACTCGGGTACAGACATCGGTGCAGCAATGGGAACGCCTGTTTTAGCTGCCTACTCTGGTAAAGTAGAGAGTGCTGACTGGTTGGGCGGCTATGGCATGACGGTGATACTTAACCACACCAACGCCCAACAAACTCTTTACGCTCATATGTCAGAAATCTTTGTTCAACCTGGTCAGGTGGTGTCCAAGGGAACTGTCATCGGGCGAGTTGGTAGCACAGGGAACTCCACAGGTCCCCACTTGCACTTTGAGGTACGCCAACTGACACCAGAAGGGTGGGTTGCTACTGACCCAGGCGCTCAATTAGAGTACGGACTCAGCCAATTGATTCATTCTTTACAAACAGCTCAGGTTGCTCGTCGGCAACCAGGTAGCTAAACAGTAGGGGGGAGATGAGGGAGATGAGGAGAAAACTTTTCCTGTGCTGCTCTACTTCCCCTACTTCGTAAGTTTGTAAAAGCGCCAAACAAAAACCCCTGCTGCGATCGCCACTCCAATCGACTGTCCTATCCACAATCCAACACCCCCAAGACCAAGGTGAAATCCCAAAAAGTAGCCAGTAGTCAACCCTACACCCCAAAATGTCGGTAAACTCAGCAGCATCGGTACACGCGTATCTTGAAGTCCATATAATGCGCCCATTGCTGTCTTTTGCACACCATCCAACAGTTGAGCCAACGCTGAAATGGTGAGCATCGGCATTGCCAGTTTTACTACGTTTGCATTTTCTGGGTTACGAATATCCAAATACAGTCCTATCACTTGCTGCGGATGTGTAAGCAACGCGATCGCTGTTAATGCCATAAATACTGCCGCAACCGCTATACTGATATACCCTGAGCGTCGCGCAGCTTCAAGGTTTTGCTGTCCTAGCCACTGAGCGACTCGGGCTGTCGTAGCGAAAGACATCCCCAGTGGCACCATGAAGATTACAATAATTGTTTGAAGTACGATTTGGTGCGCTGCTAACACATCGACACCCAATACGCCCATGAGGTAGGTGACAACTGTGAACAGTCCAGACTCCAAAGCAACAGATACCCCAATTGGCACACCAATCCACACCAACTCCCGAAGAATTCCCGGTTTCAGCCGATGCAAATCCTGAAAGAATCGGTAAGTTTTCAGTTGCTGGTGTTTAAATGTGTACACTACCAAAGCCAGAAACATACCCCAAAGGCTGAGGACACTTGCCAATGCCAAACCCGCTAACTCCATCCGTGGAAATCCGAACTTGCCGAACCCTAAAACGTAATTGCCCACTATGTTAAAAAGCGTTCCCACAATGACAATTATCATCACCGGACGCGCCTGAGACAAACCAGACACAACGCCTCTAAGCATGGCAAATCCCAGGGCTGGGATAAGTCCCCACAGAATGATATCCAAATACGTATTTGCTAGCACCACGGTCGTCTGGGCTTGCCCAAGCTGACTCATAAACGAATCCAGATGCCCTATCAGGAACATCATGGGTATTGCAAGGAGCAGCGATAGCCAGAGTCCTTGGGATGTCACCTGCTCGATTCGCGTTTTACGACCTGCTCCGTAAGCCTCCGCCACAATCGGGCTAACTCCCATCACAACCCCGCCACCGGTATTCATAAGCATGACAAAAGTTAATGATGCTAACCCTCCTGCTGCCAGGGTTTCTTGTCCTAAGGCACCCATCATAACTGTGTCTGCGAAACCTGTTGCAGACTGGGCAACTTGAGCACTTGCTAGAGGAACAGCAAGTTGTAAAAATTCCCGGATTTCTGTTCGGATATTCGATTTGATGAGCATTGAGGTCATAACCAAAGCATCTGTAAAATAACGTGTTAAATGCAGAGGCAGTGCATTTGGGATGCTTCCCTGAACTACCTCCTAATGTTGCAGCATTTCTCTGCTGTAATATTTGTTCATAATTTACAATTTAGACAAATCAATGATTTCGGGCTACTCGAACCTTGCGCGACTATCAAAATCTTGCGGCAAGTTTTCAATCTCAAAAGGCTCTCATTGCAAAATCACCTAAACTTGAGTGCATAGAAAGCTGGAAACCAGATGCAAGCACCAGTGACACCATCTATTAAGACGGTTGATCTACCAAAAAACCGCCTTTATCCTCCAATCTGTTCCAGTGCAGCCTATGGTTGGAAGAACATTCTGGCTGAAGAATTTTGTCAACCCCCTGGGCAGGAAAAGTATCAAAACCCAACAGAACACACTATCTGCTTATCTCTAAATCATCGTCCATCTCGTCTATTACAAGTGATGGGAGATTGGCCCCAAGGGCACTGCACTCCGCGCCATAGCCGCCATATTGGTCTCGCCGCCAAAGGCGATATATGTATCGTTCCTGCTGGAGTGCCGTTTTTCTACCAATGGGATGGAGAGGATCAATTCCTACGTATCCGAATTACCGCCCAGTTTCTACACCAGGTTGCTCAAGAAGTCATCGAAATTGATCCTGATCGCTTAGAACTGTTGCCAGAATTTCGAGTCCGTAATCCTCAGCTTGAACAGATTGGCACGATGCTCTTGACTGAACTCAAGAATGGGGGACCAGCAGGACGGCTTTATGTCGAATCTTTGACAAATTTGCTAGCTGTGCATTTGCTCAGGAACCATTCTGCTACCCAACTGCGTGTTGCTCTATACAACGGGGGATTGAGCGATCGCCAACTTCTGCAAGTAACGGATTACATCAACGATCATCTGGCTCAGGATATCAAACTATCTGACTTAGCCCAATTACTGGGGATGAGCCAGTTTCACTTCAGCCGACTCTTTAAGCAATCAATGGGAGTCACGCCTCACCAATATGTACTTCAGCAACGGGTGGAACGAGCGAAGCAACTACTCAAAGAAACAAAATTATCGGTCATGGAAATTGCTTTGTTGTGCGGCTTCAGCAGTCATAGCCATCTAGGTAAATGGTTTCGGCAGCATATAGGAATGACTCCTAAAGCTTACCGAGCCAACTAAAACTGACTCAACTAAGTAGTACTAATGTACGAAAAGTGAGAAAATACTAGAAAAGTACAAAAAATCTTGGTACTCAAAGTGTTGATTGTTTACCGATAAATTGGGTTTGACACGTTCTAGAAAAATTAGATTTGTCAGTTAGAGAGTGGCGTTGTCCTTCTTGTCAATCAGTGAATGGGAGGGACGAAAACGCAGCTAAGAATATTTGTGCAGTTGGGGCATCAACTGCACAGGTTAGACTCGGTAAGACGGGCAACGCCTGCAATTGTTGTTTGAGCCTAGAATCCCCGCACTTATAGGGCGGGGAGTATGTCAAAAGTAACCATGTTCAACCAAAAACGTAGGTGAAATGTCATTTGGAATTGTGTCTGTGGCTTGTGTAAGTTCTTGATTGCCAGAAACCATGAATTTTTCCACGTATTTGCCGAGAATATCCCCCTCTAAATTCACCCAGCCGCCTGGACTTAAGTATTGGAGATTGGTTTCGGCATAAGTGAGGGGAATCACTGCTACCATAAACTGCGAGAGTTCTGGCTGATAGTCGGCGACTGTGAGGCTGATGCCATTTATGGCAATACTGCCTTTGGGAACAATATAACGGGCGATCGCTTTTGGCGCTGTAAATGTTATTTCCCAAGACGTTGCTGTAGCTTGTGCTGACACCAGTTCACCTATGCCGTCCACATGCCCCATGACAAAATGGCCGCCTACTTTACTTCCCACCCGCAGCGATGCTTCCAAATTAACGTAGCTTTGTTGTGTTTCGTCTTGTCCTAGCGTTGTGCGGCGCAGGGTTTCTGGTGAAGCCGTAGCGATAAATCCATCTTTTAAAATTTTTTCTACCGTTAGGCAGATGCCATCGACAGCGATGCTGTCGCCCGTCGCCAAATCTTGCATAATGACATTAGATGACTCACTCACACAAGTAATTTGCCAAGAGTCCCCCCCTAGGGGTCTTACGGTTCCTAATGCTTGGATTATTCCTGTAAACACGGCTTTTTTGCAAAACTAACTCTATTTATTACCTATTTTTGCCTAAAAGCACCTCGTAATTGTCTCAAATTTTTAGCAAATTTGAGTATAATTTCAGACAATAAATTCTGTCAAAACCTCAAAACATTTCCATCTGTTACTAGGCGACTTGGGAAAATAGATTATTGTCGAATTAGACTTGTTTGACTTACTCTGGTGTTCACATCCATTTAGGAGTTTAATAGAAGCAATTATAGAGAATGAAGAGTTATGTTTATTTTAGCCCCAAGAGGGGTTGTCCAAAGGTACGATTTGTTACATACTACCCTAGCGCTCAAAGGATTTTAGAGGCTTAGCCAATGCTTGAAATGAAAGTCGCTGGCATAGCATTAGATGCCATAACCCGCAGCCCGATTGTCCTTTTAAAGGATGCTTCAGACCGTCGTGCATTACCAATTTATATCGGTCAGGAGCAAGCTAGGGCAATCATGGGCGCACTGGAGAACCAAAAGCCTCCTAGACCCTTAACCCATGACCTGATTGTGAATATTTTAGAGGCATGGAACATGACTGTAGAACGAATCATCATTCATTCGTTACAAAAGGATACATTCTATGCTGCTTTGATTATTAAGCAAGGCGATGTCAAAAAAGAAATTGACGCGCGTCCTAGCGATGCGATCGCTATTGCCCTCCGTACAAATACCCCGATCTGGGTTATGGAAGAAGTCATTGCCGATGCTTCTATCCCCGTAGATCGGGATGCTGATGAAGCTGAACAGCAAGCCTTCCGAGAATTTATATCAAATCTCCGACCAGAGGATTTGATTAAGCGCTTTGGCAGTAGCGAAACATAGATGAGATTTAAACGATGAGTTATGAGTGACTTGCTGAAAAACTCCTAACTCCTAGCTCCTAACTCTAAGTTAAAGATGCTATACCGACGCTTTGGGAAAACGAATCTACGCCTGTCTGTATTTTCTTTGGGGACAATGCGCGCCAACGCTTCACCTGAAAATGCATGGCAGACCATCCACAAAGCTATAGTGCTAGGAATTAATCATGTAGAAACTGCCAGAGGATACGGTAAAAGTGAGGAGTATCTTGGTGAGGCGATCGCCGTTGGATTACCAGTTAAGCGTTCTCAAGTTCACATCACCACCAAAATCCCACCCACGCCAGATGCTGACACGATGCGTCGGTACATCAATGAATCTCTAGAACGACTCAAGTTGGATTATCTAGATTGCCTAGGGATTCACGGCTTAAACACATGGGAACATCTGGACTGGGTAAAAACCAAGGGTGGCTGTATGCAGGCGGTGCAGGAAGCTGTTGCCGATGGTAGGGTAAGACACGTTGGTTTTTCTACCCACGCACCTCTAGAGATCATTTTAGCGGCAATAGATACAGATTTCTTTCAATTTGTCAATCTGCATTATTACTATTTCTTCCAACGCAACGCAGAGGCAATTCAGCGAGCTTTTGAGAAAGATATGGGAGTGTTCATTATTTCTCCTGCTGACAAGGGAGGACGTCTGTATACACCACCCCAAACCTTAAAGGATTTATGTCATCCTTTTTCACCCTTAGAATTAAATTATCGGTTTTTACTAAGTGACCCCCGAATTACCACCCTCAGCGTGGGACCAGCACACCCAGATGAATTAACAGAACCTTTGCGAGTTGCAGGCTCTGAACCAGAGTTGACCCCAGAGGAAAGAACTGTCTTTCAACGCCTAGAAAATCACCAAAAGGCTGTGGAAACAGATAAATGTAGCCAGTGCTACGCGTGCTTACCGTGTCCAGAAAATATTAATATTCCAGAAGTGTTGCGGCTACGCAATCTTGCCGTGGCATATGACATGACCGACTTTGGACAGTACCGCTACAGAATGTTTGAAAATGCCGGTCATTGGTTCGGTGGAATGAAAGCTAATCGTTGTACAGAATGCGGCGACTGTCTTCCTCGGTGTCCAGAAGAGTTAAATATTCCAGCTTTGTTGCAAGATGCTCATAATAGGCTGAATGGACCATCGGGACGAAGGTTATGGAGTTAAAGCCAACGAAATCAACTTCAAAAAGATAATTTGACAGTGCTAGTGACACAAAATGAAGTCACGAGCCACCTGATTTACTATTGATCTAACCAGTTAAGCAGCCCAAGTGAAGTAGCGCCTCCTACAAGGTGAGCGCCAATCAGATTGACGTTTGCCAAAACTACAAAAAGATCTAGGGAACGAATGACATTTTCAGGTCTGTACACTGCCACTCCTTGAGGCAGAGCTAGAGCTTTCGATAGTACAGCAATAACGGTCACTTCAGATGCTAAAAAAGCTAACAATAGCCCTATCAAACTGACGATTAATCCAATGCGTAATACTTGAATTACGTCCTCTTTCCTTGGATGTAGTTCACGGTTAGGGGACTGTAAAAGTTTGTCTAAACGCCTGTAGCGGTTCACCCAATAGATCCTGAAACACAGCACTAAAATTCCAATAATACCAAAAAAGACTCCAAACCCCATGACCGAATTCGTCGTTGTTTGGACAGTGGAACTACGGCTCAATATTGCCAAGAACAAAGCCAAGCTAGAAACAGCGCCTAGTGCTAACTGTACCCAGAAGCTAATCGGCCTTACTACGCCGAAGGTGGCTGCAAATTTTTGCTTAGTTGGTACAGGTAGGTATGAATTTAAGTCATTTGACATCTTCGTTCTCCTTAAGCCTGATAAACTATCTTTTGATTTTTCAAAATAGTCTTAATTCAGTAATTTTGGGCTTGGCATAGCACCTTAAGTACTTAACAATTGTCTACTTTTTAATTAGAGGTAGCAGCTGATAATTGATCTGGTTTGACTGTGATAATTTGGGTTAAACCATTGCGGTTAACTTTAAATTAAAGAGTATTTCCTAAAGGCGTTGCTTCGTTTTTTTCAACAAACGACCACAGCTCATCCCCAGCAATGGCATCCACAAGGGCAGCTTGTACCGAGCGCATTGTGTACCATTTGGGCTTTGTGAGCTGCTGCTTGAACGATGCTGACAATAGTGTCATGGGCAAAATCCTGTCCTTCCATAATTAAAAAACCCATAACCAAAGATTAAGTGATTATCTTGTAAGTTACTTTCTCCCTTAAGTATTATTATTTTTGCTTTAAACCCAATCCCTTGTTTTTTAGGAATTTCAAGTTATCTATGGCTTATGTATTGACAAATTAGATAAACTTTGTATTGAAAAAACCGAGCCGTGAACAGGCGATCGCACCGCAGTATTTGGTAATCTAAAACCCATGCTTGAACTGAAAACTTCACCTAAATCCTGACTTTCTACCCAATTGAACAAATAAGCGCCTGCTTTTATTTCTCGATTACCACAAATCCCTCCAGTTGGTGGCATAGTTTCTAACGTTCCATCAGCATTACGTTCAAACCCAAGTTGTGGGTTTCACGAACTCATTTGCATCAGTTCTTCGTCGGTGACAGTATAAAAAGATTGCACCTGGGCTTTTTTACTGTTCATGACAATGCCATTAAAAGTTTGATAGACAGTTCAATTTTAGGCTGAAATAACATGGCCTCTTTGTCCCTGTAGACGCCACCCTAAACCTAAAACGTATCAGCATTCTTCATATAATCAAATTCATATCCTGGCATGCGCTTTTTGCCCCATTCACACATCAAATCTGTAATTGGTCGAACTGATTCGCCTAATGGGGTTAGTGAGTATTCAACTCGAGGTGGTTTCTCTTGATAAACATCGCGCTGTATCAAACCGTGGGTTTCTAGTTCACGCAGCTGTTGCGTCAATATCTTCTGTGATATTCCCGGAATCAATTCCTTCAATTCACTAAAACGTTTCGACTCCTGTCTCAGCCACCACAAGATCACACATCTCCATTTACCACCAATAACCTCTAGGGTGACTTCCACTGGACAATGGTATTTCGCTTTACGCATCCTCACTCGTCCTATTAGTATCCATTTGGTAACTATCAACAGCCTGTGATACCAGATATTAAGTGGTCAAACGGTGACACAAGCAGCATTTCCATCTAAATCTACCATTTCGCAAATCTTAAGCGGATGCAGCAAATCATCAGTATTCGATGACTTACTGAGCGAGTGAAAGTTAATTCTCTTACTGAAGGAACAAATTTATGGAGCTACAGAACAAGGTCGCCATTATTACCGGAGCTAGTGGAGGAATTGGCGAAGCAGTCGCTAGGGATTTGGATGCAGCAGGCATGAAACTGGTAGTGACTGCCCGCTCTCAAGATAAGCTAGAACGACTTGTGTCTAGTTTAAAAAATGCCAAAGCTGTGCCGGGTGAAATTACAGATCCGGCTTTACCACAAAAATTGGTAGATACAGCTATCCAAGCATTTGGTCAGCTGGATGTGGTTTTTAGTAATGCGGGTGTGATGACTGTCGGTTCCATTGAAGAAGTGGACATCGAAAAAATCTGTGATATGGTACGCATCAACGTTGAGTCCGTTTACCGAATGGCTTACACGGCGCTGCGATACTTCAAACAAACTGATAGTGGTTTTTTAATCAACACTTCCAGTATTTCTGGTTTAAAAACAGTTCCCAACATAGGCGCTTACTGTGGGACAAAGTTTGCGATTGAAGCATTCACAGATGCGCTGCGGATGGAGCTAGCTGGGACTGGCATTGGTGTCGCCTGTATTGAACCTGGAACAGTGGACACAGGACTATACCATAACTGGGATGATAAAAACAAAGATTTTGTCTTCTCTGGAGGAGCATTACAGCCTGAGGATATTGCACGTTGTGTCCGGTTTATCCTAGAACAACCTGCTCATGTGCGAATCCCCCGGTTGTTGGCTGTGCCAGCTAATCAGCCAGTATAAATAAAAAATAAAGGATGAAATCTGAAAAATTTCATCCTTCACACTTGATACACAACTTTGATATCTTCCCAACGTAAAGGTACGGGGATTCACATCTAGGGTGATGCAGGCTAGATCAAAATAGCCTCTATTCGCTCGACTTGGAAGTCTCGCGGTTACTTTGGAAATTACGCTGTCGAGTTTTTCATCAACGTGGCGCTATTTGTATGGTCGGACAATTTGGGGTAAATGTTCACATTTTTGTGAACGCCAATTAAAATTGCCCGTGGAGTTGGCTGTCCCCTAGCTCAAGCACGGAATACGGTACTACGTGCGTGTTCCTTCGGGGCTTTCAAACTGCCGCGTTTTTTAGGTAATTGCGATGACTGTTTTGCCTTCGCTAACGGAACATACTACTGACAGAACTATCTTCATGAATCCGCCAGATGGTTTCCCCAAGTAGATTAGCCACTGACAGCACTACTAACTGTGGAAAGCGTTCGCTTTCTGCAATTGGAATCGTATTTGTGACTATGACTTCCTCAAACACGCCACTTGACAAGCGCTCAATCGCAGGCGGGGAGAACACCGCATGAGTGGCACAGGCATACACCTGACGGGCTCCTTCCTCACGCAGCAGTTTTGCTCCGGCAGCAATGGTACCGCCAGTGTCTATGATGTCATCCACCAGCACTGCCGTTTTGTCCTTGACATCACCGATGACATTTAACACTTCGGCAACGTTGTGAGCCTGACGACGTTTATCGATAATCGCCAGTGGCGCATCGTTGAGCTTTTTCGCAAATGCCCTAGCTCGTGCTACACCACCGACATCTGGGGAAACCACGACAAGGTCAGGCAGTTGTTTGCTTGCTAGATAATCAAGCAACACTGGAGAACCGTAGACGTGATCTAGCGGTATGTCGAAATAGCCTTGAATCTGAGCTGAGTGCAAATCCATTGCCAGAATACGGTTGGCACCTGCTTCTGTCATGAGATTTGCAACCAGCTTGGCAGTGATTGACTCTCTTCCTGCCGTTTTCCGGTCAGCGCGGGCATAACCATAATACGGAAGGACTGCCGTTACCTGCCGTGCGGAAGCACGCCGACAGGCATCAATCATAATCAGCAGTTCCATCAAATGGTCATTCACAGGACGACAACAGGGCTGGATGAGATAAACATCACAGCCCCGTATCGATTCCTGGATTTGAATATATAGTTCTCCATCCGCAAATCGTTTGCGAATCATTGGTCCCAAGTCCATGCCCAGGTAACGAGCGACTTCTTGAGACAGTGGTACATTGGCAGAGCCAGAGAGCAGCCGCAGGCGATTATTTTCAGCTAGTCCTGTTGCAGTCGGCTGCACTTTTAAAGTTGCAGAACTGAGCACAGCAGATCCTCGATGTGCATTCATGGCAATCTTATCACCAGACATTTGACAGGTTTAACCCAAAATACTCAAAAAAAATATCTGTGAGCTTTTTTGAAGCTTTCATAAAAATTTTATACATACCTCTACAAAACTACATTTTGCTAATTCTCCAGCCCTTGCACATACAAACAATTGATAGCTTAACTGACATTAAGTCTGTAAACCATACCCATGATTTAGATTTTTTGGCTTTAATTGCAAAAATCCAACTGAATTTGGATGTATGCTTAGCGAAATGCTCCCCTTTAACCACCTCATTTATTGCTGTGAATAAGTATCCACAGCTTAACTTACTGTTATCTTGAAAAAACAGTAAGTATAAATACTGAAAAGCTATCCTAAGTAAGGACAGCTGGATATTCAATAATACTAGTTTTGAGTGGAAATTGAGAAACTGTTAAACTTAATTTCCAGTTTTGAATCAAACACGGTGATTCAAGGATCGCGGAAGTTAATAAGCTGTTAGCGTTCAACAAAATCTAGAAAAATACTAAATGTGTTGTTCGTAGTCGTAATAAAATACCACATTCGGTGGTACATGAATGTGTTCGATCCAAATGAAAATCGCTATAAATATATAAAGTTCTATCTACGGTGTCGGTCTGGAAACTATCCGTATCCTAGTGAAGTCCTCCTCTGTTGCTATTACACTCAATTCATTGACGATGCAACCACCCATTACAGCTGACACTGTTTTGCAAAACCGTTACCGGATCACTCAAACTCTGGGTCAGGGCGGATTTGGTAGAACCTATCTCGCCCAAGACCAAAGACGCTTTAACGAACTTTGTGCCATTAAGGAATTAATTCCAACAGTAACGGGGGGCTACGCTTGGGAGAAGGCAAAAGAACTGTTTGAGCGAGAAGCGGCAATTTTGTATCAAATAAAACACCCGCAAGTGCCTGAATTCCGGGAAAGATTTGAACAAGACCAGCGCTTGTTTTTGGTGCAAGACTATGTAGCCGGAAAAACTTATCGTACTTTATTCGATGAGCGCAAAGCTTCTGGTGGGGCGTTTACAGAAGAAGAAGTGTTGCAACTGGTACGCTCTTTGTTACCAGTGTTGGAGTATCTTCACAGTCAAGGAATTATTCACCGGGATATTGCTCCAGATAATATTATTCTGCGAGACAGCGACAATTTACCAGTGTTAATCGACTTTGGGGTGGTCAAAGAACTGGCAACGAAGTTAAAGTCTCCAGATAAGACAACGCCAGTCACGACTGTAGGAAAATATGGTTATGCCCCTAGTGAGCAAATCCAGACAGGTCGAGCATATCCTAGCAGTGATTTGTATGCACTAGCTGTCACAGCAATCGTGTTGCTGACTAGCAAAGAACCTCAAGATTTATTTAATGAACACCATCTTACTTGGAATTGGCAACCTTGGGTGAGTGTCAATCCACAATTTGCCTCTGTGTTGAATCGAATGTTGAAGCAAAAACCGGGCGATCGCTATCAAAATGCTACTGATGTATTACAAGCATTACAAGCTCCGCAACAACGCAACGTTTCAACTCCTAATCTGTCCAATGTACAAACAATTGCCGTTGGTCGCCGCCCTGATCAAGTACAACCATCAGTACAACCATCTGTCCCCAACAAACCTAACCCAGTCATTCCACAACAGACGAACCGTTCAGTTTTAGATAATCCTTTGGCACTTCTAGGAATCACCATTATTGTTATTCTTGTCGCTGGATTCAGTTCTTGGGCGGTGGTCATGTCCATCCGCAATAAGCCACAAGCAACACCAGAAACAGCATCAACACAGCCGCAAACTTTCCCTTCACCTGTGATTCCTGGTGAAACTACGTTAACACCTACACCCACATCCACGCCGACACCCACACCTACACCCACACCTACCAACAATGAACCTGTTGTTTATAGCAAGCGCCTAAATTTTGGAACATCTAACACTGCTAACGTTGAGGGGACTCTCAAACCTAATCAAACAATTGAGTACACCTTTTCGGGTGAAGAAGGGCAACAGTTAACTGTATTGCTTGCCCAAAAAGGCAGTGTTTTGCTGTCAGTTTTGGCTCCAAATCAAGAACCAATCGACAATGCAGCCAGAGAGTTTTCATTTTACCAAGCAACATTGCCTTTTACTGGTAAATACACGATTCAGGTACGTCCTGTCCCAGAACTTCCTCAAAGCAATTACAGTTTTAGTGTTGGATTAGAAAACCCCGTCCAACCCACACCTACAGAAATCCCACCTTCACCCACACCCACAGAAATCCCACCTTCACCCACACCCACAGAAATCCCACCTTCACCCACACCCACAGACATCTCACCTTCACCCACACCGACAGAACAGCCGTCCACAGTTCCTCCGATTGAGCAAGAAAATAACCCGCCTGTTACTGAAACACCCAACCCTGTTCCTGGTCAAACAGGTACGCCGCCAAGGCTGTAGAGCTTGATGCAAAAAGTACATTAAATTTATGCTAAATTTCCATAGAATGGAATGATAAGCGATTTATCATAGTTACTGTTAAAAATTAGTTATTAGCTACTAATGACTAATGACTAATGACTGATAAACTGTTGAACGCACTGCTGGTTACAGGGACGGATACAGAGGTTGGTAAAACTGTTTTAACGACAGCTTTAGCAGCCTACTGGCAAAAATATCATTCTTCCCGCAGCTTGGGAATTATGAAACTGATGCAATCGGGAGAGGGCGATCGCGAGTGGTATCAAAAATTATTTTCTTTAGACCAATCTCCTGAAGAACTGACACCTTTATATTTTCAAGCACCCCTAGCCCCTCCCATTGCTGCAGCAAAAGAAAATAAAACTATCGATTTAGCAAAAGTGTGGCAAACTTTTACAGCTTTGCGTCAGCGCCGTGATTTTCTATTAGTAGAAGCTTTAGGAGGATTAGGTTCGCCAGTCACGAATGAACTCACAGTCGCTGACTTAGCCGGAGAATGGCACTTACCTACGGTGTTGGTTGTACCAGTCAAATTGGGTGCAATAGCCCAAGCAGTCGCGAATGTGGCATTAGCACGACAATTACGAGTTAATTTGAAAGGCATTATTCTCAACTGCGTTCAACCTCGAACAAATGAAGAAATTGCTGACTGGACACCAATAGAGTTGATACAATCGCTGACTTACATTCCGGTTTTGGGCTGCTTACCGTATCTGGATAATTTAACTGATTTGGAAAAAATGGCACAAATCGCATCAAATTTAGATTTAGAACGATTGCTACCTTTTGCAAAAGTTTAAAGCGTAAAAATAAAAATACTCAGCCGTCATTTAAATTTAAAAAATGTGAGACATGGTTTCTACATTCCCAAATCCCTCTTCTGTTGATTTATCTCGCGTCCGACTCTCCATCCGTTCACTGCAACCACAACTTGTGGAGTGGCGGCGGGGGTTGCATCAAAAACCAGAATTGGGTTTCCAAGAAAAACTAACCGCCCAGTTTGTCTCGCAGAAATTGCAAGAATGGGGAATTGAGCATCAAACTGGCATTGCCCAAACTGGCATTGTCGCTACGATTCGGGGTAACAACAGCACTCAAAAAGTGTTGGCGATTCGGGCAGATATGGATGCTTTGCCTATTCAAGAACTCAACGAGGTACCCTACTGCTCACAACACGATGGAGTCATGCACGCTTGTGGGCATGACGGACATACAGCGATCGCCCTAGGAACAGCATACTATCTCCAGCAGAATCGAGACACTTTTGGTGGTACTGTCAAAATTATCTTTCAGCCAGCGGAAGAAGGACCAGGAGGCGCAAAGCCGATGATAGAAGCCGGGGTGTTGAAAAACCCCGATGTTGACGCAATTATCGGTTTGCACCTTTGGAATAATCTGCCTTTGGGGACGATAGGTGTCCGCGCTGGTGCATTGATGGCAGCTGTAGAGTTATTCCGATGCACAGTGTTGGGCAAAGGTGGACACGGTGCGATGCCTCATCAAACCATTGATTCGATTGTGGTTGCTGCACAAATTATCAATGCTTTGCAAACCATTGTTGCTCGTAATGTCAATCCCATTGATTCAGCAGTAGTGACAGTCGGTGAATTGCATGCTGGAACAGCCGAGAACGTGATTGCTGATACAGCTTGGATGCGTGGTACAGTACGCTATTTTAATCCAGAATTGAAAGGCTTGTTCCAACAGCGAGTCGAGCAAATTATTGCAGGAATCTGTCAAAGTCATGGCGCAAGGTATGACTTGGATTATTGGTCACTTTACCCACCAGTAATTAATGATGCCAGCATTGCTGAACTAGTACGCTCAGTCGCCCAAGAAGTCGTAGAAACGCCTGTGGGTGTTGTTCCTGAATGCCAAACAATGGGCGGCGAGGATATGTCTTACTTCTTGCAAGAAGTTCCTGGTTGCTATTTCTTCCTTGGTTCCGCTAATCCTGAGAAAGGCTTGGCGTATCCTCATCATCATCCCCGGTTTGATTTTGATGAAACCGTCTTGGCGATGGGTGTAGAGATGTTTGTTCGCTGCGTCGAAAAATTCTGTAATTAATCAAGGTAGATGGGTATCAATAAATAGCGGGTAAGAGGCTAATCGCTTACAATGAATCGCTCATTGTTCAGGGTGAACGGTGAAATGTCAACCGTCAGCAATTAGCAATTCGTAACCTCTACCAGTTATATCAAGTTCGTTTGATTACTTACCATTTCCGCAGAACCCCACCCCGCCAAAAGTACCTTTTGGCTCCCCTCCCCGCTTGCGGTGAGACCAGTGCTGCAGGAGCGTTTCCCGACAGAGGCAACTGGCGTGCCTCCTTCGGAGGAGCTTCGCTAACGCCGTCAGGCGTGCCGAAGGCATACCCGGAGGGGGAGGGGTTGGGGGTGGGGTGCAGTGCGAACGGTAATTATAACTAATCAAGCGGATATGATGTTACTTTTATTTCTACCCATCTACTCAATAAATGAATTCCCCAACATTAGATCCATCTGTCGCCTCTGCACTAGCAGACTTTGAAAAATCCAACGCCAAGAGCGCTTGGTCGAGTTTAGATAAAAACCAAGTGCTGGCGGAGATGAAAATACGCCTTCTTGACCCCTTTCAAGTCAACCAAGGTCAACAACCATTTTGTGGTCCTGCATCAATTTTATTTGAACTCGTTCGCAAACAACCGCTGCGTTATGTGCAAATTTGCCGGAGTTTGTTTGAAACTGGTGCTTTTCAAGGGCAAACCAGACGCATTGAAGCATTGTATAGATTGCGTCAAAGTCGAGGCAGACTACGAATGGGGCAAGCCGATTGGATGATTTTGGCAACGCTACGGGATTCAGAAAACCTAATTTTTTCTGTTGAACCAGACGGTCCCGATATACTGAGAAATTTGGCAGGTATGACCAAATCCTGGGAGATGAAAGGCTGGACACGGGAGATACTAGGTTATCGCAAAGTAAAGCACATTCCTACTTACCTATACGGCGAATTCGAGGTTTTGAATGAAGCTGCAGCAGTTATTGCCTCTGGTGGTGTGGTTTTTGCTTTAATTACCGCCTCAGGTTTACTAGGCACCGGCAACAAACCCCTTTTACCTTACCCGAATCACTGGATTACCTTACTTGGAAATATTTCGATTCAAGGGGGTGATTGGTTAGACAAAGAAAGGGGACGCATCAGCTTGGATGTCTACTCTTGGGCGAGAAAATATCATATTGACCTGGATGAGGAACCATTCGAGGATTATTTCTGGGGTGTTGTCATGGGTTCGATGTAAAATCCTGCTTAAGTAAGCCATACTCCTCCAAGTCTTCAAATTGTCCTCGGTGATAGACGTGCTGTCTCAAGCTCCCCTCATGAGCCATACCAAGCTTCTGCAACACCCTGGCAGAAGCAATGTTCCGTTTGAGACAAGTTGCATAAATTCGATTCACAGACAACACCTCAAATCCAAAATGAATCAGGGCTTGAGCTGCTTCTGAAGCATATCCGTATCCCCAATAAGTTTTCCCAATCCAGTACCCTAATTCTGCACGTGAGTCAGAAGAACTGATGGAAAGACCTGCGGCACCAATGAGTATTCGCTCATCACCCAGAACAATGGCAAAGTTTGCTGCTTTTCGGGCTTCGTAATCAGGTTGATGAGTTGATATCCATTCTTCAGCCATTCCATCCTCAAATGGATGCGGAATATTTAGTGCAGTGGATGCGATCGCCTCATCAGCTGCTAATTGTTGAACAAGCGGTGTATCTGACAGGGTAAACGGTCTTAAGATTAAGCGTTCGGTTGTGATCTCCGGTTGTCTGTTCATTGTCACCATCATAACTACCTCTGTGAGGCAACATTTTCATCGATTTGCCAGAAAAAAGACTTAACTTTCCACAAATACCAAGCCGACCATAGCGAGAACAGCGCCAAGGGAAGAAACAGAATTGTCCCTGGGCGTATGTTCTGCATACTAAGTTCCCGGATAAGGATAAAGGTAAAAGAGTACCACCATAGTGCATTTGCCATTTGCGCCGCAAGCCAGCCCGCCAGCCACCGCTTTTGCAGCCATATCGATCCTGCGATGAGAACCTCCGGCGATCAATTCACTCTGTTGGGTTCATCTGATCGGCTGAATCAATCAAATATTTCAAATGTGTGTGGAAAATGCTATTCCAAGACTGCTATTGCCTCAATTTCTATCAAAAAATCCTTGACGGCAAGGGAGGAAATTCCAATCCAAGTTGTTGCAGGTGGATTATCGCCAGGAAAAAATTCTTTTAATCCGTCTGCGATAACATCAACTTCTTCATCAGGGTTGTAGTTAACCATATAAAGCCGCAGCGATACAACATCCTTGAGTGAACCACCGACCGTTTCCAACGCCGTCTGCACGTTTCTCAAGCACTGCTGCATTTGTTCTCGGCGGCTAGTGCCCACTACTTTCTCCTCAGCATTCAATGGTGTTTGACCGGATAAGTATACTGTTCGACCACCTTGACTGGTCACTATCTGGGAAAAACCGTATTTCAAACTTGGAAACAGCGAACTCGGATTGATGTGTTCTTTAGGCATACTTGCACCTAAGGCAACTTGAATTTGTTGGAGAACTTACGCCACCGAGTATATCAGGGTGGTAGAAAGACGCTAAGACTTTGATAGCTTAGCTGCTTCAACATGCGATGTTACTTCTCACCTATAACCTTGAAGCGCAACCTCCACCGATTACTTTCAATGTACGTCCTATCAACATCTTCAACGTATCCCTGAACACTGGAAAGGAGTTCTTTTTCAGGTGAAAATCCCTTTCAAACAGAGAACATAGCTCGAATTGCTATTATGTGTCACACGTTACTTGTTGCCAGACAAACCATTGCGTGTTGTATTTCTGCGGCTTACCAATCGATAGCATCCAGCGATCGTAGGAGGCGCGTGACAGCCATTGTGCATCAGGAACCTGTACTTGGGCAGCGCTATGAGATAACTCATAGGCACGACGGAAATGATCTGGGCAACTCCCATGCTGTAGTATTAGTGCTGCATGGTACTGCGCTTCAGGTGCGGTGATCAGCCCCTTTTGATCCAGGGTAAGCACTCGCTGGAGCCGTGTTTGATCGCGAGTGGAATTAAACAGGATATGGCTTGTCAGGCGATCGCCTTGATCGGTCTGGTACAAATAGCGCAGTTCATCACTTACGCTCATCATGCTAGTCGGTAGTGCAGGGGGAGCAGGTCGGATCAGGTTAGCGATCGCGAGCATGATTATGCCTGCTAGCATCGGCACGAAACTCAATAAGAGCAGACTTAGGGAGGCATGTCGCCGCCACAGACGAAGCAACACCAGTACTAATGTCGTTCCTGAAACAGCCAATCCTGCCAAGAGAAGCAACAGCACCGCCGCGAGTCCACTCCAAGGAATCATCGCGCCCGCAACACCTGCTGCAATCAGAACAGTTACCAGAAGCCAACGGATAGTCCGTCTGGTATGAGTGAGCAGCACCCAGGTACTTGTTGCTGCCCAACCGCCCAGTACTGCGATGAGTGCAATACCCCAGTAAGGGAAGAGTGATGGTAGAACAAACTTTGCACCTATATAGGAAACCAGACCCACGAGAGTAAATAAACTAGTCAGTACAAGTAATGTACGAGGTGTAATCTTTTGGTACATCTCCCCTACCTCCTAGCAGCTAATCTCGATAGCCATCGTAATCTTGGTAGTTGTAATCTCGGTTAGTTCGGCGGCGTTTACCATCCCTGGAACAGATTCGCCGGGTTTGATTTTCTGCCACCCATCCTGGTTCTGGAGCATAAATTTCCAGCCAATCACCTTGCTGTCCGATAACTTCTAACTCTGTGCTGTTAGGCAGCATGGTAATCAGGTTGTTAAAGCGAACTTTGGGTGCTGATCGAACATCGACGTAGCCGTCCCAGTCCTTTGCAACCGTTCGACAAGATCCTGCTTGAGCTATTTGGGTGGAAGTGGTTAGGAAAGAAGTGAGGAGTGTTGTTGCACTCAAGCCCATAAGGGCTAGCAACCTGGTGAATTGAACGGGAGATTGAATGCGGTTCATTGAAATATTCCCTTTTAGCTTCGCTGTCAATTAGATTTCCAACGTATTGCTTCGGGCGCTGCCTTCAGCGTCATAACTAAATCGTATGGTTGTCGCTTGTTTGCCACCTCGCACGATCGGTTTGCGCGATTGATTCATCTGATCGGGTGAATCGACCGATGGAGCAAACAGGCGCGTTAGCAGGAAGTGGTGAAGTGGTGAAACCAGTGACCCTAATATCAAAGAGCCTTCTAGCTGTACGAGAAATCAATGATTACTGTTTGAAATGAGCAATGGCTAGGTCAATTCGCTGTGTGCAACTGATCAGCAAACGCATAATAAAAAGTGTTCACCTTTCCTTACCTGTCAGGATGTCCTTTGCTCGCTATCTCAATACGCTTCGAGCGATTTGGCAACCCGCACAATCTAGGGTTTCCCAGGAGTTTTTGGCGTGGCGACATCGCTTTTTGTTCAACCGTGTTCGTTTACTGGTTTGGGTTGTCCTGATTGTGTTGTTGTTGGTGACAATCCTCAACCTGGCGATCAATATTCCCAGCCTCAATGCTTTGGGTAATCCACAGATGGCATTTGGTGCAGAAAGAACCTTGAGGTATGTCCAGACGAGTGGAACTCAGATTCTGAGTGTACTGCTGTGTCTGCTGCTCCTCAAGCATCCCAGTATGCGCGCTCACCCAGAACGGTTATTTTTGTTGTTTGCTTGGTCTGTTCTGCTGTCACCTCAAATCATCGACACCTTTTATGGAGAAGCCCGATTTGACGCAGGTGATTGGATTCTGTTTTATGCCATCCAAGCAATCCTAATTCCAGTCCAATGGCGGTTGCATATTATATCACAATTAGTTGTTTTGGGCTACTTCAGCGTTGCGGTACTGCTGGGGTTGAGAGATCCCGATGTGCCACTGTCAGCAACGTATGTACTAGGAGGTTTTTATGCTGTTTTGATTTGCTTTGTAGCGGATTTGGGGGTATTTCTCTACGAACGTTCCTTACAACGGGAATTGAAAATGCGGCAACAACTGCAAGTGTTTCTCCACGCGGTTTCTCATGATTTGCGAAATCCCGTGCTCGGGATGGTGATGACATTAAAAAGCTTTTTGAAGCCATCGGGTGAAGATGCAAAGATTCCTCAAGAACTACTGGAGCAAATGATTGCCAGTGGCGATCGCCAAGTTGAACTCATTAACTCGCTGCTGTCCGCCCATTCCACACAGTTGCATGGCATTGTCCTTCACCGTCAGCCAATCAGACTGGATACATTGGTAAATTCAATCATCACTGATTTTCAGCCATTCTTTACACAAGCACAAACAACGTTAACCCAGGTCATCTCAGGTGACTTGCCATTGGTGAATGCTGATCCACTCCATCTGCGGCGGGTGTACGAGAACTTGATTTCCAACGCGCTGCGATACAACCGTCCTGGCTTGCATTTGACGTTTAGTGCAGAAGTGATTGATGGGAAGCAGAAAGGCAAAGGTCCTGGGCGGAAGGGAGTTTTTCACCCCAAAGCTAACAGTCAAAACCTAACAGCTAAAAGCCAGTGGGTTCGCTGTACGGTGAGTGACAATGGTGTTGGCATGACTCAGCAGCAATGCGATCGCCTCTTTGACCTTTACACCCGTGATCCCGACAGGCGACAATCCCTTAGTCTCGGTTTAGGGCTTTATATGTGTCGGCAAATTCTTACCGCGCATGGTGGTGAGATTGGCGTGATCAGTAGTCCGGGTCATGGCTCCACGTTTTGGTTTACACTGCCCGTCTAGTAGTGAGTTCAGGATGAACGTCAATAATATACATACCAATCAACCCACGAGCAAGCACACCCGTCTAGCTGCCTTTTGGGCTGTCCTGGGTGCGCTGGGGACGCTTGCTGTTTTCCCTTACCTGGCAACACTCAACCAGTCGTCAACCGCATCACTGCCTCTGCCGTTACCTGTATTAGCAATTGCCAGCGCCACCCAGTCCGGCGTTGTCCTTTTCATCCTGGGCTGGATTGGGCTACGGTTGGGGCGATCGCTGGGACTCGACACCCCCTTTGCGCGTGCCTTTGTTTATGGGTTAAAACGACCCGCCCTATCGAAACGTGCCATTCATTTTGCACTGATGAGCGGTTTTTTAGGAGGATTTGTCATCCTTGGGCTGGCTTTCCTGTTTCAACCCTTTATGCCGCAAACAGCACAGTCTACAACTCTCAATATTGCGCTGTGGAAGCGCGCACTCGCTTCTTTTTATGGCGGGATTACGGAGGAGCTATTACTGCGCCTATTTTTGATGACGCTGATTGCCTGGGTTTTCTGGAAGATTGGGCTGCGAGAAGGGGAACAACCGTCACGGCTTGCGTTCTGGCTAGCGATCGCCCTCTCTGCCCTGCTGTTTGGGGTTGGTCATCTGCCAAGCGCTGCTGCCCTTTGGTCATTGACCCCAATTGTCATTACCCGAACGATGCTGCTGAACTCCCTGCTGGGGATAGCATTTGGCTTCCTCTACTGGCAGTGGGGGTTGGAATACGCCATGCTGTCTCATTTCTGTGCGGATATCGTGCTGCATATCATCGGTGGTAGTTAAGGCACCTATCCGACTAAGCCCGATCGCAACGCTACTACAGCCGCTTGCACTCGGTCATTCACCAGCAGCTTATTCATGATTCCTCGCACATAAGTTTTAACAGTGTGTTCGCTTAGGTACAACGCCTTGGCAATGTCTGGATTGCTGCAACCATCCACAATCAGCCGCAACACCTCCAGTTCCCTGTCTGATAGTGTTCCGGGAGGAATGGATGGAGTGGGTTTTGTCGCTCTTGGAGGTGGTTTGAGCTGGTCAATGACAGACTGAGCCACTTGGGCATCTAGGTAAGTTGCTCCTTCATGAACCACAGCGATCGCTTTGACTAACTGCTCGGCACTCGTTCCTTTGACACAGTAGCCTTCGGCACCACTGGAAAGCGCGGCAATCACTTCGGTTTGAGAGGTATGGGACGTAAGCATCACGACCTTCACATTCGGTAAGACTCGCTTAATTTCTTGCGTAGCAGCAATTCCATCCATGTGCGGCATCCCAACATCCATGACAACCACATCCGGCTGGAGGGCTACAGCGGCTTCCACACCCAAATATCCATCCTCTGCCATCCCAACAATTTCAAGCTGAGGTTGGCTAGAGAGCGAATGTTTCAGTCCAATCCGCATCATGGGGTCATCTTCGACAATCAAAATTCGTAGCGTTAGTTGCTTGGGTTCCTCACTCATATATATTTCCGATGTTCTTATTAAGTGATCGTGCCACACCTAACTCGTACCCCGGTTATGATTTCATCCTCGAAGCTCTATTTCATGAAGCTTTATTATGTGCATCCTCATAGAGAATTGGTATAACTTTAAATATAAAAGCCTAAATAGTTTTCTTAACAAAAGAGTTATAATTTCGTTTTATTACGTTGGTGAGTTACCGCGAATAATCTGAGTCAGCTCAGTCATTTAAAATTTTATCTTGGATATTATGTCATTGATTGAGGGAAGCACCCTGTTTGCATATAAAATGCAAAAAAATTTTGTGATAGATGATTGCGCTTCTAATTTGCTCGACGTTAGCCAATTCGCGTCCAATGTGTCGGTAGTTCCACATCATCTGGTAAGCGAGTTGTGACATCGCCTAGTGCCAATGTAATCTGATGCGGTTGCAAGTTTTTCACTCCTGTCAGGATTGCCCCTTCGAGTTTGACATCGCTCATATTGGTTGCACTGAGATTGGCTCCCATAAGATTTGCCCCACACAGGTTTGCTTGATCAAGAATTGCCATTTGTAGGTTGGTACCCATCAGATTCGCTCCACCAAGGTCAGCTTCTCTGAGGCTTGCTTCAGAAAAGTTGGCAAAAAACACCTCTGTGTGTTGTAGTTTAGCTGCATTGAGGTTTGCACCCTGCAGGTTCGCTCCATTGAGGTTTGCTTGTTGCAAATTGGCTCCAATCAAACCTGCACCTTGCAGGTTGGCTTTACCTAGCTTTGCTCCTTGCAAATTAGCTAAAAACAGCTTTGCCCCTTCTAAGTTAGCAACTTTTAAATTAGACCCAGCCAAATTGGCTTTATATAAGTTAGCTCCCTGTAGATTAGCTCCACGCAGACTTGCTCCTGTAAGATTGGCTGCACGTAAGTTTGCCCCACACACCCAAGCACGATTGAGGTTTGCCCCACAGAGGTTTGCATCTGGTAAATTGGTTGATTGCAAGTTGGCTTCATACAGAATTGACCCACACAGTTGAGCACCCTCCAAATCTGCCTCACTCAAGTCGGCTTCTCGTAGGTCTGCTTCACATAGGTCAGATCCCCGCAAGTCTGCTTGTTGCAGGTTTGCTTTATGCAGGTCTGCTCCCCTCATGTTGGCATACCGTAAATCAATTCTCTGATTTGGCTGGTCTTTTTGAGCATCGCGCCTAGCTATGACGCTCAGAGCGGCTTGAATATCTGTACGAATTCTTGCTGGTGTCTCTGGTGTTTCCTCCTCTTGCGATTGACTAGCAGCATTTTCTCGCACAAAAGCTGTCAGAATTTCCATGATTGTCCAGTATTCTTTGGGAGAATCCTGGGCAACTCTTTCTAAGGCGTAAATTGCGCCTGTACGTGTTGCAACACTTTCATGTCCAAGCTGGGTAATTGCTGTCATAAAGCGTTCTGCAACTAGCTGTTCTTGACCTAGGAGGGCATTCTTCGTTTCAATCTCATTGCTTTTTTCAGCTGCCATCGCACTTTTTTGACTAGCTTCCACTCCTTTCGCTGCCACATATGCATGAATCATCACTGCTAATCCCAAAAAAAGGGTCGCAGTCGTTGATAATGCTTGAGTTCTATTTTCTATTTTTTGTTGGTTTGACAACCCCGAGCTTTGGGAAAATGTTAAGAAAATCACCGTTGGTGATAAACTAAACATCGCTGTTATTACTATCAACCAATTTTTTAGTACGTCTGTCTTCCTAGCAGACATAATCGTTGTGTCCCTCAAAACACCGAATTTTTACGTAGATTATTGGCAAAAAGAGTATAGCATTTGTCTCAAAATTTCAATATCTGCCGAAAGCTCGGTAGATGCTGTTGCTTTGTATTGCCCATTTGAGAATTTGCTCTTAGACAAAAAGCTTGCCTTTCACCAGATATCACCCATATTTGATGATATTTAGTGTGATTCCAAGTGTTGAGAGCCTTTGGTATGCGTCCCATAGACACTGACTTATCTGATTTCTTTTTGATACATTCTAGTACCATAAAGGTCTGTCGCAAATAGGGTAGCCTGGTAGAGAATTGTTTATTGCTGGTTGCCGTCATTAAAGTTTGCGCCCTGACATTGTCTTTTTCAAATCGTTTGTCTTGGGGAAATCTTTGCCCTTTAGATTCCTTTGTATTTCCTTTAGAGGCATCAAAGGAGAATTCCAAAAAGTAGCAAGAATTTCCAATGCGAATTGTTCTACAAAATCAAGTGCACACTGACAAGGTTCCATCTTTTCATCAAACAGTTGTCTGACTACCATTCCTCTATTTTATTTAAAGTAATTATATTGATTGATTTTGATAAATGACGCAACCCTCTAAAGAAATATTTTTTATTTGATTTCTTAAAATAATTTTTTATGGTTCTCTGGGGACATGAATAAATAACTACACCTAATATCCCTAATGTTAAACAGTAATAGTTAATACTTGACCTACGATATACGGTTTTTACAGAAAATTCAAATTATAAAGATTTGATAAATATAGTGATTTTCTTTGGTTTGTGAACTTGACTTTTTTTTAGAAACTCTGAATGACACAGACTAAAGAGAGTTTGGAGGATTTTACGATTTGCTCGCGATTTCTATACATAGATAATTAAACCTAACAAAACAGAAAAAATATATTGTGTTTGTGTGATTAATGATGTCAAAACTGGCATTGTTAGATAGAATAAAAAATTGCAAAAGACTTAACCGATATAATAGTTAAGAAAATAAATGATCTGCCGACAGTGTTACACTTAGTAACCCGAGCCCTGATAGCAGAAACAGCGTAAGCATTTGCCTCACCGCAAAAGATGCAGCAAAATTTACACCCGATTGTTAGAGATTTAGTGCTGATTGGTGGTGGTCACAGCCATACCATTGTGCTAAGAATGTTTGGTATGAAACCAATACCCGGAGTACGTTTAACGTTGATTACCGAAAGTTCGGATACACCGTACTCTGGAATGCTACCAGGACACATTGCCGGATTTTACAGCCATGACGAATGCCATATTGACTTACGACGCTTAGCAAATTTTGCTCAAGCCCAGTTGTATATTGACCGAGTTGTTGGTCTTGATTTAGAAAACAACAAAGTTATTTGTGCTAACCGTCCTGCGGTAGCTTTCGATGTGCTGTCCATTGATATTGGTAGCACTCCCGCCACAATTTCTGTACCAGGTGCAGCAGAATATACAATTGCGGCTAAGCCTGTATCTAAATTACTACAACACTGGGAGCAAATTTGTAGAGACATTGCATCCGAGAGTTCTACATTACCTCAAGAACCCATGAGCATTGTAATTGTGGGTGGAGGTGCAGGCGGCGTAGAATTGGCGTTGTCAATGCAAGCTCGTTTACATCGGATTTTATCTCGTGCCTCGAGTGAGGTTGGAAACGAGACAAAGGCTTTGGAAATTCATCTGTTTCAGCGCGAAGCGGAACTGATGCCTCTTTATCACAAGCCGGTGCGAGGTTTAGTTAAGCAAGTTTTGCTTCAGCAGGGTGTTCAGTTACATCTTGGGGAAAGTGTGTGTCAAGTTAAACAGCATACAGTGATATGTGAATCTGGGTTGACAGTTGAGTGCAATTCAATTTTCTGGGTGACACAAGCATCAGCACCCCAGTGGTTAAAATCAGCGGGACTGGCGAGTGATGAGCAAAATTTTATTTTGGTTGAGGATACATTGCAATCTCTATCCCACCCACACGTCTTTGCTGCAGGTGATATTGCCACAATGGTAAATCATCCTCGTCCCAAAGCTGGAGTGTTTGCTGTAAGACAAGGTAAGCCTTTGTTTGAGAATTTGCAGCGAGTTTTGTTAGGAAAACCCCTCAAACCCTATAAACCACAGAAACAATATTTAAGTTTAATTGGTACAGGAGATGGACGCGCGATCGCTACACGCGGTTCGTTTACCTTACCACCTAACAAACTCCTGTGGCGCTCCAAAGACTGGATTGACCGCTCTTTTATGGAACGCTTCAATGATTTGCCACAGATGAGGGGACAAAATAATTCAAAATTCAAAATATGCCCTTCGGGCACGCTACGCGAACAAAATTCAAAAATTTCTACTGCTGACTCCTCACTCAACACTCAGCACTCCTCACTCAGTACTCAAATGCGTTGTGCTGGATGTGGTTCAAAGGTGGGTAGTACAGTTCTAGAGAGAGTTTTGTCCCGTATCAAATCAGAACAACCAGGTGGAGAAGAAAGAACGGATATCGTCATTGGTTTGGATGCACCAGATGACGCGGCGGTGGTGCAAGTCCCAACAGGACAGTTGATGCTACATACTATTGATTATTTTCGTAGTTTGATCAATGACGCGTATATCTTTGGACAAATTAGCGCCAATCATTGCTTGAGTGATATTTTTGCAATGGGGGCTATTCCTCAAAGTAGTTTGGCGATCGCCACGATTCCCTACGCTGAACCAGCTAAAGTCGAAGAAACTCTTTATCAGTTATTATCAGGTGCGGTGAAAGTACTCAACCAATCTCAAGCACCTCTGATTGGCGGACACACCACCGAAAGCGCAGAACTGGGATTTGGGTTATCTTGCAACGGTTTGGCTTATCCTGACAAACTGTTACGTAAAAGCGGAATGCAACCAGGACAAGTGCTGATTTTGACCAAAGCACTAGGAACCGGGACACTCTTTGCTGCTGATATGCGCCGCCAGGCAAAAGGTCGTTGGATTGATAGTGCCGTAGAGTCAATGCTACTGTCAAACCAAGCTGCTGCTGCGTGTTTAGTGCAACATGGGGCAACTGCTTGCACTGATGTCACAGGATTTGGGTTGCTGGGACATCTAATGGAGATGGTGTTAGCTTCCAATGTGGCGATTGAGTTGCAGATAGAAGCTATCCCAGTTTTGGCAGGCGCAAGGGAGACAACAGAAAAAGAGATTTTTAGCTCGCTGCATCCAGAAAATCTGCGAGCATCACGTTATATTGATAACTTGGAGCAAGTTGAGAGCCATGCGCATTATCCTTTGTTATTCGATCCACAAACCGCTGGTGGACTATTAGCTTCTATCCCAGATTCACAAGTTAGTAGTTGTTTGGCTGCACTCAAAGACTTGGGGTATGAATGGAGTTGTGCGATCGCGCGTGTTGTGGCACAAGTTGCGGGTAAAAAGTCAGTCACTTTAATAAGCTAACGTAGTCAAGAACTGAGACGATGTTGAGTCAGCCGATTAACTAGGCGCTTCCCATATACTTCGACTTGATAACTACGCTACTTTGGTCTTGGATCTACTTGTTCGATTCTAAAAAACTTGTGAGTAATGCTGCAAATTTCCAACAAAATCATCATCCCAAACAGCGATATTGAAATTAGTGCGATTCGTTCCCAAGGAGCAGGAGGTCAAAACGTCAACAAGGTTTCTACCGCTATCCACTTGCGCTTCGACATTGGGGCTTCATCATTACCCGATTTTTATAAAGAACAGCTTTTGAAGTTGAACGACCGACGCATCACCCAGGAGGGAGTCGTCGTCATCAAAGCTCAGGAGCATCGAAGCCAGGAGCAGAACCGAGAGGAAGCGTTAAGACGACTTGAAGAACTTATTAAAAGCGTAGTTGTACTGAAAAGAAAACGCAAACCCACAAAACCGACTCGCAGTTCTCACCAAAAACGCCTTGACCATAAAAGCAAGCGCGGACAGGTTAAGTCCAATAGAGGGCAAGTCACAGATTGTTGATTCTTTAAGGCGAAGGCGCACGCTGCGCGAACGTGTCCTAGCCTGCGGCACGCCCTATGGCTATCGGGTATGCCTATGTCCGTGTTTTCAATGAATGGGTTATTATCGAGACAGGTTTGTTCTGGATAGTTCTGACAAAATTCTGGCGAAGTTCAGGTTATACGAATTCTCAAAAGTAGAACTGCACATAGTTAGTAGTAAGCACGCTATGTGCTCACTACTAACCAATGGATTTCCTTGTTTCAGACCAATCTGCACGTGTGGTTAAATTTATACACCACAAACTTGTTGCAGTGTAGTAACAAATTCTGGATATGAAACCGCAGCTGCTTCTGCACGATGAATGGTCGTTTTACCAGAAGCTTTGAGAGCAGCGATCGCGAAACTCATGGCAATACGATGGTCAGTATAGCTATCGACATCAGTGCCGACCAAGGAAGTACCGCCAGTAATTTCCATACCATCCGTTAATTCTGTCACCTTTGCTCCCATTTTATTGAGTTGCTGCGCCATGACAGCAATGCGATCGCTTTCTTTGACCCGCAACTCAGCTGCATCGCGAATGGTTGTCGTTCCTTCGGCGAACACCGCCGCTACTGCCAAAATTGGAATTTCATCAATCAACCTCGGGATAATATCACCTGCTATAGTGCAACTTGTCAAACGACTCGAACGCACTCGTAAATCTGCAACCGGTTCCCCAGCAACCTCCCGCTGATTTTCCTGTTGGATGTCTGCTCCCATCATCGCTAGAGCTTCTAAAATCCCTGTGCGGCTGGGATTCACGCCAACATTTTCAATCACCAGTTCAGAATCTGGTACAATTGCCCCAGCGACTAACCAAAAAGCAGCTGAACTGATATCCCCTGGAACAATCACTGTTTGCCCGTAAAGTTGAGTCGGTCCGGTGATGGTGACGCTGTTGGTTTCGGGGTCAGTGACTAAGTCTGCCCCAAATGCCCGTAGCATCCGTTCGCTGTGGTCGCGCGAAAGTGATGGTTCTGTGACCGTAGTTTTTCCCTCAGTCGCCAAACCTGCAAGGAGAATGCAGGATTTGACTTGGGCGGAGGCGATGGGGGAATTGTAGTGAATTGGTTTGAGGGACTTTCCTTGAACTGCTAAGGGTGCAAGTGTCGTGCCTTTGCGTCCCCAAATTTCTGCTCCCATCTGTTGTAATGGTTTGACAACACGGGACATAGGACGCGATCGCAACGAACTATCACCCGTTACGGTAAAAAACCGCCCTGCATGAGACGCCAACAGTCCCAGCATCAGGCGTATTGTCGTCCCAGAGTTACCAGCGTTCAAGATATCAACTGGTTCTTGCAAATTCCCCAGACCAATGCCTTTAACCCGCACTAATTCCGTATTTAGTTCCGAAATTTCTGCCCCCATCGCTTGAAAGCAGCTTGCTGTGCTACAGGGGTCTTCTCCCAACAGTAGCCCTTTAATTTGGGTTTCGCCTTCGGCTAAAGCACCCAACATTAAGGCTCTATGAGAGATAGATTTATCGCCTGGAACACGGATGCGACCTTGTAGAGATTGAGAAGCAGATCGCTGAATGATTAAGTTTTGAGAAGCGTTTTCTCTAGTTTCGACAGTTATAACAGAAGCTGACATTAGGTGAAACTGGCGTTGACTGCGCTAGTATCCTATCGCTTTCCCTGTACCGCCTGCTCTACCAATTATTTATCAATTTCTTCTTGTAATTCATTTCATGTCATTGGCTTTTTGCCTTTATCGCTGCCATGCTTACTTATCATCGCAAGCCCGTGTGCCTATCACTTATTTCGACTGACCTACCGGTTTGGTCTGTTGTTGAAGCTGCTGCGACCCTTTATCAAAAAGACCACGAGAGATTTCACCTACTTTTGTCCACGCCGCCTGTAAAAAATTGTGAAGCAGTAGACAATCCTCCTTGTACACAGAACACTTCCCAACAGCAAGGTAACGTTCAAGTCCCCAGTACTCCCCGCATATTGTGGCTGGAGATTTCCCCATACCGAGTGATCATGAGCATGCAAGGCAATGATCAGTTGAGTTACCGTCACTTTTGGGAAGAGGGTGTTTCCGGTATTAGTCGTTACTGGTTGCCTGCTGAGTCATTACAACCTAGCGAGCCTATTCGCTTACGAAATTATACTCGCAGCCTGAGACTCAACGGACACCCCTTACCAGAGCATTTGCGGGTGGAATACGAATTGTGGGCAGGAGAAATTCAGTTAGGATGCTACATCCTTAGTTTAGAAGTAAAACACTGAAAGCAAGTCAAGAACATCCTCCTTTGCGATAGCTTCTGATTTGCAAAGGAGGATTTCTCTTTTATCGTTGCACAGATGCTGTTCATCGGCATCCTTGATAATATGCGTAATGTCGATGACAGAAAAATTTCAACATTCTTTAAGCAGTAAAATAACTTGGTTCGTTGCCAGGTTTCCACTTAATATTGCAACCAATACTTGGCTTTTGCTCGCCTGCAACTGGTTTATCCGCCAATACTGCATCAATAGCTGCGCGTAAATCTGCACCTGTTACAGGTTTGCCATTGCTTGGACGGCTTTCATCCAATTGTCCTCGATAAACGAGTTGCTGCTTGGCATCAAATAAGAAGAAATCTGGTGTGCAAGCAGCTGTGTAAGCTTTGGCAGTTTCTTGGCTTTCGTCGTAGCAAAAGGGAAAGTTAAAATCAAGTTCTATCGCCATTGCCTTTAATAATTCAGGTGCATCATCTGGATAATTTTTGGCATCATTTGTGCTAATGGCAACTATTCCTAAACCCTTATTAATATAATCTTTGCCCAACTGCGCCAATTCTTCTTTTACGTGCTTCACAAATGGGCAATGCCGACAAATAAACATCACAAGTAGAGCTTTCTTCTGGGCAAAGGTGGAAAGGGAAATTGTTTGTCCAGACACCACATCCGGTAATTGAAAATCTGGTGCCTGAGTACCCAGTGACAACATTGTTGAAGCAGTTAAAGCCATACTAATTCTGAGTGATTAACGAAAATTTCGTGAATGGGGCTGATTTGGAAGCCGATACGAGGAAGAAGGCGCTTTAGTTCGTAAAAGGAGCAATGGAATACTGAGAATTCCAAAAATAATTACAACTCCAGTCATCACCCAAACAGTAAATCTACTGGGTTGATAGTTTCCTTGTTCAATTTGCCAAAAAACTTGATTGTACCGCCAGACTGCTAAAAGTAAAGTAATAATACCAAAGATGACCAAAGAAATACCCAAATTTTCTGAGGTGAAAAAGCGATGTGGCGCTGGTTCCTCTAGCTGATGAGTCAGAGTAAAATTCAGCTGGCGTATAAATAGACCAAATCGAGCAATAGCAAATCCAAAGCCAATCAATGCTATGGAAGTGCGTAGCCAAGCCAGAAATGTCCGCTCGTTCGCTTGATGCTCCCTTTGACGGTCAATTTTGGGCATTTCGCTCATAAATACCAGATGTACTCCTGATTACCACAAAAGAACACTAGCGTATTAAGTCACATACATACTCCATCTATTGGCTAGCTTTTAAAAACGTATGAGACGCAAAATAGCCTGACTTCGCTTAGATGTGCGGCGTCAGGCTGCTTATTGGGGAGGATGTCAAATTACCAAGATTAAGATGAGTTTCTACAGACTTGTTAACAAACCAAAAATTCCATGTCCTGTAAACACTTCCAACGCAATCAGAGATACAAAACCAATCATTGCCAAACGACCGTTAATGAGTTCTGCGTAGGGAGTAAACCCAGTGCGATCGCCTTGATCATCGACATAAACTTTTGGCTCTATAGCAAAATTGTTCAGTTTGCCTGCCTCGTCAATAATCGAACCTCTTGCAGTCATGAATATTTTCCTTATGAAATGATTGCTGTTATGTAAAGAAGTGTAACTTAATTATTAAATTATGTAAAGTAAATGAGCAAGGAGGCGATTGCGCGGAGCGCAGTAGGCTTTAGCCCAATCGCCTACACTGACCTTGCAGTTAATCGCGTCGGTGTAAACTGACTGGCTAAACTTTTCTGAACAATTTGCTCGACTAGCACCAGTTGTGGTGATAAGCTAGAAAGTTGGTTTTTTTGACTTTGAGCCAACCATGACAGCAATCGGTAAGGCAATTCAATATCAATACAAAGCACTGCACAAGCCTAACCAGCTCATTTATGGTCAAGGTCAGACAGCAGTGATTACGGGATGGACTGTAAAGCAGGCGATCGCCAAACATCTGCACCCCCACGAGTATGCAGTCATTGGACAACTGTACTCGCCCACACGGGGACTGAATTTCCTGATTCGCAATTTACTGTTTAACCCCCACGTTCGCTACTTAGTGGTACTCAACGCGACAAAGGAAGACAAGAACGCGGGTGCTGGAAGCTGCTTGCTGGACTTTTTCCGCAATGGCTTTGAAGAAGGATTGAGCGACACTGGGCGGCTAGCTTATGTAATTCGCTCTACCATTCCTGGGTATATTGATATTGAAGTTGATGCTAAAGCGCTACAAAAGCTACGAAACTCTGTAGAGTTCCAGGAAGCGAAATCTATTCCTGAAGCTGTTAGTCTTGTTAAATCATATGCTCAGCGCAAAGCAGTAGAACCGTGGGATGAACCCCATCAGTTTAATATGCTTAGCGTCCAGCAAACTGTTTTACCTGGACAACGTTACGGACATCGAATTGAAGGCAAAACTATTGCGGAAACTTGGGTGAAGATAATTCATCGAATTAAGACAACAGGAACAATTCGACCAACCGCTTATGATGGGCAGTGGCAAGAATTGATTGATTTGATGGCAATTGTCACCTCAGAACCAGAAAATTTTTATTTTCCCGAACCGAATTATTTACCCATTGACCGTAGTTTTCTTCAAGAGTATATTTCCCAAATTTTAGATGACGCACCCAAACAACAAGGAGTGAAATATACATACGGTCAACGATTGCGTTCTCACTTTGATTGTGACCAAATTCAGCTTTGTATTAATAAATTAGTGGCTGATATTAATTCAGCAAGAGTAGTCATGTCTTTATGGGATGTTGGCAATGATGCTAACGACAGTCCCCCTTGCCTTAATCATATTTGGGTCAGAATAGTTGATAATGAACTCTCTTTAACAGCCACCTTCCGCAGTAATGATATGTTTTCCGCATGGTGTGCAAATGCAATGGGATTGCGTGCTTTGCAATGGCATATTCGAGATGAAATATGCAGACGCTCAGCCCATTCATTAAAAATGGGACCATTAATTACCATTAGTCAAAGCGCTCATATCTATGATGATTGCTGGGAAAATGCAGAAAAAGTAATTCAGTCCCAATATACCAAGATTTGCCAGCAGCGAGATTATGCAGATCCCGGAGGCAGTTTTGTGATTGCTGTACAGGACGGCAAAATTATTGTCGAGCAGATGACGCCTGGATCTGGAGAAGTTGTTAATTGCTATTCAGGTAAGTCTGCAAAACAACTTTATCAGCAAATAGCAGCAGATTGCCCAGGCTTGCAAGTTGAACATGCTATGTACTTGGGTACGGAGTTACAAAAAGCAGAACTTGCTGTCTTAATGCAAGAATCCTTTGTCTATGAACAGGACAAGTTTCTGAAATTTTTAAAAAAATGGCTACATTTATGAAATTTTAGAGAATTTGTTGAAAATTAGAAATTAGAGGTAAGTATTATGACTGTACTAAGTAATATTGATATGGAGAAAGAATTGGTAAAAGGAAATATTAATATATTTCCTTTTAGTAAGGAAAATATTAAAGGTGCCAGCTACAACTTAACAGCTAGCCACCTGGCATGGAAAATTCCGGAAAAAGAGGGCGATTCCTATAAAAGTGCTTATGATGAAATCAAGAACAAAGTTATTATTTATGGTAAATCTACTGTATTAGTAGTCACAAATGAAACTATTTGGGTTTCTGAAGGAATAGCTGGAACTTACCATTCAAAAGTTAAAGTAGTTTCACAAGGTACAGGTCATATTGGTACTACTCTAGACCCTGGCTATATGGGAGTTTCTGTAATAGCTATACATAATCATACTCAAAAAGATATAGAGCTAATTCCAGGAGAAAGCACTTTTGCATCTATAGTGTTTCAATATGTTAGAACAAAATGTGAACCAGAGCAGCATAATAATCGTCCTGGAAGACCAGATATTTTAAAAAGGGTAGGGCTTAATGATAAAGAGGATGAGTGGCTCAATGAGCAATTTAGAAATTATAAAAAATCCTTGCAAAGTAAATTAAAGACAAACAAAGACTTTCAGGATTTAGTAGAGAAACGTAAAAATTCTTTTTCTGCTTATGTTTTCAAACCTTATGTTATTTATACAACATTCATTCTAGCTAGTTCATCATTAGCTGCATTTCTCTCTAGTAATCAAAGCAACTTAAAGGAGACAAATTGGTACTCAGGAGCTAATTTTTTTGCAGATAAAGCTACTGTTGGCTTTACTGGTGCATTCATAGTACAATTAATTAATGATATTCAAGGAAGGAAGAAGGAAATCTGACGAAAAAGCAATGAAGCTAAAAATATTGAAATTGCATGAATCGGCAATTGTTCCTAAATATGAATATCCAAATGATGCAGGACTAGATTTAATCTCAATAGACGAATTAGAACTTTCTACTGGAGAAAGCAGGCTAATACACACAGGTATTTCTATAGAGTTACCTCAAGGAACTGAAGCTCAAATTCGTCCAAGAAGTGGTTTAGCTCTTAAGCACCAAATTACAGTTTTAAATACTCCGGGTACGATAGATGAAGGCTATCGAGGAGAAATAGGTGTAATTTTAATAAATCATGGTAAAAGTCCTTTTAAAGTTACGAGAGGAATGAAAGTTGCCCAAATGGTTATCACACCAGTGATTCATGTTGAAGTTGAAGAAGTTGGTAGCCTAAGTCATACATCTAGGGGAAGTGGTGGTTTTAGCTCAACAGGAATTACTGTAAAAGTAGAAATTTAATTGACCTGTTGAACTGCTTATTGTTTAAAGAAATCTATATTTGACCTCCAACTTAATTTCTGTAAAAATTAATCAAACTCTAGCTATGGTCACCCTTTCTGGCTGATCCTGATATTTACCTTGACGAGCTTCGTAACTGATAGCGCAGGGTTCGCCTTCTAGAAACAGCAACTGTACCACGCCTTCATTGGCATAAATGCGACAGTCAGCGCTAGAAGAATTAGAAAACTCTAAGGTCAGATGACCCCGCCATGCTGCCTCAGCAGGAGTTAGATTTGCTATAATCCCACATCTTGCATACGTAGATTTGCCGATACAAATCACTGTAATATTGCCTGGAACCTCCAGCGTTTCTAAGGCAACTCCCAGACCATAAGAGTGAGCCGGGAGTATAAAGTAACTACCGTTAGCATCTCTATGAAGTGGAGTTGGTTCGAGATTGTGAGGATTAAAGTTTTTGGGATCAACTACAGTTCCGGGAATGTGGCGGAAAATCCGGAACTCAACAGGAGAAAGGCGTATATCGTACCCATAAGAAGATAAACCGTAGCTAATCACACGCCGCGACGGTTCATCTTCATTGATTTTTATTTCTCGAATCAGGCTTGGCTCAAAGGGCGAAATCATACCCTTGTGAGCCTTTTCAGTAATCCAAATGTCGTTTTTAATCACTAGTGTGCTGCTAATTGAAACCGAAATACTAGAATAGCGCGAACATAGTTCATTAGAAAGGCAGGGTGCGTTAACGAAGTGTAACGCACTCTACTTTTTTAGTGTTTTACCCAAAATCGCTTACGGTTGATGGCTACGACGGATTTCGGTGATTTGGTCTGCTATTTCCAGAATAGATTGAGGCATTTCCGGTCCTGTAAGGATGATATCGACGTGGGAAGGGCGTTTTGCCAGCAATGCTAAAACTTCTGTTTCAGGAATTAAGCCAAAATGAATGGCTAAGCTCAGCTCATCTAATACAACGAGAGAATACTTACCCTCAAAGACGACCTTTTGTGTATGTTGCCACAACTTTTGTAGGGATTTCGTTTCGGTTTCGTCCAACTGGGGTGTATCAATGCAACGAGGCAAATCACCGCGAATCCAATCTAATTTTTGTCCCAGTTGGATGGGGTTTTCGTGTCCTTGACGAATGCCACCCTTAAGAAACTGTACGATTAACACTGGTGTGCCTTGACCAGCAATTCTCAGTGCTTGAGCCATGATACTAGTAAAAAAGCTACGATGAGAGCTAGTGAAAACTTGTATCAGCCCTTCAATGGAATATGGTAAGCTGAGGGTCAAATTTAAGCTTGGAGTTTCTAACTGAGCAACCATAAAAATGTTTCAAAAAATACAAAAAAATAAAGCGTTTTTACTTAGGGTAGTTCTGGCAAATCCACCTGGATGATTTAGCTGTTTTTGACAATATGTAATGTATTTGCCAAGCCGCATTCCTAGTCAAACACTACGTTTATGCTGAAGTCAAGAGTTATGGAAACTCAAATTCTTGCGTTTTGCCGGAAAGTAGTTGTCAAAATGAGAACACGTAACTGAAAGGACAAATCAATCAAAAAAAACTGGGAGGATGGCTATGAGAGTCTGAGATCAAGTCCATTTGATTGCTTATTGCTATGTCAGACCCATCAGGCACACCAGACGCTTTGAGGCGGAGAATATGTACAGTCAGCGATTAAGCTGATTTCATAAGAAAATCTTATTGTGGAGAAGTGAAATTTCCCGCCGGTGGCAAAACAGATGGATAACGTTTTGAATTTGACAAAATCAGGAGTGAATGGTTGTGAGATTAGTGATTCTAGGAGGTTCGGGTTCAGGGAAAAGCACTCAAGCACAAGGGCTTTGCAGATACTTTGATATTCCTGTGATCTCCACTAGTGAGATATTACGCGATGCGAGCGCAGGCTTTACCAACCTCGGTCATCTCGCACAGCCATACGTGGAGACAGGAGAACTTGTCTGGGACGAAATGATCATTTCATTCATCCAGACTCGGTTAAAAAAGCCGGATTTTAACCGTGGTTGGGTGTTAGAGGGTTATCCCCGTACAGCGTTTCAAGCTGAAGAACTGGACTTTTTGTTGGACAATTTAGGGCACAATTTAGACTGGGCAATTTATTTACAAGTCCCACAAGCAGTTATGGTCAGTCGTTCACTAGGGCGTTCTCTTCCAGATGACCAACCGGAAATCGTGCAGCGTCGTGTAGAAATATTTTATGACCGTACTATTCCCATCCTAGAATACTACGACCGTCGTCGGCGCTTGTTGACTATCAACGGTGACCAGTTACCAGAAGCCGTGCAGCAAAACATAGTCACTTTGCTCTCAACCCCCGAATAGGGTATGTTGTTCTCTTCATTATCAATATCAATACTTTAGAGAAGATAAGCTTTCTCCCCAGAAAATTCTCAAAATGCTTGCGGTTTTATCTGATAATTTAACGATGTGAAATATTAAGTTGTTCTTTAAAAAGACTGAAACCGTAATACTGAAAGTGTCAGCGGCTGTATTGTATATACAAATTTTGAGGCAAACCCAATGGCTTGGCAGCGTCCAGACGGTCGGCAACCCCACCAACTACGTCCTATTAGCTTTCAGCAAGGTTTCACCCGCTTTGCTCCTGGTGCCGTTCTCACAAAATGTGGCGATACTCAAGTCCTTTGTAGCGTCAGCGTCACACAGGGAGTCCCCAAGTTTCTAGAAGGAACTGGCAAAGGTTGGCTAACCGCAGAGTATAGGATGTTACCCTCAGCGACGCCGCAACGACAAGAACGAGAATTCATGAAGTTGTCTGGACGAACTCAAGAAATCCAACGTTTGATTGGACGTAGCTTAAGAGCAGCACTGGATTTAGGTGCCCTGGGAGAACGTACGCTGACTGTGGATGCAGATGTGTTGCAAGCAGACGCTGGGACTAGGACAACAGCGATTACAGGAGGGTTCGTGGCGATCGCTCATGCAATTTCTAAATTATTGCAGCAGGGAGTTTTAGAGCGATCGCCCCTGATTGGACAGGTCGCAGCTATTTCTGTCGGGTTATTGCAGGGAGAGCCATTTTTGGATCTTAATTATATCGAAGATGTCACGGCTGAGGTAGATTTTAATGTGGTGATGAATCAGCAGTTGGGGATAATTGAAGTTCAGGGAACTGCTGAATCGGGTAGTTTTAGTCGTACCCAACTCAATCATCTACTAGATTTTGCCCAGAAGGGAATTCAAGAATTGTTAATCGCCCAACAAGAAGCAATCCCAGACTGGAATGATCTGTATCAGGGCTCTTGAGAGTGTTGATTGCTGAGTGTAAATTATGCAGCGCTGAAAACTAAGCACTCAGCATTTTTTTGGTAACTTTAATAAAGATTTTTGTTAAAATTTAGCGACAATTTTTACAACTGCCCACTCAAGCTCTGTTGAAGTCATAGACATGATGTTAAAAGTTTCAAAAAGTAAAAAGGGAAATTGTCAGAATTTCGCTATTGTAATGCTGGAAGTCGCTAATGAAATGATGAAGGGATGAGCAAAAAACTTGAAGTTCTTCCAGATCAAGGGGCGCTAATTGCGCGAGCGCTAGAATTGATCCTGTCCAATATAGAAACTGCTATTCAAGAGCGAGGGCAATTTACCATTGCCCTGTCTGGTGGCAGCACGCCTAAACCATTGTACGAAGCAATCTCTACCCAAAAGCTGCCTTGGGATAAAATTCACGTGTTTTGGGGAGATGAGCGTTACGTCCCACCCGATCATCCAGACAGCAACGAGCTGATGGCGCGTCGTGCTTGGTTAGATCGCGTTGATATCCCAACAGGTAACATCCACGCCATACCTACAAATGAAACTGACCCCGCAGCCGCAGCAGTTCAGTACGAAAGACATCTGCAAGAATTTTTTCACTCCTCACCAGACGAGTTGCCTTCTTTGGATGTGATTTTATTAGGAATGGGAGATGATGCTCACACGGCATCTTTGTTTCCGCATACGGAAGCCTTAAAAGTAACAGATAAGTTGATTACCGTAGGGAACAAAGATGGAAACCCCCGCATCACCTTCACCTATCCATTCATTAACTCTGCTCGCTGCGTTATCTTTATAGTTGCTGGTGCCAATAAAAGACCAGCTCTTGCTCAAATTTTTGCACCAGTGGCAGATGAATTCACTTACCCATCGCGCTTGATTCAACCTCAAGGAGAACTTTGGTGGTTGCTAGATGCAGCAGCAGGAAGTGACCTCAAATAAGGATGCAGGATAAAGCACGAAGGATGAAGTATAAAGGATGAAAAATTAATCACACTTCATGACTTAATACTTCATACTTCAGCCTTCAAACGTACTTGTTAAAATCGGAAGCCAGAGTTGCCCCTCTGCTTGCTAGCACTATTTTACGATTGAACTTCAACAAAGGCTTAACCTCATGATCGTCTGCCCTAATTGCAATCACCCAAACCCAGACGGCGCTGTCCAGTGTGAAGCTTGCTACACCCCATTACCAGCTACTACTAACTGTCCCAGCTGTGCGGCAACCGTGCAAGCAGATGCAGCTTTTTGTGGTCAGTGTGGTTATAACCTGCGTGCAGGTGCTCCGACTGGTGTTGCCGCAACCGTCGCACCTGATCTCCCACCAGATTTACCACCCTTTGTTAACCCTGATCCTCTTGTACAACCACAACCCGTAGGGGTAAGTACTGCTAATTACACCTCCCCTAATTCCGCATCCTTACCACCAACAGCGGTTTCGGTTCCTGATCCATCGGAAGTCACACAAAGTAGCCCCCCGCCTTCAAACGTCGCTGCACCACCTCCAATACCCACTCCACCCCCAGCACCGGATCTATCCGCACCACCTCCAATACCCACTTCACCCCCAGCACCGGATTTCTCCGCACCACCCCCTCCACCCCCAGCACCGGATTTCTCCGCACCACCCACTCCACCCCCAGCACCGGATCCATCTCCAATACCCCCTCCACCTCCAGCCCAAACTCCACCGCCCACAGTCGTACCATCTGCTTCTAGAACTCAGTTGCAGCAGGTGACCGCACGGCTGCTTCACATCCAAACAGACAGGGAAATTGAATTGCCGCAAAACCTCTCTGTTATTCATATGGGCAAGCCTAATGATCGCATCCCCCCAGATGTAGATGTTTCAGGATTTCCGAATTCGGAAATTGTTTCGCGGATTCATGCCGATATTCGCGTAGAGGGAGACGCCCACTACATCGAAGATGTCGGAAGTTCCAATGGCACCTACATCAATAACTTGCCCCTATTACCAGGAAATCGGCACCGCCTACGCCCAGGCGATCGCATAAGTTTGGGTAAGGGAGACATGGTAACATTCCTGTTTCAACTTGTATGAGGAAGGCTCTAGTATAGATTGAACAAATACCAGTGAGTGATGGAGTTATCCTTCGCCTTGCTCGTTCCAGTCCGCAAATCCAAATTCGCCTCGCACAACAGGAAACCAAAATTCAAAATTCAAAATTGAAAATGCACAAGATTTGAATTTTGAATTGATTTGTGTCTGGTGGTTGATAGTCGCCGCCAGACACAAACTGTAGTTAGCATGGATAAAACTGCAACAAAAGCAGTAGGTGAATACGTTAAGGAAAGTGACCCATGAGCAGCCTTGGGAAAGATTTTGAACCCTTGCTAACAAAAGAAGCGCCGCGAGCAGTTGACCGCATGGGGCTAACGTGGCTAATTGTAGCGGCGATCGCCACTATTGTACTGTGGCAAGTACCAGCAGGTAATTATATTTTATACCCATTCACTATCCTGGCAACTTGGTTTCACGAAATGGGTCACGGCTTGATGGCACTGCTATTGGGCGGACAGTTTCGGAAATTGGAAATTTTTGGTAACGGTTCCGGTGTAGCAACTTATGCCATGTCCTTGTCTTTGGCACCAATTGGCCCGGCATTGGTTGCTTTCTCTGGACCAATGGGACCACCTATTGCTGGTGCAGCTTTGATTTTGGCTTCCCGCAGTTTTAAGACGGCAACGCTCAGTTTAAAAATTTTAGGTGGTTTTTTGCTCGTTTCGACGATAATTTGGGTGCGATCGCTGTTTGGAATCGTGGCAATTCCCCTACTGGGTTTAATTATCCTGGGTATTGCCCTGAAAGCTCCGCGTTGGGTGCAGGGGTTTACTGTTCAATTTCTTGGCGTGCAAGCTTGCGTGAGTACGTACCATCAACTTGACTATTTATTTAGCTATAGTGCTGGTTCCATGGGGCTTTCAGATACAGCACAAATACAGCAGCAGTTGTTGTTACCTTACTGGTTTTGGGGTGGATTGATGGCAGTTGCATCTCTGGTGATTTTAGTGCAAAGTCTCCGCATCGCCTATCGTTCGAGGTGAGCAACGTACCTTTTCTAACTCAATTGCGCCGGAAAATATCACACAGAGATTGACCCATTTATGGGATAGTTACGCATCGTCTTTAATGCAAGCATTGGAGGCGCGCCTTCAAGACAGTAGTAAAAGTTTACAACGAGATTTCGGCGATCGCGCTGCAAAAGAGGCAGCTGATATTACAGCGATTTTGACGGAACTGCGTCAAAGTATTCTCAATGAATTGGATGAACCTGAGTTTAAGCAGTTGAAACTGTTTAATACTACAGAAAAAGAAGAGTTCGAGCGTAATATTAACAGCCTTAAAGCCAGATCTGAACAAATTCCCGTAGAAATTGAGCGCGAAGTAGCTGCAATTCAAGCTAAGTTTGCTAATGGTGGTTACTTACCTAATTCCCCAGAAACTAGCCCGTTAATTTAGAATTATCCCATCCCCCAATCCCCCATTTCAGTATGAATTCTCCATTTCCCGGGATGAATCCTTATTTAGAAAATCCTGTATTTTGGTCAGAAGTACATCATCGATTAATTACAGCCATAGCAGATACTATTGAGGAAAATATTCCCCCACAATATCGAGTCGCAATTGAACAACGTACATATTTAAGTGATGATTCAGATTCTCTACTAGTTGGTATACCTGATGTTTCTGTTTTTTCTCAACAAACATCACCCCAGCAACACTCATCAACTGCTATCCAAACATCCACATCAGAAGGTATTACGGTGATGATACCTTTACCAGAACACATTACGGAAAAATACTTAGAAATTCGTGAAGTTTCTACAGGTTTTGTGGTTACTTCTATCGAAGTTTTATCTCCTAAAAATAAACGTCCAGGCGAAGGTAGAAAAGCCTATGAACTGAAACGCAAAAAAATTTTAGTGAGTCTTACTCATTTAGTAGAAATTGATTTACTCAGAAGTGGAAAACCCATGTCAATTTTAGGGGACTTCCCTGTCACAGATTATCAAATTATTGTGAGCAAAAGTGAAACACGTCCGCAAGCTAAATTATACGGTTTTAGCATCAGAGAACCAATTCCCGTATTTCCATTACCTCTACAGAAAGAAGATACAGAGCCGATTTTAGATTTGCAATCTTTATTGCATGGTATATATAATCGTGCCAGATATTACTTAGCAATTGATTATAATCAAGAACCAGTACCACCCCTAAAACCAGAAGATGCTGTATGGTCTGATACCCTTTTACGCGAACAAGGGTTAAGAACTTAGTAATTGGTGATTGATAATTGGTTAAGATTTTTTTCCATTCCCCATTCCCCACTCTCCATCCCCAATCCCTTACAGGTGTAGGTTTTTTACAACTAGACAGAGTTGTAGAAACAAAAGGCAAGAAAAAAGGTAAATCTGGAGGAAAGAAAAAGGCGCAAGTAAAATCTAAAAAGTAAGATAATGATAGTGAGCAATTAAGTCTGTTTTAGGCATAAAAGATTGATGATAGGTGATGAAGGATTAAAATACAAAATCATAGATTTTGAGTTTTATTTTTTCCTTTACCAATTTATTGGTTGACATCTTATAATTTTACAAAAACCTCAACATTACTGTTTTGTATTTTCTAGTTGTTCTTTCAAAACTTTAGCTTGCAGAAGCCTAGCTTGGGCAATCTGTTGGCAATGCTTAATAAGTTGATAGTGAATATTCTTTCGTCTGTCAACAATTGCTTGTAACAAATCCTCTGCTTGTTTATCCCATTCTCCCCTACCAGCAGCACTCATCAAAGCCATTACAATAGGTTTATGAGCCTTTTTACCAGCTCCCACCTCATCAATATGCTTGTAGTTTTTATGTGAAATTATCTTACTCAAAGGTATTTCCACATTAGTAGACAAGTGAGTTTGTTTCAAAGGTACATTGAACAACTGTGCGAAATACTGAGCCATCTTCTTGATAGAGGAACCTGCATTAGTCCAAAAGATTACAGGGAGAAAAGGAATTTCTGCTTGTTCCCATAGTTCTACATATTTTTCATATGCCTCCGTAGCAGTTTCAGAGTTTGATTTGATTTGTAAAGGGTAGCATCGATTATTGACGTTAACAACCAAATCCCACTTAAATTTAACATCTGCAATGCTATTCTCACCTGTAGTCCATGCACTAACTCCCTGTAAAAATTCAAGGGCAAGCATAATTCTTTTTATGCTTTGATTCCCTATTGTGTGTTCTTGTGTATCATAAGAATAAGTACTTGAATTACTGTATTCAGTAGACCAATAATTAAGCCGTATTTCAGAAACTGGATAAAGCATTTTTACTTTACTACCAAGACGAGGGAATATGCTCAAAATCACGATTCTGGTCATTTCAAGAACTAAATCTTAGTATTCCCTAGCTTGATGCAAGACTAACAGGTATTCAAAGCTGATTGTAAAAGTTAAAACTAACTCAAATTAAAGACTAATTTGAATTACTAATTTCTAAGTAGCCATCATGAACTGCGTACACCAGGACAGATGAAAATTTATTTTTTCTTCTGCGTTCCTAGCTGCGGAGTTCTATTTTCAAGCTAGGTGGGCGGAAAAATTTATAACTATGTAACGAAAACTTAACCAGAGCGATTAGAGTTAAATTTGACTCGTGAACAAGACCGAACCCTGTTCAAACTGTTCGATTTCAGAGTCACGTACTGAGATAGTAAAAATCCCTCGTGCTTTGTTGGAACGTTTGACCAATACTTTGGGCTATGCCGCCTAAATGGATAAAGTCAAGCTTAGGTAAGCGCCTGCGCGCGCAATAGCCGGATTGGTTGAGAAACCCACACTGTACCTGTACTCAGGGAGCGTGTGTGGAGTGTCTCACAAACTGGGTTTTTTAGCTATCGTTTTTTTGTCGTTAAAAACTGACGCAAACTCAGCAAATTTAGAGTTTGTCCCAAAGAAAGCGGTAGAATTGTCACTCCTTCTAGACGAGACTGCACCCAACCTTCTCCCCAGTACCATTCGTGAAAACCGTCTATTCCTTGACTCAGCAATAAACGCAGGCAGTTGGGACGTGCCACATCCACTTGATGATGAATCGAGACTGGTCCGATTCGGGTGGTAAACTCGAATCCAGGACGCAGTTCTTGTGGCATTCCAGAGGCAAAGCGACCTGAAAGCACCCATTTTTCTAGTTCCGTAGGACGCAACAGACTGTCGTGAATTGCAGTTGCCGATGCATCAACTTCTATCCGTATTTGGCTTTGTTGAAAATTACCCAGCATTTTTCGAGGATTGCGAGAAGCGCAAGAGAGTTGTTTTTTTAGTATTGCAAAGATTCGGGGCAACTGCGGCGTTACAGTCAGTTGCAGTGGAAACTGCATAAGTACTTTCTTTTTGACTGCATTTAGTTAAGAAACAGCATCCCACTGAGCGATGCCGATGCATCGTTGCACCAGACTTGGATCCGTAATGAAACTACAGGAATGCAAGGCACAAAAGCAGCGTATACGAACAGCTACGTTGGTATAAGTTGCAAGGGAAAGGTCAACCAGGGTTAACGCAAGTGTACTACTTATTTTTGCTGTGGTTATTTTACGCCTTTGCATATAGGGAGATGGCGATTCGTTTGCTTAACGAGTATTTTCTTTCTCCATCTGGGCAAACATCTTTGCTTTAACCTTATTTTGGTTGACAAACTTGAGCTTAATTGTTAGCTTCACTTGCCTAAGAGCATGATTGTACCTCACTCCTTGCTGCAAATCTTTAAGTTAAGTTTTGTTATACTAAGATAACTATCATTCCCATGCAAAAAGCAGGGAATCTCGCTAAGACATTAAAGGCATAGGTTTTTTTCATGGCGGATCAATTAATTCGCGCCACAGCAGCTGAAGGCGGAATTCGTGCAGTCGGTGCAATTACCACACGTTTGACAGAAGAAGCACGACAACGTCACAAGCTTTCCTATGTGGCAACGGCTGCACTGGGTCGAACCATGACAGCAGGCTTGTTGATGGCTTCTAGTATGAAACGATCTGGGTCTAGAGTCAATATCCGGGTGAAAGGCGATGGACCTTTGGGTGGTATATTGATAGACGCAGGGTTAGATGGAACAGTACGCGGTTATGTAGAAAATCCATCTGTGGAACTGCCTCCGAATAGCAAAGGTAAGCTTGACGTTGGCGGTGCAGTTGGTAACGGTTTTCTTTACGTTGTCCGCGATGTTGGATACGGGTACCCATACTCCAGTACGGTAGAACTCGTTTCTGGTGAAATTGGGGAGGACGTAGCTCACTACCTGATCACTTCGGAACAAACACCTTCAGCTCTGGTTTTAGGGGTTTTTGTAGGAGCAACCGGGGTAACGGCTGCTGGAGGGTTACTGGTGCAAGTTCTGCCGAAAGCTGCTAGAGACGAAGCCCTAGTGGAAACTTTGGAATCACGGGTAGCCGGATTATCAGGGTTTACACCTTTGTTGCAAGCAGGCAAATCATTGACAGACATCTTTCAAGACCTACTAGGAGATATGGGAGTTGCTATATTTCCCGAAACCCAAATTCTACGCTACCACTGTGGTTGCTCGTTTGACCGCGTACTAGGAGCATTGAAAATGTTGGGTGAAGCAGAACTGCAAGACATGATTGTCAAAGATAATGGCGCTGAGGCAACTTGCCATTTTTGTGGTACAGTTTACCAGGCAAGTCGAGATGACTTGGCTCAACTTATTGTAGATTTACAAGCAGAGGCTTCATCTCGGGTATAAAGTATAAAGAAAGACTTTAAAAAACAAGCATACATGGTATAAGTGGAGGAAATATGATCCTGTAAAAAGTAGCTTTTTCCTAGGAGAAAAAGTTACTATGGCAAGGGCAAAAGTTTGGATCTATAACAGATCACTATTCTATTATTTTGGTGTGAGAAATGACAGAGCGGGACATACCAGAAAGTTGGTTACCAGGCGAAGCAAGAGAGCCAGATAATAATATGACTAGAGCATCCCGAAAGCAACAACTTAGTGGAACTCATGCGTCTGGTGTCCCAGCTACTGGTTCTACTTTCAAGTCGGTCGTGAAACGCTCCGAACAAAGTGATTCAGAAGAAATACCTGTAGAAAAGGATCCAAAAGAAACAGTTTCAATCAGTAAAAGTACTTGGAAATTGCCTAAATGGACTAAAAGCTGGGTGTTGTGGACGTTATTGTTAGCGTTGGTTCCGGGCGCGATCGCCTTCATGGCGACAGGGATGTTACTCAAGCTGCCATCTGCGCCAAACTGTCCAGCAATTTTCTGGCCGTTGGCGAGTGCGTCGATGCGGTTGCATTGTGCTCAGCTGGCAGCTTCTAAGCAGACGGTGAAAGACCTTCTACAAGCGATCTCCCTCGTGAAGGAACTGCCAAAAAATCACCCGCTTCGTGGAGAAATTGAGCGTTTGATAGAAGAGTGGTCACGCGATATTCTGCAACTAGCCGATCAGAGCTTCCAGGCTGGTCGGCTAGACGAAGCGATTGAAATTGCTGGCCAAGTTCCGAAAGAGGAATCTGCTTATCAATTAGCACAAGACCAAATTTCTCAATGGCAGTCCACCTGGTCGAAAGCTGAAGACACCTATAAAGAAGCAGAAGCTCAACTGCGCGAAGAGAACTGGCACCAAGCGTTTATGCTAGCTGCCAGATTATTGCGTGTAAACAATAACTACTGGACGACCACTAAGTACGACCAGTTGAACCGTCTGATTGTCAGTGCGCGGGAAGATGGTGAGAAGTTAACGAAAGCTAAAAGTTTAGCCCAAAGTAGGGGAGTAGATAATCTCCTAAAAGCCATTACACTGGCAGAATCGGTTCAGCAAGACAGTTACGTTTATCAAAAAGCTCAGGAAGTTCTTCCAGAATTTGGACGCAAAATCCTGGAGTTGGCACAGGCAAAGCTGGATCGACGGGACGCAGACGAAGCGATCGCCATAGCCCAAAAAATTCCTCTAAGCACCAAGTTGCAGCCGGAAACAGAGGGCTTTATTACCTTAGCTGAAGCGCAAAAGAATGCATGGTTAGGGACGGCTTCCGGTTTAGAAGAGGCAATTGCCCGGGCTCAAGAAATAGATGCTTCAAAACCAGCGTATGAAAAAGCGCAAACACTTATTGCAGGCTGGCAAGTAGAAATTCAAGATGTCGCCCATTTGGAGAAAGCAAGATCATTAGCAAGTCTTGGTTCAATTAACGATTACGCAGCAGCTATTGCTGAAGCACAACTGATTCCTGCTAACAACCCTCGCGGACAAGAAGCAAGAAAAGAAATAGGTAGCTGGGTTGCTCAAATACAGACCATCGAAGACCGTCCGTATTTAGATCGTGCTGAACAGACAGCAATGCTTGACGACGTGAACTCTCTACAAACGGCGATCGCCGAGGCAAGTCAAATCCGGCGGGGTCGTGCATTGTATCAAGAAGCACGCAGAAAAATTGGGATTTGGACAGGCAAGATTCAACGTATTGAAGACCAACCCTACTTGGATCGGGCAAAAGACTTAGCTAATAGTGGCGATTTACCGTCTGCTATTGCAACAGCTCAACAAATTGCCTCAGGACGAGCACTTTCTGGTGAAGCGCAAGCCGCAATAGATGATTGGCAAGGGCAAATTCGTGCCAGAGAAAACTGGAAGAGAGCGCGGGAAGTCGCAGTCACTGGGACTCCAGAAGCTTTGGCACAGGCAATTAGGATCGCAAATAGACTACCCGATGGTAGCATCTTACGCGGTGATGCTAATGTCGCTATTGACCAATGGAGTCAGCAATTGTTAGACATAGCCCGCGCTCAAGGAGAATCTGATATTTCTAGAGCTATTGAGACAGCCAGGCTGGTTCCACGAGGAACTGCTGCTTATAGCGCCGCAAGAGAACAAATTAGATCATGGCGGGAGTTCCTTAATCCTCAGCCACAAGAATCTCCACAAGAATCTCCACAAGAATCTCCACAAGAATCTTATTCTGAGCAACCAACGACTATCCAAGGACTGTAATTCTTAACTGACCGTATTGACATTTGGGCAGACATACCACTGAGTAACCCCCAACTACCTACGCGGGCGCGAAATGTGTAGAATTTCTCCGATTGGTGAGAATCCTGCCCGTATGTAGATCCGCGCTTCTGCTTTGTGAGCCGCCATTAGGAAAGCCACGGAAACGCCCACGTCGAAGGCTTCACGCACTAGCCCCGTTGTAAGCGCGCCTGCCACACCGCGTCGCCGGAAGGGAACACGGACGCCGATACCCGCAATCTCTGTCATCCCACTATCCGGCACAGAGCACACTCCAGCTCCCACGGGTTCGCCTGTCGCCGTGACGCGCGCAAGGACTGCAATCTGTCCTGCTGCCAGGCTCGCCCGAAGTCGCCCGACAGCATCAGAACCTGGCGGGGGAGCGCCGTAGGCTTCATTTTGAACTGCAACGGTGGCGAGCAGTTCAGCGTCAGTGACTGGCACGACCAATTCGATATCTGGCAAGAAGGGCAGAATCTGCTCTGAACCAGGAATGCAGGTCATGAGTTCAAGACGCCCCTCAACCACGAAGCCAGCAGTTAGCAGCGCGCCCTCAACATCTGGTGCGAGATGCGCAATGTATTCGAGGCGTGGTATCCGCGAACGTCGTTCGTAGGCGGTAATTAGAGCAGCAACGTCAGCAGACGACGGTGTGGCGACATCGTCGGGAATAGCGTAGTTGAGGAAGGGGTTGTCATTGTGGGGGCTAAAGGTTGCGAGGAATGGGCCAATTCGCTCTGTGTTGCGTTCACGGCTTGCCGCAAATCGCAGGTATGCCTGAATCTGAGAGTCCATATAATATCATGTTCGCTTAATTGCCCATAATAAAACTTATTTGTAGTAAGGACTTCAGTCCTAGCTTGAGAAAGTAAAGAGGACTAAAGTCCTCACTACGAACTTCCTGCCGGTTATATAGCGCAACTCAATTGAATGAAGTACAGATAAATCTCGTGTCCCATGAGTGTCCCATGAGTGGTTCATTATTTCTTTGGTGTACCTTACTCCGGGTTCTTACCGCTATATAACCGGACATGATATAACATCACCAATCGTATTTTGGCAAACACTGCCTGTAAAAGCCCCCTACCTTTTGGGACGCACCCCTAACCCCACTTGTGAGGAGGGGAAGTTTGGGGTATGCCAAAAGTGAGATAGGGTTCTCACAGAACAGCTGATTAACGTCCCACCAATTTATCCCGCAGAAGCTTAATGCGATCGCGCAACTTCGCCGCCTCTTCAAACTCTAATTTTTTCGCTGCTTCTTTCATTTGCGCTTCCAGTTGGGTAATAAACCCTGGAATCTCTTCTAAAGGAAACTCATCGATGTGTTGCTCAACTGTTTCTAACTCAGTTGCATTTAATCGCCGCGACACTTCTAAGAAAGACAAAATTGCATTACGCGATTTTCTCACAATCGGTTGCGGTGTAATCCCGTGCATCCGGTTGTAAGCCTCCTGAATATTCCGACGCCTCTCAGTTTCTTCCATAGCTCTAATCATGCTATGGGTGAGGTTATCAGCGTACATAATTGCTTGTCCTCGCACATGACGCGCTGCTCTCCCAATCGTTTGAATCAAAGAACGTTCTGCACGCAAAAAGCCTTCTTTATCTGCATCCAAAATCGCCACCAGAGAAACTTCCGGTAAATCTAACCCTTCCCGCAGCAAGTTCACGCCAACTAACACATCAAATTTACCATCGCGCAAATCCTGCAAAATCTCAATTCGCTCAATCGAATTGATTTCCGAATGCAGATACCTCACCCGAATACCGTTGTCTTGCAGATACTCGGTTAAATCTTCTGCCATGCGCTTAGTCAGTGTTGTAATCAGCACACGCTCTTTGCGGTCAACTCTGTCTTTAATTTCGCCCAACAAATCATCAATTTGCCCTTCTGTAGGACGGACAATGATTTCTGGGTCAATCACTCCAGTTGGTCTAATGATTTGTTCCGCCACATGACCTTCTGAAACTTCGAGTTCCCAATCTCCTGGGGTGGCGGAAACAAAAATACACTGATTTACCTTTGTCCAAAATTCCTCCGCCTTCAGCGGACGGTTATCAGCGGCACTGGGAAGACGAAATCCATGCTCAATTAACACTTTTTTGCGTGCTTGGTCGCCATTATACATCCCACGTATCTGCGGTACACTCACGTGAGATTCGTCTATCACCAACAGCCAATCTTTGGGAAAATAATCAATTAAACACTCTGGTGGTTCGCCTGCAATGCGTCCTGCTAAATGGCGGGAATAGTTTTCCACACCGTTGCAATAACCCACCTCGCGCAACATTTCCAAGTCATAGCGCGTCCGCTGATCTATACGTTGCGCTTCGAGTAATTTCCCCGCTTCCTCTAATTGTGCTTTTCGCTCTTTGAGTTCTGCTGCTATATCATCACACGCTGCTTGTAGCCTTTCTTCAGGAGTGACAAAGTGACGCGCAGGGTAAATATTCAAAGCTTCTACACTCTTGATAATTTCACCTGTCACAGGGTCAACGTAGCGAATAGCGTCAATTTCATCACCAAAAAACTCGACGCGGATAATTCTGTCTTCATACGCTGGACCAATTTCCAACACATCACCCCGGACACGGAAACGGCCGCGCCCCAATTCCACATCGTTACGGCTATACTGAACTGATACCAAGTCTTTCAGTATTTCCCGTTGGTTGACTTCCAGCCCAACTTGAAATGGAATGGCGGCTTTCAGGTATTCTGAGGGAATTCCTAAACCGTAGATACAACTAATAGATGCAACAACGATAACATCGCGGCGTTCAAAGAGCGATCGCGTTGCTGAGTGTCGCAACATATCTATTTCATCGTTAATCGAAGCTGTTTTTTCTATATATGTATCGGTGACAGGAATATATGCTTCTGGCTGATAGTAATCGTAGTAGCTGACGAAATACTCAACTGCGTTATCAGGAAAGAATTCTCGCAACTCATTACACAGTTGTGCGGCGAGAGTTTTGTTATGAGCAAGGACGAGAGTGGGTTTCCCTACTTTTTCAATGACTGATGCTATGGAAAATGTCTTACCGGTTCCCGTGGCTCCAAGTAAAGTTTGATACCGATTGCCAGCGCTTATACTAGCGGTCAATTGAGCGATCGCTTGTGGCTGATCGCCTGTTGGTTGAAAGGGAGCTTGAAGACCAAATTCTGTCATAAAATTTCACTGGAAATACCCTATCTTATGGTAGCGAATGCGTTCGCTTCCTAGGCTACACAGTTGCGAGTATCCTGCTCCAATTGCACCTGATCATGCTCTGCAATCTTTATTTATTAAAATTTACAAAACTTTTCTATAAATGTTTATTTCTGTATGAGTTTTGAAGAAAATTATATCCATATAAGATTTTTTAAAGTTAAACTTAAACATTAAGGAAAAATTTAACTTTACCAGAATATTGTAAAATAAATTAACAATCAAAAAGTGAGAGGATATGAGCATGACTAGCTCTAGTAAAGCAGTGAGTCCTCGGCAAAAGCATTTGAAGCTCAAGGGAGAAAATACCGTGGAAAATAATCAGGGTAAAAGTTTGAATACAAATAACGTCGAGCAGAATGGTGATAACTCAAAAGAAATACAATTGCTAGGTAAACTGGAAGTAACTGATACACTAGCTATCTCTGGGATACGTCCAGTGACCTCCAGTCATTTGCAAGTTGTAGAGACAAAGAACATAATGGGTATACGCCCCACTGCTGCAAACACATTCCACACTGTTGGCAGTGTTAATATATCTGGAACTCGTCCAATTGGTTCAAGTGATCTGGTTATTTCTGAAACATACTCTGTCATGGGCAATCGCCCAGTCGCATCAAATACTATAGACGATCCTGAATCTCTGATGGGTTTTCTAGATTAGAGAAAAAATATTACATATAGTTTTATCAACCCAGTTTTTTTGCAAAAACTGGGTTTTTTATGAACAAATAGAATGTGTTATGACTTATCCGTAACACCTGATAATGAAAAGAATTGGTGTATTACGCCATCGAAGATTTCTAAATAATTAAATAGCGGTCAAGAAGTAGTTATTAGTTACTTCTTCTCACTCTTTGAGTATAGGCAACTAATATATCTTGAGATGGAAGGCTCTAGCCAAAATATTAAGCTAAGTTGTAAGGGTGATAACAAAGAAAGAATTTCAAAGTTACGAATCAACTTTGAGACAAAATTCATAAAAGATTAGGAGGTCAAAATGAGCCTAGAAGATCGCGCAAAAGCAACTGCTAAAAACATTGAAGGTAAAGTTCAAGAAGCAGCAGCAAATATCACTGGCGACCCAGAAGATAAAGCAGAAGGTAAAGCAAAGCAAGCTGAAGGTGAAGTGCGTCACGGTGTTGAAGACGTGAAAGATAACGTCAAGAAGACGCTTGACTAGAATAGACCTTGGCTGCAGAAATTTTAGGTATCTGATAGAGAGGAACTCTAAAGAAATACCAGATTGTTAAAATTTGCAGCAATGTAAACGCGTATTGTAAAAGCGCGGGTTCAATGAAGTCCGCTTAAGCGGACTTCGCTTTTTAAGAAAGTACTTGAGATTAAGGGCAAATGACAAAAGGATTAGAAGCCCTGACTAATCTCTTGCATAAAAGTTCAAACAATTTAAACTCAATTAACTTGAACAAACCTTCTATTGAAGTTGGTTTTAAAAATGATTTTTTGGAGGCAATAAAGATGAGTCTGCTTCAGCAGAGCCGTAAAATCTTGGCAGTATGTGTCTTGATTTTAGTCTTAACGTTAACTACCGCTTGTGGCGGTGGTACCGCAACACAAGCTAAGGGCACAGTCAATCCCCCAGTCGTTGGTCGGGATGTCGCCTATGGACAATTAGAGCGAGGAGATAGCCCAGCAGCCCAAAACTTTGGTGACTGGGTTGTGCAAGCATCCAAGGGATTAATTACAGATGCTTTTGTGCGTGACAACAATAAATTAGGCGTTGTCATTTCCTCGAAAGTTCCTCCTAGCGATGTTCGCGCCTTAGCAAAATCACTGGTAGAAGGTTTTCACAAGAACTTCCCCAATCAAGACTTAACAGTTTTGGTATATGCGCCAGACAAAAAACTGATTTTGACAACTCAGTATGATGTGCAAACAAAACAAGTTCAGTACACCTAATACCTGAATTTGCATCAAAAGTTTGAGCGCAGTCAGTTGATTTAAGAATTTTGACGAGAAAAAGGAGATAAGTACAGTGAGTAGCAGCGACCAATATAGACGTCAAATCATGAATGATTTGGCTAAGGGAGATGTTGAATCCCTAGATGATACGACCGCCGCTTCAACAACACAGTACGATAATTTTGACGATTTTGCTCAACGTTCCACACACGAAGAACGCCGTCAGTTGTTTGGTCGGTCATTACATCATGACAACATTCCAGCCAACCAAATGGAGCCAGAATTGCAAAAGGCGATCGCTCAAATTAAACCCAATGAGCGGGATGATGTAGCTCGTTCCTTCTTCAAGCACTTCAAGCAAAGAGGATTGGATGATCGCCATCTAGAGCAACAACTTGGTCTTTCCACCCATGTACCAGGGCGAATGAGCGCTGATGATGTGAGCAAGCTTGCATCCTTCGCTTATCACAACCATCCCGACATTTTCCGTGAAGTGTTGGCAGAGCAACCAGGTATTATCAAGTTTCTCAGCAATCCTGTTGTTGCAGCCGTTTTAGGAGTTGCTGCAGCTAAGTGGTTGGGTAGTCACCACAAGTAAGCCAGTTGATTGAGTGTTGGATTCGTAGATTTGTTGGGTGGGCTACTTGCCCACCTTTTCTATTTATAGGGGTTCTTGTTTAGATACAACACGCTTCACCCCACCCCGGTTTTGTCAGACGCCAAAACCTCGCCTTCCCGATACCTTGGGGAGGGGATTAAGGGGTGGGGTAAATCAACGTGGGATAAACAGTTGAACGTGATTGTTGACACCAATGAGCAAAGCTTCGTGCTCCTACAATATTCCTGTATTGCACTCAATTGAAAAAGGCTGTAAGTAGGTAGGCGAAAACAAATTGAAGATAGCTTCGGGTGAGTTAGGCGAAGCCGCAGGGCACCAACCCCGCCAATTGGATGCTGTACTCAAAGGAAGACCGCATCCTACAGTGGTTTTATATTTAATTCAGCCCACGTACTTAGCCCCAAATTTACAAAATTTTTACACAGGAGTTAAGTGATGAATTGTGTGTAAACCTAATAATATCTAACTTTTGGCAGTGGCAAATATATACTTATAAGATATCTAAATTTAAAGTTTGCGTTAAGACAAAATAAAAGTAGTTGCTTTTGTCTGTGTAAACAGTAACACTCTTGATTAGAGTTTCTTCAGAATCATTACTGAAAACACCACTAGCACCTTAAAGACGAAAGCGAGTTAAGGCTTATTGTCATTTTATCTATCACAGGTGCGGCAGGTTAAACCTTAGCCTGTCGTAGCGTTTTTTACCCCCAATTATTTTTGAGGTGTTAGCGCTCACTCCAGGGTAAATCTACCGCAACCTTTACCTATTAATAGGCGTGAGTTTAATGACGACTAGATTTCAGGTTAGAAGAAAGATACGCAAAGCTTGTTCCAAAGCAAAGCATGTGACTTTGGAAACACTAAGCATGGGACAAACGAATGTCCCTCACAATACATCCAGACTGGGTTTACGCAAAAACAGTCTGGGGGTGGCAACACTAAATGTCTTTGGTGTTACCACTGCTCAAACGACTTCTCTCAAACAAAAGTTAGCACTCGCCACCACAGGAGCCTTATTTATCGCTCTAGGAACTGTAGCACCATCAATGGCAGCTAGCGTGCAGTATTCAGGCACTACTGTAGGTCAACCCACATGGAATCGTCCCGTAGACAACGGTTCAAATGCTCCTACGAGCCTTAGTAGTATTGGTACTAATGTTTCATATAGTGTCCAAGAGTTCTCTGTTGACGCTAGTGGTTTGTACAACTTTCTGAGTGATGCTGTTTCTCGTACTTGGGATAACTATTTATTCCTGTACCAGAACAGCTTTAACCCAACGACTCCCCTGACTAACGCTGTCATAGGAAACGATGACTTTAATTTTATAGGTCGCTCTGCTTTCAATGATGTCTCCTTAACCGCAGGGAGGAGTTATTTTCTGGTCACTACTGGATATACCAATGACAGCGCTGGCAGTTTTACCAACACCGTTTCAGGTTCTGGTAATATCACCCTAGGTTCGAGACCCCCCGCTTCTCAGCCTGTTCCCGAACCTCTGACTATATTAGGTTCATTAGCAGCAGGTAGTTTTGGTGTGGCTTTGCGTCGTAAATACAACAAGCAGGAACAAAAAGAAACTGCAAAAGTGTAGGAAATTTCACGTACAATTAATTTGAGATGCTAGCGAATCTCACTCCAGGGTAAATCTACCATCAACCTTTACCTGCATTTAGGAGTGAGTCCAATGACTAGATTTCAGATTAGAACAAAGTTACGCAAAGCTTGCTCTAAAGCAATATATATTGCCGTAGAAACATTTGGTATGAGGTAGGGAAAAGCCAGTACTATGAAAGCTTCCCACCTTACTCTAGGCTCACAATTAAAATATCCCCAATTTTGGCTATTAGGCATAGCAGCCGGCTACATTGCCATTCACCTGACTCTCGCCTGGAAAGCGGACAATTCCAGCCTTGTAGGTATGAGTTTTCTATTTTGGGCAGCTCTATCTTCTTTAATTTGGGAAAAGCGCCACAGTTTAAATCTAGAAAGTGGTATCTTTTCTAGCTTTTTTGGTCTATCACTCATTGCACTGTTACTTCTAAAAAGTCTATCCCTAACAAGTCTTGGTGGCTTCTTACATATCTCACCAGCAATTTTTGCCTTTGGGCTGGCGCTGCTCGCGTCTGGCTTTAAAGGTTTGAAGCAATATAAAGGTGAATTGCTTGTCCTATTTTTTCTGGCTGTCCCTAAAATATTACCTTCATCACTAACTGATATATCTCCTTTAACTGCCAAGTTTGCAGGTTTCGCTCTTTGGTACACAGGTTTTCCCGTCACTCGAAATGGAATTCTTATTAGTCTCCCAACGGGAAGCGTAGAAGTTTATTCTGGCTGTTCAGGGATAGAACTTGTCTTTCAAATGCTGGGTTTAGCTCTACTTTTTCTCTTAATGTTCCCTCAAAAGGGGAAGAAAAAAATTCTTTTAGCGCTCATAGCAGCGATTTTAGGATTTGTTGTCAATGGGGTACGAGTTGCTCTAATGGCTATTTTGGTAGCACAAGGGCAGCAGAAAGCATTTGTTTATTGGCATGAAGGAGATGGCTCACTAATATTTTCACTAGTTGCTGTCCTACTTTTTGGATTATTGTGCTGGTTTTTACTCGAGAAGGCTGAAATAAGAAATAAAGACGCCACGGAGTCATCAAAGTGATTGTATGGAAACAATTCCGCGTACCGCTTTTAGCTCTAACTTTTACTAGCGTTGTTTTGGCTTTGGGAAACATATTGTTGCTTCCCGCAAATGACAAAAGTACCGTAACTCCGTTTGTCTTCCCAGAACAAGTCCCGTTATCACAGTGGCGGCTTAGTATAAGTCCTCCCTTGCCAAAACCAACAAAGGAGCATTCCGAGCTCCTCGCTCAAAAGCACTATCGATATATTAAAAACGACTGGTTTCTAGATATCGAAATGCGCTATTTAACAACTGGAAATGTCGTTAAGCTTCTTCAAAACTATACCTCCGTCACTTCTTCTGCTGAGGTGCGTCAGCAAAAAGGAGTGGGCTACTACGGTATTGGAGTTGACCAACAACGGGCTTATCTTAGTGCTTGTATTAATTTTCAAGGTGGCACTACATTTACTCAAGAACAGTTTGACCAAAACCAGTATTTCTCTGACTTGCACCCTCAACGGCTCCTATCTTGGCTAAAAGGTCAGGAAGGTCTCAAAGACAGGCGCTGTCTTTGGGCACATTTATCAGTTCCCTTAAAGAATTCTTCCCCTGAAGCTGCTTACCAAGTTTTAGAAAAAGCTTGGTTCTCTTGGTATCAGTGGTGGCAACCTCGCTTTCCTAAGTCCTAAAATATCATCATTTTTTCTCTAAAATTCTATAAGCAAAATGACAAAATCAAGTGGCGATAAATTCAACCCTATAGTTCAAGAATTACAAGATTTTGCCTTCAGCCAGCAAAGCTCAATGACAATACTGCGAGTGTTGGGATACGGTCTGTTGTTATTGGCATTATTCGATATCATTGAGATGTTTATCCCGCCCAACTTTATGAATCCTGCTTGGGAATTTCAAACAATAGGGGCGCTCGTTGAAAGGGTACCAGTACCTTTAATTGGGCTAGTGCTAGTGTTTTTTGGAGAACGGTATTCAAGAACAAAATGGGAAATTCCTATTTTAAAGATTTTATCTTGGTTGACTTTAGTATTTGGAATATTGTTTTTTCTTCTGATACCTTTAGGACTGACTAACACCATTCGGTTAAATACTCAAAGTACAGCTCAAATTCAAACTGTATCTACTCAACAAGCTTCTCAGGCTGAACAATTGGAACAGCAGGTGAGTAAAGCCTCACCTGAACAAATAAGTAAGTTTTTGAAGACCCAAGGTCGTAAAATAGATGGCAAAAGTCCTGATGAATTAAAAAATCAACTTTTATCAGAAGTCTCGCAAGCTAAGAAACAGATCAAGACTCAAGCAGAAGCAACTCAATCCCTTCGAGGTCTAAACTTGATTAAGACTTCTGCAAAATGGAATCTTGGTGCTTTGGTCGCAGGGACTTTGTTTATCTTGATTTGGAAGGGAACGCGTTGGGCGAGAAACTGAACATAAGTATTGTGCTAATACATAAGGTAGGGGCACAGCATACTGTGCCCCTACAAACTTTTCTTGCATTCAACTGAAAACAGGTATATTTAAGCTGTTGCTAGTTGCGGAGTAGGACGCTTGCTGTTGCGAATACCCTCTATTGCTTCAGCATAATCCTTAGCCTTAAACACAGCTGAACCAGCAACGATCGCATTTGCCCCAGCTTCCAAAACCTGCCAGGTATTATTTGCCTTAAGTCCCCCATCCACTTCAATCCAAGGATCAAGACCGCGTTCATCGCACATTTGACGCAGCTTGCGGATTTTTGGCACGACTTCGGGGATAAAACTTTGACCGCCAAAACCGGGGTTGACGCTCATAATCAACACCAAGTCACACAGTTCCAGCACATAGTCAATCAGCTCCAGCGGGCTACCGGGGTTAAGTACCACTCCCGCTTTTTTACCAAGCTCTTTGATTTGCCCTAACGTGCGATGTAAGTGGGGGGAAGCATTGTGTTCGGCATGAACATAAATGTGATCTGCCCCTGCCTTAGCAAAATCCTCAACGTACTTTTCTGGCTCTACAATCATCAAGTGGACGTCCAGAGGTTTTTGCGTCACTGGACGAATCGCCTCCACAACCAAAGGACCTATTGTAATATTAGGTACAAAACGACCGTCCATTACATCTATATGAATCCAATCTGCGCCAGCCTGATCTACAGCACGCACTTCGTCTCCTAGACGACTAAAATCTGCTGATAGGATGGATGGAGCTATTACAATGGGCTTTTTAGATTGCGTTTGGGTCATGGCTCGTGGGTTCTAAGCGTCCTCGTCTGTAAGTATTTTAACAAAACTTGAGCAAGCGCTCATCTGTTAACTGAACTATGCCGAACAAACAAACTTGGATAATTTGGGGATTCAGTGCTTGCTGCTTAAGTGCGCCAGTACTTGCTGCTGTAGAATCTCCTTTTGCAACCAACGGTATTGATGCTCTCAGATTACACCAACTTCCATATAATTTAATTGGTCGCAAGATTGCCATTGGTCAGGTAGAGATTGGGCGTCCGGGTAAGTTCGGGTTGGATAAAGCAGTCTCTAAAAATCGCGCAGTCTCCTTAGCAGGAGCGTTCCTCCGCAATGCACCTGCTAAGTCAAATATGGGTGTTGACCCCCACGCCTACAATGTAGCTAGTATCATGGTCAGTACAGATAAAGGCTTTCGTGGAATTGCCCCAGGAGCAAGGCTGTATTCGTCTGCTGTGGGTGGTGGTAGAAGCTTAGGTCAGCCACAGGAGTGTTTGTCTGCGCAACATATAGCGCTACAAAATGGGGGAGATGTCCGCGCAATTAACTTTAGCTTTGGTGAACCTTTAAGCCGTGATCCACGACCAGAAGCTGTTTTAGATGGCAACGCTTTACTCACTTTATGTATTGACTGGTCTACTCGCGTTCACAATAGTTTATATGTCATTGCTGGCAATCAGGGAAAAGGCGGCATTCCCATACCTACTGATAATTTTAATGGATTGAACGTGGCTTTTTCATCGCGTCGCGGAGGAATTTTTAATAAAGTTGACGTTTCTAATTTGGCTGCTGTGAGTGAACTAATGATGATGCGGCTTGCAGGAAAGGAGATTAATCTTGGTCCGCGTCGTGCTATTGGTCTAGTTGCTCCTGGAAATAACATTCCTTTGCTCAATCCTGATGGGAAAAATAACAAAGTCACGGGTACGAGTTTTGCATCACCTCAGGTAACAGCTACAGTAGCCTTATTGCAGGAGTTCGGTGACAGACAACTGCGCGCAAAACAACGCAACTGGAGCATAGATTCTCGCAGACATGAAGTGATGAAAGCTGTACTGCTGAATTCCGCAGACAAAGTCCAAGATAATGGCGATGGTTTGCGTTTAGGAATGACGCGATCGCTGATTGATAAACAAAATCAAGACTGGCTGGCTTCTGATGCATACAAAGACCCAAAAATTCCCTTAGATGCCCAAATGGGAGCTGGTCATTTGAACGCGTTTCGTGCTTACCAACAATTTAGCGCTCTTCAATGGAATCCAGCGCAAACTGTACCAGCCATTGGCTGGGATTATCGCACAGCCAATGCAGAGGAATCTATAGAATATGAGCTAGCAAAACCTTTAAAGCAGGGGAGTTTTGTTTCTATCTCCTTAGCTTGGGATAGATTAGTAGAACTCAATGACAAGAATAAAAATGGTCAGTTTGATGCAGGAGAAAATTTTCGCGATCGCGGCTTAAATAACCTCAACCTTTATCTAGTCAAAGCTGATGATAATGGAAATGCTAACGCTATATGTTCCTCAATGAGTCAAGTTGATAGTGTAGAACATATTTTCTGTCCCGTTCCTGCTACTGGCAATTACAAAATCCGTGTTCAATTTCAAAAGAAGGTCAACGAAGCAACTCAACCTTATGCTTTAGCTTGGTGGACTATACCTGTGAAGTAGGAGATGAGGGAGTGAGGGAGTGAGTGAGAAAGATGTATTTAACAATTATTTAGGAACAATTATCCTTAAGTAAATTGAGATTTCTTCTTTGATATTTTTGATATTACGGAGGTGCGCGATCACCAGTTCTCAACCCAATTTAGTTATTAATACTTATTGACTAATCATCCTGAACAGCTGTTACCCAAAGAAAATCAAAAACTGTACAATCACTGTTGCCAAAACTGTAACGGCTCAGAGATTATGTCACCTAAGATGCCATAGTCAAAACACAGACTCTGGCGATAATGGTGGTAAAATGAAGCAGAAATTCAGCAATGCTCGGGAAAAGTTCCTGCAAAGACGTTACGGTGTTCGTTTGGGGAGACGTTACGTTTTGGCTGCTGCTAGCGTTGTGCTTATGGGTGTCATAGGATGCTCTCAAGTTAATACTAGCACGAGTGCGTTTGCCCAATCACGTCTACCTCGCTCAGAATCTCCTATATCAAAACCAGCATCAAATCCTGATAGTAAACTTATTGCTGCCAACACCAAATTTGGCTTTAAACTGTTTTCGGAAGTTTTGGAAAAAGACCCAGGCAATAACATTTTTATTTCACCTTCTAGTGTAGCAATTGCCCTTGCCATGACTTACAACGGTGCGAGTGGCAGTACAAAAGAAGCAATGACTAAAACGCTCGAGTTACAGGGGTTGAGCTTGGAACAAATCAACTCCTCTAACGCGGCGCTGAAAAAATTACTAGAAAACCCAGACCCGAAAGTGCAACTCACAATTGCTAATTCGCTTTGGGCAAACAAAGACACCAGCTTTAAACCAGATTTCTTGCAAAGAAATAAAGATTTTTACACAGCGAAGGTTACCAATTTAAACTTTACAGATCCAGGTGCGATTGGCATCATCAATAATTGGGTTAATGAGAATACACGCGGAAAAATCAACAAAATAGTTGAAAAAATAGAACCCGATCAAGTGTTATTTCTCATCAACGCCATCTATTTTAAAGGTAGCTGGACAAATGAATTCGACAAACAGCAAACAGCAGAATACCCATTTTACCTATCGTCAGGTAAGCAGAAACAACACCCGATGATGTCACAATCAGATGACTATAGATACTATGACAATGAACAATTTCAGGCAGTCAGTTTACCTTACGGTCAAGATGGTAAGATTAGCTTTTATATTTTCTTGCCGAAACAGAACTCTAGCCTAAAAAGCTTTTATCAAAACCTGAATGCAGAGAACTGGGAAAATTGGATGACTCAGTTCAGCAAACGGGAGGGATTAGTTCGCTTGCCTCGCTTTAAAATGGACTATGACGTGACGCTGAATAATGCTCTAACAGGTTTAGGTATGGGTGAAGCTTTCAGCAACAAAGCCAATTTTTCGCTCATGGGTAAAAATTTAAAAATGAGCGAGGTCAAGCATAAAACTTTTGTTGAGGTTAATGAAGAAGGTACAGAAGCTGCTGCTGCCACTTCCGTGGGAATTGTACCATTGTCAGCTCAAGTACCAACACAAGAGCCATTCCGAATGATTGTTGACCGTCCTTTCTTCTGTGCGATTCGGGATAATCAGACAGGAAGCCTTTTGTTTATGGGTTCAATTGTGGAGCCACAGTCTTAGAAGGATTGATATCAGAACGGTTAGCTTGAACATTTGGAGCCGATGCTTCTGCAACAACGGGTGCAGCTACCTCAACCGAATGAGCTTCTGAGCGCGTCAGATTATCCCCAGATGTGTCATCAGTTTGGGTGTTATAAGAAGATTCTCCACTGCCTTCAGAAACCACCTCCACGTTATGACTGGAAGCAGAAGGACGCAAAGCACTTAAAGCAGTCTTAATAACAACAGCGCTGGGTACCGCCACAATGACACCCAAAAGCCCCCCAACTCTCGCGCCTGTCAAAACCGAGATTAGTGCCCAAACGGGGTTTAAACCCGTAAAAGTCCCTAAAATGCGGGGACCAAGAATGTTTTCCAGAATTTGCTGCACAATAACGGCGGCAATTAACATCCTTGCCCCCGTCCAAACATCTTGTAATGCTACGAGTAAGGTCGTTGTGGCAATACCTACAGTTCCTCCATACGGAACGAGAGCCATGATGCCAATAGTTAAGCCAAAGAGCAGACCAAATGGGACTTTCAGCCACAAAAAGGTGGTAATCAGGGCTGACGCCATACAGGTAGATAAAATGAGCTGGGTGATGAAGAAATTTTGAAAGCTCAGGCGTATTGTTTGAGAAAAAGGCTCGCGAAATTTGCTCGGTAGCCAATCTACTAAACTCTGCCAAAGTTCATCTCCATGCTGTAAGAGAAAGAAAGTCAAGACCATTGTCAAAACAAAGTCCAGCAGGCTGGTGAATGTAACAACTGCCAGATTCAAAACTTGTCCGGCGATCGCCTGCAACTGTCCCTTGACACGGTCGTTAATTTGTACTACTAAAGCATCAAGGTTAATCGGTAAGCCAAAGCTTTCTGCTTTCTCGTTGAGCATCATCAACTGCGATCGCCCAGAATCAATTAACTCTGGAATCCGAGCCACCAGTTGCTGAGCTTGGGTGAGAGCGAGCGGGAACAGAGTGACACCCAACGCCAGTAAAATCGATAAAGCGAGTAAAAAGACTAAGATAGCAACTTGCTCTCGCTTGGCACCATGACGCACCATCCAACTTACTGGGTAGTTGAGCAGAAACGCTAGTACTGACGCTCCGACTAGAATGACAATTAATGAATGGAAGTAATGAAAAATTGCTGAAATCGCCCAACCATTGAGCACTAGCAGTGGAGCGAACAGAGCGATCGCCAAAAATCGTGCTAGGGGTGTGAGTGTTTGCCACCAGTTTAAGAGCTTGCGTGTCTGCATCTGCCGATTGCGGAATACAACTAAATAAAATTCTTCTTTAAACCCTATTATCTCTGACTACATGACTGTGATTCATCCCTCTTGTTTAGGATTGCACTTACCCAAATGATAAATTTTGAACCATTTGATCACAATTGCCCTTCTATAGAAGCTGGGAATTGCGGATTGACGCCTGGGGAAGAATTTTCTCAATTCCTCATCCCAAGTATTGCCACTCTTCCTACAGGGCTGCTTTTGTCTTTGATTCCAATCGTTGGCTTTTTCCGTCTATGGACGTACCGCCGTCAGGGAAGTCGGGAACAACTTGCTGTGAGTCGTCTGTCAATAACTTTGGTATTGACTTGGCTTTTGGGTTACCTCTTGCTAGCGACTGGGGCGGTAACTTCAGAGTTTTTAACACTGCGTCTACTTATCCTTAATAGCTTTCTCACCTCTAGCTACTTTTTGGTTAGTATCTGGTTAATTGTTCGTGTAGCTAAAGACAAATCAAAGCGGTTGCCCCTTGCGAGTCGCTTCCCCTCCATAGTGCTTGGCAAATACCTATGCTAAATCTTAAGTAAAAGGCAACTGGCAGTGTTTCTACTTGTATATGCCAAAAAACTACGCATTTTCTTCCTAACAACTCTAGTTAAATCTCTTTTGCGATTGCCATACTTCAAGAAAACCTCTCCGGATTTGCCAAAAAATAGGAGAATGACTGCAATAAGTGTTTTGGTTAACACTAAAGTGGCAAATTTACCACTGATAATCTAAGAGTTAGCTATTATGGGTTAATTTCTCTGTTTCCATAGCAGCAGATTTTCCGGATTTTATTCAGTAAGTGTGAGGAAGTCAGTGACCATTCAAAGAACTTCGGCGCAAGAAAACCATTCCACAAATACTAACAACTTAAGTGATCAAAATGCCAGCAGCCATAAATCTGGACGGTGGCTGTGGTTTTGGGTAGCTATGAGCGGTATTGCAATGGTGTCAGCAACTGCAGGGGCGCTGTTGGCAGTTTCTTTAACAAGTACACCTTTAATGCAAGCTTCTTTAAGTGCAGATGAAGCAGCGGTGTTTGATGGCGATCGCATTTCCGGGAGTGGGTTGCGATTTTCAGAATTAACTCGCCCCGTGAATATCTTAATTATGGGAATGAGCGTACTTCCGCCTGATGTGCGAAACCCTTCCGGTGAAACTAAAAATCTTAGATATCTGCCCCAAGTCAACTCCTTTGATGGTCTTTCTGACGTCATGCTCTTGATCAAATTTGATCCAGAGAAGAAAAAATTAGTCATGCTTTCTATTCCCAGAGATACCCGTATAGAAATAGAGGGGCACGGTCTCAAAAAAATTAATTCTACAAATGTTTTTGGTGGACCAGCTTTGACTGCCAAAACTGTTAGTAACCTCGTGAACGGAGTAGGAATTGATCGCTATATCCGGATTAACGTTTTGGGAGTCGGTAAGCTGATTGATGCTTTGGGTGGAGTCACAGTTTACGTACCCAAAGATATGAAATATCAAGATGATTCTCAGCACCTTTATATTAATTTGAAGAAAGGAAAGCAGCATCTCAATGGCGAACAGGCGCTGCAACTTCTGCGCTTCCGACATGATGAGAATGGAGACATTGGTCGAATTCAGCGACAGCAAATGGTCATGCGAGCGCTGATGGATCAATCTCTCAACCCAGCTACCCTAACTCAATTGCCCAAAATTCTCAACGTAGTCAAAGAACATATTGATACTAACTTAACAGTTGAAGAGTTATTGGCACTGGCAGGTTTTGGAGCGCGAACAAATCGCTCTAATATGCAAATGTTGATGCTGCCTGGTCGGTTTAGTCAAAAAGGGGAGTTTAATGCTAGCTACTGGTTACCAGATAAGGAACGCATCAATAGTATGCTGAGTCAGCACTTTGAAGTGGAAACAGATTCTACACCTCAGGTAGTAAATCCAGCTTCTTTGCGAATCGCAATTCAAGACAGCACAGGTACCGATGAAGCTAATCTCCGACCTTTGATTAGAGCATTAGAAAAATCTGGCTATACTAACGTCTACGTAGCTAAAAGCTGGGGTGAACCCTTAGATGTGACTCATATTGTTGCCCAGCAAGGAGATGGTAACAGTGCCGAATCAATTCGCAACACTTTAGGAATTGGGGAAGTGCGGGTAGAAAGCACTGGCAATCTCGGCTCTGATATCAGTATCCAAGTGGGTAAGGATTGGTTACAACACAGAGAAATCCTTGAAAACCCTGTCCAACCTTAAGCTTGACTGTCGCTAATGTTCTGGCAACAGCTTACAGCAGAATTCAGGACTCAGGCTTCGCGGCTCGAGGAGCCTTCGCCGAACTCCGTGAGATCTGCCGAACGGAGTCAGGAACCAGAAGTAAATTTGGTTATATTTGTGTTCTGTGTTCTGCGTTCTGTGTTCTCCTGTTAGGATCAATCTATTTTTGCAATAAGTTTATTTTACAGTCCCACGGATCCGGGTATGCCTGCGGCACTCCTGAGGGCAAACATAATCGCGCCGTGGGATTCGTAAGCTCGAGCAAATCAACTTATCTAACTGAGTTGCCGTATTGCGTTCCTGGCTGATTGCTTCCAAATCCAGTCCTGTATAATCAAATTCACCACTTCAGGAGTTTCATCTTGGGGACAATGCCCGACGCCTTCTAAAGGAATAAACTTTTGCACTTGTGGAAAGTTGGCTAACTCTCTACCTAACTCAACTGGTTCCCAAGGGTCTGCTGTTCCCCACAAGATTATCGCCGGACAGGGTAGTTGAGGTAAAAGGTCTTCAGCTAAAGGACCTGAGGAATAAGAGGTAAAGGCGAGGAAAACAGCTACAGCCCCTGGATCTTGTGCTGGTGCTGTGAGTATATCTACTAACTCTTCTGTAACTGCTTGAGAATTAGCATAGGCTTGCAGAAGAATTTTTCGTACTGTTTTCGGTTTGGCGACTTGATTGAAAAAGAAGTCGCCAATTGGTTTGACAGATAGTATACGTTGGAGTATAGGCGCTCCAACGCGCCGAGTCCAGGGTAAAGTTGCCCGCTTGCGATCGTGCAATAGCCGCAGGGAACAGTTGAGCAGCGCAACTCCTAATGCGATGTCTGGGTTACTCACTGCTGCTTGCATCACTACAATACAGCCAATGGAGTTAGCAACTAAAAAAGCAGGTTCACCCACGATCTCACGGCAAAAATCTGCCACTTGCTGTCCCCAAGTTTCAATTGTGTAAGCAATTTTCTCACCAGGTTTTGGTTTCGCTGAACTGCCAAACCCAATCAAATCAATAGCATACACACGGTAGTTTTCCGCCAGCACGGGTATATTTTTCCGCCAGTGACACCATGAGGCTCCGAAACCATGCACTAAGATAACGGCTGGTCCGGTGGTTCCTTGGGTTTGGTAGCAAATGGGAAAGCCTTGCCAAATCCAGGTTTTTGTTGAGGTTAATGCTGGAGTGGAAGTAGAGGTGGTCATGGGAGAAAGATAATGAGTACAAGGAGTAAATATGCAGCTTCTTGCTACAGGCATTGCTGCTTTTATTGTTGCAGTATTTAATAATGATTAATAATTAGCTTTAAGGAATCGAGCATGATAAAGAACTTGTTCCCCATTCCCTATTGTGATAGAGGTAGTGTCATTTTCCTTGACATTATTTAAGGATAGGGAGTCGCATATCTTGTAAGGCAAACAGGGTTTGCGTCGTGTAAACATCATCTACTTCTGTCATGGTATTTCTCGGCTTTGATGTTGCTGTTACTTATGATAAAGCAGGTGTAGTTATATGACCCATTTCCTAGAAAGCAGCAACTACGTATCATTGTTGAAGTTGCGAAAATCGACCAAATACCCTTTTATAGCAATTCTCTGTAATAATGCGTTTTCTGCCTTAATTTCTCTAAAGAATAAGCAGATTTCTTCAAATAAAAACAATTAACGGTCTTTAAAGCCCGAAAATTGCCCAAAACCCAAATTGGATGGAACAAGCAATGAAGTCGATTTTTACAGGGGTGTAGTCAAAACCTGTTGGTGGAATGGACAAGGAGAGGACACTTGCGTACGGTGAGACCAGTGCTGCAGTCCTTGTTTCCCGACCCAAGCAACTGGCGTGCCTCCTGCGGAGGAACTGAGTGCCAAAGGCACACGCCGCTAACGCTAACGCGTAGCGTGTCCGTAAGCCTAGGGGCACCGCAGGCATAGGACATACCCGGACGGGGGTTCCCCTGCCCTTGCAAAATCTCTGTGGACAATGAGGACAGGGAAGTCTTTTTGTGGCAACCAACTACTTATAACCACACCCTTCTTACAGAAAAAGTATTTTTGATTATTATTTGACTATTAATTTATCAATCTAGACGGTAGATATCCTAGCTTAGTTCCTGGCGTTGGGACTGCACAACCAAGTCAGAGCATATCAACAAGCCTAGCATTGCTCCTCGTACCCATACCTGGGTACACCTGGGTACGCAGTCGCATTCAAGCAGGGCGCTACCTTAGAATGCCACAGAGTGCTCGAATGATTGCGATGGCGCTTTTCTCCTGCTTTACAGCGATGGGCGTAAGCCTGGCGGCACCGCAGGACTCAGCCCCGCCTTTCCTACGGAACGCTACGCATAAGCCTGGCGGCACCGCAGGACTTACGGCGATCGCCAATTTGTTGAAAGCTCAAGAAATTCATCCCAACGAGACTGAATCAATTGGCACTTCTTTGGTATATAGAAACTAGAGACAGAATGCCACTGTATTGCTATCTTAAATTGGAGGCAATAACAAATTTTTGATAAGCGCGTAACTTCATGGGAACAGATTACCGAAGGGTTTTACTTAAAGTGAGTGGTGAAGCCCTCATGGGCAATATGGGTTATGGAATTGATCCAGAAGTGGTCAAGGAAATAGCCGAAGAAGTAGCAGAGGTGGTATCAACTGGCGTTCAGATCGCCATCGTCGTTGGAGGCGGAAATATTTTTCGTGGCGTCAAGGCGGCGTCTGCGGGGATGGATCGAGCAACCGCTGACTACATCGGAATGATTGCCACGGTGATGAATGCTATGACATTGCAAGATTCGCTGGAACGAATCGGGGTACAGACGCGGGTACAAACCGCGATCTCTATGCAAGAAGTCGCCGAACCCTATATCCGTCGTCGTGCCATCCGCCACTTAGAAAAAGGGCGGGTGGTTATTTTTGGTGCTGGTTCTGGAAATCCCTTTTTCACCACCGATACGACTGCGGCATTGAGAGCAGCAGAAATTGAAGCTGACGTGATTTTTAAAGCCACTAAGGTAGACGGGGTTTATGATGCTGACCCCCACATCTACCCAGACGCCAAACGTTACAATAGCTTAACATATGGGCATGTTTTGGCAAAAGATTTGCGAGTAATGGACAGTACCGCGATAGCCTTGTGTAAGGAGAATAATATCCCTATTCTTATATTTGACTTAACTGTGCGGGGTAACATCCGCCGAGCAGTCATGGGAGAATCGATCGGGACGCTTGTGGGAGGTTCTTGTGAAATTAGCTGAAGCTGAGAGTACGATGCAAAAGACCGTTGAATCGACTCAACGAGCTTTTAACACGATTCGCACTGGTCGCGCTAATGCGAGTTTATTGGATAAAATCACGGTGGACTACTACGGTTCGCCAACGCCCTTAAAATCACTGGCAAACATCAGTACGCCAGATTCCACAACAATTCTGATTCAGCCTTATGATCGCAATACTTTAAACCTGATTGAAAAGGCAATTTCCATGTCGGATGTGGGTTTAACACCCAACAACGATGGTTCCTTAATTCGGCTAAACATTCCGCAGTTGACGAGCGATCGCCGTAAAGAATTAGTCAAAATCGCCGCCAAGTATGCCGAAGAAGGACGCGTTGCCATTCGCAATATCCGCCGCGATGCTTTAGATACAATTCGCAAACTGGAAAAAAATGCCGAAATCCCAGAGGATGAAGCACGCGATCAGCAAGACAAACTGCAAAAATTGACCAACAAGTACACCACCAGAATAGACGAATTATTGGCAGAAAAAGAAAAAGACATCACAACCGTCTAGAAAGAACACAGAAAAATGCTTATCAGGGAGACGCGGTTTTCAAGGACAAGGAGACATGAGCATAAGGTGAAGAGGATACAAGGACAAGGGGACATACCAGACACAGGGAAATTTTTTATCAAAGATTCTCCGTGTCACCTCATCTAGTTATCTCCACCTTATCAGCAGTGTCACTACGTCTGGTCTTCTTCAAGTCCAGTAAAAACCGCGTCAGTGCATCTCACAGTTTTTGCAGCACATAAATAAATGATCATGTACTACCTCAAAATATTTTGTAGAGGTAGAAACTTGCTTTTTGACTATTTGTGTAAATGCATAATATAAACTTTTTCAAAATTGGCGCTGAAACATTTCATTTCTAAAATATTTGCTAAAAGTTAATGAAGAAAGATAAAGAATTGGTGAGAAAGTTGTTATATTAATCTTATTTGATTTGTGTGAAAGTGCCTGCGCGATCGCATAAATCGCGCATACTCAGATTCCCGACTTCTTAAAGAAGTCGGGAATCTTGTTGTTCACGTGCCTCCTATCAGAGGAGCTTACACGCCGAGAGTGCGTGCCCGTAGGGCTTATGATTTAGGATTGCTATAACAGTGAAGCAAATGAATTTATTTTCGTATAAGTTGACAAAAAAGAGACAAATTATGTAATAGCAAAAAATGTGTTTAAATCACCAAAAAATATGCAGATAATATTAACCTAAAAATAATACAGCCATCCTAAATCAGTCGTGAAATTCTCTAATTTTCTTGGTCTGGAACCTCTTTTGTCCTCTGCACTTCATTTCTCAAAAATCAAATAGGACTGCTATAATACCATAGCCGTAATTAAGAAAAATAAATAAAAAGAGTGATCATACATAGTAATATTTACGGATGAAGCATAGTTTATAAAGAATAAAGATTTAGACAAGCCAAACCAAGATATATACCATTTTGAACAGCAAACTACGAAAATTAATCAAAGTTTCGTCAGAGTGCCTATTTAGAAAGTAAAAACAGAAACGGGACAACTAACAGATACAGGAGCAAAGACAAGAGCCATATGTACGACTGTATTATCGTCGGCGCGGGACCAGCTGGTGGAACAGCCGCATATCATTTAGCCAAGCGGGGACGCTCAGTATTAGTCTTAGAAAAAGAAACCCTGCCAAGATATAAACCCTGTGGGGGTGGAGTGTCGCCAGCGATCGCCCAATGGTTTGACTTTGACTTTAGCCCTGCAATTTCAAGCAAAGCAGACACAATTCGCTGTACCTGGAAAATGGGCGAACCTGTGGAGGCGGAACTAAAAACTCCTGAACCAGTTTGGATGGTTAGGCGCGATGTATTTGACCATTTCCTGATTCAGCAAGCGCAAAAGCAAGGCGCTGAACTCAAAGATAATACAGCAGTCACAAGCATTGAATTTAAAGGTGACTCTTGGCAAGTCAATACGGCAAATGGATCTGTCAGTGGACGTTACTTAATTGCTGCTGATGGTGCAAAAGGACCAATGGCAAAATTCCTAGGCTTCAAAGACCGCAAACGCCTTCTAGCAGCAGCCTTAGAAGCAGAAGCATCAGCCAAAGTAGAAAACGGTAACATTGCCCATTTTGAGTTTGGCATGATCAAAAACGGGTATCTGTGGAACTTTCCTAAAGCAGATGGATATTCTATTGGAATTGGCAGATTTCTGGGCGGTGGTGAGGCTCAAGATTTCAAGAGCATTTTGAACGAATATGGCGGCTTGTTTGGTGTGGATATCAAAATCTGCAAGCAGTATGGTCATGCTTTGTGCTTGTGGAATGGTAATCAAAAGCTGCATACTGAAAATGCGGTTTTAGCTGGGGAAGCTGCTTGTGTCGTTGATCCTTTCACAGCAGAAGGTATTCGCCCCTCAATTTTTAGCGGTATGAAAGCAGCAGAAGCGATCGACCAAGCCTTGGGTGGCGATATCAACGCCTTGGAAAAATACTCCGAGATAATTAACGAAGAATGGGGTAGTGATATGTCTTGGGCGCAAAAATTAGCTGGGGCGTTTTACCGTTTCCCTGGTGTTGGTTACAAAGTGGGTGTTAAGCGCCCCTCTGCTGTCCAAATTATGGGCAAACTTTTGTGTGGTGAACTGCGCTACAGCGAGGTGACTGGTCGCGCCCTCAAGCGGTTAGTTCCTGGTTTTGGTGGGTAGTCATTAGTCATTGCGCGATCGCCACTTGAGTTATTTCTCAACCATTCAACCACAGAAATTTTATTGAATGATTGCTTTCTTGGTTTGGGCGATCGCCCTAGTTTCATGACAAAGTGTGAAGTTAGCACCTTATCGATTTCATCAATTAACACAACACTGGGTAAGTCACTGCGAAAAGCACGCCCTAAGGGTCCCCACTCTACGTAAGCATCCGCATTTTTCGCCCGGATTGCGGCTTCATCATCAATTTGCGACGCAGCAAGTTGAGCATCCGGCAACCGCCCAAGCGCATCATAGGTCTACAGCCCATCCCGTGGCCGACTAGTAGATTTGACGTACCAAGCTTCATAAGGCAAACCCAGTTCGTAAGCCACGCAAACACACGCTCTGGAACTCCTTCACTCTTTTCCAAAACAATTTGAACTGTATAGTCAATTTTTTTAGTGACCTTAATTGGCAATGCATCAATTGCATTTTCCATCCAATTTGCCAACACTCGGTCAGATAGGCGATCTATAATTGGCAACCTGATGGGGATACAGGGTTCCCAAACCGGATCGAACTGGTCTGCAAATTGGATATTCCAGTTGGTGACACAACCTTCATGGTCAACTAAAAACATTAGGAGAAAAAACTCGTTGGTTGGGTGGATTGTCTGTTGAGTTGAGTTTACCAACGGTAGCCAGAAGTCGCGGATGAGTTCATGCAGATAGTCTTCGTCAATGCAGTCAAAGTCATGAAAAACCAGGATGATGTGCTGGGTTTGCAATTGAGCTACTGCATTCTTAGCAATTTCTTCATGGGATGAGAAGTTTTGTACTCCCATTTGACGACCTAGCTCTCGCCACAGAGCAGCAATGTCTGTTCTCAATGCCCTACGGGAGAGATAAAACTGGATTGGGGGAGTTACGGTACTTTCTGGAATTGCCTGTAACAAGCGCTTCAGCAGAAAGATTTGACCATGTTCCGGCAAACCATGAACTAAAAAAGCTCCTATTCGCTTTTCTTCAATAAATTCTCGAAATAGCCGTACCTGCTGGACATAATTCAGGCGGAACAGTTCACCGTGTATTCGCTCATTATCTAAAGACCTTTCAATAGTTTGAATTTGTTTGAGCAGGCGATCGCGTTCTGCCTCAACCCGCTCAATCTCCTTTTCTAGCTGATAAGCTACTAAAGTACCTGCCTGGATAGCAGAATCAGCCCGCAAACGTCGTATCTTTTCGCTGAGCAGATCGTACTGTTGCTGAAGTTCTTTCAGTCTTTGCTGTAAATGCCGAACTGAGGACATCAATAGTAATTAATTATATTAAACCAACGCTCACCCTAATTTTATTTATTAGAGCTTTGACGGATGACATCTCTATTCAGCCCCAGCTTTCTCAATTACTGCAACGCCTGTTCAATTTCATCCAACTCATCACCGAGACGCGCTAGTTGAGCCTCTTCATCCAAAAGCTGCTTTTCTAATTGAAACCTAACAGCCGTGCCAGTCTCAATAGCCAGGACAGCCCGCATTCGCTTCACCTTCTCACTACGGAGATCCCATTCTGCCTGCAGCGTGTCTTGTCTGTGCGCTAATCGTCGCTTTTGTCCAGCAGTCAAGCCACTGGTAGTAAGGTTAACCTCAGTCACTGCTATTTCTCCAGGTAAAAATTTACTTCCACCTGCGTAGTAGCAAAGTGGAAAATTATCACCCAAATCAAGCACTTTATTAACGAATGGATGCTGTGGTCCCGAAGCCCGCTTGGGCACTTGGTCGAACAAATAAATCATAACGTCAAGAATACGAGCATAGCCATCTTTATTCTCTTTATTCACGGTTGCTTTGCCTTCTAAAGCTTCCAACAAGCAATCCGTAAAAGCACTGTAGGGCTGACTTGTGTAGGAATATTCGTCTTCCCGCGATGAAGCAACGACAACTCGACCACTTCCTGTTCCCAGCATATTTAACAGGTCAGGTGGTACAGGTGATTTGATAAAAGTTTCTTCAGCTTCCTTGAGTGCAGGAACCCCTCCTGCATGACAACAATCTAGCAAAACGACGAGCTTACGTGCTTTAATCGCTTCAATTTTTTGGGTAAACTCCAATCCTGATATGGCAGTGTCTGCACGTTGGCTGGGATCGTAGCCATAAGGCACTAAGAAGTATTCATTTGTACGCTTAATCCGTCCACCATGACCAGAGTAGTAAATAATTACTGTTGCATCAGGATCTTGGTTTACCTGTCCGATAAGCTGGTCAAAAGCCTTAAGAATCTCTTGCCGAGTTGCAGCAGTCTCGGTTAGCAAGTTGACTTGGTTTAGTGGATAGGCGGCTCGATTAGGGTTAATTAAAACATCTCGTAGGGCAGTAGCATCTTTGACGGTGATGGGTAAATCAGCACCAACACCGATGAGTAATGCATAACCATGAGCAAAAGTTTGATTTGTCACGCCCTGTCCTCTTGACTTATTGAAAGTGCTTGGTGACATCCCTTTTGGGGAGAGATACACTAATCTACTCACTGAAGTCAAACCATCCCAGATTTTTTCGGCAAATATTTGGGAAACCAAGATGTTCTGAGTTGTTTACCTCACCCTCTGACTACTGGTTTTTTTTGCACCTTCGTCAATGGGCGCGCATTAAATATTCCCAGAAAAAACCCAAAAAATCCCCACAGTGAACAGTAAACAAACAATTCCCGCTACACCAGCAAGAGGTTTTTTATTCTTACCTGTCACCCAGTCTGAGACTTTACCTGTGTAATCAATCAGCTGCGCTGTGTCTAAAGTGGCGATCGCCCATACCCATCCAGCATGCAGTCCCCAAGCTAAGCCTAGACTACCCCCATCGACAAATCGTGCTAGTACCAACACCATTCCCATGAACCAGAGTCCAGGTAATTGTGGTGTCGTTTCTCTTTGCTCCCAAACCAAGTGTAGTAACGCAAAAATCGAGCTAGAAATGAGTGCTGCTACCCATACAGAGTAATCCTTCTGTAATTCTGTAAACAGAAAACCGCGAAAAACTAACTCTTCAATACCACCTACAAATAACGCCACTAATAAAATAGGTAACAACACACCTCGCACAAGCTTGAAATTCGACCATTGAAAAGTGCACCATCCTAGCCACAATTGCCCAGAAAATACCACTGCTATACTCAACACTCCCAAAGCTAAACCGAATCCCAAAGAATATAGAGTTGAAATGTTTCCAATAAAGCCGTAATCTAATAAAGGTGTATTGGTCAGCCAACTAGCTCCCCATAAAACAAAAGGTGCTAACAGGTAGAGAGATACGACTAAAGGTAACTTTTGTTCTGGCTGCAAACCTTTAGAGAGTTGCCACTTAAAGGCAAATGCTATGAGTGCTGCTATAGGCAACCAGCAACCCACCCAAACAATAAAAAAAGCTATCACAACAAACAATACTGGTGCATCTTTTAAAGATGACAGTAACAAGTCGGGTGATAGCTCAAATAACGCTATAAAATCAGCGAAAAAAACACGATACACTTTTTGCATAATAATTTTTAGCTTGGCAAGAGAAAAGCTTTCTTGATTTAGAGCAGTTTTCAAACAGGAATAGCAATGTTATCCTGCTTTTGCAACTGCCTCAAGTATGATTTATGAATCACTTTTCTTTATTTTCAATCAAGCCTTTGCCAAAGTGCTTAAATTCTGCAAGAAGTCTGATCGTATTTTTAAGTTGCAACAAATTTTAAAGCTTTCTGTGTAGCTGTAGAGACAAGTTATAAAACTTTTGCCTTAAACTTGTCTCTACTATAAGAAAACTTTACTCGTCGTCTTCTTCGTCTTCGTCTTCTAGGTCTTCGTCTTCGAGGTCTTCATCCTCATAGATTTCTGCATCTTCATCGTGCTGGAGTAGCTTTTTATCACTATCAACTTGAATTAAGTGAATATGCTTGTAACCCAGCTTAATTTCAAACTCATCACCAGGCTTTAAGCCCATAGCTTTGGTGTAAGTCGCACCAATAACAATTTGACCGTTTTGATGTACGCTTACCCTGTAAGTCGGTTCACGTCCACGACCATCTTTAGGTGCTTCTGGACTTAGAGGAATTCCTCTAGCCGACAGCAAAGCATCATAAAAATCAGTAAGATTGACACGAACTTGGTTATTTTTAGTAACTGTATAGTAACCACACTGCTTCGCTCTTTCTCGGCGTGGTAAAGTAGAAAGTTCTTTTACTTTAGCTAGCAGTGCTTTTCCAGTTAATGGTGCGGTGGCAGTTTCAGTCATTACGCTTCAAATATCCTCACTTTCTCCAAACTAATAAACAAGCCGTCTTTTGCCAGGAATGGGCTTTTTGACATCTGCACAAAGTTACCTAAGACTCTAAAATGAAGGGCTAATTCCTCCATATACAAGAGCCACAAGAGAATCTCTTATGGATGCCCACAACAGATTAAGGTATAGTTGTCACAGGCATTAATTTTGCTAATTTTACGGCATTTTTAACCATTATTTGCCATTTGAAATGAGATAATTCTCTTTTTTGGCACTACAGAGTGGTACAACTTTGAGCAACCTTTACAAATGGCGGAGGCAAAACGCGCAGAGGATTTTCATCCCGCTTTTGTGCCGTTAAGTTCTACGACTAGAAACAAGTCGTAGACTCAACAAATTGCAGGCTTTTTACTTTCCTAACTCTGTCTTTATTAACCTTGAGTCGTGTGGTTTTGCCCACTGATACTCAAGAAGCATAAGACAGCATAGTATTTTCATAGGGTTGTGCCGACATACAACCTTTTATCCTGCCAGTAGAGACCAGAAATTTCTTACCTCTACTTTATTACAAAGAAACAAAGCAGTAACAGCCGCCCTTACACGGCGATTGATACTGGTTTTGTTGCCTCATAATTTTATATTAAATAGTAGCATGGTTTAATAATAGCAAAATTGCTGTTTAATTTTGAATTAAACTTGCTGATACACTTTTATGTAAATCCCTATCCTTGGGATGAGTATTACGGTCAGGCTTTTATAAAAATTAATTTAATTTAGACAACCAGTTTTAAGGAGTGAGTTACAACCAAGAGTTTCTTGATTAAGAGGTCAAGATGTTCATTAAGAGCTTTAACAATTCTATATAACCAAAAAATTGGCGCTTCACGACTGCCATACGCGATTTTTTCAATCAGTGGGTCTTTCACTCGTATTGACATCAAGATACAGTTATAACCTAAGGAGCATTCAATTTCGAGATTTTCAGTTAAAGGATGAACTTAAGCCCCATTTCCCCTGTCCCTCTTTCTTACTCGCCTTCTCCATGAACCCAAACACATGAATGAATTGTCAAGCAGGGATTACTTTTTTTTAGCTGAGCGTGTTGACACATTTGGTGCCAAACCCATTCGGTGCTGATACAATTAAGATTTTCATGATTATCCTTAAACTAGAATGAGTCGTTTAATCATCAGCCTATTAACAGCTAGCGAGCGAATTAAGGGCAACAGGAGTATAGTTCACGTGTTGGTGCGCGACCGATGTGTGGGAATAATTTTATAGATAGGTATAGCAATTTCAAGACTTTGGTAGGTGGCAATGGAAGTTGTTTTTAAGGTCATACGGCAGCAAGAAAATTCCTCTCCGGTTGTGCAAACTTACCTTTTGGATACCGAAGCGGGAAATACAATTCTAGATTGTCTCAATCGTATTAAGTGGGAGCAAGACGGAACATTGGCGTTTCGCAAAAATTGCCGCAACACAATTTGTGGTAGCTGCGCGATGCGAATCAATGGGCGTTCAGCTTTGGCTTGTAAGGAAAATGTTGGCAGTGAAATTGCCAAATTACAACAAACCGAAATAACAGGAGGTCATGCAAATGTCATTCCAGAAATAACGATCGCACCACTAGGGAATATGCCTGTGGTCAAAGATTTAGTGGTGGATATGAGCAGTTTTTGGGACAATCTTGAGAGGGTTGCTCCTTATGTGAGTACAGCAGGGCGCAACGTCCCAGAAAGGGAATTTTTACAAACACCCGAAGAGCGATCGCGCCTTGAAGAAACTGGTAACTGTATCATGTGTGGAGCTTGTTACTCTGAGTGCAATGCTCGTGAAGTTGACCCAGACTTTGTTGGTCCCCACGCCCTTGCCAAAGCTTACCGCATGGTAGCAGACTCTCGTGATAGCCAAACCGAAAGTCGTTTAGAAGAATATAACGAAGGCACAAAAGGAGTTTGGGGTTGTACCCGTTGTTTTTACTGTAATTCTGTATGTCCAATGGGTGTTGCCCCACTAGAGCAAATCACCAAAATCAAGCAGGAAATTCTTGATCACAAACAAGCAAGTGACAGCCGTTCAATTCGCCATCGTAAAGTATTAATAGACTTAGTCAAAGAAGGCGGCTGGATTGATGAGCGTCAATTTGGGTTACAAGTCGTTGGAAACTACTTTAAAGACCTCAAAGGATTGCTCAGTATTGTTCCCCTTGGGTTGCGAATGCTAGCCCGAAGTAAATTCCCACTTTCGTTTGAACCTTCACAAGGAACTCAACAAGTGCGATCGCTCATTGAAGCCGTTCAGCAACAAGAGAATAAAGTCTAGGAGTACAGACAGAAGTGAGTATTGAGGGAACCAGGAGAACTCTTGTTGAGCAGGGAATTTCTCCCTCATCCCCCTCATCTTCCCCACTCGCAATACCGTACGGGAACCTCATGTTCTTTCCTCAAAGATCCCCGTTAACTCCCCCCTTAAGAAGAGGGTTGGGGGGATCAAGTCTCATCCGAACCGTATTGGCCTCATCTCCCTCAACGGGGATCTTGAGGCACATTCAGCGGTTGTCCAGAACGGTTATAAACGAAAATATCCCATTGCCCATTCACGCTAGACTCAAAAGCAATCCTACTGCCATCAGCACTAATTGTTGGATTACGAACTTCTGCTTGCAGGTTGGCAGTCAAATTCCTTAATTGACGTGTTTCTCTGTCATAAAGGAAAATAGCTGAGCGACCCTGACGACTACCAACAAACACGATAGAACGACCATTTTCAGAAACAGCAGGATGAGAAGCGACAGTATCAAAAGAATTTAAACCAGGCAAATCTACCAAAGTACGAGTGACCGTATCAAACATATAAATATCTTGGCTCCCTCGTCGGTCACTCGCAAAAACAATATATCTTCTTGAAATTTGGGGATCTAATTCCGAAGCAGAACTATTCAGACTCAGACCCCCCGGATCATATCCATAATTGACTAGGCGCGGGTACCCAGCACAGCCACCTAACAAACTAGCTAAGGCAAATATAGGTAGAAAAATAAAGCGTTTCGTCATTAGTCAAGAGTCAAAAATTATTCTTCTTCCCTGCTCCCTCATCCCCCTCATCCCCCTCATCTCCCCTCACGGGGATTCACCCACTGCTGCGCCGTTGGGAATGTCTAACTCAATATTCGGTCCCCGGTCTAAAACTTCAATATCCCACTGACCACGGCTAGCAGTTTCAAAAACAACATAACGTCCATTTGGGCTAATATTGGGATTTCTTACCCAAGCAGGATAAATAGGGGTAAGAATTTGTGACTGTTGCGTAGCGCGATCATAAAGCGCCACAACTGGTCTACCTTGATCGCTGGTGATATAAGCAATGTAACGTCCGGTGTAGCTGAGACTAGGACTTTCGGCAATTGTCTCTGGTCGGTTTAAGCCAGGTGTCCCAATAAACTGCTGCTGTTCCAGGTCATACAGTAGCACTAGATGACTACCATTACGATTAGATACAAACGCTAAAAAACGACCATTCCCACTCAAGGCTGGTTGCTGCTCAGTGTAGCGGCTGTTGAGGGAAGTCGGTCCAATTGGGATGTCGCTGTAGCTACAAGATACAAGTAAACTTGCCAATGTAAAACTAAGACCCCAAGGAATTTGTCTTTGGAGCCAAAAATTACGTGTAATTTTTTTCACCTCAACTTTTTCCGTCGCCGCTTTCGCCTCCTCCACCTCAGCTTATTTACAAATCATCATCAAAATTTGATGAACTCTCTTGATCCTTACCCGAACGCTCTGAGCGGTCTAATGGTTTGTAGTCTACATATTCAGTAGAAATAACCTCATCATCCTCGCGCTCTTTTCTTGGAGTTGATTCAGTGGGTGGACGGCGTTTTCTTGGTCTAGGAGTAACATCCTCATCGCGCGTTTCCGGACGCACTGGTCTATTATTACCACGACGTGGAGGTCGTCTTTCTTCGGTAGTTGAGCTATCCCACTCATCAACTGGTCTGGTGGAAGCACCCCAATTTTCATCTTCAAAACTTTCAGAAGGACGGACAGAACGCGCAGAACTACGGCGACGGGTTTTGTCAGTTTTATCGCTTGTTGTCAGCCTTTCGCTACCATTGCGACGTTCTGGACGACGCGGGGTTTCATCTTCGTAGTAATCATCCCGAGATGAACGGTTATCCCTGCTACCAGAAATTCGACCACGCACCGGGCGCTCATCGTATTCATCATCATAAGGTAGTGGTTCTAACTCAGCGTCTACCTCTGCCTTGTACTTCTTGTTATACCTATAGTTGTCGCTGACCTCTCGTTCGTCATCCACAATAGGCGTGTTGCGCTTGGCTTGCTGAGTGGCTATACCGCGCAGACGAATACTTTCAACCGCAAAAAATATAGTTGAGCCTGCCAAAAGCAACTGACCAAATTGTAGAATCGGGTCAAGACGCCAACCTTGGAACACGAGAATGAAGCCGCACAGTAAGCCCACAGCGGCAAAAAAGATATCTTGGTCGCGTGAGAGCTCTGGACGCACAGTTCGGAGAAAATAGAGTGCTGCCCCAGCCACAGCCAAGAAAATTCCTAGGATACTGGCTGAGTTTGCCCCAAAATTTACCTGAGCCAGAACACTGGCTGAGTTCAGCCCAAATATTAGCATTGTTGTTTACCCAATATTAGAATCTATGTTAGCGAGTTAGAATTTGAATCTCTACTGTAATCAGACACAATATACTTTAAAGACGCGAAGTTGCCTAACTCCACGTAGACGCCCGTAGGGCGGCTTCTCATGAGAGTTGAGCAACGCTTACGCGTCTTTACATTATGACCTAAAGCTAACAACCCTGTGTGTGTCAGCTTAGTATAAATATACTTCTGTGATGAATTGCTCAGAGTCAGCAATTGAGCAATTCACCGACACAAACCGAGTTTTAAGAGTAGAAACACTGCAAACAGCGCTTCTCTACACAACTCTTATTAACGTTCGATTTTATCTTTCTGGCTGACAAAAATCAATCCTACTGTTGCGGGGATAACGACAATTGCTGCTCCCCAAAATAGACTCCAAAGAAAATTTGCTAAAGAGGGCGTCATAGATTTCAACCTTTTTTTACACACTTTATAACAATTCTAATAGTCTATTCGACCCTTGAGAAGCCATTTATGGCAGTGGGAAGTAGTTCAGGGTTAGTGCTACTTTGAGAACTAAACAACGAAACAACTAACAACTGACAACCAGTATTCGCTATTCTCTTTTGTGTAGCAGGTTTTGGTTACAATTAGAGAAAGGCTTTACAAAGCTTAAATTTTATTCTCTGTCTGCTTTATTCACACAGAAAAGTCAAGCTTAAATCATGACTGGTGCTAACCTTGCCGCTTGGATTCTCGGTCCAGTGTTGGGACTGATGACATTTTTGTTTATTTTCCGGATTATTTTAACTTGGTATCCCCAAGTTGATTTGAATCGTTTGCCTTTTAATCTCGTAGCTTGGCCTACTGAACCCTTTCTAGTGCCGTTGCGAAAGATAGTAGCACCTATAGGCGGGGTGGACATTACCCCAATCATTTGGGTTGGTATCTTCAGTCTTTTACGGGAAATTCTCCTAGGTCAGCAAGGACTGCTGACCATGCTGTCTCGCGTTTAGTAGAATTTAGGGATTAGGGATTGGGGATGCTCGCGAGTATTGCTTAGTTCTCAGTCCCTAATCCCCGATGCTACTGCACTAGAGTTTTCATCTCCTGTACGAAATTAGTGTAGACTTGACCTTGCAAAAACTGCGGGTGTTCCATAATCTTTTGATGAAATCCAATAGTCGTGGGTAGTCCTGTGATGGCACATTCTCGCAGTGCTCGTTTCATGCGGTTAATAGCAGTGGGGCGGTCTGGTCCCCAAACTATTAACTTACCGATGAGTGAGTCGTAGTAAGGCGGAATTTGATAATCGGTGTAAACATGGGAGTCGATGCGGACTCCGAAACCTCCAGGGGGGAGGTAACCACTGATACGTCCAGCGGAGGGTCGAAAGTCACTCTCAGGATCTTCCGCATTAATACGGCATTCGATCGCATGACCTCGCAAGACGACTTGCTCTTGTGTCAGCTTGAGTTTTTCCCCTTGGGCAATCAGGATTTGTTCGGCAACCAAATCTATCCCAGTAATCATCTCCGTTACTGGATGCTCGACTTGAATCCGGGTGTTCATTTCCATAAAGTAGAATTGACCGGATTTATCCAAGAGAAACTCAATGGTACCTGCCCCACTGTAGTTGATAAACTGGGCTGCTTTGACGGCAGCTTGTCCCATTTTCTCTCGCAAGTCAGGATCTAAAGCCGGGCTAGGGGCTTCTTCTAGAAGTTTCTGGTTGCGGCGTTGAATAGAACAATCCCGTTCCCCTAGGTGGATGACGTTTCCGTAGTTATCAGCCAAGATTTGAAATTCGATATGGCGGGGACGCTCAATAAATTTTTCCAGATAAACCCCAGAATTACCAAATGCTGCTCCCGCTTCACCTTGGGCTGCTTGGAAGGATTTGACGAACTCGTTTTCAGAACGTACTAAGCGCATACCCCGCCCGCCACCGCCAGCTGTGGCTTTAACCATCACTGGGTAGCCAATTTTTTGGGCGATCGCCAAACCTTCTTGCTCCGATTCTACCAACCCATCACTACCTGGTACCGTGGGAACCCCAGCTTTTTGCATGGTTTCTTTTGCCGTAGATTTATCTCCCATCAGCCGAATCGCTTCCGGAGATGGACCGATAAAAGCAATATGATGGTCAGCACAGATTTCTGCAAACCGAGCATTTTCTGCCAAAAAGCCATACCCAGGATGAATGGCGCTGGCATTACGTGTCAATGCCGCTGCAATAATATTGGGAATATTCAAATAACTTTTACTGCTAGCAGCTTCGCCAATGCAAACAGCTTCATCGGCAAGTTGGACGTGCAGAGCATTACGGTCAACGGTGGAATGTACCGCAACCGTTGCAATCCCCATTTCTTCACAGGCGCGGAGAATGCGAAGCGCGATTTCTCCCCGATTAGCAATTAATATTTTGTCAAACTTCATCTTCTAGCTTTGATATCAGTCCAGTAGATTGACATTTTCTACCGTCAAAATTGAAATTACGCAGAGCCTCATTTCAAATTCTGACTGGATCCCAACACTCTTCCTAAATATAAGGAAGGATTTCGCTGCTTGCCTCTACAGGTATTAACTACACTAGCAGCAGCAATGTTGCTAGTCCGGAGTTAGTTTCCCGACTTTGGCATTTTCATGCATACGGTGCGCTTCACGATAGACCTAATTTCCTTTGCAGGCGCGAATTGCGTTGCAAAGGAAATTGGCTATACCCCTTTTTCATATCACGTGTGCAGCTACTACATTTGTGTCCGTCGAGTATACCCACCTGAAATATTTGTGAATTCCTGCACTTATTTTTTCTGTAACTTGGGTATCAGTTACTATAATTCTTTCTGTTATGCTATATTTTATATTCAGAGAAACCTTGCGGATGTGGCGGAATTGGTATACGCGCACGTTTGAGGGGCGTGTGGCTTTGCCTTGCGAGTTCGAGTCTCGCCATCCGCATTTTTTAGTGATGAGTCCTAAGTACCAACTGAGCAGTAGGATTTGACAAATTCAGGCAAGATGACTTACATCAAATTGTCTGTCACTTAGGGCTTAGGATTTAGCGCTCAGAACTTTCTTTCGCACTCAGAGCTTCAGTTGTGCTTTTATAGAGATAAATGAAGTTTTGTAAAGAACCTTGACTGCGACTTTTACGCCGACAAACAACTTAACATTACCTACGGGATGGCATCGCCTGAGTCCGATTTGGCAAGGCGGGGAGGAAGTCATTCAACAAGGTTTGCCACACACTCAGCTGGCACCGACTTGGCAATTACTCCTCTTAGGTGACGGCTCCCCAACAAGGCACTTACAACTGCTGACAGGCGAGCGTACAGAAGTGGATGTCATCGATATGTCATTGATTGGCTTGGACTTGGATAGTGCGCCTGAACTGATCCAAGCAGTACCAGGACCACGACTGCGGCGACAGGTGTGGTTGCGTACCGCCTCTGGGCAACGATTGGCGTATGCGACTTCATGGTGGGAAGCATCTCACGTAGATGAGTATTTGCAAAACCGTTCGTTACCTATTTGGGCAAGTTTAGCTCGTTTGCGTACAGAGCTGTATCGCGATGTTCAGGGGATTTATTACGGTGAATCGAATGCTTTGGAGTCAGGCTTTGATGAAACTGGACCTTTTTGGGGCCGCCACTACTTGTTTTGGCATCATGGACAGCCGCTGACGTTAATTTACGAGGTTTTTTCGCCCTATTTAACAAAATATCTCGGGTCTATGCAGCTAAATTCTACCAATGGTAAGGTTTAGTCCCACATTTGCGAACTTAGAAGGTCTGTGACGCTATATTTTCAAGACCGCTTCTGAGTTCTAAATTTTTTACCGTCAAGAAGAGTTTTTGTTAGAACTTACGCATTGACAAATTGAATAAAACGTGTGTTAACGGAAAAAGAAGGCAAGATGGGGACACAACTCTCCAATCAGCCGATTGCGCCCAGCGCAGTGCCCAAGGGGCAATCGCTAATGATCAGCGCTTTTAAAGATGGATAATACCTATGTTGCTCTATCTGGGGTTCGGACTATCGGAACGACTACCAAGCCATCACAAGCCTTGTGCGACCTTAACACTTATACTTTTAAACATTTTTGAGAAGGTGGGCTTGAACTCACATGGTCAACTTTCTGTCAATGCGTAAGTCCTATTCTATAGGGGAGTACCAAAAAATAAATTATCCATTATGTAGCGTGGGTTAGGCGCACGACACTTGAGGTTTTACATTCAGGACTTGCATTGCGGCGTAACCCAGCATTGTTTCTGTCACTACAAATTGGAGATTTTTTTAATTGGAAGTCCCTAGATCAAATATTTTTAAACTTTTATTAAGTAATTTTAGATTTCAAATAAAAAATGATTATTTACATTCTCAATGCCGTGCTTGAGGAATCAGAGTAAAGCATTGCATAATGTAAAGATTTACCCTATCTTAAAAAAAATGTACTTAGGTAGTCTGTGGTATGATGCTGTATTGATTGGGAAAGTTTTGTTAATTTTAGCTACATTTCAACCATCATCTTAAAAGAGCCTACGTAGTAGCAAACTTAGAAAAAGTGGTAGGTTAATTACCGAAGGGCGTCGCAGTCTAGGGTAAAGAAAAAAATGTAAAAAGCAACCCTAGATATCAGGAAACCTTTTGGTTAATGCCAACAAGCAATTATGATGCACGCAAGTATGAGGTATTGGTTTCAATGGCACTGCCCCTTGTGTCTAGTTCGATGAGGAAAAGAAAGAAACCGTCTTTGGTACTGACGCTCTCGTTCGCTGGATTATTGATTGGTGCGGGGAGTGGGCTTTACTGGCTGTTCACTCAGGGAAACCTCTTTTCTAGAGATTTATTACCAGGCGCAAATATTATTCCCCAAAATGCTCTAGTTGCAGTTTCCCTAACTACCGATCCAGGGCAATGGGAGAAATTACGAGAGTTTGGGACAAAAGAAACTCAAGCAGAACTCGATAAAAATTTAGTGCAGTTGCGCGATCGCTTCCTGACGAATCATGGCTATGACTTCCAGAAAGATATCAGTCCTTGGGTTGGCGATCAAGTCACCATCGCAATTGTTGCCCCAAACGCGAGTAAAACCACATCAAAACCTGTTGCTACCGATGCAGAAGCGACAAGCAACGAGCAGTCGATGGTGATGATTCTGCCAGTGAAAAATTTACAAAGAGCTAGCAGCATCTTGGCACAACCTAAAGCAGTTAAAGATGGCAAATGGATTGACCGCACCTATCAGAATATTCCGATCAAAGAAACTCAAGGACAAGTAGGAGAAAAATTCTCAGCAGCCCTACTAGATGGGCGTTTTCTACTGATCACTGATAATCCCAAAACGACAGAACAAGCGATTGACGCCTACAAAGGTAAAGCATCCCTAGCTACAAGTGCGGGTTTTGCCGAAAATTTCCCAAAAATTGCCATATCCGGACCCTTTGCTCAGTTCTACGTGAATGTGCCTTACTCTGCTAAGATAGCTACTGCATCTCCAAACCGTCCTTTGCCTGCTCAAGTTTTGAGTCAACTTCAGAATAACCAAGGTTTAGCAGGGACAATGACTCTGGAGTCACAAGGAATCCGGTTGAAGAGCGTTTCTTGGCTAAATCCTAATAGTCAGCGGGTACTCGCAGTGGAAAACAAAGCCGGAAAAATGCAAAACCGCTTGCCTGCAGAGACTTTGATGATGCTGTCTGGCGGGAACTTACAACAGTTGTGGGCAGACTATGTTTTAACTTCCCAAAGAAATCCCTACTCGCCAGTCATACCAGAACAACTGCGAAATGGTGTGAAATCTCTGACAACTCTCGATTTAGATCAGGATTTGCTGAACTGGATGGGAGGAGAGTTTTCTGTCTCTGTGATTCCCAATACTCCCAAAGAAGGTTTGCCAGAAAATTTTCGTGCAGCTTTGGTTTTCATGGTACAGGCAAGCAATCGTTCCCGTGCTGAAATAGCCTTAAAACAGCTCGATGAAGTCATGAAAAATCAATACCAGTTTCAGGTAAAATATACGACAGTTGATGGGAAACCTGTTGTCAACTGGATCGGACCTTTTGGAACATTAACAGCCACTCATGGTTGGTTGGATGGAGATGTGGCTTTCTTAACGGTTGGAGCGCCTGTGAATGATAGAGTTATTCCTAGACAGAATAACACTTTAGCTAACACTGCCTTATTCCAAAATACAGTACCAAGCGAACCCAATCCCACAAATGGTCAGTTGTTCTTAGATGTGGAAAGGACAGGTAAGTATTTTCCCTTAGCGAGCTTTGTGCCTAATCAACGAGCTTTGTTAGAGGCAACACGCTCAGCAGGAGTGACAGCAGCTGTCAGTGATAGCCGCAGTACTCGCTACGATATTTTTGTATCACTTAAAAAAGCTGGAAAACCAGACCCTTTACCAAGTCCAGCAAAATAAATAATGATGAAAATTTCAGCATTCATGATTGATTAACATTTCTAACCTCCTCAAAACAGATAGGATCGTAACAATCAGAATCAATACTATATTGAGTGGAGATAACGTTATTTATGAATTTAATTGCACTCCAGAACTGGCTAGACAATGCCTCGTTTGCAGTTCTATTTGTCACAATGCTGGTTTATTGGGGTGGGGCGGCTTTTCTAAATTTGCCTGCAACTGCTGTAGGGACAGCAGGCATGGCGATCGCTAATTTGTGCATAGCGACCCTACTAGGGGCAAGATGGCTGGAGGCTGGGTATTTTCCTTTAAGTAATTTGTATGAATCTTTATTTTTCTTAACTTGGGGAATAACGACTGTCCATCTGATTGCCGAAAACACGAGCCGTAGCCGCTTGGTAGGAGTCGTGACAGCACCTGTAGCTATGGGGATCACCGCTTTTGCCACCCTCACCTTGCCATCAGAAATGCAAGTCGCAGAACCTCTAGTACCTGCGCTGAAATCCAATTGGCTGATGATGCACGTCAGCGTGATGATGTTGAGTTACGCGGCTTTGATGGTGGGTTCGCTCGTGGCGATCGCCTTTTTGATTGTGACTCGCGCTCAAGACATCCAATTACAAGGGAGTTCTGTCGGTACTGGTGGATATCGCAGCAATGGCTATCGCTTGCACAAAGCGGGTGAACTAGTTTCTCAAACAGAATCTCAAACACAAGCAGTTGCTGCTGACAATAACGGAGTCGTTCGTCGTGAAAGCAATAGCAACGGCAAAACTGCTGTTTTGGATTTAGTCACTGTCCCTCAGTCTCAAGCCGTAGCAACAGCGGAACCCCTTTCACCTCAGCGTCTCAGCCTTGCGGAAACCCTAGACAACATCAGCTATCGTATCATCGGGTTGGGTTTTCCCCTGCTGACTATTGGTATTATTGCTGGTGCTGTTTGGGCGAACGAAGCATGGGGATCTTACTGGAGTTGGGATCCCAAGGAAACTTGGGCATTAATTACTTGGTTAGTTTTTGCTGCTTATCTTCACTCCCGGATCACTCGCGGTTGGCAAGGGCGTCGTCCGGCAATTTTAGCCGCTAGTGGCTTTGTTGTTGTTTGGATTTGCTATCTGGGGGTTAATTTGTTGGGTAAGGGTTTGCACTCATACGGTTGGTTCTTTTAAGAACCTCACCCCCTACCCCCTCTCCCTCCGGGTTCGCCAGTCGCCTACGGCGGGAAACCCGCCTACAGCGCTGGACTCACCACCAGCGGAGAGGGGGTTATTAATAGTAACGACCCGTAATTTTTATCTAATACCGATTCAAAAAATGTTTGCGACAGATACCCCATCCGCCTGACGGCACCCTCCCCTTCCCAAGGGGAGGGTTGGGGAGGGGTCTTGTCCATGTGTTGCATTCTTTTTTCAAATTGGTATAACTGCAATATAGAAGAAAATGCGTTTTCTCGATAAATTTGATGCCATCCTCCTCGACATGGGAAACACTTTCATGTTCGATTGTGACCGATTTTCTGACTTAGAGGATTTTGGCAAAACATATCGTGAAATAAATGGAACTGTATTTAACAACGCCCAAGTTAAATCAATAATTTCTGACGTATTTAATCAGATGGGCAAGGATTATGAAAATCCAAAATACTATGAATGCTTCCCACCCGTTAAAAACTATTTTGTTAAAGTTATTCAAGAGAACAACTTACCTGATCATGAAATTGATTTGTTAGAGGAAGTTTTTGCAATTCACGAAATAGGCATAATTCCAGATAGTTACGTAGAAACCATTGTACAACTGAGAAAAACTCATAAATTGGGTGTTGTATCAAATATTTGGTGCAAAAGCGAATTCTGCCTCAAGGAATTTCACAGAGTAGGAATTACTGATTTATTTAAAACGATTATATTTTCTTCTGATTATGGCATTATCAAACCTTCGCCTTTAATCTTTCAAAAAGCGATAGAACTGATGGAAGTGTCTGAATCCAAAATTGTATTTGTAGGGGATAATTTGCTGTTTGATATTACAGGAGCAAAGAAAGTAGGTTTATCTGCAATATGGATTAATTCAGATAATAAAAAACTTTCTTCAAATATTCCAACTCCTGATTTAGTAATTCAAGACTTACGAGATTTACTTGAGTAAAGGTTTGCACCCATACGGTTGGTTCTTTTAAGAACCTCACCCCCCTACCCCCTCTCCCTCCGGGTATGCCTTCGGCACGCTACGCGTTCGCCCTTGGCGTGCGCAAAGCGCTTACGTCAGTCGCCTACGGCGGGAAACCCGCCTACAGCGCTGGACTCACCGCCAGCGGAGAGGGGGTTATTTTATGCGTAGGCGCGTTGTTTTCTGTCTGCTGACTATGGCAACGCCTATCTATTCTCTAGTTGCTAAAAACATCCTTGATTGTATCAATAGCGCTTTCAACAGCATTCTTTGACCTATCTACTTGCTCCTTAGTCCGAGCTGCATCTTCCTCTGCTCTTTTGTAAATTCGAGCCTCATCTCTGTTTGCTTTGCGCTCAACAGGACTTCCATTGTCATCTGTTGCTTGCTCAACTCGGTCGGCATTTTTATTTGCAGTTCGCTCAACGCGCTCTTTCGTATCTTCGATGAAATCCTTAGATAATTTAGCACCTTTGTTGAGGTTATCTTTAACCTGTGAGCTAATGTCTGCCTCCGCGATTAAGGTTGCAGTAGGATTAGCCATTGCTGCGCTGTTCGAGAAAAACGCACCTTGCCAAACGAAGGCTACAGCTGACACACAAAACAGAGTTGTAGCCAGAAAGCGTCCTACAGTTGAAACCCGTTTCAGCAAATCATTCAGTTTCATAGAATAGAATCTCCATCTCTATTTAGCATCCTATTTTTACTTGATTTGGCTTTGAAGCCAAATCGTTCTTTAGATAGAGGTTCTCCCGTCTTGACTCTCCCCGGAGTCAACGCATGGGGATTCATTTCGTGAAACTAAACTTTCACATCCAAGGTACGCACCAAAAAAGCCCAAATGTCTGCTGTTTCCTCAATCCTCTTAGTTGTGGGTTTACCAGCACCGTGTCCCGCTTTTGTCTCAATTCTAATTAGCACTGGCGCATCACCAGTGTGAGTAGCTTGTAAAGCTGCAGCAAATTTGAAACTATGTGCAGGAACAACGCGATCGTCATGATCGGCTGTGGTAATTAATGTTGCTGGGTAAGCTGTACCCGGTTTCAGGTTGTGCAATGGTGAATAAGCATAAAGTGCTTTGAAATCCTCTTGGTTTTCTGGTGAGCCATATTCAGAAGTCCAAGCCCAGCCAATAGTAAATTTATGGAAGCGCAACATATCCATCACGCCCACAGATGGTAAAGCAGCACCAAATAAATCCGGACGTTGAGTGATGCAAGCACCCACCAGCAGTCCCCCGTTGCTTCCACCAGCGATCGCTAACTTAGCAGGCTTTGTATACCCGTTAGCAATCAGCCATTCAGCCGCAGCGATAAAGTCATCAAACACATTCTGCTTTTTCAGTTTCATTCCCGCTTGGTGCCATTCTTCCCCATACTCACCACCACCACGTATATTGGGCATGGCATAAACACCGCCCATTTCCATCCACACCAAATTACTGACGGAAAAACTGGGCGTTAGAGAGATATTGAAACCCCCATAACCATATAGTAATGTTGGATTATTTCCATCTAATTTGATTCCCTTTTTGTGGGTAATAAACATCGGCACTTGTGTGCCATCTTTGCTTTTATAAAAAACTTGTTTTGTCTGGTAATTATCCTGGTTAAAATCTACCTTAGCTTGACGGAAAACTTCACTTTTTCCGCTTACCATGTCGTAGCGATAGATAGTTCCTGGCGTAGTAAAGCTGGTAAAATTATAGAAAGTTTCGGTATCATAACGCTTGCCACCAAAGCCTCCAGCAGAACCAATCCCAGGTAATTCTACTTCGCGCACAAATGCCCCGTTCAAGTTAAAAATCTTAATTTGGCTGTAAGCATCTTTGAGATAATCAGCAACCAATTGGTTGTTAATTATGCCGACACTTTCCAAAGTTTCCACAGCTTGAGGGAGAATTTCTCGCCACTCCCCTTTCATCCCCTCCTTACCAAGAGAAGAGGGGGTGTTTTTGGTATCAATGGCAATAACTCGTCCTCTGGGCGCATCTACATCGGTGCGGAAATAGAAAATGCTACCGTCATTATCGATGAAACTGAAATTTGACTCGAATTCCTGAATCAGTTCTACAACTTCCGCTTTTGGATTGGACAAATCTTTGTAGAAAACCAAATTCCTGGGGTCAGTTCCTTTCCATACTGAAATGATCAAGTAGCGTCCATCTTCCGTTACACCGCCATTAAATCCCCATTCTTTTTGGTCTGGACGATGGTAAATGAGCAAATCTTCTGATTGAGGTGTTCCTAACTTGTGGTAATAAAGCTTTTGGTAATAATTGACATCTTCTAATTTGGTTTTTTCCTTCGGTTCATCGTAACGACTGTAAAAAAATCCTTTGTTATCAGTTGTCCACGATGCGCCAGAGAATTTAATCCAATTTAAGTGGTCTTTGAGGTCAATACCTGTTTCAACATCTCTGACTTTCCATTCTTGCCAGTCAGAACCTGCGGTAGATAAACCGTATGCTAAAAGCTTACCATCTTCGCTGATAGATAATCCAGAAAGGGCAACAGTACCATCTTTTGAAAGGGTATTGGGGTCAAGTAAAACTTTTGGTTCAGCGTTGAGGGTTTTGAGGGTGTAGAGAACGCTTTGGTTTTGCAGTCCGTCGTTCTTAAAGTAAAAGTAACGATTACCCTCTTTGAAAGGAAGACTATATTTTTCGTAATCCCATAATTTTGTGAGACGCTGCTTAATTTTTTCTCTTGCAGAAATTTCCTGAAGATAGCCAAAAGTCACTTTATTTTGTGCCTCAACCCAAGCCTTGGTTTCTTCCGAGTCGGGGTTTTCTAACCAACGGTAAGGGTCTGGTACCACAGTACCGTGGTATTGATCTACTTGATTGCTTTTCTGGCTGGGTGGGTAAGTCAGGTGTTTTTCGGCAGGCATAGTGTTTAAAGCTAATTCTTTCTTGACATTATTCCAAGATAGAACTTCGCTTGAGGATTTTTGCACATCTGGCTCAATTAAAGTGTGAGAATCATTCGGTGTTTGAATTTTAGCAACAGCAACTGTAGTAGGCAGCAACCCACTCCCCAAGATGACGACAACGAATAAACTCACTAAAAATAGGCGTGATAATAAAAGCACTTTAGTCATTAGTAAATTTTACTAGGTTAAGCGATCGCAATTTTATGGGTAAGTAGATTAGAGATTTAACGATAGCAATAAAATTGAGTTGTGAGAAAAGTACCCCCAAATGGAAACCTCTGTCAGACAATCCTGATGGCACGCGATTTTAGCCCAATACGGTTGGTGTTAGTGATGTTTGTTTATCCTTAAAGATCCCCCAACCCCCTTAAAAAGGGGGCTACATTCCCCCCATTTGTAACGGGGGTTAGGGGGGATCTAGCCTTATCACCAAGCGTATTGGATTTTAGCCTGCATTCCCGGCGTATGTCTCTACGTCACGCAACTTTCGGAGGCGATTTCCTACTAATATCAACTCCGGGAAATTACTCATGATAAACTTATATGTAGTAACGACTTCAGTCCTTGTTTTCGTGGAAGAGGACGCGCATTCCTCACTACAAACTTAGTACAGCATTTCATTAATTCGTAGCGGATTAAATTTGGCGAGACTCTGCGTCCCTTTGTCTTGAAAAGTTTCCTACGGAGGGAAACCCTCCTGCAGAACTTTTCGCTGCGCTACCAAGCGCGTTCCTCTGCGTTTAAAAAAGTTACGAACTTATGCAATGCCTGTACTTAGCAAGGTTATTTAATCGGACATGATATAACACAGCGTTGCGCCCGCTTCGCGATTGGCTTTGCCACTGCCCCTTGGGCGATCGCACAGAGCGATTGCCCAAGGGGCAGATCCTCCGTGCGGATCGCATTCCCCAAAAATAAACCCCCTTACACAAGGTTAAGCGGGCGAAAGGTTTCATATATTTCTGTAAGCTGCTGAGTACTATGTGCAAGGGAAGTTGACTTATGCACTTGCAAGGATGGCTGGCTGAAAACCCCTTGCCTTTAGAGGCTACAACGACTAACCATTACTCGTACTGTTAACCAATTTCTCCCCTTTGACCATCCGCCCTGCTGCTTCGAGTAGGGCTTCCTCAAGATAAGGTTTGGTGAAGTAGCCGCTTGCACCTAGTTGAATTGCCATTTGTCTGTGCTTATCTGCACCCCGTGAGGTGAGCATGGCAATGGGCAAATGATTCAGGTTTGCGTCTTTCTGGATGCGAGAAAGCAACTCCAAACCATCGCACCGGGGCATCTCAATGTCACAAAATACAATATCGCAAGGTAAACCTGCACGCAGTTTATCCCAAGCTTCCTGACCATCACGCGCCTGTTCTACGCGATAACCAGCCTTGTGAAATGTGAGTGACAGCAATTCCCGGACTGTAATTGAGTCATCCACAATCAACACTGTCGGGTCAATCTTAACAGCAGTCGTTTCTTGCACAACAGGTGTATCCTGCTGCTCCCAATTGACACTACGCTGTTTAGAGGTTTTTCCTTGGAAGATGTCAATGATTTCCAGCACATCAGCAATAGGCATAATGCGACCATCTCCTAGGATAGTCGCACCAGCAACACCAATGGGTTTGGGGAATGGTCCTTCAAATTGCTTAATAACGATTTCTTGCTCGTTAAGTACTTGGTCTACCTGTAGGGCAATCAGGACATTTGCCGATCGCACAACGACCACAGAAATCATGTCGTCATCGCGGTGACCACCATAAACACTACTTCGACTGATTTGACGATTGAAAGTTAAAATTTCCTTGAGCGATCGCAATGGCAGCAGTGTATCACGCCAAGGGATGTAGTTTTGCCCGTCAGAACCTTGCTGTATTGTTTGTACAGGGACATCTAAGGTATCTTCAACACCATCCATTGGGAAACCAATGCGGGCTTTATCAGATACGCAGCACAGAGCTTTGCAAATACTTAGGGTTAGGGGTAGACGAAGGGTGAAGGTAGTTCCCCTACCTACAATCGAATCAATGTTAATTGTTCCTCGGATTTCACTCGTCCTAGCGCGAACGACATCCAAACCGATACCACGACCTGCTAATTCATCTTCTTTTTCTTTGGTACTAAAACCTGGCAAGAACAGCAAATCGTAAACATCTAAAACAGATAAAGTCTTAGCTTGTTCTGGCGTTCTTATGCCCATCTTGATTGCTTTTGCCTCCACCTGTTCTATATCAATACCTGCACCATCATCAGTGACAGAGATGACGGTTTGGTTTCCTTGATGGAAAGCGCGGACAGTAATAACTCCCACAGGTGGCTTACCTTGAGCTTGTCGCACTTCTGGTGTTTCGATACCGTGGGCAATTGCATTGTTCAGTAAATGCGTCAGCGGGCTTTTGAGATGTTCCAAAATGACTTTGTCTATCAAAGTATCTCGACCTTCGATAGTGAGTTGCGCTTGTTTGCCACACTTGAGAGCGCTCTCGCGTACTCCTCGCTCTAAAGGAGTGGTGACTTCAGCAAAAGACTCCATTCGCGATCGCGTTATGCCTTCTTGTAGCTGGTTAGTAACCTGCCGGAACTGTCGCGCCACTCGCTCGCTGTCTTCGGTGACAAAATCAATATCACTTGCTGCCTCACGCACCCGTACAATGAGTTCAATCATTTCCAAAGACAGGGTATGGAAAGGAGTAAACCGATCCATTTCCAATTCCGTAAAACCCCTGTCCGTATCTTGATTGTTATACTCAGTATTATATCCAGTATTATTTCTGCTATTTCTACGGTTGGCTAAAAGAGATGCTTCTAATAGCGAGCGATCGTACAATTCCCGCATTCTCGCACCGACATCACTCAACTGCTGCACCTGATCCAGCAAGTTATCTAGAAACTGTCGCAGACGTTCTTGATCCTGTTCTAGGGTGTAGCGATTAACTACCAACTCTCCCACCAAATTGCTGAGGTCATCCAGATGCTTGACTGGAACCTTCATCAGTTGTTCAAATTTGGCAGGGCGAGAGACGGAGGGATGACGAGGAGGTAATCCCTTGACCATCTCTTTCAATTCTTGAAATCGAAAGTTAATATCTTGTTTAGCTGTATCTGATGTTACCTCATCTGACACTACAAGCGGTAATTTTGCTTGGCTGGTAACTTCTCCTGGTCTATCTTCAGTACTTACATTTAGCAATACTTCCAGATCTAGTAACTTATCTAACTCTGCAAATTCTTCATTCAAGGAAGTATTCATTTTTTGAGAAAATTCCTCTTCTGAGGAAACTGCTTTTGTGGTTTCCGTTGTTGCTGTCAAAACGAAAGCAGCATCTTTGTCTATTGCTGCCAACAGTTTAGATAAATCATCTTCGATCTCCTGTTGCTCTTCAAATAAACCCTCTAATTCATCTAATAGATTTTTCTCGTTGATGTGTAGTGTGCTCTCTTGGGCTTGCAACTCACTGATAGCTATGTTTTGTACTATCTGTTCTGTATTAACTGGCAACTGAGTCGTTTCTACTGCCAAAAAATCTTCATTTAGATCAATTTTTGAATCTGGTTGTACATTATCTGTGAAGTCAAAATCTACTGGCAAGATAGCCTCTGCTTCAATGTCTACAACTGTGATCTGAGCCAAATCAGCATCATCTGTTTGTGCGATAGTCTCTGCTTCGATGTCTACAACTGTGATCTGAGCCAAATCAACATCATCTGTTTGTGAAATAGTCTCTGCTTCAATGTCTACAGTCTCTAAGTGTACCTGTACGTGTGAAGGTTCAGAAGTCAACGTAAAACTTATCCCTTCAGGTGGTTGTCTAAACAACAAACTATTGAGGAAATCCTGTTGTTCATCTGCAAAAGGATTTTCTGTGCTGTCAAAAAGTGTGACATCGTTTGAGGAATCTGTTGACGTCTCCTCAAATAAGACGGGTAGAGTATTTTGATTTTCTACCTCAAGAAACTCAAGATTGAGTTCACTCGATGCTTGTGTTAAATCCGCTTGTTCAGTTTCTGGAGGAGAAGTTGTAAATTCGGGTGTTAATTCTAGAGCTTCTGGCTGTTGCGAAAAGCCACTCTTTTCTGTGGGAGACACTCCTCTATAGTAAGCTGTACTTTCAGCATCTATACTAGTGTCAATAGAAGAAGATGTCGTTGGATGTGTTTGTGATAGCTCCTCAAAAAAATCATCATCAGCTTCCGATGAGAATATCAAATCAAACTGCTGTTCCGACTGAAAATTGATATCTAAATCTTCTAAATTCAAAGCTGAGGTTGAGATCAAGGGGTGCTCAATATCATCAAAAATCTCCTCTGCTGCACTCAACAAAATTTCTTCCAATTCCCTTGCTGCATCTTGTTGATCGACAGGATAATATCCGCCTTTTTGTCTTTCCTCAACTTCCGGCTCCCAGAAATTACTAAAATCATCTGTCTCAGGCGTTGCAGTAAATAAATCTGCAGATGCTGACTTGTTCCCAGACAAGGCTATGCTATTATCTGCCTCTGTCTCGGCAAATAGCTCTTCTAAAGTCAAGTTTTCGTTTTTACCTCGGGTAATTTCTGATCGTTTGAAATCATCAAAGCTAGTTTTTTGATTGTTGGAAAGCTCGATATTAGGGATACTCTCTGTTTGTATTTGATTGATTTTACCTGTAGGTAAAAAACCATTTTCATCCAGTAGCAGTTCTAATAAACTTCCCACCTCATCTTGTATTCTTTCACGCCCACTAGTAACCTGTTCTGATTTATACTGTGTGATTCTTGTTACATTTTCTGGCGCAACTGTCTTGTCGCTATTTAAGTGAGTCGTTTTCTGACTTGCCGAGTCGAAATTCTCTTCTTTTAAGAAATTACCAAATAACCGTTCTTTTGGTGTTGTTGGTTGGTGCTTTTTACGACTTATCTCTTCATAAAATAATTCTTTTCTATCAGTATCCTCAGTGTTACTGTTACTTAAATTTATTACTAATTTCTTTTCAGCGTTAATTTCTAAAGTTTCTTCTTTGTCCCACGTTCCATATAGATCAGAACTTTCACTTTCAAACAAATCAGCCAAGGTATTCAACTCGGCTATTCTTATCTCTGGGCTATTCGTGTCTGTACTGCTATCAGTCAGAGGTGCGTTGTCATTGCTATTAAATTGCTCTGAGATTTCAGATAAGTTAGTAATTCTGTCTTGCGGATCAATATCTAAAAGTTCTGTGGAAGCAGCATCACTTGTTGTTTGTGGAATCACTTGATTAATAACCAGACTGTTGAATGTGCTAGAAGATATAGTTGGTGGCAATTCTAATCGTTCTGCTGGAGTATTTGCCAAATTATCCACTAAATCAAGGGGGATTTCTAACAATTGAATTTCTTCTACCCTGACAAGTGCTTGCAGTTGCTGGCTCATTGTAATTTCAGCTTCCCTACCTGCACTGACTAATTCCAGAGCTTTTTTTATATCTGTAATGATAATTTTGGCTAAACTCAGATAAGTGTTTTTGGGATTGGCGATCGCACTTTCTGCTGTGTGACACAAACGACACCAGTTAAACCAATTGAATTCTTCACCGAGTTCAGCTAAAAAGCGACAGCACTCCTGAAGCTTTTGCCGAGTTTCGGGTGTTGCGGTTTGTTTAAACAGTTGTAACATTTCCCGCAGTGTCCGGATAACCTGAGATTGCAGACTTTGCAGGTTTTGCCAACTCTCGCTTTTTTTTGGCGCTGCTTGTGGTGGCGTTACACTCTCAACTTGTGGTTTAATAACAAGCCTTGTAATCTCATCGTTACATTGATGTACAAGAAACTCCAAATGTTCGTGCAACCGTTTGAAAACTGGTTCTGTCTCTGACATTAAGGTACTCGCAGTTTCTTCAGTCAGTCCAAAAGGTTGCTGCAAATGCTCTAACAGCGCTTTCAAGGTATCACATACACCAAGAAACAAGGATTCTAACTTTTGGTCAACTTTAACCGGATGATTTTTCAGAACTTTGAAACAGTCCTCCAAACGGTGACCCGTGTGCTGAATGCTACTCAGACCAAGCATCGCCGCTCCTCCCTTGATAGAGTGAGCTGCCCGGAAAACTTCGTTGATCATTTCCGGGTCGTCTAAGGTACTCTGGAGATTCAGCAACCCCTGCTCTATCGTATTCAGGTGGTCTTTTGCTTCCTCAATGAAGTAACCCAAAATGCGTTGTTGTTCTGGCTGCATAGTTTTTAGTCAAGAGTCATTATTCAAGAGTCATTAGTCATTGGTCGTTAGCAAATAACAAATGACTAAATTACCTGGTATTTTCTGCAGTTTCAACTCGGAAGCGTTCAACGGAGGTGATGAGATCGCGAGATACACTCACCAAATTTTGTAAACCACCGGAAACTCGTTGTGCTTCAAGAGAAGTGTCTTGCGCTGTTAATTCTACAGATTGCATAACCTGAGTTACAGCGCGGGAAGTTTCGGTTTGTTCGATTGTGTGCGAGGTAATGCCACGGACTAAAATATCGATGCGCTTGGCGACTTGAATAATGTTTTCTAGCGATCGCTTGGCTTGTTCTGCCAATTTTGTACCTTTAATAACCTGTTGTGTACCTTCCTCCATCGCCGTCATCACAGAGCCTGTATCGCTCTGAATTTGCATCACTATTTGTTCTATTTCTTTCAATGACTTAGCTGATTTATCTGCTAACTGGCGCACTTCATCCGCCACAATTGCAAAGCCCCGTCCGGCAACTCCCGCGCGTGCCGCCTCAATGCTCGCATTGAGTGCTAACAAATTCGTCCTAGAAGCAATCTGGGAAACCAGCGCCACAATCTTGGAAATTTCTTGGGAAGACTCCGCCAGTCGCTTGACTTTGCGGCTTGTTTGAGCGACGGTTTGCCGAATTTCTAAAATCCCTGCCACCGTGTTTTCCACTGCTTCTCCACCTTGAACGGCAATATCGCTAGCCTCACGGGTAACAGCTTCTGCTTCCCGCGCTGCTTCTGCTACGCGTTGGATCGAGTCAGTCATGATCTGTACAGAATTTAGCGTCACCCCCAATTCTTCTGCTTGGCGCAGAGCATCGCTTGATAATGCCCTTGCAAAGATTTCAGAATTCGTTGCTCCTCTGGTGACTTCCTGCGCTGCTACTTTCACTTGTTGCACAAGATCGCGGAGGTTTTGGATTGTTAGGTTAAAAGCATCAGCGATCGCTCCGAGTACATCGCCACTCACCTCGGCTTGCACCGTCAAATCTCCCCTAGCAGCTCCTTCCACATCATCTAACAGGCGAATCACCTGGCGTTGCAGGTTTACTCTCGCTGACTCTAGTTCTTGAGCCTTACGTGTCGCTTCATTTGTAGTTGTAAATATAACACGACCCATTTCATTAAAGCCAGCAGCAAGCTGCCCGAATTCGTCTTGTGAAGACACCGTGGCTTGGACATTGAAATTTCCTTGGCGCACAGCATCAAATTGAGCTTGCAGATCTCGTGCAGTGCGGCGAATTTGCCTGTGGGCGAAATTCCCCATAATACCTGTGGTAGCAAAAGAAGTGATTCCTGCTGCCAAGGCGATCGCCCAACCTGTGTTTTGCATAGACTCCCGTTGTTCCGGTGGGGACAAGTTAGCAGCAACAAAGCTAACTCCAGCGACAACCACTGCTGAGACAACACCTACAGTACCAGCGACAATCCATTGCTTGGTTTGTAGGGAGGCATTTTCCAATGGAGCAAGAAAACCTTGCTTGATGGATTGGGGTTTTATCTTCGAGACATCACCTTGGGGAAAGACTGGAACTTCTTGTTGAGAAGTCGTGAGCGTGAATAGTTCCGAGTGCTGATGGGGAAGCACCCGCTCTGCGCCAATGCCCTTTTGGCGGGTTCCTTTGGCAGCATCGCCCTTTACGGTGCTAAGCGTAGCGTCATCATCCTTAGGGCTTGTTTTTGAAGTGAAATCGGGTTCCTGACTGGGTATAGTCTCCACTTTACTGCTTGACTTACCGTTGTTTTCCACTGATGCTGAACGCATCTGTGAATCTTCAAAGCGAGAACCTCCTGTGAGGTCAAATCCCGGTATATTCCCTAAGTCGTCAAATTCATCAAAGTCGTCTAAAAACTCTATACTATTGCCCTGAGAGCTATTTTCGCTCAATGTGCTACTTTTGTTTTCCAAGTTACTGTTTGTTTGTAAATCAAGTGCAAATGGTGGGCTACTATTTTGCTGTTTCATCTCCGAATTTTTGTTAGCAGAATTTGTATGATTTTCCTCCTTTTGAAGACTCTGTTGTGAAATGTGTTCAAGCCAAAAATTCGGCAAATCTAATTCTGCTTGCGTTTCTGCATGACTTGCATCACTGAGTTGCCTTGTTTGTGGTTCAATAACAGCAAAAGGGTCGTTCCTAAAATTTTCTTTGGAATCAGACGTACCAGATACAGTTCTATCGTTTATTGCTAGGTCAAATGGACTGCTAACAGGTAGTTCCACATCGTCAGCGTCTTGGTGCTTATCCAAGGAGTTCAAATCAAAGCTGTTACTATTAAAATCTTGATAATGTGCCAAATCTTCTAATTCTTGTTGCTGATCTTGAGGTTCAAAAGAGTCCGAAAACTTCTTGTTTTCATCATCATGCTTCTCAACAACGACCGCGTCTACTTCACCTTGGTATTGTTTTATCTTGTCAATACCATTTTGGGCAAGGCTGATGAGTTCTAGGTCATCAGTGAACTCCAACACCTTTTGGTATTCTACTTTTGCCACCTCATACTGCTGCAAAATGTAGTAGACGTGACCCCGCAGCAAACGGATGTTAGGGTCATCAGGTAAATATTGCACCACTTGGTCGATGAGAGTGGCTGCTTGTTCGTAGTTTCCTTGTACGTAGGCTTTATAAGCTTGCTGATATGTCTGCTCGCAATCTTTTATACTCGCTGCCATTTCCTGCCTCCATTTCATCTTGCCCACCGCGCACTTTGTAAAATTGCCGTTTGATCAAGCAGCCGCAGACACTGATTTTTTTTAGCCTCTAGTATCCACTCTCCCCGCAAAAAGGGAGTCATTGTGTCTGGGACACTTGGTGCCACCAGATGTTTTACGTCAAGCCAGTCCATACCGCCAATTGCTTCAACTGCCAAGCCGACTATTGTGTCTTGCTCTTCTATCGCAATCACAGGAATTTCAGATCGGTTCGTGTTCAAGGCAGTTGCTTCTCCCAAAAATTGACCCAAATCAGCCACCCAAATGACTCGACCTCGTAGATTTAGAGTACCCAAAAGCAAAGCAGAAGCGTTAGGAATCGGCGTAATTCTATCAGGGCTGAGTTCGATAACCTCCCGAATACCTGTGGCTAGTAGTGCAAATTCCTGATTTGAGGGAATATAAAACCTTAAACATAACTCTGTTTCTGGACTTTCTACTTGTAATTCAGCGCGCGAGTGATCTTGTCCATTTCCTCCTAAAAAGTCCGGTTTGTTGACCATGTTGTGTTCATCCTTATCCTCGCAGCAGTTGTTTGACTGTTTCCACTAATTCAGTTGGTTGGAAGGGCTTGGCTATATAGGCATCTGCTCCTTGCTTCATACCCCAGTAGCGATCAAATTCTTCCCCTTTGGAAGAACATATCACCACCGGAAGATTTTGGGTTGTTGGATCAGACTTTAAGCGACGGCAAACTTCATAGCCGTTCATCCGAGGCATGACGATATCCAAAACCACTAAATCCGGACAAGCAGTTTGAATTGCTTCCAATGCTTCGACTCCATCACTGGCATGGGCGACTGTTAAACCACTCGCTTTCAGGAGAGATGTAAGCATTTCCCTTTGTGCGATACTGTCTTCTACAATCAGAACTATACTCATAAAACGCCTATGTACCTCCTGATGTAGACGTTCCTAATTGAAACATTTCCTGGTTTTCCCACAAGCTTTTACTGTATAAAATAATTCTATTATTCACTCATTTATTAAATAATAAGCTTATACTAAGGCTTGATATTTTTTTACTACGGGTCTAAGGGTGTAAAGCGGTATCAGCTTTATGCTTGTACGGATGTAAGGAGAAAGTACACATCTGGGAAACATGAAATTTTGGCATGGCAATACCGCATAAATTTAAATCTGGGTTGAGTTGAAAAACACGAATGACTCGATATCACTGTAGTTGCCTGGTAATAGTCGTTACCAAAAAAAGGAATTTCCAAAGTGGTCAGTTGCGGGTTCAGTGCCGAACTTAGCTCGAATTTAGCATTTAAGTAATATAATTTTACAATGTTAGTAATATCACGGAAGTCAGCATCACTACTATCAGTACAAAATAGAAATAAGTGACAAGTCAGTTTCATAGATATTAAGACGTGACATATCACGTCTATAAAAATATTGTCTTTACTATATGTTCATTGATCCCATACTGAAGATAAATCAAACAGCATAGTGCAACTATTTTTTAAGGTATCGCTTAAAACACGAGCATTAAGTACACAAAAGGAATAAGGGTGTGCTGTATTTAGCAGAAGTACAAAAGCAGAAAGCCGGCTTACTTGGTGGTGGCAAAACCCAACTAAAACTACTGGCTTGTCAGCGAACTGACCAGAGTTGGAGTACAGTTTCGGAAGAAGTGATTGCTGCTGAGGAAGCTGGCAAATTAAGTGATGGAGTCCTCGTATTGGTTGAAATGAATCCCAATCGTCATGTGCAACGGATTCAGGAGGCAGGGCGTCCTTTAGTTAATATTTTGCAGAATTTTTCCCGTCAATTGGAAAAATTTAAGGTCAAAGAAGAAGAAATTGACCAGTGGAAGCAGTCTTTGACGTTTCAAGTCCAAGAGTTGAATCGCCGTGAAATGGATATGGAAGCTCGCTTAGAAGAACTGCAACAAATGGAGGCGGAACAACAAGAATTAGAGACTTCCCGCGAGGAAATTGAAAAGTTGCAAACAGAAATTGGGCGCAACCGTCAAGAACTGGAAGGAGCATGGGATCACTTGCGGGGAGAGCAGCGTCGTTTCGAGGAATACAAAGCAGAGTACCAGCACTCTGCTGTGTTGGATGAAGAACAAAGTCGAGCGCTCAACGAATTACTTGCTCAGCTGCTAAAGAGCGTTGCTCCTACAGAAACAGTACGCGAACACCTGAATTTTGCCTTTGAAATGCTCGAAAGGCAGCAGGCAATTTTAAACCCACACTGGCAACAACTCCAACAGCAGAAAACTGCGGTTAACCAACAGCAGGAGGAAGTTGATCACCTGTCGCAAGATTTGTCTGAACGCCAAAGAGAATGGCAGCAAACTCAAAAATCTCTTGAGCAGCAAATAGCTGAATTGAACGTGAATACAGCTACTGTTGAGCGCAAGCAAGAGTATGCGCGAGTCCTAAAAGAGCAACTGCGACACCAAGAAGAGTTACACCAGAAGATCCACTTGTTTGCTGCAACAATTGTTGATGCGATTCCCACTCGTAAATTTGATGTGGCAGCTTTGGAAAAAATGCCTTTAGAACAACTGCAAGATATGGTACAAGACTTGCAGCAGAAGTTGAACATCGACTCTAGCTTTGTCCATGAGCAGGAACAAGAGCTGAAAGAAAAACAAAAAAATATAGAAAAACTCCAACAGAAAATCAACCAAGCATCCCAACCAAAAAGCGGTTTCTTAGAAGCCGAACTGGCTGATGAAAACGACTTCTACCAAATGCTTAATGAAACGTTAGTAGGACAACGCCGTAATTTGCTTGAGCGGCAGTATATTTTCAAGCAACATCAAACACTACTGCTACGGCGACAAGGAAAAACTCTTGTGAATGAACAAGAGGAGACAAATATTGATTTAAAATCAATTCTTCTAGAAATTGAAATACAGCGACAACAACAGTCACAGGAGTTGGAAAACCTAGAGCGTGAAATTGAGCAGATGCGTGCCAATATTGAGCAAATGCACGAGGTCATTGCCGAACAAACGCAACAGCAGGAAACTCAACGCCACTCAATACAAACTCTGGAGCAAAACTTGTTTCTTTTGCAAACAGTAATGGCAGAATCCCGAGGACGGTTAAATTTATATCATGAAGTGCTACAACCTATTCAGGATGGTGTCGATGGGATGCGGCAAAAGCTACAAGCAATTGCTGAATCGTTAGCCTCAGTGCAGGAAACAGGCGAGTATCAAGTCCAAGCTGTTACCCAAATACGTCAGACACTCCTAAGTTTGATATCTCAACCGCAGTTACCAACCTCTTAATAAAGAAGAAACAAAATAGAAAAAAGAAAATAGAAGAAAGAATTGTTTCTTTGTTGATGAAATTTGCAACACTTAAATTTCTGAAAATGAAACCATAGATGTAGGCGTAGGCTACACAGATACACACAGATAATTTATCTGTGTTCCTTGAGTGTGCATCTGTGGTTCTAAATATTTCTTCATCATAGTTTTGTAAGAAATCTATTCTTCCTTCTTCAAATTTAGGCAGATCCAGTCACCTTCAACTTGAGCGATCGCACCACCAGGAAATGGATCAGTCTGCGAACGGTTTGGTGCTGTAATTAATGCTGTCAGTTTTTCAATTTGCTCGAAACTAGAAGCGTGAAGTATTTCTTGTAATACCTGACGCATGACGCGACGTTGTAGCGCCAGTGGTGCTTTGCGCAATACACGACGGTTTAGCTTTATTTGGTCTGAAACATAGGCAATTCCTGCCTCATCTCCCTCATCGCTCCATTTTCCACCCATTGCCTCTTGGCGCAACTGATAAGCTGCTTGTTCTAAATATTCCACTTCTGCTTGCAGAATTTCGGCAGTTTGGGCAAGGGTTGATTCAACTTGAGGGTTGAAATTATCTTGCAAATATGGTATAATACCTTGACGAATGCGGTTACGAGCGAATTTCAAATCTTGATTTGTCGAATCTTCCCAAACAGGTAGTTGAAAGTCTTGGCAAAATTCTCCTGTTTGTGTACGAGTAATTTCTAACAAGGGACGTACAAGCACGATGCCGTCATTTAGCAGACGTTGCCACGTTAATGCTTGCAAGCCATCAGCACCCGTACCGCGAATTAAGTTGTAAAGCAAGGTTTCAGCGCGATCGCTCGCTGTGTGACCTGTAACAATACAATGAAATTGGTTTTCGCGGGCGATCGCACTCAAAGCTTGATACCGCCAGTCGCGTGCAGCAGCTTCGCTTTTTAAGGGTTCGTGAGCGGTTTGTAAATAAAACGAAACACCCCAATTTTGCACTAAATTTTTTACATGACTAGCATTTGCCTGGGAGTCAGGACGCCAGCGATGGTCGCAGTGGGCAACACCTAGATGCCATCCCCATTTCGGTTGCAAATCTAACAGTAATTTGACCAGACACAGAGAATCTTGTCCGCCAGAGACGGCGATTAAGAGGCGTTGGTTACGCTCAAAAAGGTGGCGTGAGCGGATAGTGCGGTGTATTTTTGCATGGAGAGGAGTCCAAGGAGTGCGATCGCTCATTCAACAATTTAAAGTTTAGGACACGTTCGGCGGAAGCCGTCTCGTTCGCGTAGCGTCTCCGACAGGAGAAGAGAAGGAACAAATAGGTAATCTTGCACTCTTGATGGGAGCCATTCAGTCATGAGAGTAACAAAGAATTGTCACCTAGCCGTAACATTGGCTTGTTAGACTGACTTTAAGCAAATATTAAATTTCGTCGTATCACCACACCTGATGCTCTGTTGTTTGGTAAATCGCAATAGAGCATTTTTGTAGCATATATTTATTGACACCGTTTATTTATTGTGTAACCTACCATGCCTTTTTTCTCCAAGCTGCGTCCATTGATTGTGGCGGGCTTTTTCCTCAGCTTAGTTTTAAGTGGAGTGCTATCACTAAGCAATATCAGCAATGCTGCAACACCAGGTGCAGTAACACCTGTATCAGGTCTGTCCCTGACTCAAGGGCTACGTAAAACGGTATTGGAAAATGGCTTAACAGTGCTAACCAAGGAAGTTCATACCGCACCCGTGGTGAGCGTGCAGGTATGGTATCGAGTTGGTTCGCGCAACGAGAAAGCGGGGGAGAGTGGCATCTCCCACCAGCTAGAGCATTTGATGTTCAAGGGAACCACTGAACGTCCGGTGCAGTTTGGTCGGCTCTTTAGTGCATTGGGCAGTCAGTTCAATGCTTTTACTAGCTATGACGAAACAGCTTATTTTGGCACAGTGCAGCGCGACAAATTGCAAGCACTGCTCACCTTAGAAGCCGATCGCATGCAAGGCGCTTTAGTTGCAGCCGAACAACTGACAAGTGAGAAGCGTGTAGTTATCTCAGAGTTACAAGGATACGAAAATTCTCCAGCATATCGCCTTAGCCGGGCAGTTATGCGATCAGCTTTCCCCAACCGAGCTTATGGCTTACCTGTGGGAGGCACAAAAGCCGATGTAGAGAAATTCACCGTCCAGCAGGTACGGGACTATTACAAGACCTACTACAGCCCTGACAATGCCACCCTGGTGATTACAGGAGATTTTGCGACTGAACCCGTGCTGAAAAATGTCCAAGAAACTTTTGGGAAGCTGGCGAAACGGGCATCGAGAGCAGGGGGAGAAATCAATTCAAAATTCAAAATTCAAAATTCAAAATTAGGAGTTTCCCCCTCATCCCCCTCATCCCCCTCATCCCCCTCATCCCCCTCATCCCCCTCACCCTCCTCATCTTCCTCATCTCCCTCATCCTCCTCATCCCCCTCATCGGGGAAAAAATCACCTATTGTCCTGAAAGAGCCAGGAAGCGCTGCACTCTTTCAAGTTGTTTATCCTCTACCAGATCTTAATCATCCGGATGTACCTGCAATTGATGTTATGGATGCCATTCTCACGGGCGGGCGTAGCTCGCAGCTTTACCAAGCTTTGGTAGAATCTGGCTTAGCTAGCTCACTGAGTGCAAGTCCTGCAGAACTCATCGAACCTGGTTGGTACGAAATTAATGCTACCGCTGCTCCAGGTCAACAGCTTGGGAAAATTGCCTCTGTACTGCAACAGTCTTTGGCTCAATTGCAACAGCAACAAGTCACCGAAGCAGAATTGAACCGAGCAAAGACGCAACTGCAAGCTTCCTTTGTACTCAGTAACCAGGACATCACCTCTCAAGCAACGCAGCTGGGGTATAACCAAACTGTGGCTGGGGATTATCGCTATGTTGAACGATATCTGGAGGCGATCGCCAAAGTCTCAGCAGCAGATGTGCAGCGAGTGGCGAAAACTTACCTCAATCCTGCTAAACAAACTATCGGCTTTTTTGAACCGACTCAACCAGATGGTAAGCCAGGAACTTCCAGTGGTGGTTCTGGTCGCACTGTAGAAAACTTCAGCCCCGGTAAGCCTGTAGATCCGGCAGAACTTGCCAAATACCTTCCCCCTGCAACATCAGCCACTGCTTCGACGACTCAACCGCTAGCAGAGCAATTCACTCTTAAAAATGGGTTGCGCGTTTTCCTTCTAGCTGACCACAGCGTCCCCACGGTTAACCTAAGCGGACAAATAGACGCAGGTAGCGAATTTGACACAAATCCTAAAGCAGGATTATCAAGTCTTGTTGCTACCAATTTAATGAATGGGACTCAGACAAAAAACGCTCTAACTCTAGCAAAAACCTTGGAGGACCGGGGAGTCAGCTTGGGATTCAATGCGAGTCGGGAAGGAGTTAGTATTGGTGGAAATGGGCTATCTGCTAATCTGCCGATATTGATTCAAACTCTAGCAGATGTGGTGCAAAATGCTACCTTCCCAGACAACCAGCTAGAACTCAGCCGTCAGCGAACGTTAATAAGCCTGAAAGTACAGCTCGATGATCCTCGCGGACTGGGACGGCGCGTATTCCAGCAAGCAATTTATCCTGAAAATCATCCGTTTCATAGCTTTCCCACAGAAGAAAGCTTAAAAAGCGTGACTCGTGATGATGTGCTTCACTTTTACCAAGAACACTACCGACCAGATACAATGACGATCGCCTTGGTTGGTGACTTTGACCCAAATCAAGTCAAAGCGCTATTCAATGAAGCTTTCGACAAATGGCAAGCTCAAGGTAAGCCACCGACTCTCAACTTACCTCCGGTGTCTTTACCGCAAACTATGAAACGCTTAAGTGCAGTCATTCCCGGTAAGGCAGAGGCTGTAACCTACATTGGTTACAATGGTATCTCGCGGAAAGACCCTCGTTTCTACGCTGCGTTGGTACTGAATGAAATTTTGGGTGGCGATACTTTGTCTAGCCGCTTGGGTACTGAGGTGCGCGATCGCCAAGGTCTAACCTACGGTATCTACAGTGCCTTTGCTGCAGGTATCAATCCTGGTCCATTCTTGATTCAAATGCAGACTGCACCAAGTGATGCTCAAAAGGCTATTACTAGCGCTTTAGCTTTACTCAAGCAGTTGCGAGAGCAAGGAATCACCGAGGCGGAATTGAACACGGCGAAACGCTCAATAACTAATAGTTACCCTGTGGAATTAGCTAATCCTAGTAATGTGGCAAGCATAGTTTTGGAAAATGCCGTCTACGGTCTTTCCCAAGCGGAGATTCGAGAATTTCCTAAGCGCATTCAAGCTGTGACTTTGCCTCAAGTGCAGCAAGCAATTCAGGAGTTAATTCATCCAGATAAATTAGTCATTACCACGGCTGGATCAGGAGCATAAAGAGATTCTGAGAAAAGAGCAAGAAATATCGCACTCCTAAATGATTTGTGAGTAAGTGGTAGGTGGAATTCTTCTTTTGGTCTACCATCTACCACTTCTATTGTGATAGTTTTGCATAAGCTTTTTTAAGCCAGTATCCTCTAGGTGGCTTTTCAATACCATAAGCCTTACACCATTTTTCGGCAGCTTTGTCAGATACTCCAAAATCTTTAGCTAGTAGCAATATTAATATGAACCCTCTACTTGGCTGAATCATCGTACCATTTTAGTAGGCTTAAGGGTTCGTATTTAGTTATAACGGGCGCGGCAGGACTCGAACCTGCGACCAACGGATTAGAAATCCGTGGCTCTATCCACTGAGCTACGCGCCCAAACAAAGATAGTGGCTCACTAGACAGTCACTTATCATATTATATCTGTGAACATGAGCAAAAGGCAATTCAAAATTATTGCAGATTTCATATTGGTAAAGCTAAGATCCAAGTCGTCGCAAGAGTTAGTAAATGTACACCGAAAACAAAGAAAATGGCGTATAGGTTAGTTATATTGTTTTGTCAATGGGTTTGCCTTAGCAAACGCGAAGAAAGGTGACGCCAAGCGCAAGCGGGAGCAACCTGCGTGCGTACGAGAATATTTCCCGTGTAAAGAATGCCTGGGTGAGGAGTTATTGCCAGTGTCATGTTGATTGTGAAACGACAAAATATTGAAATATCTACCATCCAGCAGCCAAAATCGGATCAGCAGGTACCCAGCTTCCATATATGAAGCGTATTTTGGCAATACCAACTTTTCCTGTCAAGTGGTTAATAGCTTACAAAATATGCCTTTATGAGAACGAACGCTTTTCATCAGTTGGCTAAATCAATCTCCGTTAAGTAAACTGTGGCATTAGCGCTCTAGCAGTTTTTCGTCACGTTGGATGACCTATTGCTTTTATATGAATTTGACTTGTTACCTTTGAGTACGGCTGTTTCTTAAACAGTCAATCAGTCAAAAAACTGCTAGAGTGCATTTATACAGTAAAGTTCTATGAGTAGCGTTTACAACAGGTCACACCGTCCCAAATTTATGTTTTCCACTCAGAGTATTGTCTTAGCTAACCTAGGCTGGAGTACCCTGGTACTATTGTACTTTATTTTGTTTAGTGCTAGAATTCCAGGCTCAGATAGCATAGAAAGGCGTGGTGATTGCTACGTTACTGGTACATATATTTTTGAAGGCATAGCTGATCTGAGTGCCGATGTCTTATGCTTGATAAATTGGCGCAGTCCACAAATTGTTAGTGGTCGGGATGTTTGGCTAGCAATCGACATCGGTATGGTTTGTTATTTCATTGGAGGGATATTTTTCGGTTATACGAAAATAGTCTTGAAAGAAGAACTTATCGTTTCCCTTGGCGATGTGTTTTTTGTGATAACTTATTTGTTGCTGGGGATGGGCATGATTTTGGCAGTGGCTTCTAGGGAACGAAATCTAGAAAGATGGCAGTGGCTCATTGCGTTGGCAATTGGAGCTTTTGGTAGTGGGTTGGCATGGTTATCTCATCAACCACAAGCAACAGTTCAGGATCAGACGCCAACCAGGGTAGAAAGTATTGCTCCAATTTTGAATTGCTTTTCTATCGTCAGTGATGTGCTGCTGTTAATGATCGCTACAACCCTATTGTTAGCCTTTTGGGATGCAACAGTGCCTATGTCTTGGCGAATGATTGCGGCAACAGCATTTTCGCTGTTTATTGCAGATATGTGGTTTAAATACGCCACAAATTGGATTCCCAACTATCAAACTGGGGAGATATTAGAGGGATTTTGGGTATGGAGTTGAGTTTGATTTGGCATGGGCGCTGTCCTGGAATACGACGCATCATGAAACCGTTCACGACGTGCCAGTGGAAGAAAACGAGCTTAGAAATTTGTGGTGTCTACCGTGAGAAAACTAACAGAATCAGATAAACACGAAATCCTGAAACTATATCGCGAAACTGCCGAAACGACCTCAACTTTGGCAGATCGGTATGGCGTGAGTAACTCGACGATTAGCCGCTTACTCAAAAGTACTTTGCCAGAAGATGAGTATGAATACCTCGTCTCTTTAAAGCGTGCCGCAAGAACTCCTGAAGGAAGGGCACAGGTGGACTATGAAAACCTGCCTGTGTTTACCGCTGAGCCAGAGGAAGAGCAGACACAAGAGCAACCAGCATCTCCTGTTCCTGAGCCGAGTGTAGTTGAGGTTCAGCCGCCGCAGGAGGAGCCGCTTGTGGCACAGGAGTCGCACCCTATAGAAGTTGATGAGCCAACTCCTGCTGTGAGACGAGTGAAGCGGCGCACCTTAGCGCCAACAACAAAACCAATACCAAGACGAATTGAGCGAGTTGAGCAACCAGTTGCTGAGCAATTGGAACTTTTAGAACAAAAACCGCCAGAGAAACCTCCAGAAATCACAAGCATTCCCAGTCCCCTTTTAGAAGACAGACGTCCAGAAGCCAACGTCATCGCAGAAATGTTTGGCGAAGACTTATTGGATGAGTCAGATGATTTAGAGGATTTGGAAGAAGATGATTTAGACGATGACGAAGAGGAATACTCAGACGAAGAGGACCTTGAACCAGCCCGACCTTTTGTCACAAGACCAAGGTCGGGAGAGTCATTAGTTCGAGTGTTGCCACTGTCAGCAGCCAGTTTGCCCAAAACTTGCTATTTGGTAATAGACCGCTCCTCCGAATTAATTACTCGTCCACTCAGGGACTTTGGGGACTTGGGGCAAATTCCTAGCTTAGAAACCCAGCAAAGAACGCTGCCAGTATTTGATAACCACCGAGTGGCAAAGCGTTTCTCAACAAAGCGCGATCGCGTGATTAAAATTCCCGATAGTAAAATGCTGCACAAGGCTCGTTATCATCTACAGGCAAAGGGAATCACTCGACTGTTGATTGATGGTCAGGTTTACTCTTTGTCGTCTAGTGTTTAAAAAGTTTTGGTCATGGCTGAATCAACAGGCTACGGTGTAGTGTTAGTGACAGCTTCTTCAGAGCAGGAGGCAGAAACGATAGCAAATGCTCTAATAGAGGCTAAACTTGCTGCATGTGTTAGTCTGTTGCCAATCCATTCGATTTATACTTGGCAAGGACAAATACACAAGGAGCAGGAATGGCAACTGCTGATTAAAACAGACTTGAGCAAATTTCCTATTTTGTCAGCAAAAATTTGTGAACTGCACTCCTATCAAGTACCGGAAATTATTGCTCTACCTATTGTTGCTGGTTCTCAAGCCTATCTAAAATGGATTGCAGAGCAAGTGATACCGAGTGCTGAATTCTAAGGAAGTCCTGAGCCCTGAGTAAAAATTTTTCTATAATTTTACAAAAACGTTACGCAGTTGCCTACGTAAGAAACTGTCCGTCGCGTTGAGGAGCCACTGCGTTGCGGTGAACCAACCCTGCAGACGGGTTTCCCAACCTAGGGGACTGTGAACCCGGAGGGGGGTCCCCCCCGTTGTAAGCCCTATGCCTGCGGTGCCGCTAGGCTTACGGGCACACTTCGTGTTGGCACAAGCCTCCGCAGGACTTACGCGCAGCGTCTCCGTAAGGAGAAGCAAGTGGCGTGCGACTAACGCGGTGAAGTTCAACGAAACCTAATTCGAGGCTGAATTTACAGTTTGTTGCTGTTCCACCTGTAAGTTCTGCCCTAATTTTGGCTCAGTCCCTGCAAGTATACGCCTAAGATTACTACTGTGCCGCAAAATGACATACAAGCCTGCAAGAACACCAAACAAGATGTAAGGTAACGGTTGATGCAGGAGTACCATGAAAATAGAAACGCCAACGGCACCAGCAATCGAACTCAAAGAGACAATCCGCGAGATTGCCAGCATAACGGCAAATACGCCAAACGTAGCTAAACCGACCTGCCAATTCATTGCCAACAAAATACCTAAACTGGTAGCCACAGATTTTCCACCAGTGAAGCCTAAAAAGATTGACTTACTGTGTCCAAGTATGGCAGCTAAGCCAGCTAAAGTTACCATCCAAGGTTGCCACAGTTCGATATTTACCTCTGAAGGAATAAAAAATTGACTGGCAGCAAAGTTGAAAAACCAGTAAACGATCGCGATCGCCAATACTCCCTTCAAGCAATCTATCACTAAAACAAATGCCCCTGGTCCTGTGCCTAAGGTTCTCAGCACATTGGTTGCTCCTGTTGAGCCAGAACCAACTGAGCGAATATCAATGCCTTTCAATAGCTTAGCTACTGTGTAGCCAGTGGGTGTAGAACCCACTAGGTAAGCCACAACCAAAACTGCCGCACACAAACTTAACCAAATAGCCATATTTAAGACTTATGAGATATGAGTTATGAGTTTTTTGTCCTTGGTCTTTTGTAACTCAGGACCAAGGACGACTTAGTAGTTATCATCATAATTTCTGATCATTTTCGGGTCAGGAGCAAAGGCTAACCATAAGGGAAATTGCAACAGTGCCAAACTAATTTGCTCTTCAGAATCGTCAATCAAAATCAGAGGGAGCTGATTGGCTTTTACCAGTCGATCTGCTTTTTGTGCCAAAGCTTCTGGTGTTTCAAACAATACCACGCCTCTGTCTGGTCCAAAGTCTGGACGACCTATTCCCAAACAATCCTGCAAGCCGCGTCGCCATTCACCTAAACGTTCTGGCGTATTCGCTAATACTAAAGTGCGGATGCGATCGCCATACAACTTGTGTAATATCGAAATCACTGCTGAGGCAATGAGAATATTCTGCAACCTACTGCCCGTCGTCCGTAAAGCACCTCGTCCTCCCTGGCTAAAAAACCAGTTGGAGACTCGTTCTGCATGCACTGGTTCAAAGGTGCGGCGCAGTTGCCACGGTGGACCGTAATAATCTGGTTTCGTGCGATACTGGTCGATGAGACGACGAACTTGTTTTGTCGTATCCTGGAACTGCTGTTGAGCAAATTGTGGTGTTCCTAGCTGAGGTTCGGCTGCCTTAACCTCTTTGATTTCTAGCTTTTGTGGTTCCGGTTTCTGTTTTGGTACCAGTTGCAACTGTTCTGCTGCGGCTGCCAAATCTTGTAAACTGCCCGTAAGATAATCTTTAAAACCCTGCACCCGAATCGCTAAGTCTTGAGAAGTCCCTGCAAAAGTGGTTCGCATTTCGTTGCGAATGCGTTCTTGACGGCGTTCTAGCTGTTCTACAGAAATTTGCAGCGCTGCTTTGCGTTGTTCTAGCCCTGAGAGCGTTTCTTGCACCAGTTGTGCCAACGCCATTTGAGTGCCACCCAATTGCGCCTGAACAGTTTTGTAGGATAATTGCAGGTTGGCTATTTCTTCTTTTAGCGCTTGTTCTTGGCTTTGTAACTGCGCGAGTCGTTGCGCTGCTTCTTTTTCTTGGCGATTATATATTGATTCTACTTCTGACCCCAGCGCGGTAATTTCCTCTTCTAAAAGCGTCCCCACCTCAGCAGTTGACTGCTGTGTTAATTCATCTGTAAGACTTTGTCCTTCTGGAGCTAAATTGGATACAGCAGAAGTTGGTTGGTCATTTTGTCTATCAACTGTGGAGTTTGGCGCTGCTCTTTCCACCACTGACTCAACAGATGAATTTTTTGGTTGCTCAACTTTTGGTTGTTCTTTTTGCATCAACGACTCATCAGTTGTTTGTGGTGTTTGAGATTCCTCGGGGTTCATAAACAATAGTGTAATTCCTATGACGACACGAATAAATAGCTTTCAGCAATATATATTAAGTCTGAAATAGCCCTGAGCAATGAGTGAACTGAATTGAAATCATGTCCACTTATCACTTTATAGGGTACACAGTACTGAGTCATGGTGAAGCATTAAATACGCGGGCAGCGTTCTTCCAAGCAAGTTTTGAGAGTGTTAGGGTTAAATAAAATCGGCAAAAAGTGAATACTTTTAACTTCTTTAAAATAAAACAGAATGGGAATCGAATTCCAGAATATGCGCCAATTTTGCCATTCCTGGTAGGGAAAGCGCCGAATTAATTTTTCACCTCTGTAAATATCCAAGTCGGTAGGAGTAAATAAAAGACGCAGAGTGACGGCTTGAAACATGAGAAACAAGCCAAACAGTGCGAACGCGCCTCCTACCCAAGGTTGCACCACAAGCATTGGAATTGCGGCAATCACTAATACCAAAGGTATGTTGTAACTAGGCTTGAGTTCGACGGTGGTTGATGCCGAGTTGGACGTATATGAAGTAGTCAAAAGGAGAAACTCCTGCTTCGTTAGTAAACATAATTTCTATTTTAGGAGTTACGGGTATAAACTAGGGAGTAGGGGACAGCAACCTTGAAGAAGAACTCAGAACGCAGAACTGAGAATGCAATAAGTAGGGGATTGGAACGCGCCACTCATTGTTGAGCAGCAAATCTTTAATTTTGTGGGGGCTTGTACCGTCCTACTTCGCACTTCATATGCACAGAACTCATGTTGAATCTTGATATCTAAACTTCTTTTATCCTTCTGAGTTCTGACAACTGAGTTCTGACAACTGAGTTCTGCGTTAGGAGTTGGTCAATCAAACCGTTATCCCCAATCCCTAATCGCTATTGGTCTAGAACCCTGGCATAAATGCACCGCCAGTTCCTTGGAACATCAGCCAAGAAAGAAAAAAGTTGGTCACAAAGATAATCAACAAGGCAGTGACAACAGCGGTTGTGGTAGATTGTCCCACTCCTTTTGCTCCTCCTTTTGTCGTCAAACCCCAGCTGCACCCAATCACGGCTATTAAAATTCCAAAGCAACACGCTTTAATCATGGCGCTCACAATATCCCAACCGCCGAGAAAGTTACGGGCTGAGTCTATAAACACTGTCTCTGACAGATTGTATATGTTTGTTGCAACGATTAATCCCCCTAACATACCTGTTACCAAAGACAAAAGCGTTAAAATTGGTAACATTAAGCCGCAAGCAAGTACGCGGGGGATAACCAAATAATCAATTGGATCAGTTTTTAACATCAAAAGGGCGTCAATTTGTTCGGTGACTTGCATCGTGCCGATTTCCGCTGCAAATGCCGAACCAACTCGCCCCGCCAAAATCACTGCTGTCAAAACGGGGGAAAGTTCGCGTGTCAAGGCGATCGACAGCACTCCACCGACGATGTTTCCCGCGCCAAAGTTAATAAATTCCCGCGCCACCTGAATGGTAAACACTGCCCCAACAAAAACAGCCGTTAACAGGGCAATAAACAGGGAGTCCGGTCCAACTGCTGCCATTTGCTCTAGGGTATTGCGCCGATGGATTTTTCCCCTAAGTAGGTGAATCATGACTTGTCCACCCAAGAAAATAGCTGCCAGCAATCGCTGACTCCATGCTCCTAAACTAGATTTGGATATCGTCTGACTCAATGTTGACAAGCTAACTCTATAACTGCCGTCATCATAGCGGATTACGAAGCTAGTTATTAACTCATGAGTCAGGAGTCATTCTGAGCGTGATAGCATCAGAGGGTATTCGCGTGCCTCTCTCCCACACTTTTGGAATTAAGATTAACTTTGTTTAAAGGCAATCTCATAAATTAAAGCTTTTGTGAACAGGGCTGTCACTGAAACAATAGCTGCAACTACATCTGTAAAGATTGATTTTTCAAGGCTTACGTCCCCTCAATCCCTTTTTGGATTTCGCAACATATCTTGGAAAGATTGTGTATATATTTTAATGAAAACTTAAGATTTTTGAAATAACGCCTGAGACAGAGCGATCGCCCTTATTGTAGAAAGTGACGACTAGGCAGGCAAGTATGGTCTGCCTAATGAACTTACGGAGCTTACTCTACATGACTGTTATGACGAACTTTCTCCGCTCGCTTGTATTATCGATTATTTTCAGTTTCGTCGCTCCCATGTTTTTATTCGGCAGCATATTGTTTGGCTTATCGCTTGTCGGTTATATTCCTGGTTTACAAGGCGTCAGTGAGGTAATCACTACTGTGATCATGGACTTTCTTGCCATCTTTGGCAGTGGCACTCCTGTTGATGGACTCATTGTTATCTGTTTAACCTGCAGTTTTGTCGGGGCGCTGTTTGACACTTACGCTTATTATCGGTATCAAATTTTACGATAAATCTCTAATTCTGACTCTGACAGCGTTTCGGGTCTTGGTGTGCAGGATCAATGTATTTGCAAGTGATATTGTCAATAGTAAAAACGCTGCTAGTGCTACTCTGGCAAGAATGAGCATTGGCTAATCGGTATTTCTATTGAATGTTTATATATTATATTGATTATATAATTTTTAGTCCTTGAGCCAGGTTCCTAGTGCTTAAATTCAAGGATAAAAAACTTTATGCTCTTGTATTAAACCTTAAAAAGTTCACTAAGGTTTTTCCTCTACTCCAACTATCATAGCAAATAAAGATACACATAAATTATAAAAATTTTATTAAAATTGTAATGATCACAAAACCTGCTCGTTTTTCTTAACATAGGGAAAGCAAGTGCTTTGAGCACGTAACGTTTTATGATTAAGTTTATTAGGAAGTTTGTTGACTGCTCATGGTTTGGCCTTTTAAGCCTAGATTTCGTAAACAAATTGCTCGTATTGAAATTACAGGTGCGATTGCCAGTGGGACTCGCAAGCATGTATTAGAAGCGCTGAAAACTGTAGAAGAAAGAAAATTTCCAGCGTTACTGCTGAGGATTGATAGTCCTGGCGGGACAGTGGGAGATTCCCAAGAAATCTACAGCGCCTTAAAGCGGTTGCGTGAGAAAGTAAAAATTGTTGCTAGTTTTGGCAACATTTCTGCTTCTGGTGGAGTTTACATCGGCATGGGAGCGCAACATATCATGGCTAACCCTGGTACGATTACAGGTAGCATTGGTGTGATTTTGCGTGGTAATAACTTGGAACGCTTGTTGCAAAAAATCGGTGTTTCCTTCAAGGTCATCAAGTCTGGTCCCTATAAAGACATTTTGGCGTTTGACCGAGAACTAACGGAACCAGAACAAAACATTTTGCAAGAATTAATTGACACGAGTTACCAGCAGTTTGTCCAGACAGTAGCTGATGCGCGTTCCTTGGGGGTGGAAACTGTGAGAAGTTTCGCTGATGGTCGGATTTTTACTGGACAGCAAGCCGTAGAGTTAGGTATTGTAGATCGTCTGGGAACAGAGGAGGATGCTCGTCGTTGGGCAGCCGAACTGGTTGAGCTTGATCCTGAAAAAACTCCCGTCTACACCTTAGAAGAACGCAAACCTCTGTTAAGTCGCATCTTGCCAGGAAGTCGTCAAGTTTCTTCAGGGCTTGGGGCTGGTATTAACTGGGTGGAATTTGAAGTGTCTACCAATGGTTTGCCCTTATGGATGTATAGACCATAAATGGTTATGAGTCATGAGTCAAAGGACAAATGACTAATGACTCATAACTGATAATTAATGACTAATGACTCATAACTAAATGGAGGATTTTTTTGTGGAGTGGCGAATGTGGGCTATTCGCGGAGCAACAACCGTTCCAGAAAATACGGTTGAAGCAATGCGAGAAGCTGTGATGGAACTACTAGATGAACTGGAAAAACGGAATCAATTGCATCCTACAGATATTATTAGTATGACTTTCTCAGTCACACGCGATTTAAATGCTACTTTTCCTGCTGCAATTGCACGTTCACGCCGTCATTGGGACAATGTACCCATGTTGGATGTACAGGAAATGCACGTTGATGGCAGCTTAGAGCGCTGCATCCGGTTTTTAGGTCACGCCTATCTGCCTGCCTCCGCCCAAATTTACCATACGTATTTGCGTCACGCCGAAAAGTTACGTCCTGACTGGAATATGCGCCAGCCTTTATCGTAGGATGACACGTTTTAGTACTTAATAATCACAAATAGTTTGGTGGTTATTGGATAAGTACTGTTTTTGATGACTTGCGTGTTGATTTGATTGCGCTTTCGCGGGCATTGCTCCCTCGGTACTAAGGGTTCACGGTAGGGAGGAACAAGCTGCGTGGAAACCAGACCCAACGGCAAAGGCTTTACCGTACATTCAAGTACTACGACTCTACCACAAGCGTAATACAGACCGCCAGGGGTTTAGCTTAACCGACGCAGTGCCTCTGTAGTGGAGTAGACATACTGAACATTAGAGATCAGTGCTTGTTCTAAGACCCGCTTACCAGAGAGTAATACCGTGTCTGCATTCTCTGGGTACTCAGAGAAAGGAGCGATCGCCAGGTCTGGTCCACCCACCTGTTTCCAGTTAGTTATCTGCCCCAGATAAATCTGCTGCAAATGCTTAACGGTTAAGCCAGGCACTTTAAGTGCCTGGTTAACCACTACCGCTATCCCATCAATGCCAACCTGGCGTTGCTCAAGTGTAAAGCCTTGCTGTTCAGCCATAGCAGATTCTTCAGGTGTGAGGGAACGCGAGGATTGAGCGAAGTCTAATTCCCCGTTCAGCAACATTTGAATTCCCGCTTTAGAACCGGGGCTGTCGTTAGTGGGATTTATATAGCGCAGCTGTAGTTCCCGGCGAGAACCCTGGATTTGAGAATCTACCAGTTGCCGCATTGGTGCCCAAGCTGTGCTTCCACCATATTTAAATGTTCCGATGCGAGTATCCGTAACGGTCTTAAAAGTTGAAGTAGCAGGAACAGAGGCAGTGTTTGCACCTTCTGTTGAGGAAGAGACAGGACTTTTATCAACCCCATAAGCGTGGTCTTAGCCATAACCACAGTCGACCAATGATTACAATTGTAAGTAGCTCGCCAATGATCAGACCTCTGATCATCTGTACGGCATCTTTGTTGAGTGGGATGCTTCTTTTGCTATCCTGCTTCATCTTTTATGTCCCTGTCATTTTATGGGTTCAGAATAGGATGAAGTGAACACTTAACCTAATTTTCTGGTTCACTTGCTCATTTCACCTCTTTTCCAAACCTCTTACAACCGTTAGATGGACTCTTGATCAAGTTTAGAAAGGGCTTTCGGTAATTTCCGGCAATTTTGTATGAGAAAAACTATATATTAATTTTATAGATAGATTCTATTTAAGTAAATTTATTTAATACAACCGTTAGGTAGATCGTAACATGTTAACCTTACAAGGGGAGCGTTACAAGGTTGTTCAAGTTTTAAGTCAAGGTATATTTTGTCAAACCTACTTGGTTGAAGACAGCCACCTAGCCGAGCGTCCCACCCGCGTCGTCAAACATTTCTTACCGAGCAGTCAATGTCCTATCCCAGTGGAAATACGCAGGCGGCTCTTTACCCGAGAAGTAGAAGCCCTGAAAAAACTGGACAACTATGACCTGGTTCCTCATCTTTTAACTCATTTTGAAGACAACCTTGAGTTCTACTTGGTGCAAGAGTTTATTGAAGGGCATCCCCTCAATGTGGAACTGTCGGCTGGTCATCGCTGGTCTGAAAGCAAAGTTTTTCAACTATTGCAAGAAATATTGGACATCCTGGATTTTGTTCACAGCTACGGGCTGATCCACAGAGATGTCAAGCCCAGTAATATTATTAGACGAAAGCAGGACAATCGGTTAGTCCTAATTGATTTTGGTGCTGTCAAGCCAATCTGGAATCAATTGCTTAGAAGTCAAGGAAAAAATTCCAACTTCATTCCCGTTGAATACACCACCATTGCTATCGGTACACCGGGTTATATGCCTCATGAGCAAGAGCGAGGCAAACCACGCCCCAATAGTGATATCTATGCCTTAGGAATGATTGGCATCCAAGCTCTAACGGGAGTACATCCAACACAATTACCAGAAGACCGCAACACAGGTGAGATTATCTGGGAACACTTAGCTGAAGTTAATACTGGGCTAGCTTCAGTACTCAATAAGATGGTGCACTACCACTTTAAAGACCGATACAATTCGGCAAAAGAAGCACTGGAGGCACTCCTACCACTCACTCATCTCTACACGCCAACACAGGAAGCCCCTACTTTACCATTAATCAACGTTACATTTGAGCCTCAAACCCCCTTATCTGAGCAGAACATTAACCAAATGTTTGGGGGCAAGCTATCAGGACGACTCAACAACCACCAAACAAGCGATGGTGCAGAATCAGAGACGCTTCTGCCACCAACTCATCTCTATAAGCCAACACGGCAGGAGACTCCTACTCCACCACTAGAAAACGATCAGGCTATTTCTCCTCACAAACTCGCTTTACTCATTGGTTTAATATTAGGCGTGGGTTCTGGTCTCATTCTCATGGTTGTGACCTACTGGTCTGTGCAGATTATTACTGATCCTAAGATCCAAAACTCCACACCTCAATCCCCAGGAGTCTCCCGTTAATGTTTGGTAGGTATAACGGCCTACTCTTCGTTTATAGTTGCCTTTGTTTGCTTAGTGATTGCTGATTATTGTATGGGATACTATCTCTGTGAATGAGAAACGCTACAATCCCCACAATAACTAAGTTAATCACTAGAAGCCCAATAGCACTCCACATCCAAATTTTATCTTTAAGTTACCAGGGTGTGAATAGAAATAAGCCTGTCTTCCCTCCCCTTGCTAATTTTCAGGTGATTTGTGGTGCTCAAACCGAATTCCTAAAAAAATGTCATAAACAAACTGCCAAAAGTCTTTTTTTTGCAGTAGACCTGAAGTTTGATAACAGCCTTTTTCATCTAAAAGGGGCTTCATCAAATAATATGTGGGCTGGTAATTATACCACGGAATAGAAGGCCACAAATGATGAATTAAATGATAATTTTGCCCCATGATCAGGAAATTCAGAATTGAGTTAGGATAGACGCGAGCATTTTTCCAGCGATCGCGCTCTTGGTGAGGACGATGGGGTAGATAATCAAAAAATAAACCCAGTGCTAACCCGACAACGGCAGAAGGAATGAACCAAAAATTGAGAACGTAGCCCAAAAAGTGGTATTGAATTGAGATACAGAAAATTGCAACAACAAACAAGCGGCTGAGAAACCATTCCAGTAGCTCATATTTGCGCCATAGTTGCCGCTTAAAGAAAAACACCTCGTGGTATAAAAAGCGGACTGGAAGCAACCACAAAGGACCACCTGTGGAAACATAATGATCTGGGTCGTTTTCTGGGTCGTTGACATGGGCATGATGCTGCAAATGCACCCGTGTAAACACTGGGAAGACAAAAGTCAGCATCAGGGCACTGCCATGTCCTAAAATGGCGTTAATAACTCGGTTACGATGGGCAGACTGGTGGCAGGCGTCGTGAATCACGGTTCCTGCAATGTGTAAAGCCAGAGTATTTGCAGTAAAGCACAACCAGTGCGGCCATTGCCAAACCCAGTAACCAAAGTTAGACGAAACAAATATTCCCGCAGATGCCAAAAACATCAGCAGCGTCGGATTAAAATCACCCGGGGGCGCTAAAAATTCCTTTGGCGGGATTGTCAGTGGCTTCTGTGCCTCCGACATTAGCATTATGAACTCCTTGTTGCTTTACTTAAGATGTAGTATCTAGATAATGCCACTTTTCTATAAGGAAAGTGAACTTTTGCAGTACATAATAACGAATAATAAATTTATGTGTAGCAAGATTTATCTACTTCTTTACAGATCAGCAGCCCAATAACGGTATGATTTCAACAGACTCTAAGCTTTTGCTGAGTAGTGAAATATAAAAAGAGGACAAGGCGAACTAGGGGGATCAGCAAAAGCTTAGAGGAATTGTCTACCTTGTCTCCCCCGCCTCCCCTTCACTCCCCACGCCTGCGATCTACCAGCTTTAATGATTGATTCAGCAGCAACAGACATACATGTGTCTCCTAAATTAGGATGATTCCCTGAGTAGCTCCCTAGATTCAGCTTTTATGCAACTAAAAGATTCTATCCGCCGAACAAAAATTGTCGCCACAATTGGTCCTGCTACCAGCAGCCCAGAAACGCTAAAAGCTCTGATTGAAGCTGGTGCAACAACACTGCGGCTAAACTTCTCTCACGGGACTCATGCTGATCATCAGCGTAATATTCGCCTCATTCGGCAAACTGCCTTTGAATTGAATAAACCGGTAGCCATCCTGCAAGACTTGCAAGGACCCAAAATTCGCTTGGGGAAGTTTGAAAACGGATCTATAGTCCTGGCAAAAGGCGATCGCTTCACCTTAACCAATCGTCCGGTTGTCGGCACACAGGAAATCAGCTGCGTCACGTACGATTATTTGGCAGACGAAGTCCCTGTAGGGGCAAGAATCCTCCTAGATGATGGGCGCGTGGAAATGCTGGTAGAGGAGATTAACCGCGAAAAAGGCGATTTGCACTGTCGCCTCACTGTCGGTGGAACGCTTTCAAACAACAAAGGCGTGAACTTTCCCGGAGTTTACCTGTCGATTAAAGCAATGACCGACAAAGACCGCGAGGATCTCATGTTCGGTCTCGATCAGGGTGTGGACTGGGTGGCACTTTCCTTTGTCCGTAACCCCCAAGACATGATAGAAATTAAAGAACTCATTTCCACTACAGGCAAACAAGTGCCAGTCATTGCCAAAATTGAAAAGCACGAAGCCATTGAACAAATGGAAGCTGTTCTGGCTTTGTGTGATGGGGTGATGGTGGCAAGAGGCGACTTAGGTGTAGAACTTCCAGCAGAGGATGTGCCTGTCCTGCAAAAGCGGCTGATTGCAACTGCCAATCGCATGGGGATCCCCATCATCACCGCCACCCAAATGTTAGACAGCATGGTTAGTAATCCCCGTCCGACTCGCGCCGAAGTGTCAGATGTGGCAAATGCGATTTTAGATGGTACGGATGCAGTCATGCTCTCGAATGAAACTGCTGTTGGCAAATTTCCAGTTGAAGCTGTAGCGACGATGGCGCGAATTGCCGAACGCATAGAACAAGAGGTGGCACTTCACACAAACCCAAATCAAGCAAGAGACACCAAACGTTCCATTCCTAATGCCATCAGCCAAGCTGTCGGTCAAATTGCAGAACAGTTGGGAGCTGCAGCGATTATGACTTTGACGCAAACAGGAGCGACAGCACGCAATGTCTCCAAGTTTCGTCCCCAAACACCCATTTTGGCAGTGACACCCCACGTGAATGTAGCGCGACAGTTACAACTTGTATGGGGCGTCAAACCGTTGTTGATGTTAGAACTACCTTCGACCGGTCAGACATTCCAAGCAGCTATCAATGTAGCTCAAGAGAGAGAACTCTTGTCTCAGGGCGATTTGGTAGTCATGACAGCTGGGACTCTCCAGGGAGTTTCCGGGTCAACAGATTTGATTAAAGTTGAAGTTGTGACGGCGGTACTCGGTCAGGGAATTGGACTGGGACAAGGTTCTGTAAGTGGTCGCGCACGAGTGGCTCTCACTGGCATGGATGCCAGTAACTTTAATCACGGAGATATTTTGGTTGCCTCAGGTACAAGTGCTGATTTTGTTGACGCAATTCGCAAAGCTGCCGGAATTATTACTGAAGAAGAAAGTCTCACTAGCCATGCAGCGGTGATTGGCTTACGTCTTGGTGTGCCAGTGATCGTTGGAGTTAAAAAGGCGACACAAGTGATTCGGGATGGAGCTATTTTGACTATGGATATGCAACGCGGCTTAATTTACTCTGGAGCAGTAGGAACGCCGTAGCAAGTACCAAGTAGAAGTTATGAAGTGCAGATAAAGCGAGCCTCCTCCACTGCTGTATTAGTTTTCAAATAATCTTGCACAAGGTTACAACCATAAGCTAGTGCATCTACGTTAAGAATTCGCGGCAAATTCCACAGAATGAGTGTATTGTCATCACCCCCTGAGACCCGCAAAGTCCCGTCGCGGCTGATGGCAATTTCCCTAATTGCTGCGATATATAGCATTTGCAGCACAGTCTCAGAGTTTTTTGGTCTACGCCTGTATCCAACGACCATAATCGACTCAGTGTTTTGGTAGAAAGATCGGCGAGTTCGTTTAGAGAAAAGCGATCGCCGTTGTTCTGCGCCATCTCCATAGCCAGAATTCCTGCTTGTAGCCGCTTGAGCCCTATAGGAATCAGCACAATTCCCCGCCTTCTCCTAGTCTTAGATTGCTTCATGTCGCTAATTCTACCTGTTTTGTTCTTGTTATAGAAAAATATGGCTATCCTGAACTTTGAGCAGAATCATAGATTAGGGAAGCGCACTGTGTTGTGTGTCATTTCAATGCTCTTGTTGCAAAAGCATATCAAAATGACGGTTAGAGATGATTCTCTGACCTGAGTCATAGAAGAGGGTTATTAACCAACTCTTTTGTTAAGTGTCTCAACCAACTATAGTGTCATTTTTTAACCAGTTATTCAAGTGTTACTATAGTGTTGTTCAACTGTTAGTTGCATTTTTTCTTTACAAACATATTTATTTAACTGTTATTGAGCAGCTACTAAACTGTTGGTAATGCTACTTAAAGGTAGCGTGATAAAACTTCAACAGTAGCAAGCCCTGTTTTTTCCCAACTGAACTGACTTGCCCTGCTTATGCTTTGAGTCGAAAGCTGCTGACGCAATGCTGAATCAGTTGCAATTGTTTGCATCGCTTCAGTTATTTCCTCAACGTTGTAAGGATTGATAAGAAGAGCAGCGTCGCCAGCCACTTCTGGTAAAGATGAGAGGTTGGAAGTAATCACGGGAGTCCCGCAAGCCATTGCTTCGAGAACTGGGAAACCAAAACCCTCCCACAAACTCGGAAAGACGAGGGCTGTAGCACCACAAATTATTTTCGGCAATTCACTGTAAGGAACATAGTTAAGGAATTTAACTTTATCGGTTATACCTAATTCCTCAATTTGCATTTGTAAGGCAGGAGTGAAGCGTTTATCTTGTGGTCCTGCTAACCACAATTCGTAGTCCTGATTATTAGATAATGCTGCAAAAGCGGTAATGAGTCGATGTAGGTTTTTGTAGGAATCCTGTCGCCCAATGTAGAGAAAATAGGGACATCTTGTGAAGGGGGCATCTTGCCCGCCATTATTTAAATGAAGCGGGCGAAAATGATTGGCGTCGTATGCCAGAGGAATAGGAGTGATTTTGCTTGCCCGAATGTGATAAAAGTCGGTGATGTCCTTTGCTGTAGCATGGGAGTTGCAAATAATGTGTTGCGCTTGCGCAAGAACTTGGGGAACGTAGTAGCGCGAGAAATGCGTCAGTGGTGACAAGAGTTTGGGAAAGCGCAATGGTATCAAATCGTGAACCATCACAATATAACGGCAATCCGCATACAGTGGGGCTTCCGGAACAGGAGAAAATATAAGTTGAGATTTCAGGTTTTTATAGATTTTTGGCAGTTGAAATTGTGTCCATACAAGACGGTCAAAATGTCCTTTTGTTCCCTGAGCAGGCGTAAGATTATTAGGAATTGGATAACAGTTAAATTCAGGGTAGTTTTGTGCAGTTAATAAGGTGGGGTTAAGAGTTTTTAAATAAGGAAAAAGATTTCTGGCATAGTTGCTTATGCCTGTGGGTTGGGAAAAAAGAATGGATAAGTTAAATAATATTTTGCTCATTTCTATCAAACTTAACCCGCTCATAAATTTGACTGTGCGGGATTTGGCAATTCGCTGAAACTACGGTCAAAACTCCATCCTTAGCGTCAGATTCGCTAAATAGCCAGTTACGTTCTGGGGTTTTACTAAACTGCTCAATGTGGATTTGATATTGGTCAATCAAAACGTATTCTTGAAATTGAGGAATAGAGCGATAGTATGTAAATTTATCACCTCGCTCACGGCTACTGGTAGATTTAGAGAGAACTTCAAAGATAATAGTGGAATTAAGAACAGTATCAGTACGTCCTGACTCAAATACTGGTTCACCTTTGAGAATTAAGACATCTGGATAAGTGTATTGGCGGTAGCGAGGAATCCATAAGCGCAAATCGTTACCGTAAACGTGGTAATCTTGCTCCCTGAGTGCAAGGGTAAGAGCAATGATTAAATTAACAACGATTTGATTATGGTTAATCGAACCCCCTGTCATCGGAACAATTTCTCCATCACGGTATTCGCTGCGGTAGTCGGCGCTTTCCTCAAGTGCAAAATACTCCTCAATCGAGTGAAGACGGGGTGGAATCTGTACAACCATAGCACGCTCCAGTGAGTTTTTGATTTTACGATATAATCTTAGCCTACGATCACCAGAGAAAGGTTTAAGAGAGCGATCGCCTGCAATACATGAACACGCCAGCAAATTTGCCAAATGCTACTTGAGGTTTTACAATCATCAAAATTAAAGCATAAATAATCAAACGAACTAACCTTAATATAAAAACAGCTTTATTTGTATATTTATCTAAAGATAATAAATAACCATAGGTACTATTTTTGATTTTTCTAAAAACATACCTATTAGTAATTGAAGAGGGCTGATGTAGGACACCAAACTGCTTAGTAACTGCAATGAGATGTCCTTGATTAGCATAGCGTCGGCAAAAGTCAAAATCTTCATAGTAGAGAAAGTAAGCAGGATCAAACTGAGGGCACTCATCAAACTTTCTGAGATTAATGATAAAGCTACAACCTGTAATCCAATCGCAAGCTACATAATGTGCATCTATATTCGTCAACAAATCTTGAGTGAGAATTGCCCCTGTTGTCGGAATAAAGCGACCGCCTGCAAACCAAACTTCGCCCGTAGGGGTATGAACTATTGTGCCGAGAATGGAAATTTCTGGATACATCTCAAAAAACAACTCGACTGGAGCCAAAATATTTTCTTTTAAATAAGCATCGGGATTAATAATCCAAACAATTGCTTGAGGGTCTTGGCTATAAATCCAATTAATTCCTAAGTTGCAACCACCACCAAACCCTAGATTGTTCTCAGCCTTTAAAATGAGAACATCTTCATTTTTAAGAGCATAAATAGAATCATCGTCAGGGGAGTTGTTGACAATAATTGTTTTGTAGTCAATGTTATTTTCAAGAGGCAGAGAACGAATTAATTTAGTAACGAGATTGGTAGAATAATAATTAACGACTAAAAAGTAAATCACATCAATTCAATTTGACAATTACCAACAATTCGATAATTTTTCTATACTTATGAAACCACAGATAAACCTTGATCTCAAGGGAAGTGTAGATGCTTGAAGGGCAGCTTCCCGGAGGGTAGGGACAGATGCACACAGATAAATTATCTGTATTTATCTGCGTCCAATGGTTTGTCCATCTGCGGTTCCAAATAGCCCTAAACTGGATTTTTGCAAAAAATCTAATCCCCTTGCGGATAATCCTCCCACAATGTTGTGATCTCCCGTAGGCTCTGATGATTGCCATCGCCTAAAATAAGATGGTCTAAAAGAGGAATAGCCAAAAATTGGGCTCCAAGTAACAACTGTCGCGTTAATTCGATATCTTCTTGACTAGGTTCCACATTTCCAGACGGATGGTTATGTGCCACTATAACGCGCGTTGCTCCTTGGCGAATGACTTCTCGAAAAATTTCGCGCGGAGGAGCTAAAGTTTCCGTTGCTGTGCCAATGGTAATAACTTGCGTTCCTAAGAGGCGATTCTTCACATCTAACAATACCACTGCAAAACGTTCTTGATTTTGCCACATTAAATCTTGACTGAGTGCCGCTGCCGCTGCCGCTGGACTATCAATTAACGTGCGTTCTCCTGGACGGGATTGAAATGCTCGTTTCCCTAATTCAATCGCCGCCAAGATAGTCGTTGCTTTTGCTGGACCAATACCAGGAATTTTCATTAACTCGGCGGCGCTAACATCTCGCAGAACTGCCAAGGGGTCTCGCTGGTGTTTGCTCAGTTCCTGTAAAATATATTGCCCTAGACCGACAGCAGAAAGTTTACCGTGTCCTTGACCAGTAGCTAGCAGAATTGCTATTAACTCGGCTGTGGCTAAAATTTTCGGACCATGCGTTAACAACCGCTCGCGCGGACGTTCAGTCACAGGTATATCGGCAATTCTGAGGCAATAAGTCATAGACGAATACAGAGGATAAATGATGATATATGCACTTATTCCTAAGTTATCCCCTGTAATTCTGAAAACCTCTAGATACTTGACCAAATATTTAATTTTGAGCTATTGTACCGTACTTTCCCTGGTTTCATGCTGATAAGTTTGTGTTGCCTTGAGCATATGGTACGTAATTAATAGCTGGGTGAGAGCGAGGGGGTAACTTTGAAGTGTCTCCCCAGTTGTGCCAGCAATTTTGCCCAACTCTGGGTTGCTTTCGCGATCGCATATATTCTTCAGGTAGGGCATATCAGAGCAAATTATATGTTCTAGCTTATTGACCTGTTCCAAAGTGGCATGACCATCAACTTCTAGAACATCAACTGGTTTGCTCATATCCCGGTCTAATCCTAAGCGGATTGCTGACTCAAAACTGCCATCACCGTAGTTGAGAATCTGACTAAAATCTGGATGAGGAATCGTAGGACGCAGTACCAGACGCACATTTAGGTGTCCATTGGTTTGCTCTAAATCGTCGCTGGGAGGATAAAAACTCACGACTATATCTGACCATTGCCGTTGCGGACGGATAAATTGCTCAGAATCTGGTTCGCGTTTTTTGAGTTCCTCAAGCACTTGTTCTTCTGTATACCCTCGCTTTTGCGTATCTCGCTTCACTTTCCACTTGGCACGTAGGGATTCAGGTGGAGCAAGGTAAACTTTTACGTCATAGCAGCCACGCGCACCACGCGTGGAATAACCCAGCAATCCCTCTACAATGACAAATTTATTTGGCTTCAGATAAACTGGTGGCTCAAAAGTACCACTTTTGTGGCTGTAAACAGGCTTAAGAATTGGCTGTCCTGTCCTCAGTTGCGACAGGTGGTGCTGCATAATATCTAAATAGTTGCAGTCAGCATGAAGAGCAGTAATACCAATTTCAGCACGTTGTTTACGGTCGTACTTATGGTAATCATCCGTACAAATAACCGTAACATTCTCCGGACCAAGAACCTGAGCAATCCCCTTAGTCAGTGTTGTTTTCCCAGCTGCGCTGTCACCAACAATACCAAGAATTATAGGACGGCTCATGACTCCCCCTTGCTGACGCTACAATAAAGTATAATTTTAGATTGTATGTTACTTTACTAATTTTAGAGAACTTATAAAATACAACTCAACAAAGAGAGTATGAATTATCTACCTGAATGAGTCATGAATTTTTGAGATTATCATTGATAATTAAGGTTTTTTGTCCCTCACAAAAATGTGTATTTATTTTTGTAAATAAAAACCTACTTTGATAAACATTATAAAATATTTATCGGCGGGCTTTCTTAACATAGCCCTGAGAATGCCGCACTGTAGCCATCTGCTCGGGTGCGTTTAAATATAAAGAGAGAGTGGGAGGTTTCTGACTTCAAGATAAAGAAATACAGAGAGTCACTGAGATTTATGCAATGATAAAAATACAATTAGCCATTAGCAGCAGAACATGGCACATAAAACGTTGGGACTCGAAAAAAGTCTTTATGAATACTTGCAATCAGTTTCATTGCGAGAGCCTGAAATTTTAGCGCAGTTGAGACAGGAAACAGCACAGCATCCAAGTAGCAGAATGCAGATTACTCCAGAACAGGGGCAATTTATGTCACTGCTGGTGCAGTTGATGGGTGCAAAAAAAACTCTAGATATAGGTGTATTTACGGGGTATAGTTCTCTAGTTGTGGCATTGGCGTTACCACAAGAAGGTAAGGTCGTTGCCTGTGATCTCAGTGAAGAATATACGGCGATCGCCCGCCGCTACTGGCAGCAAGCCGGAGTGGCAGATAAAGTTGAACTACACATTGCTCCAGCACTCGACACTCTAGATAGGCTTATAGCTGCAGGAGAAGCAGGCACCTTTGATTTTGCCTTCATCGACGCTGATAAAAACAACTACGCTAATTACTACGAGCGATCTCTACAACTTCTACGTCCAGGTGGGTTGATTGCGATTGATAATGTCCTACAGTCAGGACGAGTCGCAGCTCCCCAAGAGCAAGACAAGATAACCAATAGCATGCGGGCATTTAATCAGAAACTGCATCAAGATCCACGAATCACCATGAGTTTGGTGCCAATTGCCGATGGCTTAACCTTAGCGCTGAAGCGTCCCTAGGTGAACCTCCCAGAGGCTGCGCAGACAGCCTTTGTTCGTATAGCCCACCCTTCATTGTATCGAAGTCACCGATAAATCTTGTCCATTCCGCTTTCTAGCCAACTCCAACTGTCGTTTTTTCTCCTGCTGACGTGTCTTTTTCTCCTCCGAGAGGCTATCAAAACAATAGGCGCAAGAAACTCCTTCTTGATACTTAGGAGATGATTTATCAGCTTCAGAGATGGGACGCCCGCAACTTGGGCACATATCATAACTACCCGTTTCTAAACCGTGACTGACAGCGATGCGTTGGTCAAACACAAAACACTCGCCATCCCACAAACTCTCAGACTCAGGAACTTCCTCTAAATATTTGAGAATCCCACCTTTTAGGTGATAAACCTCTTGAAACCCTTGCGACAGCATAAAGGAAGAGGCTTTTTCGCAGCGAATTCCCCCAGTACAAAACAGGGCAACCTTTTTGTGTTTGTTGGGGTCGAGGTGCTTGTGAACATACTCGGGAAATTCACGGAATGATTCCGTATGAGGATTTTCCGCTCCTTTAAAGGTTCCGATCCTCACCTCATAATCATTGCGGGTGTCAACCACCCTAACTTCAGGATCGCAAATCAGCTCATTCCAATCCTTGGGGCTAACATAGGTACCCACCTGTTCATTGGGGTCAACTCCAGTCCTTCCGATAGTCACAATTTCTTTTTTCAAGCGCACTTTCATTCGCTCAAATGGTGAGTCGTCAGCATAAGACTCTTTGTGTTCCAAGTCTGCTAAGCGGGGATCGGAGCGCAAAAAAGAGAGAACAGAGTCAACCGCTTGACGTGAAGCCGCTATTGTACCGTTAATACCTTCTGGTGCCAATAGAATTGTTCCCTTAACGCCATGTGATTGGCATAAAGACAGCAGAGAGTGTTGTTTTTCGGCAAAATCTGGCAGTTTAACAAATTTATATACTGCTGCAACAACTAGGGTCATTTCTTTGTCCATCCCCTTTTACAAAATAAAAATAATAGTATTAGGTTACAATAACGACGAGATTATAGACATTATAATAGACCTACCTGATATCACATTTTTGTTTAACAGTTATCAGTTTCATCGCGATGGCACGGAGTGCCCGCCAAGGGCGATCGCCAAACACCACATCGCCAGTCGCCTGGGTCGGCAAACCCTAGATTAGACTTCTTGCACTCATTCGTTTTCTTAGTGTTTTTCTTTGCGTCTAGAGCGTAGAGCGCGAGACAAAATAATATTTATGCAAGAGGTCTATTCTATTAGAGATTGAATTGACTATAGACCAATACGGTTTAGATAAGACAATTTGTAAAAAAGATAACCTTTTTAGAGACGTTGCATACAACGTCTCTACACGTGTACAAGGGCGGCACATTCGTGCCATCCTGTGCCCTACACGCAAAGAGCGTAAGTCCTGCGGACAGGCTGCGCCAAGCGCGTAAGCTCCCACCGGGTGAAGGCACGCAAAGCGTCCCGTAAGGGATACGGTATTACAAAAGATCCTTAACCGAACGGTATTAGACCATAAATAAACTGCTGCTTTTCTCTAACCTGTTAGGACAATTGCACATTTTTAAGAGTTACCAGTTATCAGTTACCACGTACCCGCATTATCAGTTTTATCGTTGGGGGAAACACCACACCAAGAGCACCAGAGAGCGTTGGTGGCGGTTTTAAATCCCCCACCAGCCCGCAGGCGTCACTGCGGCTGGTACTGTTCACTGATTTAAAGTGTTACCTAGCTGAAGAATAAACAATAAAGCTAAATCCCTACGAATAAATTCTCTTGCTTAGATTTCTTGTAAAAGCGCGTACTTTCTCATGTTGAGCATACCTTCTACAGAGAAAAAACACTTGTCCTTTTCGTCTCTGCTTTCAAGGATTTTTGATTAAGAAATCAGTATCTTCACTTATCAATACATAGAAAGTACTATTACCGGATTGCCTATTTTTACTATTCATAAAAAATCCGTGTTTTCAACCTGGCTGCTTTGGACTAACAAGTAGCACTATAGAACAACAGGCATTCAACAATTTGATTTTGATATCTTCATCTAAAACCTTGATATGGCAGAGGTTCTAGTTGGTGTGTCTACCAAACATTTTCAATCAAAGGACACATACATAATTATGCCAATTGATTATAACAGTATTAATCTAAGCCCATTAGCTAATACAAATACTACTTCTAAAAATCAGGTTTTTAATGGATGGCTAGGTCATAACAATCGCATTGATGACTACAGCTTTACTCTGAGTGGTCGTAGTAGTTTGAACTTTGCTCTTGATGGTCTGTCAGCGGATGCAGATCTGCAATTGCTAGACAGCAATCGCTCAGTGATAGCGGGTTCCCATAATTCTCGTGATAGTGCTGAATCTATCGACACGACTTTGGATGCAGGCACTTATTCTATCCAGGTCTACCGTGTGAGTGGTAAAAGAACTTCCTATAATCTCAATGTTTCCAAAAACGAAGCACCCCAATTATTACAATTTAGCACTGATAAAAGCAGCTACCAAGCAGGGGAAACAGTCAACTTAATCAACACCAGGGCATTTGATGGCGATGGTGCAAACGATATAGCACGAGTGGATTTTTGGTTGCAAAAAGACAGCGGAAACTCGCAAGGCATCTCTGATACTGTCCAATTCAGTGCCGATATCAGCGATAACCGCTATTCCAGCTTTAACTATGCTCTTACTGGTTTAGGTAGTGGCAACTATCAGTTGTCAGCAAAGGCTTATGACAAATCTGGTGCTAGCGCAGACAATGTACAAACAAGCTTTAACATTGTTTCTACTCAAGACTGGTTTGACCTGAATGTTCAAGATGGTGTTCTACGTGTAGAGTCTAGGAACCGCTTTGCTGATGGTGTATTAGACCGCAACGACATGATAGCTGTTTTGCGTCAAGCAAACGACGGGGCTACAGTTGATGCTACTGAAATTACAGACCTCCGCACGTTAGTGAGTAATGCCTCTTACTTACAAATGCCAGAGTACGTCCGAGTTTTGTCTAACAAGGTTGTCAATAGTGACACTGCTAACCAGAAGTATCAAGGGAACACACTAGGCAACTTGAATCCAGGTAGCAGTGACATTCAGATGGAGAACCTGATTAATAAGTGGTTTCTGGGAAGCGATCGCCCACAAACCTCATACACTTATCAATACGCGAATGGTTCTCTGTTCCAAAATGGTATTAGTTACCAAGATGTGAAACAAGGACAGACAAATAACTGCTATTTCCTTGCAGGTTTAGCTGAAACAGCCGTCCGTTCTCCTAGCACAATTGAGAGTATGTTCATTGACAACGGCGATAATACTTTCACCATGCGCTTCTGGCACAATGGAGTTGCAGACTATGTGACGGTGGACAGGTATTTACCAACCAATTCATTAGGGTATTTAGCTTACGCCAATCAAGGTAGTGACTACAACAGTTCTTCTAATGAATTATGGGTTGCTTTTGCCGAGAAAGCTTACGCCCAACTTAACGAGTCTGGTTGGATTCATCAAGATAATACCAACACCTACACTGGTATTGGAAAAGGTGGGTATATTAGCGATGCATTAGCACAAATTACAGGAAAAAAGACTTCTCTTGGTAATAGTCTTAACCTTACCTCTCTAGTTGATGCCTTCAATTCTGGACAATTGATTGGGTTTGGTTCAAAATCAACTGGAGTAGCATCAAATATCGTGTCAGGTCATGCTTACGCGCTGATAGATTACAATTCCTCCACCCAAAAATTCACTTTTTTTAATCCTTGGGGAGTAGACAACAATTCTTCAAAACCTGGCGTTTTAGAATTAAGCTGGAGTGACATTGAGTCAAGCTTTAGTTATTGGGATTCTACAATCAATTAATATTATAGCACCCCTCGTTAAGTTGTGAGATACTCCTTTGGGTCGTCCTTAGTTATTTGTTATTTGTACTAACAAATGACTAAGGGCAAATGGCTTTTGACGGATGCCGGGCTAGACTCTCGTCCCTAATTAGGAGCGGACAGAATGTCTGCCTCACAAGAACTGTATTCAATGTAAATACAAACCACTATATGATTTGTAAAATAATTAGCATTTTTTATTTTTATTAAATAGTAATTATTATCTTAGGAAAACTCTCTTTCAGACAAAAGCCCTATTAATCATAAGGCTTTTGCAGGTCATGCTGTCAAAAAAAGAGAGATATATTTGAGGAAATAATACTGATGCCCAGCGATATAAATACTAACAATTCTTTTTCTAATCAAGGGCTAAATATCACGTCTACCTCCTCAGTAGATTCCTTTCATGCTAACAATGACTATAGCGTCAAGTTTGGCGCTCACAGTAGTTTTTACTCAACTAGCGATAACCTAGAGGCAAATGCTCAACAGCAATTGTTCAATGAGAATGGCTACGATTTATCCTCTGGCTATGGCTTGATAAATGCAGCCGCTGCAGTGGGTAAAGCTGTTGGTCAAAGTCCTTTTGCTGATGTTCCTGACCTTGGTGGTAATAATTGGGGAGCCGACCTTGTGAAAGCTCCAGAAGTCTGGGCAAAAGGATACACAGGTCAAGATGTGGTCGTTGCTGTTCTGGATACTGGAGTTGACTACAACCACGATGATTTGAAGGGTAATATCTGGACGAATAGCAACGAAATTGCGGATAACGGCAACGATGATGATGGCAATGGCTATGTTGATGACTTTTACGGCTGGAACTTTGATAGTAATAACAACAACACTCTAGATGTAGAAGGTCATGGCACCCATGTCTCTGGCACTATTGCCGGAGAGAACAATGGCTTTGGTGTGACTGGTATTGCCTATGGTGCTAAAATTATGCCAGTCAAAGTTTTGGATGACGAAGGTCGTGGTAACAGAACCGACATTGCAGAAGGTATTCGCTATGCTGTGGATCATGGAGCTAATGTAATTAACCTCAGCTTAGGTAGCCGCTTTCCTGATGACGACGGTACTTATCAGCCAGCCTTAGAGTATGCCAGCAGTAAAGGTGTGATTATTGTTATGGCAGCTGGCAATGATGGTGACTTTCAACCAGGCTATCCAGCGCGATATGCAGACAAATGGGGAATTGCAGTTGGAGCCGTTGATAAAAATAACAACATGGCTGATTTCTCTAACCGAGCAGGAATGAATCCACTCACTTACGTTACAGCTCCAGGAGTCGATATTTACTCTACACTTGCGGGTAATCAGTATACTTCCTATAGCGGCACATCAATGGCGGCTCCTCATGTTGCTGGTGTAGTTGCTCTCATGCTCAGTGCTAACCACAATCTCACTGATGCTCAAGTGCGTCAGATTGTTTCAGAAACGGCAGTACACAGTACAACAACCCCAAGCTTTAGCCTCCCAGGTTTAAGTTTCAAGGACTCTATAACAGAGAGCCGTATTGCAACTTCTAGCTTCAGCATTACACAGTATCAAGATGGCTCTTGTGGGTCTACTCTTGAAAGTCTATCGTCGGGTAAGATGTCCACCTCACAACACCAGTTACATGATGTTAATGGTGTGCAATCCTCTAGCTTCAGTGCCAGCGCTACACTTAGATCCCAATTCTCAAGCTACCTAACAACACTGGATAACAACGTTAACTACACTATCAGTGACTATAGTGGTACTGATTCTGAAAATACGCTCAAGAAACGCAAGGAAATGCTGGAGGAGTATCGGGAATAGTTAGTTAACTTTGATCGCGCCACATACAAGGATTTGCCCGATAAGTTTGAAGCAGGAACACCATCAATCGCCTTTGGTGCAGCGGTTGACTACCTTAGCGAAATTGGTATGGATAAAATCTATGCCTACGAAACAGAACTGACTAAATACTTAGTCAAACAGCTGCAACAAATTCCCTCAATTCGTATTTACGGTCCTCAACCAGAAAATGCTGCTGTGGGTAAAGTCGCTATAGTCATGTTTACTGTTGAGGGTATCCCCGCCAAAGATTTATCCTCCCGTCTGGATCAAGCTGGAGTTGCTATCAACGCAGGTTTGCATGCTACCCAGGCTTTGCACCAGTACTTGGGCGTTGAGTCAACTGCACGAGCAAGTCTGTACTTTTACCGAAAATTTGGGTCTAAAGCCCCGCCCTTCGACAAGCTCAGGGAGCACCTTGTAGGGCGGCTTTTTATTGACAACGTGCTAAAAGTATGAGATTATAGTATTCCCGGTAGTCTAAAAGGCTCTAGTGAGGCAATATTGGGTACTCCCCAGCTACAGTGCTCAGCTTAGTGCTCTTGTTGTAGGAAAGAGACTAAAGAAATTGAATAAATCCTTTCAAACGCGGTCGGGCAGTCCGTGTGCGCTTGTGGACGTATCCAAACGGGGATAGTTGAATGCAAGCATTCAACTATCTAGGGAGGACGGATGAAGCAAGAATCCTCACGTTTTTAGGCGCTCGGAGTGTCAAAACACTTACTCTGAAATTGACGCTTTCATTGCAGCCATTAAGGAAGCGGTAGACAATTCCTAATTAATAATTACTAATTCGTCATTACCAATTGCAATTACGAATTAGTAATTATTTGTAGGTGTCTCAGCCAATCACCGATTCCATTAAGAATTAGCTGAACACCTACTGCCATAATAAAAAATCCCAAAATTCGGCTAGATGCTTTGATACCCGTTTCTCCCAACCAAATGAGAAACCAATTAGAGGCTCGCAAACATAGATAAATTAGCAATCCTAACAGAAAAATCGCTAACAAAACTGCTAGAAAATTCAGTACGGTTGGGACAGACAAAGCGCTTTTAACTGGACTTAACTGCTACGATAAATTAAGCTTTTAGCTCTATACTGAGATGCTTCGCTGTGCTAGCTGTGCTAATGGGGTCAAAAGACCCTTTTAAAACATCCTCTTAAAGAAACGGCATTGCCCCTAAACCTATCTCACAGACTATCTCACAGAAAATGCCTCACTAAAGCGACGAGTAATCGGCTCAATTAAGAATGTTAAAATTGACTTTTTGCGAGTGACAATTTCACCATTAGCAGCCATTCCAGGAGTAAACCCGACTTCTTGACCGCGCACCAATATTGAATGTTTGTTCAGCTTAATTCGGGTGGGAAAAACTAAGCCCATTTCTTTATCAAGAATAGCATTTGGACTGACTTGCACTACCTCGCCCTCAATAGTCCCAAATTCTTGGAAGGGGAAGGTCGCCATTTTCACCTTTGCCTGCATTCCGTCCTGAATAAAACCAATATCCCGGTTAAGGACTTTCACCTCTAAGAGAAGTTCTTCGCCTTCTGGTAAAATGGACAGCAACTCTTCACCTGCTTGCACTGGTCCTTTTGTTGCTTTGATTCTGTAGATAGTACCTGACACTGGAGCTTTGATAGTTTCCTTGTCTTGCTGCTTGCGTGCCTGCTCAAGCTGACCTTGAATGGTGGTCAGTTCTTCTTTGCGTTTGTTAATCTGGGTGATAATTTCACTTTGACGCTCTGATTCCAGACGTTGTGCTTGAGTGCGAGCCGCTTGATATGCTTCTTCGACTTGGCGAATTTCTTGAGCCTGAGCAGCAATATCCTTTTCTAAGGATGTGACTTTGTCTTGAGCTTCTGTGACCTTATTTTGCGAGTTTGTCACCTCATCATTTGCCCTGGTGATTTCCGCAGTCACACGATTGAGTCTTTCTTGGGCGTCTAGGTAATCGAGTCGAGGTATCGCACCAGGAGTGACGAGGGTTTTTAGGCTTTGTTCTCTTTTTTGAGCAATTGCTAAGCCGTTTTCAACTTTGGTACGAATATTTTGGGCGTTGATTTGGTTCGTTTTGGCGTTGACAAGGCTAGTTCTTGCGTTTACTAGATTTTCTTGCAACCGAGTCTGGCGCACTTTTGCTTGGTTGATCAGCGCTTGTTGGCGATTTGATTCGGCTTGGGCTGCGGCTTGACGCGCTTGATAGTCTCGTAAACGAGAGTTTAGCAGTTCATCTTGAAGTTGTGTGCCACCAGCTTGAGCGCCCGTGCGTTCTGCATTTAAACGCCGTAAATCTTCCTGAATTAATTTAGCAGATGTGGCTAAGCGAGCAACATCAACTTGTTGCAAGTCTGGGTCACGTTTAACCAGAGGTTGACCTTTGAGTACGCGATCGCCTTCTTTGACGTTTACCGTGACAATTGTCCCATTACCTATCGATGTCACTGGTCGTACTTGTGTAGCAGCAATTAACTCCCCTGGTGCTGTCGCCACTTCATCAATGAACGAAAAATTTGCCCAGGCGATCGTCCCCAATACCACAGCACTCACTGTTCCCGCTAACAATCTACTATACAAAGGCGGCAATTCCTGTACCGCCTTACCCAGTTCATAGGATAGATGTTCATCAGGTTTTACGAATCGCTGTTTTGTTTTACGTGCTTGAGCAGCATTTGCAGCTAGGGAGTATTTCATAAAATTTTAGAGTTGGGATTTTAGATAATGGCTTAATAGTAAGCGATGGCAGCGCTTACCCTCCGGGTATCTCGTGCTGTGCGCCTTCGCGCTTAAGCCATGTACTTCCAAGGAGGGAAACGCTCCTAAGGCACTTGCCTGGGGCACGGGCTAACGCCCTACGTGCCACGCTACGCGCAATTCGTAGCTCCTCCGGAGCGCGAAGCTCTCCCGAAGGGAGCAGGAGGCACAGTACTGGTCTGACTACAAGCTATTTAAACTGCTAGATAACGTCGCAAGAAACTTTCTAATGTTTCCAACTGAAAATTGAAAATAGTTTCCAATTGGGCGATTTCCTGATTTGTACAGAAAAATTCATTCGCTAGTAATGTGCGAAACGTTCCCAAAGCTTTTTGTGCTTGGGGATTGAAAAATCCTAATGCACCCCGCAGCGCATCTACTGCGAACAGTGGCGGGTTAATCACCACTGGCTCTTTGTTAAAAATGCGACCAAAAATTTCGGGAATATCCTCTCGCGATAAAATCTCTGGTCCTCCAACTGGGAATATCTGATTGCGAGCTGCTGCTACTGTCACAGAATCTACCATTATCCTTGCCAAATCATCTGTACTCACAATAGAGGTACGGTTTTTGGGATCGCCAACGAGCAGGTACAACCCGGTTTCTCGAAAACGTTCTGCCAATGGCAGCAAGTTCGATGCTAATCCAGCTGGGCGTAAAATAGTGTAGTTTAAGCCACTAGTTTCCAGGTATCGCTCTACCGCTCGTTTTGCCTTAAATACAGGAGCATCTTCGTATCCGCGGTCTGCTCCTAGCACGGAAATGAAGACAAAGTGTTGTACTCCATTCGCTTTAGCGGAGTCTATGAGTTCGATGTTAGCGCGATAGTCTAAAGATAGGGCATCACCATCGGAACCATGAGTGCTGATAATGTACTGTACGCCCTGACAAGCTTTTTGGATATCCCTTTCTTGGCGCAAATCACCAATGAAGATGTTAGCTCCTCGGTGTTCTAACTCGCCGTAGCGCGAGGTGAGACGGACAAATGCGCGTACCTGCTTTTCTTGTTCGCGTAAAAGTCGCACAACTCTGCGACCTATTCCCCCAGTGGCTCCAGTGACTAGAAACATATCGATTTTGGATTTTGGATCGTGGATGAGTCAATAGTCCAAAGGTTTTTAACTAATGACTAATAACTAAATTCTAGAATTCAACAATCACTGGCGTATGATCGCTCGGTTGAGCTAACTTTCTCGGAGCTACATCAATAGTGCAGCTTTTAGCACGCTCATATAACTCGGGTGTGAGATAGTGATGGTCAATACGCCAACCCAAGTTACGACGAAAAGATGCGGCTCGATAGTCCCACCAACTATAGTGTCCGCCTTCAGAGGTAAATTTGCGAAAAGCATCAGCAAATCCTAATAAGAGAATCTCTCGTAACGCTTGGCGCTCCCCTTCTGATGCCATGATGTGATTTTCAGTACTCACGCTATCATGAATATCTTTATCTTCTAGAGCAATGTTAAAGTCTCCACACACACAGATGGCAGGTGAGGATAAAAGAAGCGATCGCAAATACTCCTGCAGCACTGTTAACCAACCCAGCTTGTATTCATATTTCTCGCTCCCCACAGCAGAACCATTGGGGACGTAAAGATTGACAATTCTGATACCCTCAATCACACCTGTGATCACCCGTTTTTGCTCATCCCAATCAGGCTGCACGTCTAACGAAATAGGCGTAAAACCACGGCTGACATCTTCTAGTGGTTCACGGCTTGCTATGGCAACACCGTTGTAAGCTTTTTGTCCTGATAGATAAAGATGGTAGCCCAATTCCTCGAAGGTAGCACAGGGAAATTTCTCATCTACAACTTTAGTTTCTTGCATACACAGGACATCAACGTGATTTTGACTCAACCAATCAACAACGTGTCCAAGACGAGTGCGAATCGAGTTGACATTCCAAGTAGCAATTTTCATTTTAGTTCAGTCATCAGTATTAAGAAGAACTCAGCTTGGGCTGAACGCAGAACACAGTTGGGTTCCCCCGGATTCCATCCCTGGGATTTAACAAGAATTTTTGCTCTCCACGAATCAATTCGCTTGCTCGCGACCGCCCGAGGAACCAGAACTCCACAACCTATACTTAAATTCACATGCAACGGCGAGTTCTGACTACTTTTTCGGTCATTAATTATTTTCTCCCCCTCCTGCAACACTCTCAAAAATTGATCCCGTTCCGATAATTTAGTATTTTTCGTTACAAAATCTTTGAATTATTATGATCCCCAAGATAGATGAATTGTTATCTTATTAAAGAGTAATGTAAAAATATATTCTCTGTGTAGTCATTATAATAAGTGGTGTGAAATGACTGTGTGGCTATGTCAGGGTACGGTTAACCGAAATTGCGCTCTGGTGATCTCGTCGGGTTAACTTAAAAATCATGATGATTAGGTACAAATGCTTTACCGTCATCAGATGTCAGTCCTAGCGACAGGACTATTTCACCTGCTGAACCAAAACAACTTATGAAAATCGCTCAAGTAGCCCCCTTATGGGAACGAGTTCCGCCTCCTACATATGGAGGAATAGAGCTAGTCGTGAGTCGCTTGACCGATGAACTAGTGCGTCGAGGTCATGATGTCACTTTGTTCGCATCTGGTGATTCGCAAACATTGGCTAGGTTAGAAGCAGTTTATCCTCGTGCATTGCGCTCAGACCCGAACGTCAAAGAGTATACAGCGTACGAAATGCTGGAACTCAGCCAAGTTTATCAGCTAGCAGAGGAATTTGATATCATCCACTCCCATTTGGGAATTTCGGCGTTAGCTTTGGCGAATTTTGTGCCAACACCCACAGTGCATACCCTGCACGGCAGATTTACAACAGACAACCGTAACGTATATACCCACCACCAAAAGCAACCATACGTCAGCATTAGTAACGCGCAGCGTGAAATAAACCTCAACTATGTTGGCACGGTCTACAACGGGATTAATCCAGAAGATTACCGTTTTGTCGCCCAACCTCAAGAAGCGCCATATTTGGCATTCTTAGGACGCTTTTCGCCGGAAAAGGGACCGCAACACGCGATCGCCATTGCCAAGCAAACTGGTTGGCATCTCAAAATGGCAGGAAAGGTTGATGTAGTAGACTCTAAGTTTTTTGAACAAGAGATTGCCCCACACATTGATGGTCAGCAAATTCAATACCTAGGTGAAATTAACCACGCCGAAAAAGCTGAACTGCTGGGCAATGCTGCTATCACTCTCTTCCCAATAACCTGGCAAGAACCCTTTGGCTTAGTGATGATTGAATCAATGGCAACTGGTACACCAGTCATTGCCATGAATTTAGGCTCCGTATCGGAGGTGATTGCCCACGGAGTCTCAGGTTTTGTATGCCAAAGCTTTGATGAAATGGCGGCAATGATTCCACGAGCTTTGGAACTCAATCGTCAAACTTGCCGAGAATATATAGAGAACAAGTTTAGCGTTATCCAAATGGTTGATGGATACGAAGCGGTTTATGGAAAAATCATCAAAGACCGCATCAATTCAAACGGTCGCATTCATGCCGCTAAAATCGAGTTTTAATCAACAACTTTTTTAGTGCATCTATAATCAACAAGTTTTCAAAAGGAGGACATAAATATGAGTCTGAGCTCCAACAGTTGTCCCTGTTGCGGTGGTTCTCTGTTGCGTCATGTCCGTCATGGTGAATTCTACTGGTTTTGTAAGACCTGCTGGCAAGAAGTGCCGTTGTTAAGTGTGAGTCGTATGCCTAACGCAGAAGCAAGAAGCACGGGAGTTGTTCCTCAACCAGTAGTGAAATCTTAGGTCTTTAGAACTTAAGACTCATGAACCAATAAAAAGTTCCCAACTCCACCTGGTAAAATCAGGTGGAGTTCATTACTGGTTACAAGCCGTGCTAGCAGCCTTACTTTACGGCAAAGAAAATTTAAGTTTAGAACAAGTTGCTGACCCAAGTCCCGGTGTGGGTGAAGTTGTTATAAAGGTGGGAGCAGCGACAACTTGCGGTACTGACTTGAAAGTTTGGCGTCGCGGCGGTCATGCTAAGATGCTCAAACCGCCGACTTTGTTTGGTCATGAAGCTGCTGGGGAGATTGTAGCCGTAGGAGAAGGTGTTACGGCTTGGCAGGTGGGCAATCGCGTGGTGGCAAATAATTCTGCTCCATGCATGAAGTGTTTTTTTTGTCAACGGCAAGAATACTCTCTTTGTCCAAATTTGACATGGAATAACGGCACTTTTGCCCAATACTTGAAAATTCCCGCACCTATTGTCCAACAGAATATGTTGCCAATTCCTGATGAGTTGCCGTATGAATTGGCAGCAATGACAGAACCTCTAGCTTGTGTGCTGCATGGGGTAGCCCGTTCCAACGTCAAACCAGGTGATTGCGTGGTCGTGTTAGGAGATGGGGCGATCGGGCTGATGTTTGTAGCAAAGTTGGCTCATGATCTAAAAGCTGAGGTCTTGCTGTTTGGCGGGAATGACCAAAGACTAGAAATTGGGGAAAAATTAGGCGCGGCAAAAACCTTTAATTACCGTCAGTTGCCGGATATTCCTAGTTTCGTCAAAGAAATGACACAAGGATGGGGTGCAGATGTTGTGATAGAAGCAACTGGTGTACCAAGTGTTTGGGAAGCAGCAATTGCTTGCGCCCGTCCCGGTGCAACCGTTAACCTATTTGGCGGATGTCCGCGAGATACGACTATTACTGTTAACACAGAACAGCTGCACTACAGCGAACTGACTGTTAAAGGAGTGTTTCATAATACTCCTGAATATGTTCGGGCGGCGCTGTCACTAATTGCAAGCAGGAAGGTTCCCTTTGAGTTGCTGATTAGCGAACATCGTCCTTTGCAGGATTTAGAACAGGTGTTTTGTGATATGAGGGAGCGTAAGGTCATTAAGGTAGCGATGATTCCCTGAAGATTGACCTCTTTGATACAAGGGCTATAAGTTGTTTGATGTTGAATTGCTTATCAGGATATGTCGCAGAAAAAAGCGGCTTTAAAGTTCGTGATTTTGTTGGGTATTGTTAGCCTTTGTGCTGATGCAACTTATGAAGGGGCGCGTAGTATCACAGGGGCTTACCTCGGAGTTTTAGGCGCTAGCGGCGCTGTGGTAGGTCTTGTAGCCGGTTTGGGAGAGTTGATTGGCTATGGCTTTCGCTTGGTTATTGGTTACATCAGTGACCAAACGCGAAAATACTGGGGAATTACCACTCTTGGTTATGTCGTCAATACAGCAGTTGTGCCCTTCCTAGCCCTTGCAGGACGTTGGGAAGTCGCAGCGGGACTGATGATTGCCGAACGTACAGGTAAAGCAATTCGCACGCCTCCACGAGATGTGTTACTTTCTCATGCTGCGACTCAAGTTGGCAGAGGTTTTGGCTTTGGCTTGCATGAAGCGCTGGATCAAATTGGTGCTGTCATGGGACCATTGGCTGTGGCGGCGGTGATTTATTTGAAAGGAGGATATCAGGGTGGCTTTGCAATTTTGATTGTGCCAGCTGTGTTGGGGTTAAGTGTGCTTTTAGTGATACAAAGGCTCTACCCCAACCCTCGTGATTTTGAACAGGAAACCCCAACACTTAAAGGGGAAGGTTTGCCGCGAGTCTTTTGGATTTATCTAGGCGCTGTCGCACTTGTTGCTGCTGGGTATGCAGATTTTCCCCTGATTGCTTATCATTTCCAAAAGGGAGCGATCGCTACTGAGCAAACAATTCCCTTGCTTTATGCTTTGGCTATGGGAGTTGATGCTGTAGCCGCGCTGGTGTTTGGGCGTCTTTTTGACCGCACTGGCATTTCTATCCTCGTGGTTGCAGTTTTTCTGTCATTGATGTTTGCCCCGTTAGTTTTCTTAGGCAATTCTCATCTTGCCATTGTAGGAATGATCTTGTGGGGTATTGGAATGGGGGCGCAGGAATCAATTTTAAAAGCTGCTGTCGCTGGAATGGTACCAATGGACAAACGCGCTTCTGCTTACGGTACCTTTAGCGCTGGCTATGGTTTGGCATGGTTTTTGGGCAGCGCCCTGATGGGGATTTTATATGACCAATCAGTCAACTTACTGGTTGTCTTTTCTGTCGTCATCCAATTCGCTGCTATTCCCATTTTGTGGTTGGTAGGAAAGCACAACATTAATTAAGAGTTTTCAGTTGACTTAGAGATAGATTGCAACTAATATTAGCGCTTCATCTGTGATCACAGATAACTAATCATTGAAGACTTTTATAGCCAATCTCGATAAGCCGAAATTTCATTCACGCTAATTTCAAATGGCGTCCCCTTGCCAAACGGCGGATATACGCGGATTTTGGCGCTACTAGCAAAGCGTTCCAGCCTATTCCCAATTGGTGGAATATTGCTGACTATATGCCAGTAGGTGACGATGTCAGGACAGTCGATAACCAGCATTAAAGCGCCATCATCGGTCGTGACATACCACTGACAGCTAGATAACAATGCTCGCGTAATCTGGTCGCACGCTTCAAAAAAGCATCTACCAGTCGAATGTTCCAGCTGCGATCGCAGTATTTTATCAACTTGCGTTGCTTCAGTTGAAGGCAAATCATCTGGAGGAAGAAAGGATCTATTTTTCATACAAGCCCCTTGAGATTAAGGGTTAATAAGCGAGGAAGTTGCGTTCACTATTATTCTTAGGTTGTAACCAAGTGCAAATCCAACCACAGGCGCGGATATATGTGCTTGATTTTTGACATAGGATCGCGCAGCAGTCGTGTTGCATTCAGGAAGACTACCTGAACTAGCCCCATATTTTCTGCTATCTCTCTTAAAACTTCTTTGTGAGCTTGCACATAAGGCATTATTTCCTCAGAGCAATAAATTCCTATGTATTGCAAGCGTTTAGGAGGTCGTCCCCAGTAAGAGGAGATAACTTTCACATAACAGCCGTCTAGTAATTCTCCTACTTTTGGGTAATAGTGATTGACGACCCTCATGAATTCTTTTGCTAGGATGTCTTCACTAATCATGACAAAAGATATTTTTGTAGGCATTGTCACACTATTAAATATAGCATAATTCTGTTATAATTATAGTAAAATTTTTCCTCATTTATTATAAAATTAAGGCTTACTTTTTATGAATAAAAACAGCATTTGCTCTTTTAGAAATCAATTCTAATCTGAGTGCATTAAATGAGAAAACACAGAGGAACAGCTTGTAGGGTGAGCATTGCTCACCCTACAATTTTAGCTATTTAAAAGCAAAAATTCAGTAACATTTTTACTTTAAATTTTCCAAAACACTGTTTTCAATAATGTGCAAAGTTGCACATTCCCATTCAGTTTAGATTTTTGAAGTGTCATTTTTTATCGGACATTACGCTCTGATACCAACACTTCCGCTACCAGGCTTGGCAATTGGTTAAGGTTCATATATTCCTGTGAACCACGGATAGGTGAAAGAAATGTATAGTCTGGATCGCACGCTCCGTTATCGTAAACTTGGACATACCACCTATCAGGAAATCCTGGGACAGCCAATTCCACAATGTACCAACTTTGACCAATAAGGCGAGAGTTAACAATGACAAACCATTCTCTATTTTCTTCTAAAACATTCCACTCAGCCATCAAAAATTCTAACGCTATTTGTCCCGCGTCAGTTGAAGTCAGTAGCATTATTTACTCCTTATTTGAGACATCAGGATACAATCCCAATTCCTTAGATAGCTCACGCGCAACATGGATTAAAAACTGTGCACCGTCCTGATTACCTTCGTGTGCAAATCCAGTTGCCACTTGCATGATTGTCTGTATAAAACCAGCGTCAAGCAATTCTGGCTGAGCTTCTAAAACTTCTGGTTCTTGACCATTCGGGCAACGAAGGAGTTGGTCAATAAGATTGAAATACAAGTCTTCTCGTTGTTGAGTCATGGTTAATAATTTATTGTTCAATACCTTGCCAAAGTCTTTCTAACATTTCTACTTGTTGCTGAAAAACAGCAGCACGATAAATGAGATATCTGTCATATAAGAAAACGAGTGTTCCCAGAAAAATAGGGAATAACAAAAAGAACCATCGTAATATCTTGACAATTTTGTACTGTTCGGTGTTCGCTAAGGATTGCTTGACAAAGTTTGTAGCAAAATGGACGTTAGACCTATCTTGCTCTGATTTATCTTGTGTACCAGTTAATCCAATTTCACTTGTATGGCTCTGGTTAAGTTGACAAGCTAAACTCTTTGTTTGTACTAGCTCCATATGTCGCTCCCAAACCATGCTAAATACCACTAGCTCTGGAGAAAGCACCAATACAGTGACTAAACAAACTGTCAGAAATTGGACAAGTTTGAATTTCATTCAGCTATTACTGCTAACTGTTCGCTGCTAACTGTTCGCTGTTAACTGTCAACTGCTAACTGTCGGTTGGGCTAAGAAGTCCCCCCTCATTCCTCGGCTTTCACCTGCGAATTTTGGGGGGTAGAGGGGAATCTCTGCGTAAATCCTATAGGTTTTATATCAGATGTCTCACCACAGAAGAATTTATTGCGATTGGATCAAGATTATTAAATTAATTAGGGTTGTACTCAAAGCTTGCAATTCTTACCACATAAGTATTATAAATTTTTTTTGGGTACAGGTGCTAGACTTTCGACCCTGGGGGACTAGTATTTATCAAAAGGGGTTCTGGTGTTTATGTACTCAACATCAAACCTATCTAGACTTTCGTACTGGCAAGTTTTTTTCCTATTTTTTTAAAGATAAAGCTTGTACTCAAAAAATGTATTACTATATATTTCTATAGTTAAATTAAGAAAAATACTGAAAAAGTCATAAAATTTAGGAGTTTGTTCAAAAATAACAGAATATTAATCATTCTCTCAAAATCGTTTAAAATTAACTTTAATTAACTTGATTGACTTTTAAAATCTCTATTTATGTACTCACTTGCTATAGTTTAATGTCTATAAATAATTCCGTTGATGAAAAGGCATCTTTTTAGGATATAATTCATGCAGATTGCTCGCGACATTACAGAACTGGTTGGACGGACTCCTTTAGTTCAGTTAAACAAAATTCCTCAAGCTGAAGGATGTGTAGGGAAGATTGTCGTTAAGTTGGAAGGAATGAACCCAGCAGCTTCGGTGAAAGACCGTATTGCTGCAAATATGGTGAAGGCGGCTGAGGAAGAGGGGCTGATTCAGCCTGGAAAAAGCATTTTAGTTGAGCCGACATCGGGGAATACAGGAATTGGATTGGCGATGGTGGCGGCGGTGCGTGGCTATGATTTGATTTTGACAATGCCGGAAACTATGAGCATGGAACGACGTGCCATGCTGCGAGCATACGGTGCTGCTTTGGAATTGACACCTGGGCTTGAGGGAATGCGGGGTGCGATTCGCAAAGCCGAAGAAATCGTCGCTAACACTCCCAATGCTTTTATGTTGCAACAATTCCGCAACCCAGCGAATCCCAAAATTCATAGAGAAACCACAGCAGAGGAGATTTGGGCAGATACTGATGGGCAAGTAGATATCCTGATTGCAGGTGTGGGTACTGGTGGAACGATTACCGGAGTTGCGGAAGTCCTTAAAGGGCGCAAACCTAGTTTTCAGGCGATCGCTGTAGAACCAAGTAACAGCCCCGTGCTTTCTGGAGGTCAACCAGGATCGCATAAAATTCAAGGTATTGGTGCCGGATTTGTCCCAGATGTTCTGCGCACCGATTTAATAGATGAAGTGATCACCGTCAGCGATGAGCAGGCGATCGCCTTTGGGCGGCGGTTAGCCAGGGAAGAAGGTTTGCTATCTGGTATTTCCTCTGGTGCTGCTTTGTATGCGGCGATTCAGGTAGCGAAACGCCTACAAAACGCAGGTAGTTTAATCGTGATGATTCAGCCTTCCTTTGGCGAACGTTATCTCAGCACGCCGATGTTTCAAGATAAGATGTTGGAAACTGCCCGATAAGGGTAGCCCACACGCCGCATCCTGCGATTTACAGCCGTTTGTATTTACAGCTATTTTCAGTTAACTGAACCACAGATTTTCGTAGGGGCACGGCACAGAACAGCCCCTACCCCGTGGTTTATTTACTTGAAAAACGCTGTAAATAAACCACATTGTGGCATTGCTGAATCAAGATATGAATTTATAATTTTGGGGCGGCTCTGCCAGTAAGAGAGGCAGAGCCTCCCAATGGTATTCCCAGCCAGAGACTGGGAACAAGGCAATATCTCAAAGAAATACACGTAGGGTGGGGAATGCCGACTATTTCTGGGTTATATCTGGGTTTTGGTGAGCATTGCCCACCTGAAAGATACTGAACGGTATTGACCTATGAACGCAACTCCGTATTAGTCCACTTGAGTGGACTTAAGCTATTAGCCAGAGACTTTAGTCTCTGGCTGGTATAGTATCTGGCAAATATCAAACTAAATATTTAGTATTCGGTACAATCGGGAAGAAAGCGTACTCGTACCACGCTGTCCAAATGAAACTGCGAATCCACCGCTGACGCTTTTCGGTATTTAACTCATAATCAAATGCTCCCAGTGACTTATCAATAGAAGATAAGTGAGATTCGCAACCGCACCCGTGCTGATAGGTAAAACCGTACTTGGAAGCAATGCTTTGTATCTTCATCTGTACAGCAAACACTTTTCCAGCATGCAGGACTGCATCCCAAGAGCGCTTGTGTTCTATATCACGTGGATCAAACCGTAAAGCTCGTTCTTCAAAAACGCTATCTCGGTCAATGGGAGCAAGATGCACTTGGTAAAAGCTCGCGGGAAGTTCATAATCAAACTCATTAAACAATTCCAGACCAATGCGAGCGACTTTCACTTCGTTAGAGTAATCTGCTCCCTTTGACTCCAATTCACGCAGAACTGCTTCAAAATCTGGATATCTCTCAATTTTAAAGTCTTGTCCGTAGAACTCAAGTGTCTCCCGTGCCAACAATCCGAACAACTCACGAAACGCGGGTTTGAGGTGAGCTAGTTCCGGGCGTTCGTTAAATAAATCAACGTCTCCCTGCTCCAATTTATATTGAAACAACTGCGCCATCTCAACATAACTCTGTGGATTTGCCAGTCCAACACCAGCCTCTCCTACAGCAATGTCTTGCCACACCTTTGGCAATTGAGAAATAGGAACCGCATTTTCTCCAACGATGACTTGAACTTGAGGAGCATCGAGAATAAGCATAGGCAAACTCCACAGCAATATCCGTAGCTAAGTTAACGCTGAGTTTACCTTGAGGAGCGTTTTTGCTGTATGGTGGGCGTCACCCATCAACTCATTTTTACGCCTTGTCAAACCTTAAAACTTTCTCAAAAAACGCACTGTCAAGGATTGTTGCAATACTATACAAGGGAATCTATGCGTAGATTTTGCCTGATTATAGGGGGATAGCTGTGGAATTTTTGTCGGATTCTGTTGTGTTATCACGTATGCAGTTTGCCCTAACTGCATTATTCCATATGCTTTGGCCCGTGCTAACGACAGGTATGGGAATTTACCTGGTGATCGTTGAAGGAGTGTGGCTCAAGACTCGTAACCCTGATTACTACCTTCATGCCCGCTTTTGGTCTAAGTTCTACGTCCTGAACTTTGGAATTGGTGTCGCAACAGGCATTCCAATGGAGTTTCAGTTTGGCACCAATTGGTCACGCTTTTCAGAAGCTGTCGGCAACTTTTTTGGCAGTGTTATCGGGTTTGAAGCTTCTTGGGCATTTATGCTCGAAGCTGCCTTCCTTGGCATTATGCTATTTGGTTGGGAGCGCGTCAATCCCATAATTCACTATCTCTCCACCATCCTTGTTGCAGTTGGCGCAAACTTATCAACGCTGTGGATTTTAACAGCAAATTCTTGGATGCAAACCCCAGCAGGTGGGGAACTTGTCAATGGCAAGTTTGTTGTCCATGATTACTTTGCGGCGATCGCCAACCCGTTCATGAAGAACAGTGTTCTCCATATGTTCTTTGCCACATTGGAGACTTCGTTGTTTGTGATTGGTGGGATTAGCGCTTGGTACATTCTCAACCGTCGCCACGAAGCTTTCTTTTCTAAGTCCTTGAAGATTGCTTTGGCTGCAGCGATCGCCGTTGCTCCATTGCAGATTTATATCGGGCATTTGAGTGGCGAACAAGTCTATCAGTATCAGCCCTCAAAACTAGCCGCAATGGAGGCGCAGTGGGAGACAACACCCGCCGGACAGCCTGCAGATTGGAGCTTGCTGGCTATACCTAACGACAAAGCACAGAAAAATGACTGGGAAATCACCGTTCCCAATGCCCTCGGATATATTCTGGAATTCAAGAAAAATCTCACCTACCCAGTACGTGGATTGAGTGAGTGGAAACCAGAAGACCGTCCTCACATGATTGGTTTAATTTACTATGCTTTCCGCACCATGATTGCGATTGGATTTTTCTTTGCGGGATTGATGCTGTTGAGCGTTTTGCAGTGGTTACGCGGTAAACTCTCAGCAGAAAATATTGGCCAGCAGCGTTGGCTGATGGGTGCTTGGGTCTTTGCAGCTCCTCTAGGATACATCGCCGTAGACTCAGGCTGGATTGTGCGTTGTGTTGGACGACAACCGTGGATTCTCTACGGGCAAATTCGCACCGTTGATGGGGCATCTAATCTACCTGCAAGTAATGTCTTAGTCTCACTCACTAGCTTTGCTGTCGTTTACAGCATTTTGTTTGTTGGGGTTTTGTACTTTGGCAGCCGCATTATTCGTAAAGGTCCCAATCTAGAACTCCCTGTGCCAGGAGTTGAACCCAACAGACCGGCTGTAGATACGACTCCTGGCGAGTTTGTTCCAGACGAGCGTCCTATAGAAGCACAACAATGAACAAAAGTCAATAATTACTTATTTTATTTTGGCAAGCATCCTAGCGTAGTAGTCTATCAATTTTGATTTGAACGGTTCGTAGTAAGCGCTGTCTACCCTACGGGAAGCCGCTCTCGCGTCTACGCTCTTGGAGTCTAGGACTAAAGTCCTTACTACGAACTTATACAACCATCATGATTAATGTGACAAACTACTAGTGCTAGGTGCAAATAAAGGCACATCACCCAAAGAGGTTGTATGGAGACGCTAGAGTATTTTCTGCCGCAGGTATGGTTCGTCATTTTAGCCCTCTTCTTGTTCCTCTATGTGATGCTCGATGGATTTGACTTAGGGGTAGGTATTTTATCTCTAACTTCACAAGATGAAGAACGCCGGAGCATCTTAATGACCAGCTTGAGCAACATTTGGGATGCCAATGAAACCTGGCTGGTTTTGATGGCAGGGGGTCTTTTTGGAGCATTTCCCCTAGCTTATGGCACAATTCTCAACGCACTGTACATCCCAATTTTCACTATGGTGTTTGGGTTCATCTTTCGTGCTGTCGCGTTTGAATTCCGGGAGCTAGCAAACCGAAAATTCTTTTGGAATTTCGCCTTTGGTGCTGGGAGTTTTGTCGCCGCACTCGGTCAAGGTTTCGCCCTTGGTGCTGTGTTAAAAGGGATTCCAGTTGATGAGACAGGTCACTTTATTGGGACATCTTGGGACTGGCTGAGCTGGCAAACAGTGCTGGTGGCTCTAACTTTAATTCAAGCGTATGTCCTCATTGGCTCAACTTATCTTGTTTGGAAAACGACAGGCGAACTGCAAACAACTCACTATAGAACTGCCAAAATTGCGGCTTTGACAACGCTCATTGGTGCCATTTTCATCACAATTACAACACCAATATTTTATGAAAGCGTCAGGGCTCGCTTGTTTCAGCCACCCCTCGTTTATATCTTTGCTGTCATTCCCATACTGGGAGTTCTGCTGATTTGGCAACTTCTCCAAAGCCTGAATCGTAAAGAAGAAAGAGCGCCCTTTGTCTGGACAATTCTTCTTTTCGTTGTCACTTTCGTGGGGCTAGGGTTAATTGTTTTCCCCTATATCATTCCCACGCAGATCACTATTTATGAAGCATCTGCTGATCCCAGTTCGCTGGTGATCATGATTATCTTCATTGGCTTCCTCATTCCCGTTATGCTGTTCTACAACCTTTACCAGTACATTGTTTTCCGGGGCAAAGTGACTGACGGTCATTACGGAGGTGAATAAGCTGATATGCATCTAGCTTACCTAGTGCGCTTTCAATAGAGATCTTTTGCAATGATTTATGAGACAAGGGAGATGGGGGAGACAAGGAAGCAAATTTCTCCTTGTCCCCTTGTCCCCTTGTCCCTCTTGTCTTGCTTCACTGATTGTAAAAAAGCTTCTATATAGATAATAAAGTAAACTTATTTACTTGGCAGTAGGATTATTTTTTCTAAATAAAATTTGAAAAAATGTTAGTTATATTTTTTAGATAATTTTAAATTAGTAGCGTTCCTCATGAAATAACAAATAAGCGTTATTGATAGAAAACACTTAGACAAATAGCTTTGAAACCACAGCCTACTTTTTTCCGCTACTTATTAAGTAAACATAAGCAACAATTAGAACACGGATAAAAATATAATTTTTATCAAAACTTGTTATTTGTAAAATATTTGCCAAGCTAGAACTTTTCCTGAAAACAAAATTTTATATCTTGCTATATTTATTCTGAAATAATTACATAAATTCCTGAATACTTTTGAACTAGTCAAATTTATACAGGTTCTTAACCAAAAAACTTGATCATGAAAAAAATCAGCAGACGCCAAGCGCTAAAGATGGCAGCGCTTGCAGGAGGTTCTATTGTGGTTCCTATAGGACTTCAGTATCGCGGATACGCTCAAAGAGCCAATGATCCAGTTCAGCCATTTACACTTGGGTTCCGCACACCACCAGTGTTAAGTCCTGTACGCAGCGATGCAACAACTGATTACTACCAAATCACGATGCAGACAGCTCAAGTAGGGATTCTACCAGGGCAAACGACGGAGATTTGGGGCTATAACGGTATATTTCCGGGACCGACAATTAAACAGCGTAAAAATCGACAATCAGTTGTGCGGTTTATCAATAATATTGCTATCAAACAACGTAGCAATGGACTATCTATGTGGTTTCCTAAGAGGATGTCTGAGAAGTAAGAAAGCTCACGTAACGGTATCCTGTCGTTAGAAGAAATACTTAAGTAGCGACAGCATTACGAGAGCCATGATCCCATCGTACCCAAGTAACCTGACTTACGAGCA
>JAESFT010000071.1_pt1 | contig 169135 bp, 162 predicted proteins | sample 9269451 | NCBI WGS metagenome assembly JAESFT01 (sample SAMN14502557, study PRJNA617106) | algae metagenome | isolation source: Scytonema hyalinum WJT4-NPBG1 and co-occurring heterotrophs from well... | place: USA: Mojave Desert, Joshua Tree National Park, California | collected 2006-05-25
GAAATAGAACGCAATCAACAACGAGCTACTGTTAACTGGCGCTTCACCACTAAGGATGCACGAGTTAAACTCAACAGTCTTTATCCTACTCCTGACCTGTCATAATTTCTGTGGTGAACTACTAGCTTTTATCTTAATTTTCTTGCCGTTTGCCTCTGCTTCCACTTCAATGGTTTTGTTACCTAGGCGATCGCTCAAAAATCCCCACACTTGCTTCACATTTTCCGGCTTCACAAAAGTTATCAGTTGAGCCACTACCCAGCCTGTCACTGACTTGGAACCTTCTGGTGCATTGGAGTTAATAACTCGGTCAACCGCTTCTACTTCATCCAAGTCTTTCATCTGTGCAAGAAGCTTCTGGACTTCCTCATCTTTTTCCTCGGCATCCAAGTCTGGATCGGTAAAAGTAATGGTGAGTTTAACGTCTGAGGTGTCTGCCATAATGCTAGTTTTGTTATAAATAATATTTACGATTGTGAGAATTCTACTGTATGTAGATATCAATCAAACACTAGACTGTTCCGGAAACTCAGCAACTTTAGCGCAGCATTACCCACCTTCAAACATGCGGTGCGTTACGGCTCAAAATAATTCTACGTAACCCAAAAGACTTGTCGAGCCGTAACACACCCTATTTAAGCTGATAACTGATAACTGATAACTGATAACTGATTTAATGCCTTGCGTCAGTTTCAACAGGAACTACAAATGGGTGCTTTAGTCACAGTGGATGAAGCAAAGGCGAAGGCAAGAATTTTACCAATTAACAGGAATTCCTAAACATTCAGAAAATGTTAGGCAAATTAGTCTCCATCTTGGAGATATTATTGAACGGAGAGAGAGGGATTCGAACCCTCGTTGAAGTTGCCCCCAAACAGCATTTCCAGTGCTGCGCCTTCAACCACTCGGCCATCTCTCCAGGCGTCACAATTTACGATTCTACAATTAAATAAATTAAAATGCAAGTAAATTTCAGTTTAAAATCCTAAATTAAAATCGAAAATTCCAATGTCCGAGACATACACTGTTAAAGTTCGCGATCGCGCCAAAGGCACAGTATACACCTTAGAAGTCCCCAAGGACCGCTACATCCTGCATACAGCCGAAAAACAAGGGGTGGAACTGCCGTTTTTATGTCGAAATGGGGCGTGTACCACTTGTGCTGTGCGGGTAATCTCAGGAGAGATTTACCAACCGGAAGCGATTGGACTATCGCCAGAGTTGCGGAAAAAAGGTTATGCCCTATTGTGCGTTAGTTATGCCCGTTCTGATTTGGAGGTGGAGACACAAGATGAAGATGAAGTCTACGAACTCCAGTTTGGGCGCTTTTTTGCTAAGGGGAAAGTTAGGGCGGGTTTGCCGTTAGATGAAGATTAAAATTTGCTTCCTGCCCGTCGCAAAGGTGCAAAGAATTGTAATCTTATCTTGTTTATTACTTCTGGTAGCTTGCCAACCCCAAAAGAAGCCCGAAGAAAGTACGCGGGTACAGATAAAAGTTGCACAGGTGGTGAGTGGGCAAACTTTGGAGGTGGTGGGTATAGGGGAGCAACCAAGTTTAATTTCTCAAGTGCGTTTGCTGAGTATCGATGCACCAGATTTGCAGCAGCGTCCTTGGGGAGATGCAGCCAAGGAACGCCTGGAAGCGCTGGTTGGGGAACAGCCTGTGATGCTGGAGTTTGATGTGCAAATGAAGGACAAATTCGGGCGGACTTTGGCTTATGCGTGGAAAGATGAGGTTTTGTTGAATGAACAGCTGGTGAAAGAAGGGTATGCTCTGTTTGTGGGGCGATCGCCCAACCACAAATATGACTTACGCTTAGAACGTGCCCAGCAATGGGCGAGACTCAGGGGGCAAGGAATTTGGAACCCAGAAAAACCGATGCGTCTCACTCCCGCTGAGTTTCGCCGTCAGTATCGTTAATAATTCGTAATACGCTGATCCGTCACGAATTTTCAATATTTAATGGTGTCAGAAACAAAGGAACTGGTAATCACCAGACTTGAGCAAGGATTACCTGCCATTACCCCAGCATTTGGTGCTACTTTAGCAGAAGCCTGTGCCGTCTGCTTAACTGACCAAGGTCATACTCAAGGTGTTGAACTCAAAGTTAAAGGAGAATTCACCGCTGTTTTCAAACTCTATTGGCAAGAGGTTACAGACCAAATGCTACGGTGTTGGAACGATATCGAATACACTACAGAACAAGCAGCTTATGGCATTGCTTTTTTGGTAATACAAGAACTCACAGATTATACAGTAATCGAACGCTCTCGCAGAGGAACTGGATTTGACTACTGGTTGGGTAAGAAAGGTGAGACAAACGAACTACCATTCCAAAATGCAGTCCGACTCGAAGTTTCTGGAATACGCAAAGGCGATGACAGCCGGGTGAAAGCCAGAGTTAAACTGAAAGTTGAGCAGGTAAGTCCAACCGATGATACTCTACCGGCATACATCGTAGTAGTTGAGTTCAGTAACCCTTTAGCCTTCATCGTGAAAAAATGAGTCAGATTCGAGAGTTACATCAACAGGCAATGGATTTAGCCGAAATGGCAGAAGTTGCTAAACTAAGGGGCAACTTAACTCAGGCTGAACAATTATCTAGGCAAGCGTTTGAAAAAGAACTGCAAGCAGCTCAATTGATTGCCAGTGATGTTGAGGCAGAACCAACTCGTTCAGTGTTGCATCGTAGCGCCGCAACTCTTGCAATTGACTGTGGTAAGATTCACACTGCAGAACGTTTGATAGCAATAGCTTTATCAGGAAACCCACCCCAAGAAATTGCTGAAGAACTTAAAGATTTATTTGTTCAAATGAACATTCACAAATATTTTGCGCGTCGGGGTATTGCATTTGATGAAACCAAACTTCAGCGCTTGATGACACAATAGTTACTTTGTAGCAAGTCGCATGAAGCTAGTACCGCTGCGCGGAATTCACGCATTCAAAATTCAAAATTCAAAAACCTTACATTACTAGCTTTTTACTGATTTTAAATGGTAGCTTTATGAATTTCTGTGATTGTTGCACCATGTGCAAGAAGATTCAAAATATACTCAACAGTTAGGCGAATCCGGTTAATTAGTTACTAATCGATACTTCACAGAGGCTGCGCCACCCCTGTCCTTACAAAGGAGAGGGGTAGGGGTGAGGTTGAGGGGATATGATAACTAAACAAACGGATTTCATATAATACACAGAATTGGCTGTAGGTTGAGTCAGACAAACGTTGCCTTTTGTTACAGGAAAAAGAGCCTTTTCACCCAAAAGTATTGAAACTGCTTAGGACGCTAAGTTCTATGACTTCAGGTACACGCAAGTGTTTTTACAAATTTGGAATAATGAATATAGTTAGTTTTTTATTCTTAAAGCACATCCAACATTTAATATGAGCGTTCGTTTTCCAATAATTGCTGGTACCTTGATAGCTACCACCGTTAGTCTAGGTACGCTTTTCAACTTTGCTTCACCAGCTTCTGCTCAAGACACAATAACTTGTGAGAGCAGCAATAATCAGAGGAACACTTGTTCGGTAAATACAAGAGGCGAAGTAAGGTTTGTCAGGCAATTGTCTGATGCTAGTTGTAGAGGAAATTGGGGCTATCGCAGAAACCGTATTTGGGTAAGGAATGGCTGTCGAGCACAGTTCTCAGTTAGCAGTCGCAGAGACGACAGATATGACAGAAATGACCAATACGATAGAAATGACAGAGACGATAGAAATGACGGATACGATAGAAATGACAGATACAGAAATGACAGATACAGAAATGACAGATACAGAAATGACCGATACGATAGAAATGACCGATACGACAGAAATGACCGATACCGCAGATAAGTGAATCTACAGTGATTTTTGAGAGTCAGCTCTATCAAAGTCTCTACACCAATTCGTAGGGACTTTATTTTTGTTAGAAATAACTTTGTAAGCTGAAAAAACAAGATCCCCGACTTCTTTAAGAAGTCGGGGATCTGAAGATTGCTATATCTTGGTAGTGTACAAAGTTTAGCCACTATAAAGTGCGAATCGCCCAATACCTTACTGGTAAAGTCAGTGTATCCATCGCCTATAATCTCTCAATGCCGCGCCCTAAACGTAACTTACAACCAGGCTTTTGCTATCACATCACGACTCGTTGCAACAACCGCGAATTTCGCCTGACGCGGTTAGAATGCCGTGAAGTGATGCTTTATGCTATCAAAAAGGCACAACAAAAGTATGGGTTTAAGCTCTATGCTCTCTGCATCATGAGCAACCATGTGCATTATCTGCTAGAACCCAAGCAACCGGAGGAACTGCCTAAGATCATGCACTGGCTCAACTGGTATACCGCCATGTGCTTTAATCGAATGCTGAACAGGACAGGACACTTTTGGGAGAAGCGATACCACAGCACGGGTTTTGCAAATACAGATAAACGGCGAGCGTTGAATACGTTGCGATACATCCACGCTAATCCTAAAGCAGCCCAAATGCAGCAGGGTTTTTTCTACGATTTCAGCAACTATGTATGGTATTCATGACCGCTTGAGTGATGATGGTATCACCCAGTGGCATCCGGCATTTTTACAATTAGGAAGAAACTTGGAGGAATGCGCTGCTAAATATCGAGGATTTTGCAAAAAATATCGCCCACAACCAAAAGCAGAAAAAAGAAACCACTGGGGTAGTCGCTTTTTACCATCAATGAAGAATAAAGGGAATCAGAAAAAGTCACCAGGGCAAATGAGTTTACCTTGGGATAAGCAAAGAGTTACCGAGTGTACTGAGGTGCATGAAGTAGCAGAAAAATTTATCCGCGCAAATGGATTTTTCGCCTCGGTGCTGGAGCATCGCTGAGAAACAAGGAACCTCACCCTGCCCTATCGGGCATCCCTCTCCGAGCTCACGGAGAGGGAAAGATTTTAGCGCAGCTAAAAGCGAGGGTGAGGTTTTCCTCGTTCCCAGCCTCAGGCTGGGAATGCATTTCCAAAGGCTCTGCCTTTGGGAATGAGCAGGCACCTACTTAACTGCGTTCCCAGGCGTGGCAACGAGAAAAAATAACGCACAGCGTAGGAACGAGAAAAAATAAAAAACTTGTGGCTTGTTCCTTTCCCCTTTATAAGGAGAAAGGTGCCGGAGGCGGATAGGGATAAACTTCACGTCTACCGTTAATTCGTAATTCGTAATAGGCTGATATTACGAATTATTAACTAGCCATGACTAATCTGCAAATCTTTTTGGATATTGCTACAGAAGCAGCCCTTGCTGCTGGTGCGGTGTTGCAAGATTATTTAGGTAAGGTACAAGACGCAGTTACTGAAAAAGGACGCCCCGGTGATTTGGTGACGGCTGCTGATAAAGCTGCGGAAGTGGTGATTTTAGATGTTTTGCGTCGTCACTTTCCTGACCACTCTATCTTGGCTGAAGAATCAGGAAAACTGGGAAATCAAGATAATGAATACCTCTGGGCAATTGATCCCCTTGATGGGACAACGAACTTCGCTCACCAATACCCGTTTTTTGCTGTTTCTATTGGGCTGTTGATTCAGGGTGTGTCACAAGTAGGTGTTATTTATGACCCTTTCCACGATGAGCTATTCCGTGCGGCTCAAGGTTTGGGAGCTACGCGCAACCGTCGCCCTATAAAGGTTTCAGACACATCTGAACTGGGTAAAAGCCTGTTAGTTACGGGGTTTGCTTATGACCGTCGTGAAACATCTGACAACAACTATGCAGAATTTTGTCACTTGACTCATCTCACTCAAGGAGTACGGCGCAGTGGTTCAGCATCTCTAGATTTGGCTCATGTCGCCTGCGGGCGTCTTGATGGCTACTGGGAAAGAGGTCTTTCTCCTTGGGACATTGCCGCTGGTGTCATTATATTACGAGAAGCTGGGGGACAGGTGAGTGCATATGATTGCAGTCCGTTAGATATTTCCTCTGGCAGAATTCTTGCCACGAATGGTTACATTCACGACAGCCTCAGTCAAGAACTCAAACAAGTTCCACCACTGTCTGCATGGACTCGTTAACGGTGTTAAATTTATAGCCATTTCTCACAAGCAAAGTAAACTAGAGAAATTTAAGCGATGTGGTGCAACACCGTTATAAGAATGTAGGCTGAAAACCCCGCGCTTTTAAGCCAGGGATGAAAGCCACTATGTAGGCTTTAGCCTACGGTAATGTTGGGTTTGTGTGGTTCGGGTAAAGTATCAATTAAGTCTTCAATAATTTGAGTAATTGTTTTATCTTTTTCGACTGCTAATAAACGTAGCTTATTGATTCTGCGTTCAGTAATCCGAATATGTAAATCTTTTTTTCCCATAAAATGTACACAGCGCGAACATATAAAGGTTAACATAGATTCAGTTAATTGAACCAAGGAGGTGATAACGCAGTGCTGGTTTTAGAGTACAAAGTGAAGGGTAAGCAACAGCAGTATCGAGCTATTGATGAGGCTATTAGAACTACACAGTTCATTAGAAATAAAGCGATTCGCTATTGGATGGATGCACCCAAGCAAGCGAAAGTAGACAAGATTGCTTTGAATAACTATTCGACAGCACTGCGTAAAGAGTTTGGATTTGTAAAAGACTTAAATTCAATGGCTTGTCAGGCTGCAACTGAAAGAGCTTGGTTATCTATTGCTAGATTTTATGATAATTGTAAATCTAATAAGTCTGGTAAAAAAGGATTCCCAAAATTTCAAAAAGATAATCGTTCGGTTGAATACAAGACTTCAGGATGGTCACTGCATCCTACAAAACGACGTATTACCTTTACTGATAAAAAAGGTATAGGGTCCGTCAAGCTGTTAGGAAAATGGGATATTCACACCTATCCTCATAAGGTAATTAAACGTGTTCGACTAGTTCGCAAAGCTGATGGTTACTATTGCCAATTTGCGGTTGATATTGAGGTTAAATCCGAACAGAGAACAGGTAATGGCGAGATAGGTCTCGATGTCGGGTTAGAGTTTTTCTACTCTGATTCTAACGGGCATCATGAAGAAAACCCAAGGTTTTTAGGAAAAGCTGAGAAAGCGATTAAGCACGCTCAGCGTCAAATTTACAAGAAAGAGAAAGGTAAAAACCAACGACGCAAAGCAAGACAGAGATATGCAAAGAAGCATTTAAGAGTAAGTAGGCAACGTAATGAGCATGCAAACAGACTTGCACGCTGCGTATGCAAAGCTAACGCTTTAGTCGCCTATGAAAACTTGAACGTTAAAGGCATGGTCAAAAACCATTGTCTTGCCAAGTCCATAAATGATGTGGCTTGGGGTCTTTTTCGTCGTTGGTTAGAATATTTTGCTCGCAAGTTCAATACTCAAGTTGTTGCTGTCAATCCTAAAATGACATCTCAAAAATGTAGCGATTGTGGCGCAATTGTGAAAAAATCTCTTTCAACTCGTACCCATAAATGTAGTTGTGGATGCAAACTCCAAAGAGATGTGAACGCAGCGATAAATATTTTGAATCTTGCACGACAAGCTAGGGATGGGCAATCCCGAAGTAACGCTACAGGAGTTGGAATCAATACGCTACTTGGTGAGAACCTGGTAGGGCAAATTCTGACGTAGAATGTAGAATCCGCTGGCTTTCAGTTAAGATGAGCGGAGCGAAATCTTAACAGCCAGGGGAGTGTCAAATGTCTTTCAAGTTCAATCGTGGATTGTTTAAATATGACTTCGTAGATCATCACGCGGTTCTGTGTGTCCCAGTTGATGCGGATGTTAAAGATATTCGCAAACGCTATCTCAATATCGCCCGTCGCCTGCATCCTGATACCTGTAAGGCTGCAAGCGATGCTGAGAAACAATTGGCTGGTGAATTGTTGTCTAAGCTAGTGAATCCAGCATATAAGATTCTGTCTCATGAGAAAAATAGAACAGAATATATTTTAGTTTTGTCGCAAATGGGCAAGCGCTTAGTTCAAGAACCTGCTTCGGTGGAACTTTCTAGCGATGCGGCGAAACAGCTAGCCAGTGCGCCCAATTTCGAGCATATCTATAAGAGTGCGATCGCCAAAATCGCTGAAACTCAATATGACTCCTTACAAACAGTGCAACAGACTATCGCCCAAGTCAGCGAGTTGAATTTGGTATATGTCATGCGCAGTGCTGGCAAATTATCACAAGCAGCGTCACCGCCAGTAACTCAACCAAAAATTCCAACGAGTGCGCCAGCAGTTAACACCCCTATAGTCCCACCGCCGCCAACACAGCAAGAAGATTCAGTTGTCCTTCATTACATTCGTCGCGCTCAAGAGTTAATCGCAAAAAATCAATTGGCACAAGCTAGGGTAGAATTACAAGATGCCCTGAAGCTAGAGCCAAATAATAGTCGTTGCCATAGCTTGATCGGGGTGGTCTATTTGAAGCAAAATTTAACCACAACTGCAAAAGTTCACTTTGATCGCGCCCTCCAATTAGACCCTAAAAATCAAGTAGCGTTGGAAGGGAAACGCAGAGTTGAACAGATAACAGGGCATAAACCTAGTGGTGCGAAGCATACAGCATCGCCCAACACTGGGAGTCAGCAACCAGAGAAATCTGGGGGTGGCGGTTTGTTTGGTGGTTTGTTTGGTGGGAAGAAAAAGTAATGGTATATCAACCTCCAGTGGGAGCCAGGGATTTATTACCCTTAGATGTGGCTCAAAAACACTGGATCGAAGACAGGCTACAGCAAGTGTTTCACCGTTGGGGATATCACAGAATTATCACCTCAACGCTAGAGCGTATGGATACGCTGATGGCGGGGGGAGCAATTCAACGTTCTGCTGTGATTCAACTGCAAAACGCTGACGATGAAGATTTGGGGCTGCGTCCAGAATTGACAGCCTCTATTGCTCGCACGGCTATCACACGTATGGCAGGTGTGACTTATCCACAACGCCTGTACTACAACGCGAATGTCTTCCAAGGGACAAGCGAGTTGAAACACAACCGCCAGCAAGAATTTTATCAAGCTGGCGTGGAGTTGTTGGGCAGTGGCGGTAATTTAGCTGATGCAGAAATTCTGCTTTTGGTGGCAGAGTGTTTGCAAGCATTGGGTTTGAACCAGTGGCATTTGATTTTAGGTGAGGCTCAAATCACGCGATCGCTCCTCAAAGCTTTTCCCGCTCATTTACAAGGAAAAATCCGCAGTGCGATCGCTCACCTTGACCGAGTAACCATAGATACTCTACCATTGAGCGATGAACTACGAGAACGCGCCATAATCATGCTTGATTTACGCGGAAACCCAGATGATGTGTTGCAAAAAGTTACCAGCCTGGGTTTGGATCAGCCGTTACAAGCAGTCGTAGATAACCTCAAATCATTGGTAGAATTACTGAAAAATACAGTAGTCAATACAACAGAAAACCAAGCAAAAGGCATAGAAATTATCCTCGATCTAAGCCTATTACAAACCTTTGATTACTACACGGGTATTGTATTTGAGGTAGTCAGCGATACTGATGGACAGGCGCGGGTTGTTGGGCGGGGTGGTCGCTATGACCAGCTTCTAGGACTTTATCATCCTAAAGGAGAAAATATACCAGGAATTGGCTTTGCATTATTCTTGGAAGATTTACAACAAATTCTCTTGTCTGCTCGGCAATTACCACAAACGACCCCAGCTAGCAATTGGTTAATTGTACCAGAAACGCCAGATGCCTACGCCGCCGCCTTTGCTTATGCCACAAAACTCCGAGACTCGATCCATCTGGTGCGAGTAGAAATGGATTTGGGGGGACGGGATGCGGATGAAATTCGGCAATACGCACGCGATCGCCATGTTGCCCAAATTGCTTGGATTAAAGCCGATGGCGCAACAATGATTGAATCATTAGTCAGATGATACAGCCTGGGCGTGGGAAACCGTTCGGAGTTCGGCGAAGGCTCACTCGAGCGTTCGACTGAGCGCTCACGCCGAAGTCCGCTGAGCGCGGTTCGGCTGAGATCACCGTCGAAGCCTCACGGCGAAGCCCGCCTATGGCACTTGCCTGGGGCACGGGCTAACGCCCTACGTGCCACGCTAACGCGTTCCACGACTGGATTCACCGCAACGCACTGGCTCCCCTACAAGAATTTTATTTTTACTTTATAAATCAACTCTTATTTAAAGATTTTCTGGAATACAAAATGCTAAATCTATAGTACGAAAATATTACTCTTTTTATACGCATCCAATGCTGAGGTTGTGATGCAACCATTCTTTTCTATTTTTCCGCTACCAATTGTTGCTGAATTGTATTGGATTCAGCCTGCTTTAAAGTGCGGGCACCACCGCTTTCCCGGCGAGTTGGAACTCCTCGGTTAGGCGGTATTCGAGCTTGCACCCTACCCTGTTTAAGAGTTTTGACTGTTCGAGGTGCATTTTCTTGTAACAGCAATAGATTATGCGTGTCTGCATAGTTAGCTGATACAGTGAGTATTCCTACGATTAATGAAGTTATGAGATATTGCGATTTCATTTTTTTCTTCCTCAGAACAACCCTTCGTAATACAACTTCACCGCTATATATGTGTTTTTCTGACGAGATATACACTTTTACTGAAACAGCAGTAAATAATATCAATCCCAGGGAGCTATGGCGGTTTTCATTTGTGGACTGACTGTCGAACACATACAAAGTAGGTGAATGTGGTATTCTGTCTATCTATAGTGGCGGGGGCTGGTTTGTATGCATCCCTATCAGAGATTGAAATAACCTAACCCTCGCTGAGTCCCTGAGCCCTGCGGGCACACTGAGCGCAAAGCGTGCTGCAGGCATACGCGTAAGCCTAGCGGCACCGCAGGAGATACCCAAAACCGTCACGACATATTTTTTTCTTTGAAACTCATTCTTCTGTCTATTCTTTTACAGTTTTTCTAAATTATTATTAACCTGATCTTATTGCAATTATTTTATTAAGTATTTGAAATTAATTAAGTATACTTCAAAATAGCAAATACAAGAGAAAATATTTTTAAAATGAATACTTCAATAAACTAATGGCATAAAACATAAAAGCTTATAAATGTTATAGAGTAACATTTTTTTGATAAATATGCTTATAATGATGATCATTTTGAAAAATTATTAAGTAAAAATAATTTAAACATTGAATATGTTATTTATTGACAAAAATAAAAAACAAAAGGCGTTAAAACATTTATGAACAGTCGTGATAGAAAAACACCATGTTGGAATCTCCAAACACGCCAAATTCTTCAGCCTTGGGAGCTAGAGATTCTAGTCCGTTAAATATTCAAAATGCAGATACTTTTGAGAACAATGGTGATTTAAAGACTTTCAGTTTAAACGGCTCCTCACAATCATCATTAGATGGAGATGACTTTTCTGGGGCTGCAATAACCCCTAGTCTGAAGAATCCTAATCCGATATTTACTAGTGCAGCGATATATACCGATTTCAACGCAGATGGCAAGAACGACAAGTTATGGCGTAATTCTCAAACTGGTGAAACTGCTGTCTGGCTAATGGATGGCACAAATGTTGCCTCTGGTGCTTTTCTTAAGACAATGAGTGCAGATTGGGACTTTAAAATTGCGGATTTCAACGGTGATAACAAAACTGACATCATCTGGCGTAATACTCAAACGGGTAATAACGAGATTTGGTTGATGGACGGCACCACAGTCGCCTCTGAGACATCTGTGACAAACGTTGGTTCAGACTGGACTTTCAGTATTGCTGATTTCAATGCTGACCGCAAAACCGACTTTTTCTGGCGTAATCAGACAACGGGTGAGAATGCGGTCTGGGTGATGGATGGCACACAGATTATCGCTGCGTCTTCTTTGCAAACGGTTGACGCAAATTGGACAGCTAATGTTGTTGATTTCAACCGTGATGGTAAAACTGACATCTTCTGGCGTAATCAAACAACAGGTGAAAACGCTGTTTCGTTGATAGAGGGTACCAACGCTACTACAACTGCGTTGCCAACCCTTGGCACAGATTGGGAAGCTAGCTTCGGAGATTTCAATCTTGACTATCAAACCGACATTCTCTGGAATAATAAGACAACAGGTGAGAACGCCGTTTGGCTGATGAATGGCTCAAATGTTGCTTCTCAGGCTGCTTTGCCTACACTCGGTGCAGGTTGGACATCCCAAATTGGCGATTTCGACGGCAATGGCACAACAGATCTTCTCTGGTACAACCAGCAAACAGGTGAGAGCAAGGCTTGGCTCATGAATGGCACAACCGTTACCAGTGACACTGCTCTACCAACGCAAAGCGCAGCCTGGACACCAAGCATTAGCGATGTTGACGGCGACGGCAAGACCGACATCTTCTTCCGCAATTACCAAACAGGTGAGAATAAGGTTTGGCAGATGAATGGCTCTACCCCCACTGAAACCGCTCTACCGACATTTGATAAGGGGTGGTACACTTTCTAAAATGTTTGAATAATTCGTAATTCTTAATTCGTTATTGACTTGATAATTACCAGTTATCAATTACGAATTGTAGCAATCGTATTTGATTTGTGTGAAAGTGCCTGCGCTTCGCGCATAAATCCATTGGTTCAGATTCCCGGCTTCTTTAAGAAGTCGGGAATCTTGTTGTTCACGTGCCTCCTATCGGAGGAGCTTACGCGCCGAGAGTGCGTGCTCGTAGGGCTTATGATTTAGGATTGCTATATCTAGTACAACGCAGTCTAAATATTAATACTTAGGTTTAAGATAATATGTCATCTTAACAACATATTGGTGATAATTGAATGCAGCTTTTTAAAAAGAAGAAAAAATAGCAGATGTTTTGTCTTAACAGAAACTTCACAAAAAAAAAGTTAAAAAAAATATGAACACTAGTCATAAACAAACATCATGTTTGCATCTGAAACCTTGGACTCTTCTAGAGGTACTAGTGCATTCCAATCTCTCCCAATCTCCGATAGTTTCACAAACACGGATGATTTAAATTCTGCTTCGAGCCTTGGACACTCGTCACAACCGCTCCTGGATGAATCGATGGGAGAGCTAGTAGAGACTGCAAAGAATCCCAATCCCAATTCCTTGTTTAGTAATGCGGCAGTTGTTGCCGATTTTAACGGTGATGGCAAAACAGACAAATTCTGGCGGAACTCTCAAACAGGTGAAACCGCCGTTTGGCTGATGGATGGCGCAACGCCGACAGGAGAACTGTTGCCGAATGTAGACTCATCTTGGAATTTTGCTTATGCGGATTTCAACCGCGATGCCAAAACTGACATCTTTTGGCGCAATCAGACAACGGGTGAGAACGTCATTTGGCTGATGGATGGCACAAGAATTGCCTCTGCGGTTGCTTTGGAGAAAATAGATTCATCCTGGACTTTTAGCATTGCTGATTTTAATGGCGATAGCAGGAGCGATATTTTCTGGCGTAATACTCAAACTGAAGAGAACGCCACTTGGCTGATGGATAGCACAAACGTTACTACTGCAGCTTTTCTGTCCAAAACTAACTCATCTTGGTCTTACAGTATTGTCGATTTCGATGGTAATGGCAAAACCGACATCTTTTGGCGTAATCAGACTACGGGAGAGAATGCCATTTGGTTTATGAATGGTACTGACTTATCTGGGTATTCTCTGAGGGAACTTGACCCGTCCTGGAATTATACCCTTGGTGATTTCAACGGCGATAGTAAGACCGACCTTCTCTGGCACGATACTCAAACGGATGAGAATGCCGTTTGGCTGATGAATGGTATTTTCATCACTTCAGATTCTCTGGAAAAACGTGACTCTTCTTGGAAATCTAACATTGGCGATTTCAACGGCGATGGCAAAACCGATATCTTCTGGCACAACACTCAAACTGGTGAAAACACTGCTTGGTTGATGGATGGCACATCAATTGATACTGCGGCTTTTCTCCCTAAAACTGATTCACCCTGGGAATCTAGTATTGGTGATTACAATGGTGATGGCAAGAGTGATATCTTCTGGCGCAGATACGACACTGGTGAGAATGTTATTTGGCAAATGAATGGTACCACTGTGTCTGGATCTTCTTCTGTGCAGACAGTTCCCGTAGAGTGGAATGCTTATTAGAAATTTCTGGTGATGGAGATTAGAAACAACAAGAACGCAGATGATAGAGTTATCATCTGCGTGCGTGTTTCTTTTTTATTCGTTCCCCCTGCTGCTGAAACTCAGCGCCTTGTTGCACTAGTTCGTTTAGCTTTTTATTTTCATCCTTTCTTCTAAAGCTTCTCGTGCGTGTTCTCGGTCGTCAAAATGGATTTTTTCAGTTCCGAGAATTTGGTAGTCTTCGTGACCTTTGCCTGCAAGCAAAACGCCGTCTCCAGGTTGCGCTTGCAATATGGCAGTACGAATGGCGGTAGCGCGATCGCAGATCACTATCGGTTTCACTGTTTCTGGAATCCCCGCCAAAATATCCTGTAAAATCCTTTCTGGGTCTTCTGTACGGGGATTGTCTGATGTCACCACGGCGACATCAGCTAATTCAGCAGCGATTCTACCCATTTTCGGGCGTTTAGTGCGATCGCGATCGCCTCCACATCCAAACACGCAAATCATTTTCCCTGGAATAAACGGACGCGAGGCTTTGAGCAAATTCTCCAAACTATCTGGCGTATGAGCATAATCCACAATCACGCTGATGTCTTGGTTTGGAGTCATTTGCACCCTTTCCATCCGTCCGGGGACTCCAGGAAAGTCAGGTATTGCAGATGCGACTAACTGCAAATCTAACCCTAATTGTAAAACTGCTCCGACTGCTGCCAGTAAATTTTCTAGGTTGTATTGACCAACCAGCGGTGAACGAAAAGCGACTTCACCCTTTGGTGTATGTAGCGTACCGCTGACACCATTCGGCTGGTAATTCAGGTCACTCATCCACAAATTCGCTGTAGAATCATTAACACTATAACTCCAAACTTTTTCTGAGCTCAAGGATGCAATTAACCGCTTGCCGTATGCATCATCAGCATTAATGATTGCCCGTCCTTTGAGATATTGAGGACTAAACAGCAGTGCTTTTGCTGCAAAGTAATCTTCCATATCGCGGTGGAAGTCTAAATGGTCTTGGGTAAGATTGCTAAACACCCCCACCTCAAATTGACAACCCATCACTCGCCCCTGCGCCAAAGCGTGGGAACTCACTTCCATCACTCCGTACTCATTCCCAGCATCCATAGCAGTCGCAAGCTGCTGTTGCAGTTCCACAGCAAACGGTGTTGTGTGAACGGCAGTTTGGACAAAACCGTTCCAACGAGTGTAGAGAGTGCCCATCAAAGCCGTGGGCAGATTTGCTAATTTAAGAAAATATTCAACAAGGTGGCTGGTTGTGGTTTTACCATTTGTGCCCGTCACACCCACAAGTTTGAGTTTTTGCCCAGGATAGCCGTAGAAAGTGGCTGCTAATTGGGCACAAACTTTTGTCATGTCATCAGCAGTGATCACACAAGCGGATGGTGTGGGAGGATGTTTCTGTGCTGCTTCAGGAGAAATAATCGCAGCGACAGCACCAGAGGCGATCGCACTTTGCCAAAAGTCCCCACCATCAACTCGCGTTCCTGGCATCCCAATAAACAAATCTCCTGGAACGCAAGCATGAGAATTCGTCTTTAAACCCTTTATTTCTGTATCCACAGCTGGATGTTGTGGTAACTGCACAACACCATCTACACTCGCTAGTAACTCCCGCAGTTTCATCTTGTGAACCTCGTCACACGTTTTGATTGCGCCTATTCTGCACTATGTTTTCTATTTCTACAAATACTTTCAGATTACAGAAAACCTATTTGTAAACTGTAATACCTACAGTAAGAACTACATTAATAGCTCGATAGTCATGCACAAGCCTCACACTTGCGCTGTACCTTCCATACAAATGACTGTTAACTTTACCTAATCTTGTTGTCATCTTCATCTAATGTTAATAAAAATAGTAGTAAGGTTTGGTATAGTTTGGTGTCTTCTTATCTAAGAGAGAGTTCGTAAGTGAGTTACTACAACTTTAATGACCATTTCTGGTCCCCAGAGACAGTTTGTAGTCAATCAGCACTGCCAAAATCAAATAAAAAAAGTGCTCGCAGGAAAACACTGGGAAGTATTTTGACCTTAGTATGTATTGCTGTTTGGACGCCACTGCTAATCCAACTTGTAGTTCCGGGCGTAAAGAAAAATCAGGAACCCATTTCTTTGGAGACTACTAAGCCCGATAGCGATCAGCTTGTGTTCAAGCGTGAGCGCGTTCTTTTCTATCTACACAGCAGCGATAGATAATCAATAGCTTCTGGTTTGGTGGGAATGAAGGTTGTTGATATCTCATGTTGGCACTCATCTATCAGCGCAGGGCGATGGCACGGAGTGCCCGCCGTAGGCGAACGCCCAACTTGCCCTGCTGGAGGCAATCCGCCCTGTTGTAGGTATACTCTGTCTGCTAGAACAAGTGCGATGAAGAGCGAGCGTAGCGCCCCTTTGAGGCGAGCACCTGCAATGGACCAAACTTAGAGACAATAGCACTTTATAAAAGCTCAGGAAGATATAGAAATCTTTATAACAAAATAAAGACTCACAGATAGAACTATCGTTTAGTTAATATGTATTAAGCTGTACTGCGATAGCGCATACCTGGAGTAGTTAGCGATAAATAGCAACTATCGTTTGCTGTGTAAGTGCTGCCTGAGGATATGCCTGACAAATCGATGCAAACCGACGCCCGATTAAAGAAATTCAACAAATTCTCTAACGCCGGGCAGGTCATCCCTAAGGAGGAACTCAACGTGTTCAAGCAAATTCTCACAGGTAGCTATGTTTTCGTTTTTTTGCTTGCTAGCAGCCTGTCGGCTCATGCACAAGTACCAAAACCTGCATCTCCATCTGCATCTCCATCTGCATCTCCATCCTCTCAACCTCAAGTTCCAGCAACACCCCAGACCAAAGTTAATCCAGATGAACTTCAGAAATTTGCACGCTCCCTAAAACAGTTGCTAGTGATTGAACAAGGGGCAAATAAGCAGATAGTGCAGCTCATTGGTCAGTCTGGTCTGAGTCAACCACGCTTTTTGGAAATATATAAGGCACAGCGAACTCCTTCAGATCAGCCAACAAAAGCAGTGACCTCACAAGAAAAGCAGCAATTTGATAAGGCTTTCACAAGTCTTAGGTCAATTCAGCAAGAAGCTAATACAAAGATGCAGCAAGTCCTCCAAAAAGAAGGGCTAAATCCAGAAAGCTTCAATAAAATTGAAGCAGCAGTCAGACAAGATCCGGCGCTTCAGCAAAAAGTGCGGGAGATTATTCAAAGCTAGTCTTGAAGCTCACGCCAAATAGCATGAGCAACATTTTAGACGTAGCAGGTGCGATTGCGCGTAAGCGATCGCCCTGCTACCATTGCTCCTAAAACTTTAGTAATATCATCTTAGTCAGTACTGCTTATTAGCTCTCTTGCGTCAATTGTCAACAACCCAGGTCTAAAGACACGCTTGCTTAAGCGCCTAAGTCTAAGGACAGTAGTTGACCCGACTAAGTACTTTGAGTACTACGTTATTGGCAAGTGTGAAAGTTCCTACCTACGGATGCGAAGCCAGTCTGTAGCTCTAGAAATTGAAGATTAAATAGGCTTATTGGGTTAAGCCAGTGTCTTCAATAAGTGCCGGCCAATAACATTGTCTAGGCTAACTTAACCCCGAAAGGGAGGCTCTACAAAGCAAAACATTATGCGTACAGGGTGAAAGATAGCAGTTCATAATTGCCTGAACGAAAGTAGATTGCAATACTACATGGTATCGAGTAACCCCAAGGCGGTAATGGAATAAGGCGACTAAAGGAGCCAGTGCGGTGGGCGGCTCTGCCGACTTGTAGCATCTGGCGTTCGCATGAGTCGTGTTTTCTAGAAAGGTCTGAAGATACTGAGTTTCCACACATCCCACGAGCTTTTATGAATAACGAGGTTGTTCTTTTTCTGGTTAGCGCTAGTGTTGTCATCCTCTACCTCATCTTCTCTGCATTAACTGAAATGGGCACAAAGCTACCTTGGAAAAAATAGCAGCTAGTGACTCAAATTTTCAGCAATAGAAGAGTGTGCTTTTTATGTCACCCATCATCAGGCTTGCCACTGGACAAGATGCTGAGCAAGTTCTGCGAATTTACGCCCCCTTTTGCGGCGATTCACCTGTGTCTTTTGAGGTTCAACCACCAACCCTAGATGAAATGCAGCAGCGCATTGCAAAGGTTCTGCAGAAGTTGCCCTGGCTGGTGTGCGAGCGTGATGGAGAAGTTCTAGGATTTGTTTATGCTGCACCTCATCGAGACCGAACTGCCTATCAATGGGCTGTTGATGTATCTGTTTACATTCATCCAGCAGTACGTTGTTTAGGTATTGGGCGAGCTTTATACACCTCGCTGTTTAAAATTTTGGTGCTTCAAGGTTATTACAGCGCCTATGCTGGTGTTACGCTCCCAAACCAAGGCAGTGAAAGGCTCCATGAAGTGATGGGGTTTCAGCCGATTGGGGTATATCGAGGTGTAGGATATAAGTGTGGTGCGTGGCACGATGTAGCATGGTTTGAGCTATCTTTGCAAACACGAGTACCCAATCCCAAGCCTCCTATCAACATCAACGCCTTACGCGATACTTTGGAATTGGAATGCGCCTTGGCAAGTGGGGTACCTTTCCTCAAGCTTGCTGTCAATTGATCAACGATGAAGCAATTTGCCTGGTGCAATCGCCCCTAAGGAGCAGCGAAACTTCAGATTGGGCGTTATCCTAGGGGATATAGCTTGATAAATCGTTAACGCGCGGTCAAAGCCATGAAAGTCTTAGGGCTAGTCTTACCTACCCTGCTTTTACTGACCACACCTGTTATGGCAGTTGAGTATCAGGGAAAGAATATTGATGGCACAAAGCTAGCTGCAAAAGCTTACTATGCTGCAACTGGTGGAGTTTACAACGTTCAGGTACGCTTCAAGCAGAATCGAGCGACAATCTACTTTGATGGTGGATACCAAACGACTATACAGTTGCAGCATCGAGTTCTAAGCGATCCAAGCAATATTCAAGGTTTTGGAAAATTGGGACAAATTCCTGTAAATAGGATATTCAGTATTGGATTGATTTATGACAATAGTTTAGTAGGCGAAACTCAACCGTCTAAGCCGCCTCTCGAAGGCTTGTGGAGAATTAGCTTGGATGAAGAGGATTTTAACAACTTCATCCAAAAGGGGCAGAATAACGATCGCCGTGAAGAACTTGGAAAGTAGTAGAATGCGATAGCGATCGCCCGAAGGACGCGGCTTCGCTGATGGCGTGGTAATGTCCGATGAAATGCTGACACGATAGTTTACTCTAATTCTTCCGTCGGTTGACAGCAACCCGTAGCCAGTCTGGACGATGGCGATGACAGCGAGCAGGTAATTCCTATAACCAAATGTAGTCGTGAATACTCATTCGTGAGTCCTGAATTCTTGCTGATGAGTCCTGAATACTCACTGGTGAGTCTTGAATACTCGCTGGTGAGTCCTAAATACTCATTCATGAGTCTTGAATACTCGCTGATGAGTCCTAAATACTCATTCGTGAGTCTTGAATACTCGCTGACGAGTCCTGAATTCTCGCTTGTGAGTCCTAAATACTCGCTGATGAGTCCTAAATACTCATTCGTGAGTCTTGAATACTCGCTGACGAGTCCTGAGTAGTAAGTTGTGAGTTCTGGCGATCGCCCAAACAACACTAGCAAAGCCAATCGCGGAGCGTGAGCAACGGATGATGGCGGTGTTGGAGAAGCTAGCACATCTTATGGGGTAATCAGCTCAACGTTCGGGAAGTAGGTACGGTATCGCCTTACGTCTCGGGTTAGAAGAGGCAATTCAGCAATGGCGGCATGAGCACCGATATAGAAGTCAGGTAGGGGCGATCGCCGTTCGCCCCCCCGCCGACGATACTCAAGGAAGCGTTGCCCCGCTAGAAATGCTGCACTGTAGGGCAATGAATCGCGACGAAAAAACTCGGGAGGAAGAACCGCTTCCAACGCTTCAATCTGGTTGAAGCCAACAGAGACTTCCGCGTAGATGATTGGGTTAATGACTAAAGTTCCCTGGTTAGCATATTCTGCCAGCATTTGAGCAGACCATTCAAACCATTGAGGATCTTCCGTGAGAACGTCTAGAATGACGTTACTATCTACCAATACGTCAGTCGTCACTCGTCTCCTCGGGTAAGCTGCAAAATCTCATCAGTTCCTAGACTACTAGTTGCTTTACCGCGCATCATTTGAATCAGGGAACTTCCTCGCTCAGAAGGCGGCTTTTTACGAAGCTGAAGAGTGTCACCCATTACCTCAAGCTGGATTTCTGTGCCGGGGAGGAGTCCGAGTTGTTCTCGAATGTCGAGAGGAATGGTGATTTGTCCTTCTGCATTGATTTGCATAGCGCTCACAATATATGTATGAGAATGTAACGCACCTAAAATCCGAGGTGGTGCCGTACTCTCTTCGATAAAACACCCTACAATATTTTATCTATACTCCCAAAGGCGATCGCTTTGCAAATCGCCTAATTGATTGTAGCGATCGCAACTTGCTCCAAAATATTTTGACCTACTTGGTTTTAGAAACTTCTGGGCTACGAATCACTGTATGTCCCTTCTCACCTTGTTGAATCGCCAACACCAATGGACGCTCATTCGGTTTTGCATTTGGCGGTAATGCTTGAAACAAATAAATCCAGCCGCCACGTTCCAGGAGTAAACGCCAAACTCTAGGTTGTTTAGGATTACTGATATCAGTATCTTCCTTTCCCCGCAGGTCATCAAATAAACCTCTATCTCCGATAATTCGGTACTTTTCCAATGACGGATCTGCAAACACGTCATCAAGTTTGCGTCCCAATGCAAACTTTTCTTCTGGTGTAATTAAGGCTACCACAGGCAAAGTGGAGTTTTGACCAGCGTCTCGGCGAGCATCTGCAAAGCCTTGCCAGCGAGCTAACCAAAATATGAAAATTAATACCCAGGATACAATAACTATCTCATTAACTAATGAGCGTAAAAACTGAACTGAACGCAGTTGCACAGAAGTAAATACAGCCAGAGAATCTAATTGTTTACCTATCCATGAACGCCTACGTTGGGTTGCGCGGATCGTTCGAGCTGATCGAAATTGGTTAAATGTGTTAACAAATGCTTCAGTTATTATCCAAATGAGCCATAAAGTGAGTTGAATGGCAATTACCGCTAGGAGAAAAGCAAACACAGTTCTTAATATTGCCCAACCATCTCCTAGAAATATCTGTAAAGGAACGAAAAGAAAAGACTGTGCCGGAAAGTCGAGGTTAGTCACTTCTAGTTGAAAGAAGTAGAAATATGACCAGCGGTAAATCCAGCCTGCAAAAAACAGCGCAATACCCAGTAAACCAACGACGCTGGCAAATTTACCTAAAATATTCGGTTCCTGATTGGGTTGAGGAGCCTGGGTCACAAAAGCATTCCAAAAGTAAAGAAATTGGCAATGTTAGTACAGAATTGTACAACTTGTAGTGTCGTCTATGTCATTCTGAGTGTAGCGCTAGCGAAACGAAGAATCTCCGAGATACTTCGGTATTCAGGAATGCCAATTCCTTCGTACTCACCATATTTTTTATGGTAATCATCTCGCCAGTTAGTACTAACAACTTCAATCACCAGAGGAATTGATGCACCTTGAGTAACAGTAGATTCCTTTTTCCAAAGTGGTTCCGTTGCCAAATTAGAACGGTTTAGTATCAACACATCTGGCGAGTAAGCTGATTCGCTTTCAGGTGGTTTGACTAGCGCTGTTTTAGGTATGGAATAGGGAAGCTTTAGTCGTTTAATTTCTACTGCTATTTCTAGGGTTAAAAAACCTATGATGTCTTCATGTCCTCCCAGTGGTTGCGGCTTTTTAACGATGACTCCATCGTGAAGTTCATAACGTCCATCTTCCGGTTTCAAGAGTGCAAACTCTTCAAATGTTACTAGTTTCGGTATAACTTGAGTCATTTTTCTTTCTCCTCATTTCCTTGTTCTTCTATCCATTTTGCGATAAGGCTTATGATTAGCAAGAAATCCTCTGTAGAGTGGGCACTGCTAGTCAAGCCATTGCAGTTCTAGAGTATCGGTGGGTAGTGCCCATCTCTGTGGATCTTGTCTCTAAATCGTTCACACAGCACTGCCCACCCTACGCTCAACATAGTCATCAAAATATAATCGTTGTGAGGCAGAGCCTCCTTTTAGGCATTCCTATGCTGAGCATAGGAACGAGAGACAGGTACCCCTCTCCGAACTCGCGGAGAGGGGATGGGGTGAGGTTTTTGAGCCGCAACTTGGTAAATAACATTTAAATCCCGTGACTTTTCCCAATCACCCAATGACGTTTGAAAAAACGGGCTAAAGCAGACTCTTCCAGAGATAGATATATTGGGCGTCCGTGGGGACAGGTGCGGGGGCTGCGTGTGCGTTGCCATTGATCTAGGAGTGTTTGCATTTCTGGTAAACTCAGGGTTGTACCGTTGCGAATGGCACTACGACAAGCAACGGCGACTTGCGCTGCTTGCAAGTCACCTCCCCAACTGAGTTCTAAAATTGCATCGGCACAGTCGTCTCGCTGTTGAAAAAGTGCGGGTACGCTGCGGACTGCCCAAAGTTGTTCGCCAAAGGGTTCTATATCCAAACCAATACGTTGCAGTTGCGAGACTTGAGCCGGAGATAATTGATAAAGAATGACTGGAGGTTCGATTGGAATAATTTTCCAATTGTCGCACAATTGCTCGTACAAAACTCGCTCATGGGCGATGTGTTGTTCTACTAACCACAGTCCACCTGGATGTTCTGCGACGATGTAGGTGTTATTAACTTGAGCAACGGCTTTGAGTTGTAGAGACGTTGCATGCACCGTCTCTCCATCCGTTTTGTCTTCTTCACTGGGAATAGAACGATTGACATTGTATCCGCTTTTTTCTTCTGCGGCTTTGAGTAATTTACCGACTCGCGTTGTGTGAACAGCTTCTTTAACAGACGTAGAATTGATGCGGAGTGCTTGGGCGATCGCCCCACTAATTTGTTCTTGCCAATGACTCAGTTGGTTGAGATAAATTTCTGATTTTGCTGGGTTGCGGTTCCAGTTGATATGTTCGGGAGAAATGAATAAATGCAGAAAACAAACTGGATAGCGATCGCGCGGTAATGTCCTATGAAATGCTGACAGGATAGTTTGCTCTAATTCCGACGACTTCACCATCCTTCCATTCACAGCAACTCGCACCCAGTCTGGACGATGGCGATGACAGCGATCAGGTAATCCTACAACCAAATGTAGTCCTGAGTTCCTAGCTGCGGTTCTTGAATTCTCGCTTGTGAGTCCTAAATTCTCGCTTGTGAGTCTTGAGTTCTCAGTCGTGAGTCTTGAGTTCTCGCTTGTAAGTCCTGAATTCTGAGTTCTGAGTTCTGAATTCTGAGTTCTGAGTCCTGAGTTGTGAGTTGTGAGTTGTGAGTTCTCAGGATTGGGTATTTCTAGTTTTAACTCTTGTAAATCAGCTTCTTTAACTTGATGTAGAATCTGGGGCAGCAGTTGTTTTATCGCGGCGGAGGGACAAAGGGTGAACCACTCTTTGTCATTTTGCCAAACTTGCCAGGTAACATGAGGATGACACAAAGCGATTTGATGAATTGTTGCTTGCACTGCTTTCATTTGCTGTGCTAAAGTTGGCAACGCCTCACGACGAGGTAAACAATTACCAAAGAGATTAGAGACACTCACAACTGTACCAGGAGCGATCGCAGCAACTTCTACGTACAATGCTTCTCCAGCATAGCCATACACAACCCGCCAGCCACAATCTCCACCTCTGGGACGACTCAATATTTCTAAATCTGCCAGAGTCGTCAAACTATGCAACGCTTCTCCACGAAACCCCAAACTGGTAATTTTCCACAAATCTGCACAATTGCGAATTTTACTGGTACTGTGTGCTGTTGCTGATTTGTGCAAGTCATCTAAAGTCATTCCGCAGCCATTATCTGCTACGCGCACGCGCCATTGCTGAGGCCATAAGGACACTACAATCCGTGTCGCGCCTGCATCTAGGGAATTTTCGACCAATTCCCGCACTACAGAGGCAAAACAGTCGATGACCTCTCCGGCTGTAATGAGATGTACGACTTCTGCTGGTAAAGCTTGAATAGTTGACATCATGAACTACAGTGTAGACGACGAGTCAACTCCTGCGATGACCAGAGCGAATTTTACTACAACGTTTTTGTAGAAATATGTCTCGTTTAACAAGACTTAACTTATTGAAGATTAAACAGAAATATTACAGGAATTTTTACCCCACCCGCCCTATCGGGCACCCTGCCCTTAGCAAGGGCAGGGTAGTTTTCTTTACAACTGTTCATTGGGACATGATACTAGTCAGTATTTAAGACCGTCTTTGCTGACATCTGACAGCCAGTCAAACGCCTGTGGGAGTTTAGGACTCCATAATGGCTAAAGCTTTAGCCGGTTCAGTGTTCAGCAACCCATTGAGTAAGGATACTGGACGCTGGCTGTAGGGCCAAGCAAAAGCATGACGGAATGCTGCATCCTGACAAGCTTGTAACTGTTCAAAGTTGATAATGTCGTAAGTCAAGAGATTCTCATACTCAAATGGCAGACGCACATTGTGCAACCCAGCGTTATCAGTACAAATAGCGATGTCTACCCCGGCATCAAAACATCGGTCAAACACTAACTTGAGTTGACGTATGTCCTCCAAAGTTCCAGTTTTCAGGTACGTTGTGGGGCAAACCTCCAAACACTGGCCGCGCGTCGCCACATCTTTAAGTAACTCAGGATACACCAGGGGAATTTGAATGCCGTGACCAATCCGCATCAGATAAGGTAAAAGTTGGGGATAACACCCAGCAGTCGTTTCATAAAGATGACCTGTGGTGTTAATTCCAAGCGATCGCGCATAATCATACAAGCTAATCCATTCCTCCATGCGATCGGCATAGTAGCTGTCTCCCCCAGCCACGTCTACACCACAAACATACTGCCTGCTTTGTGCTGCCAAATCAATAATCGCCTTATTCACCTCAAACGGTAGGCGCGAGTGCATACAGAGAATTTGGCTGGTGACAATCGGATATTCCGATATTTTGCTTGCTTTGCCCACAACTTCCACAATTTCTGTCATCTTGTCAATTCTCTGTGATTGACTCAGATGGTCTGGTGTTCGCAAATAAGGGGTATAGCGCAACTCCAGGTATGCCAAATTTTCAAAAATGTAAGCACCCCTAAGCAAGCGGTAGATGAAGTAAGGCAAAGTCTCCACAGTTTGCACGCTTTCTACCAAAGTGTGCAACTCCAGATATTCATCTAGAGTGTTGCGCGGGCGCGTGTAAAACTCTTCAAAGTCTGAATACTCAGCAAAGCGGGAAATCATCTCAGACGAGTTGCGCTCGAAGTATCGCCACAATACACGAGGGACAACCGAACCGCCTAGATGCCTATGTAATTCTGCATATAAAGCCATAGTAGTCTTTTAACAAACCGGAAAATTGTAATTATTATTAACAGTAACAAATAAAAAAACAACCTATGAGATAAGACTTTGTTATCTTATTCATTGAATTTTTTCCTTCGTTTTCTTGACATAAATAAATAATTATGCTAACAATTATAGATTGTGGAAACTTTAGCTCTTTAATAAAAACTTGGCTAACGTCATTGTTATAGGTGCCCAGTGGGGCGATGAAGGAAAAGGTAAAATAACAGACTTGCTCAGCCGCTCCGCAGATGTTGTCGTACGTTACCAAGGGGGTGTCAATGCTGGACACACAATTGTAGTCAAGGGTCAAACCTTCAAGCTGCACTTGATTCCCTCTGGTATTTTGTATTCAAATACCGACTGCATTATCGGCTGTGGGACAGTCATAGATCCACAGGTTTTGATAGCAGAACTTGACCAACTAGAAGCACTTGGTGTTTCCACTCGCCATCTGCTGATTTCTGAGACAGCTCATATCACGATGCCTTACCACCGATTGATTGACTCGGCATCGGAGGAGCGAAGGGGTAGCCATAAAATTGGCACCACCGGTCGAGGGATTGGTCCAACTTATGCTGATAAATCAGAGCGGACTGGTATCAGGGTTTTAGATTTGATGGACCCTGAAGGACTACGCGAACAGCTCGAATGGACGATTAATTATAAAAACGTCATTCTGGAAAAGCTTTACAACCTACCCCCGTTAGACCCCAAACAGGTGATTGACGAGTACTTGGGGTATGCAGAACGCCTGCGACCGCACGTCGTCGATACTTCTCTAAAAATATACGACGCGGTTCAAAGGCGGCGCAATATTTTGTTTGAAGGAGCCCAGGGTACGCTCCTGGACTTGGATCATGGGACATACCCTTATGTTACCTCGTCTAACCCAGTGGCGGGAGGAGCTTGTGTTGGGACGGGCCTAGGACCAACAATGATTGACCGAGTGATTGGGGTAGCGAAAGCTTACACCACTCGGGTAGGCGAGGGACCCTTCCCCACAGAAATAGATGGGGAATTGGGAGAATTATTATGCTCGCTGGGTGCGGAATTTGGCACAACCACCGGACGTAAGAGACGTTGCGGCTGGTTTGATGCGGTTATTGGTCGCTATGCCGTCCGCATTAATGGTATGGACTGTCTGGCAATCACCAAACTCGATGTCCTCGACGAACTGGAGGAAATCAAAGTTTGTGTGGCTTATGAAATAGATGGGGAACGCAGCGAACACTTTCCTCGCAGCGCCCGTCAATTTGCCCGGTGTCGCCCCATCTACAAAACCATGCCAGGATGGCGCACCTCAACCAGTCACTGCCGCTCCCTAGAAGAATTGCCAAGGCAAGCGCTAGACTACTTAAAATTCTTGGCAGAATTGATAGAAGTGCCGATCGCGATCGTCTCCTTAGGAGCGAGCCGCGATCAAACTATCATTGTAGAAGACCCGATCCACGGTCCGAAACGTGCTTTGTTGCACCCTGATGGCACGCCCGCTTCATTGCTGAGTGCGTAGAGTGGTTAGTAGTTAGTAGTTAGTGGTTAGTAGTCATAACTCACTCATAACCATTAACAACTAACTCATAACTATTAACAACTAACAACTAACAAATAACAACTAACAACTTGTATGGAGTTAACAGTCGATTGTCAAAAGCGACCAGAAGGCAGCAAGCCCAATGCTTTGCGCCGTTCTGGAAAAATCCCCGCTAATTTGTACGGTCATAAAGGTACCGAGTCAATTGCTATCGTTCTTGACGCTAAAGTCGTTGAACGCCTGCTCATAAAAAGTTCAACTAACAACACTTTGATTGACCTCAACATTACTGATATTCCTTGGCGTGGGAAAACCTTGCTACGAGAAGTTCAATCTCATCCAGCAAAACGTACGCCTTACCACCTCAGCTTTTTTGCTGTTGCAGGTCATGGCGACACTGATGTGGAAGTACGTCTGAGTTTTGTGGGAGAACCAGTGGGTGTGAAGCAAGAAGGTGGTGTATTAGACACGCACCTTACAGCCTTGTCGCTGCGTTGTGCACCAGAAAACATTCCTCAAGTGATTGAGGTTGATATTTCTAACCTGAACATCGGAGATAGTTTGACTGTTGAACAACTCTCCTTGCCTGAGGGGGCAAAATATTTGGGTGAGCCTGGGCAATCTGTTCTGATTGTGTTGCCTCCACAAGGAAGTCCTGATACAGAAACAGAACCAGTTACCTAAAATACCTAGAGTTTGATATAGTTACCGAAGAAACCAGGGGGCATACCTCTGGTTTTTTGTTATGTAAACCACGAAGACGCCAAGGACGCCAAGAGAAGATGACAGAAGTTTCGATTCCGGCTTTAATTGAGCAGATGTTGCAGCCTGGGTTTTATCCGCATCCCGTGAAGGAACCAATTGAATTGGTTCAGACGCATATTTCTTATGTGCTGTTAACTGGGGATTATGCTTATAAAGTGAAAAAGCCTATGAATTTTGGCTTTTTGGATTTTTCGACTTTAGAGAAGCGGGGACATTTTTGTCAGGAAGAGTTACGTTTAAATCAGCGGGGAGCTGCGGAATTGTATTTGGAGGTGTTTCCTGTAACTTTGGTGGGGGAGCAGTACCAACTAGGGGGAACAGGAGAAGCTGTGGAATATGTGCTGAAAATGCTTCAGTTTCCCACAGAGGCGCTGTTTAACAAAATGTTTGAGCAGGGTCAGTTAAATGAGGGACTTGTAGAAGAGCTGGGACGGGTGGTAGCTGAATACCATGACACTAAAACTGTGACGAATGATTACATTCGCTCTTTTGGTGAGGTGGAGCAAATTCGGGCTGCGTTTGACGAGAATTACGAGCAAACGCAAAAATATATCGGTGGTCCCCAGACGCAGGAGCAGTTTGAGGAGACAAAGGAGTATACGGATAAGTTTTTTGCCGAACGTCGCGAACTCTTTGAGAGCAGAATTCAAAAGAATTATGTTCGAGAATGTCACGGGGATTTGCACCTGGGAAATATTTGTTTGTGGAAAGAGAAAATTTGGCTGTTTGACTGCATCGAGTTTAATGAGCCGTTTCGCTTTGTCGATACAATGTTTGACGTTGCTTATGCTGTGATGGATTTGGAAGGTCAGCAGCGTCCTGATTTGAGTAATGCTTATTTAAATACTTACGTTGAGGTGACTGGGGATTGGGAAGGGTTACAGGTGTTGCCCATTTATTTAAGCCGGCAATCGTATGTCAGGGCAAAGGTGACTTCATTCTTGTTAGATGACCCGAGTGTTCCCTCTTCGGTGAAGGAGGAGGTCGCAAAAAAAGCAGCTAATTATTACAAGCTTGCCTGGGAATACACAAAGCCCCGTCAAGGACGGCTGATTTTGATGTCGGGTGTATCGGGTTCTGGTAAAAGTACGACAGCAGGGTATTTAGCTCGTCAATTGGGGGCAATTCAAATTCGTTCCGATGCGGTGCGAAAACATTTGGCGGGAATTGGGTTGTTGGAACGGGGTGGTGATGATTTGTACACAGCTGCGATGACTCAAAAAACTTATGCACGGCTGTTGGAATTGGGAATTTCGTTGGCAAGTCAAGGATACTCGGTGATTTTGGATGCTAAGTATGATAGACAGCAGTTGCGTGAGGAGGTGATTGCCTCAGCTCAAGAGCATCAACTTCCCCTGCAAATTATCTCCTGCACAGCACCGTTAAAAGTTTTGCAACAGCGACTGGATGACCGTACTGGTGATATTGCTGATGCGACTGCTGATTTATTAGAATCTCAGATCGAGCAAGCTGAACCTTTGAGTGAAAAAGAAAAACCACTCGCTAAAATTTTGGATACGACTCAATCAATAGAGGCACAATTAAAGGATGTAATTCGGCAATAGGCTGACCTTATGGCACCACCAAAGCTAAACTTCTCAGCAAACTTCGTAACTCAAATCCTACTTGGGTTATTTTTCACACTTATATTTTTGGCTACGGGATATGACCCATCTCTTAGTATTTTTCTGGGTGTATTGGGTGGTTTCGCCTTAGGCTGGGTGACGTCATCAACCAAAACTGGTCCCCAGGCTTCAACAGTAGCTACCTCTGAAGGCGTTGATGCAGGCTTGAAGTATTGGTTATTTTTCTTACTCGGCTTTGTGTTCGTGGGGTATAAACCACCAATGGGTATCTTTCTGGGTGCGATCGCTGGTATAGGCGGAGGCTGGATTATTGCTTGGTGGCAAAGTAAGGAAGAATCAAAAACTCAGCTTCCACAAGAAGAGTCAGAAGACATTGAAGCTGAAATTGCCATTGAAAAACAACCAACCAGAGGACGCCAAGTCAGGAAAACCACTCGCCGTTTCCGTCGCCGTCCTGGAAGTATTAATTTCCGGTTTTGGGAAAGGTAGCCAGAGGGAGGGAGAGAGGGAGAAGTAGAAATTCTCCCTTGTCCCCCTTGTTTCCCTCATCTTATTGGTGGGTGTGGTCAAAAGTAGTTGCTTGGCACAAAAAGACTTCCCTGTCCTCCTCATCCTCCTCATTCCCCTCATCCTCGTCATGTCAACTGAGAAATTTGCCAAATGTTTTTCTATCTCTCCAAGTTGCTACCACTGTTTTTCTATCCCCTAGGACTGGCTTGCTTATGCTTGCTGGTAGCGCTTTTTATGTTATGGAAACGACCACGCACTGCGGCGCTTGCAATTGCGCTGGCGCTGATTTTATTGTTATCTAGCAGTAATGCTTGGGTTTCTCGCTTGCTTGTACAGTCTCTGGAATGGCAAAATATTCCACCTGTTGAAATACCAACGGCAGAAGCCATTGTGGTTTTGGGTGGTGCTACCAGATCAGCTTTGCCGCCACGACCCAGTGTAGATTTAAATGAAGCAGGCGATCGCGTCATTTACGCTGGTGAACTCTACCGCCAAAAAAAAGCTCCTGTGATCATTCTCAGTGGTGGTCGGATTAATTGGAAAGGAAGCGGTCCATCAGAGTCGGCGGATATGGCTACTATCCTCACCTCTATTGGTATACCAGAAGCAGCAATTGTACAGGAGCCTGATTCCCTCAACACTTATCAAAATGCGGTGAATGTCAAAAAGATTTTGGTGTCTCGCGGGATTCGCCGCGTTTTACTGGTGACTTCGGCAATTCATATGCCGCGATCGCTTCTCATTTTCCGTCGTCAAGGTATTGATGCCATTCCCACACCGACTGACTTTCTCATTAGTGAGGGTGATTTGCAAGAACTTGCTAGCACCCCAAAGGCGGCGTTACTGAATGTGTTACCTGAGGTTGACAACCTAAACTTATTTACCGCTGCTTTGAAAGAATACGTTGGTATTCTCGCCTATCGCTTGCGCGGATGGCTGTGAAAGCGAGTTATGAGTTATTAGCTATTGAGTAAGTAATAATAAATAAAGATTTGTACAACAACTCCCCTAAATTTACTCTTATCTTCTTGCTAAATTAGGATTATGTCTCAAGAGTTACCACATATTATACCTGCCCCTCAACCGCAAGTTGAGGACACATTTGCCTCTTACCAAACAACTCACGAGTTCTATTACGAACTTCAGGCGCGGTCAGAACTGAAAAAATATTCTGAATGGTATTATACTACAGCAGAAAACCACCGTCAAGAGCTAGAAAGAATGCGCGGCGAACTAAATATAATGCAGTGGTTTCGCCGCAAATGACTGATTTAGATGATTTCTAATTCATTTTCACGCAAGTGTGCCTTGAATTTTTTACTAAACTGAACTTGAATTGGCAAGTTAGCGCTGACAGGCCTACCTTGCCATTGATTGAGAATACCTACCACTTCACCTTCTGTACCTTTGAGGTCAAAAGCTTTCCCGCGATGCTCAGGATGATGGTAAACTATGACGGATTCTTTAACGCGGATGCGATCGCCAATTTTCATATTAGTATTTACACCTAGCTTTTGTTCCACAACTGTCTCCACAGCCATCCCTCACTGAACTTGCTTTTTTGAAAAATAGACTGCTTGCACAATGTATTGCTGTTCGTACTTATTCTGCACAGACACGCCGTCTGAACGCCTCTGTTGCTGCTAGACAAACAAAGCTCGCCTGTGCAGGCTTTTATTATTTCATGTTTAGCCTTAGTCCTGACCCTTTTGTTCTTCCAATCAACGAAGAGACGAACAGGGCTAGGGCAACATCAAAGTCGCCTCGTACTTGGGCAAGAGGTCTAGTTCTTATTATCTTCACTCTTGGATGTTCCCAAGGTCAACTGCTTGCAGAGGAAGTTGCAGAAGCTGGCATGGTAGAAACTGTAGCGGATTTCTCTATCAATTTGCTGGAGTATTAAAAATTCATGCCAATTTTCCAGGATTTCTTCCACATCATATTCATCAGCGTCAATAATGCGGGCGATCGCCTCTGCTGACACTGAGGAGAAATGTTGCACTAACACACTCAGCACAGATAATTTTAATTCCCTCTCTTGGTTAGAAGAGTTTGGGGGTATCATCTTTTGGAAATGCTGCTGATAATATGCTTCTAAACCAGGTAGTTGTAAAGACGTTGCATCCGAGAGTTCTACAAGCTGATACGGTTCGCAGGAGAAACCCTCACAGATGGCAGGTAAAATCTGGCTGAGGTACATGAAATTGTTTTCGCTTTTGGCAGTCAGCTGTGTGATGAATTCTTGCTCACTTGTGAAGTATTGCCGAATGTATGCTTGCACATCTTCCCGGTTTTGTTCTGGATATTCTGCTAAGTCGAGAACTTGGGAAGGTGCTTCTATCAACAAACCAGATTTCTTTTTGATGTAGGGACGGCGAGTGAGGAGGAAATACACCCCACGCGGGAGATATCTGGGGAGATAAAAGAGATTTGAGCCTGGGGTTTGGTTGGTGCGGTCAATAGCATCCAGGGCATCAATAGCAATGATAAACTTTTGCTGGGGTTCTAGCTGGTCGCTGACTTGCTGAAGCAGAGAATGGAGAGATGTTTCACCAGACGATGCAATTTGCGTGCAGATAGTCGCCAGAAATTCCTCAGCGTGATTTTTACCAGCAACTTGGGCATTGTAATAGATAACGTGGGGATTTTCCGTCACATACTTGGCGAGGATAGCACTTTTGCCGCTACCCGGTGCGCCGACAATGGTAAAGTAACCCCGGTTGTGGCGGTGGAGAAAGTTGGATATGGCGGTGAAGACGAATGCACGACCGACAAAATTCTGGTTTTTTTCGAGAATAACTTGCTGAAATTCGGTTGGATGTCCTCTGGGGTTGTTTGTGGTTGGGAGTTTAGGGATTGAATTCATTGTCGTTTAGCATTGCTGATTAAATGACATACTTACCTGTAGGGTGGGCATTGCAAGCGCAAAATTTTGGTATCTCTTCTAAAAGATAAGAGCAATGCCCACCCAATACGGTTCGGATAAGACTTGATCCCCCCAACCCCCCTTGGTAAGGGGGGCACGAAACCCCCCCCTTTTTAAGCCAGGGGGGATCTTCCTGAAGATGAACATAGTTAACCGAACCGTATTGAATGCCCACCTACCTTGAGTTTGTTGTCTTGCAAAAATGAATTTTATGAAAATAAAACCACAGATAAACACCGATGCATACAGATGAGGACACTGCCGTGGGCGGGTTCCCCGACTTGAGGCAAGTGTCCGTTAATTATCTGTGTTCATCTGTGTCCATCTGTGGTTCCAAATACTTAATCATTGGATTTTTGCAAAAACTCTAATAATTAACATACGGGAAAAACTTGACGCGGGGTGAAAGTTTAGCAATTCAAGCATTTGGTGATCTGAATATTACTGTTGATGAAATACTCGGTTGGTCATCCTGATTTTGAATCATTCATTTAGTCTCCTCCCCACCTCCCCATCACGCCATCCCTTCCAACCGCAAAAAATGCACTCTCCCTGACTCCTCCCCTGCCACAATTGTCACCCCATCCGGTGCAACAGCACAGCATCTTAACGAACTCTCCCCTGTGAAAGTGGCAATGATCTCCCCAGTTTCCAAACTCCAGAGTTTGAGTGTGTTGTCATATGAACCAGAAATCACCTTTTTGCCATCTGTTGTGACGGCGACTGCTTCTACCGAGTCGCTATGACCTTTGAAGGTGCGTAGTAACCTTCCACCAGGGGGAGTTAAGCTTGGTGTCAAGGGACGCAACCAAGGTGAAACTTTCCTTTGCTTTGCGACTTCCAGCATTGCTTGAATTTCTGGCATTGCAAAGTGCTGCATTCGCCCCCACAATTGCCCTGCTAGTTGCTTTGTATCTTGTTGCAAGATATGCGCCGAGAGTAGCAACGCCCCTTGAATTAATTTCAGCGCTTTTACTTTCTCTTGGTTATATTCTGGATGATTGAATAGTTCTGGGTCATCAATCAAATCATAATCATCAATTAGTGGCTGCACACCAAATTCAGAATGGTTAATCTTTGCTGCGATGAAGTCAAAATCAGTCAAAGTTTGGTAATACTTCTCCAACTGCTTTGACTGTGCCAAACTGTAGGGTAGGCTTTTTAGACGAGCGCGTTGGAATGCGGGACTTTTTGCCGCTAATTTTTCTGCCACTTTCCCCATTTTACACGATTTTATTTTTTAATATAAGAGGATGTTTTAAAAGGGTTGTTCTATGTCATGTTGAACGCAGCGTTCGCGCAGCGTGTCCGAAGGACTCAGCGGAGTGAAACATCTCAGTATATACCCAAAACTTTAGATTCTTCGTTCCGCTTCGCTCCACTCAGAATGACAAAATTATACTTTCTCGGACTTTTCAACATCCTCTAAGTAGTTAGCAATCTGTCTATTAACCTCGTCAAAAATCTTTCGAGTTGACTTCAGTTCCCGTTTGCCTTTTAAAAAGTCAACAAAACTGGCATGATAAATGCTGTAGCAAATTTCTTCCTCGATTTCTTGTTTTTTCAAATATTCGCGCCACTCATCTAAAACTCGCGCCACAGAAAATTCATCTTGTTGGGCAATTTCCGCAATCATCTCAGAGGTAATTGCTGTCCCAATCTCCACCAAAATAAACAGCACAATGACCATCAATTTTTTGGGTTCATTCTCCATCTCCATCCGCACCCAATGCTGTTGATAATATTCTTGCAGACCATTAGGTAATTCCTTGATAGTCAGGTCTTGATACAATCCTTTAGCAATATCTGGTAGCACATAGCGCAGATACATGAAATTGTTTTCACTCTTTGCCGCTACCTGCTCAATAAAGTCTTTTGGAGAAATATGGCGATTTTGAATCCATTTTTTTAGATCATCCTTATGCTCTGGGTCATCATTGATAAATAAGCTAATATACTCTTTCACATCTTTTTTATTCTCTTCAGCATACTTATCCGCTGTTAAATCCAACTTCTCTTGCTCAACTCCTTCAGTCAACAAGCGTTTTTTATTTGGTGCGTAGAGTCGCCGAGTTAAGAGAAAATAGATTCTCTCTGGTAAAGTTTTCGGTAAATATAAAAGATTTTCTGCGCCTGGTTCTTGTTCCACCTCATCAAGAGCATCAACGACAATGACTAGGCGTTCATCAGCAGCAAGTTTTTCACTGACTCTCGTCAACAACGTTGGTAAATCAGCATTTTCTGCATTCTGCAACTGATAACGATTCATCAGTTGTTGACGGATACTTCTCAAAAACTGTTCAGGTTTATTGCGACCTTCTGCCAAAACATTAAAGTAGCAGATAGCATTGTGGTCATAAACATATTTTGCCGCAATAGTACTTTTCCCCATCCCCGCATCACCTATCACAGTGAAGTAACCTTTGTTATGTTTTTTGAGGAAAGAGTTAAATTCATCAAAGACGAATTGACGACCACAAAATGTCTTGATTTTTTCCTCAATGAGTGCTTTAAACTCATCTGCATAAGAGGATTTTTCTGGAAGTGCTTTGAATTTTGAGTCAGCGAGAACTTCCGCAGGTGTCCTCGTGCGTTTTGCGACACTGACAAAAACGTTATAGAATTGTTGAAATTCTGGAAGCAAATTTATTTTTGCTTCTCGTATCTCATCGCCCAAGATATTCCAATCGAGAAAATCTTCTGCATATTTAACAAAATCCAAGTGATTCTCATTAAAAGCTTTCCAAAAAGCTGTTTTAACCTCTTTCTCTCTAAAGAATTTGAGGATAGACTCAGGTTTATCCACGCCATACTCTACTAAAGCGTAAGCATAAACTGCATCAACATCTTTTGGCGGCTGCGCAGGGTCAAGTCCTAACTTTTTCTTAACTTTAATAATAGTTTCATTACGTTGAGCTTGATTAATGATTGGGGAAGCAGCAGGAGCAATAGTTTTAATCGCATTAATGACGAGGTTAATATCCATTTTTCCTGTTGTTGGAGTATGATTTGATATGTGTACCTTATCGCATATTCCGTTGATAACTTCGTAGTGAGGACTTTAGTCCTCAACCACATAAAGCAAAGGACTAAAGTCTTTACTACAAACAGTCGTTTGAATGCCTTGTTGTTTAGTATATAAGTTATACTCCTTATTAAGGATAAGGCGAGGCTAGCAGAGCTAATCCAAGACTTAGAGCAGGAAACACTGAAAAATATGGAGACAGAGGAGCGGTTTATCGGCAATGAGGTATCTTGGGAACAATATGAAGCGCTACTGGTCAAGTTGTCAGATAACTCCTCCTATCGCGTCACCTATTTAGATGGAGTATTAGAAATCTTGTCACCAAGTCCCCGTCGCGAGGGAATTAAGAAACGCATCGGGACTCTGTTGGAAGTTTATTTTGAGGAAACTGACACCAAATATTTTCCCCTTGGTTCTACAACTTTCCGGAGACAAGAACAACGGGGAGGGACAGAACCGGATGAAAGCTACTGCATTGGTTCAAAAAAAGAGTTTCCTGACTTAGCTGTAGAAGTTGTTTTGACAAGTGGTGAGACGGATAAGTTAGCAGTCTACAAAAGGCTGGGTGTGACAGAGGTTTGGTTCTGGGAAAACTCTCAATTCTCTGTGTATCGCCTGCGGGGCGACAAATATGAACTTATCCAAGCCAGCGAATTACTCCCCAATTTAGATTTAGCACTGTTAGCTGAATATGTACGGCATCCCAACCCGCTTTTAGCAGTCAAAGAGTTTCGCAAACAAATTGGCGGTTCTGATACTCAAAGCACAAGTTCCTAACACTCGCGCTTTGAGTCTTTGATACTCGTGAACGAGGTTCCAACACTGGCTATAGCTTTAATGAGACTTCTAAACTAACTGTTTTAGCTGTTTCTCTAACTGCTCATTTTTAGCCAACCAAACACCTGAGCAACAGTTAACTCCAAGTCTATCCCGGCTAACACTGGCAAACGCTCATCACCCTGCAAAAGTTCTGGTTGCTGATTTGGACGGAAGACCAAAATGGAACGATCTTCTGGGTCTATCAACCAACCTAATTGGCAACCATGATCTAAGCAATAGAGAATATTGCCTGTGACTCGATTTGAACTTTGTTCTGGGGAAAGAATTTCAATTGTCCAGTCTGGAGAAAGCAGAAAATCATTGGGTGCTTCCCCATCAGCAGCAAAAGGAATACGCGACCAATTGAAAACCGCTACATCAGGTACTATTGAACGGACACCAAAACTACACCGCAGTTCTGGAAAGGCATAAGCAATATGAAGGTTTTCGGCAACATCGTTGATACTGTTGCATAGCCTTAACTGTAATCGGCTATGCTTCCCTTTTGGCATTGGCTTCTGAATAATCTCACCATTAATGTATTCGCTGGCAGGCTTTGTTTCTGGTAGCTTGAGAAACTCCTCCAGGGTCAGGGATTGGGTAATTACCGTGGACATGGCTCCTGAAGAAAAGCAAACGGGATATGTTTTTAGCTTAAACCAAAAGAAGCGTCTCACTCACCGTTCCGCTGAGCACTCACGGCGAAGCCCGGAGGGGAGTGATCAGATAGTGACGCAAATAATGGTGGGTTACGGCGCACTTTAGTTATCATGTAAGACCTCAATTATCGTACGCCGGAAGCCCCCTACATAATCGATAATTATTTTTTAGTACTCCCTAATACTTAAAGCACGAGGTTCTAACACCTTTCAAGGGTGAGTTTTTATTTCTGAGGCGAACACACTTGCTGCACTTTCTCGGGAAGTCGCCCACACGTCTGCTGGAATGTTTCCGGACTCAGCCGCCACCAAGCAACTAATCCTAAACTCGCACCGCCCAGAAATGCCAACAATCCCCCAAGCAAAACCCACCACTTTCGCCGCCCTTGCCGTTTAGCAGGAGTTTGGATTTTGTCTGGTGCAGGTGGTTCTGAAACATCCAACTCCAGAAGCGCTTGAGAAGTTGCTGCCAACTCATATTGTTGTTCTTGTTGTTCTTGTTCTGCCTCTATTATTTCTACAGGTGCTACGGCGGAAGTCATTGGCACTATAGGGTCTCGCGAGACACGACAATAAGTCAGAACCACTGACGTATTGTCATGAGTATTTTTCTGGTTTGCCAAACCAATCCACGCTCCGACAGCATCTTCCAAGGAAAGTGTACCTTGTAACACAGGTACAGCGTAATCCCGCCAAGAATGTTCTACCCAGTCATTATCACTTAAACCATCAGAACATAGCACTAATATACCGTCTTCTTCTAAAATAAATCGCTGAACCAAAGGACGCAGAAATTCGCCTTCTTTTGTCCCCAATGCTTGAGTTAGGGCAGTTGCATCTGGGCGTTGCAGTGCTTTTCGATACAAACTACGACCATAGCGGACTTCCCGCCCTGCTACGTCATCATCTACTGTTAAAAGCTGGCAATAGTTGCGCGTCATCCAGTATGCACGGCTATCGCCAACACTTGCTAAATAAAGTTCATGTGCATTTAATGACTGAAACCCGAGGGCGGTTTGGATGCTTTGCGGTATTTGCAGCGCCATCACGAGTGTTGTACCCATGCGTTGGGTACCTTCGCGTTTTTGCTCGTCATTGCAGTTGCAAATTACGTTGTTTACAATCCGCAAACTTGCCTCTAGTTGTTTTTGGATCAAATCCGGCGGTAAAATGTCTGCTTGTTCTTTCACCTCTGTCAGTAAGGCGCGGAGTTGCAACTTTAAGGACTGCACTGCTAGTAGACTTGCAACTTCGCCGCCTTCATGTCCACCAATGCCATCACAAACAATGGATACCCGTGGTAATAATGGATCATCGGGATCACCAGTGTTAGTGGGGTAGCAAGTATCTTCATTTTGCGTTTGTTGTGGACCAGTTTCTGTTGCTCCTGCAACCTTTAGGGTTAATGGCAAATCTGCTGCAGATGATAGGAGTAATGCATTGAGTTGAGAGGCGATCGCCTCTAAATTTGCTTCCTCGCTACGCATCTGCTGAACTATCTTGTTCAACTCTTGTCCCACTGGTTTTTTTGCAGTCGCTACCCAAGGTTGCCAACACTCGCCCAATTGCTGTAGAGACGTTGGATGCAACGTCTCTACAAGTTCCAACACTCGCACGCACCAACCTTGCACTCGCAAATTATCTGGAATCAGCAAACTAGCAGCCACACCCAACTCTGATAACGGTATCCACAGTTGGAGAATTTGCCACAACCAGTAAACTTGTCTTACGGCTTGTGCTTGCTCCCATGCATCTGTGATTGCTGGGTAGAGATTTCCTGTCTCATCTATCGGCACATTTTCCAGTAACAGAATATCATCGTGAGCAATTCCATATACCTGAGGAATGTGTAGTCTGTGTTGGTATAGCCGCAGGTAAGACACAATTTCTCTTGGCAATTCTTCGGGTATATCTGGCAATAATCCTGGTTGAGTATCCAGCCAAATATTAGGGGTAATAACCTCATACCTATTCGCCACCTTTTCTCCAGGTTGGATTTCGGCTACTGAGGAACCAGTTGCCCAAAGGTAGCGGTAAACTAAGGGAGTTTGACAACTTGCACAAACACTATCCCCCACAGAATTACTCGGTTGAGTACAGCTTGGATTTGTGCAATAAATTATCTGCTGTGTTGAAATCATGCAAGTGGGAATTTTTCGACAAATATAAGGGTTAATTAAGCGTTAAATTTAGCTGTCAAATACCCGAAGGTTAGAATAGACTGGAATTTTATTCTTTTGGTTAAACATACTGTTACTAAAAGTCATCAAAATTTACCTAAAAAAATAACTTTGGCTTTCTGGAAACAGTAAATGCATGAGTGTATCTAATCATATAAATGCCTTGACGGCGTGAATGTATTGTCTAGGATGGCGTTATGCCAAGTACTACTTTAATCTGGCTGTTAGCGGGATCCGGTCTATGTTTGATGGAACTGTTTCTGCCAACAGCTTTTGTTGCCTTCTTGATGGGAATTAGCGCTATTGTGGTGGCGTTTCTGTCGCAAGCCATTTTGGGGAAGTTATGGCTGCAAGTTGTGGTTTGGCTGTTGCTTTCCACAGCCCTAGTCCTACTTTCCCGTCGATTTGTGACACCGCCACGACGCAAGTCGAAAATTCAGGATGCAATTATAGCTGAAACTTTAACAGAGATTCCAGCCGGGAAAACAGGACGAGTGCTGTACGAGGGGAATTCTTGGCGGGCGCTTTGTGACGATGAAAAACTCAGCATACCACCCAATCAAAGAGTTTACGTCACAAGACGCGAAGGTACCACCCTGATTGTGATGCCAGAAAATCTGTTGCAGTCGTAATTGCTTAATTAAAAAATTGGAAAATTCTTTATGGAACAGTTCTTTTTACTTGTTTTTTTAGCTTTAGGCGGTTCTGCCTTGGCAGGTTCTGTAAAAGTTGTGAATCAGGGTAATGAAGCTTTGGTGGAACGTTTGGGAAGCTATAACAAAAAGTTAGAACCAGGGCTTAACTTTATCGTTCCCGTGGTGGATAGAGTTGTCTTCCGAGAGACGATTCGGGAAAAAGTCATAGATATTCCTCCACAACAGAGTATTACCCGCGATAATGTCTCAATTAGCGTTGATGCTGTGGTTTATTGGCGCATCGTCGATATGGAGAAAGCCTACTACAAAGTGGAAAATCTCCGGATGGCAATGGAGAATTTGGTGCTGACTCAAATTCGTGCGGAAATGGGCAAACTGGAACTTGATGAAACTTTTACCGCCCGTTCTCAAATTAATGAAATTTTACTGCACGAATTGGACGTTGCTACCGACCCTTGGGGCGTAAAAGTCACACGGGTGGAACTGCGAGATATTATTCCCTCACAAGCAGTCAGAGAGTCGATGGAACTGCAAATGTCAGCGGAACGGCGCAAACGGGCGGCGATTTTAACATCTGAGGGCGAACGAGAAGCAGCTGTTAATAGCGCCAGAGGTAAAGCTGATGCTCAAGTTCTGGATGCAGAAGCCCGTCAAAAAGCGGTCATTTTGCAAGCAGAAGCTGAACAAAAAGCGATCGTTCTCAAAGCACAAGCTGAACGCCAGCAGCAAGTTCTTAAAGCACAAGCTGTTGCTGAGTCTGCGGAGATTATTGCCCAAAAAATCAAAACAAACCCCGATGGTTACAAAGCGCTGGAAGTTCTGCTTGCTTTGGGCTACCTGGATATGGGCGCGACTATTGGCAAAAGCGATAGCAGTAAGGTCATGTTTATGGATCCGCGCACGATTCCTGCCACTTTGGAGGGTATACGCTCGATTGTCTCAGATAATCAGACTGACTCGAATTCCCTGTTTGCCAAAGAAATACCGCCAGTGAATAACAACCACGCTAGCTAGGAGGGACTTGGGGGAGATGAGGGAGATGAGGGAGATGAGGGACAGACTCCTACTTTTGAATTTTGAATGGGTCAATTTTGAATTGATTTGTCCTCCTCATCTCCCTACTCCCTCTTATTCCCCAGCAGCTTGAGCTAGCTGGCATTGGCTGCACAAACCGAAAAACTCCAGAGTGTGATAAAAAATCTTAAACTTATGTGTAGATTGTAACTGAACTTCTAGGTCATGGACAGGGCATTGATTAATCGGAATAGAAGCACCGCATTGCAGGCAGGTCAAGTGGTGCTTGTCTTGCTGCGCTAAGCTATAAAGGGCTTCACCGTTAGCCAATGTCCGCACTTGCACCATGCCTTCAAGTTTTAAGGCTTCCAATGAGCGGTATACTGTTGCTAAACCCATGTTTTGGTTACGATTACGTAATTCTACGTAAATATCCTGGGCAGAAATGCCTTGTTTGACGGTTTTAAGCAGGGTTAGAATACGCTCTTGACTGCGGGTGCGTATGGCTCTCATAGACAATAGTAAAAAAACGCCAATTTATAGTTGAAAATGTTCTCTTGGCTGACTTCTCGCTTAACTCTAATGACTTGTTATCTGATTGTCGCCTAGTTGAGACAGAAAGATATAGTATGAGCGTAGCAGTATTCAGCTTAAGCCAGTGCAAACGAAGTATCTAGCCAAAATTTTTGTAACTCTCCGTCCTTCAGTTCTCGACCCTGCTGGTGTAGCAGTCCAATCTGGGCTGAAGCAATTGGGATACGATCATGTTGAGCAGGTGCGGATCGGCAAGTACATTGAATTAACTCTCACCTCAACCGATGAAGGTACAGCCCGTCAAAACCTAGATCGGATGTGTGACCAAATGCTTGCAAATCCAGTCATAGAAAATTATCACTTTGATTTGACCGAGGTTGAGTCACAGACGGGAGTTTATTAAGGCAGCAAAGCAAGAGTCATTGGTCTTTTGTCCCTAGTTTAAAATGCTATGACTAATGACTCATGACTAATAACTAATGACTAATAACTAATAACATGAAATTTGGGGTTGTTGTTTTTCCGGGTTCTAATTGCGATCGCGATGTTGCTTACGTGACAAGAGACTTGCTGGGGCAACCGACTCGCATGGTTTGGCATCAAGAAACTGATATTTCTGATTTGGATATCATTATTATACCAGGTGGCTTTAGCTACGGCGATTATTTGCGCTGTGGTGCGATCGCGCGATTTTCACCTGTGATGCAGCAAGTAGTAGCACACTCTCAGAAGGGCAAACGTGTTCTCGGTATTTGCAACGGTTTTCAGGTATTAACTGAGGCAGGCTTGTTACCAGGAGCGTTGGTAAGAAATCGGGATTTGCATTTTATTTGCGATCGCGTTCCCGTTAAAGTTGAGCGCACAGATCTTCGGTGGACGCAAGGTTATCAAGAAGGGGAAATTATCACTTTGCCTATTGCCCACGGAGAAGGGCAATTCTACGCTGATGCAGCTACGTTATCAGAACTTGAAGATAACAATCAAGTGTTGTTCCGCTACCAGGGAGATACTAACGGCTCAGTGAATAACATTGCCGGGATTTGCAATCCTACTGGTAACGTGTTGGGAATGATGCCGCATCCAGAAAGGGCGTCTGACCCGATGCTGGGCGGTAGCGATGGGTTGAAGTTGTTCCAGGGGTTGTTGGAGAAAGTGGCGGCTTTGGTAAGTTAGAAGGTAAAAGGTAAAAGGCAAAAATTTTTACCTTTTACCTTTTATTACCTTTTTGCTTTTTTAGGGGAGCCACTACACACTAGCAGGAGGAAAATATGAGAGCGCAAGAAGTCATGGGAACCGTTGATGAGCCAGGGTCAACTGTTTTTAGAGGAACCCTTGGCAGTGCAAAACCATAGCCGTGTGCGGGTGATTGTGTTGTTCATAGATGAAGAGATAGACGAAGATGATGAACCCAAGGAGTCTGTTTTAGAGAGCCTTCGCACGTCGCTACAAGAAGCAAAAGTCGGTAAAACCAAGCCGATTTCTGAACTGTGGGATGGAATTGATGCCGAATGAGCCATCCTCAGTTCAAGTTCAGTTTACTGATGAATTTAAGCGTAGACTACGCGCTCTCTCTAAAAAGTATCGCCAGATTCGATCTGATATTCAGCCAGTGATTGAAAAACTGCAAGCAGGCGACTTTGTAGGTGACCAAATACCCGGAACAGGCTATACAGTTTTCAAGGTGCGAGTCCGCAACAGCGATATCCAGAAGGGTAAAAGCGCTGGTTATCAGCTAGAGTCACCTACAAGTGTTTTGCTACTGCTGATCTACTCTAAGCTTGATCACATAGATGTTGCAGTACAGGAGATCCAGTCTGTGATAGCTGAGTTTCAAGAACTTGATCCGAGTTAGCAATAAATTAAGCGATCGCTCCTCTAGGTTTCCGTGCAAGGGGCGATCGCCCTGGATTACGCCTCTGTTCCCCCTCCTCGCTTGCGCTTAACTCGGGGTTCTCTTTGGGGATTAGGGGCTGGGGTTTACCGCAAACAGCGAATCGCCTCCAGCAGCCCTCTTGCCTTATTTAACGTTTCTTCATATTCTTTATCGGGATCAGAATCAGCAACCAAACCTGCACCGGCTTGCACGCTCACAGTATTATTCCGGAGAACGATTGTACGAATTGCTATAGCCGTATTCAATTGTCCTTCAAAATCGTAGTGTCCGTAAACACCAGAATACACGCCACGACGACTAGATTCTAACTCATGAATGATTTGCATCGCCCGAATCTTGGGTGCGCCGCTTACGGTTCCTGCTGGGAAGCAAGCTTTGAGTAAATCCCATGCGGTTTTCCCAGGCGCTAGTTTACCTAGAACATTACTAACAATGTGCATCACGTGAGAGTAGCGCTCAATCACCATCAATTCATCAACTCTCACCGTACCACTTTGACAAACGCGCCCTAAATCATTTCGTCCCAAATCAACAAGCATCACATGCTCAGCAATTTCCTTGGGATCTTTAAGCAAATCGTCTGCGAATGCTGCATCTTCCTGAGGGGTTTTTCCTCGTGGGCGTGTCCCAGCAATAGGACGTACAGTTGCTATCACCTCTGCTTGTGAATCTAGTTCTGCTTTTACCATCACTTCCGGACTGGAACCGATAATTTGCCAATCCTGAAAGTGAAAGTAAGCCATGTAAGGCGAAGGATTAATCTGGCGCAAAGAGCGGTAAAGAGCGAAGGAGTCGCCAGTGTATTCTGTTGTGAGTCGCTGGGAAATAACAACTTGAAAAATATCTCCAGCTTTGATATAATCTTTTCCCTTCTGGACATTGGCACAAAATTCAGCACGGGTGAAGTTACTTTTGTATTCCTCTACTCCCCCTGCTGCCCCTGCTCCCCTACTTCCTGGTGGTGTCCACTCCATTATGGTCTTTTGAGGTGACACAGGCAGAGAGAGCTTGCTCACCATTTGGGTAACGCGATCGCACGCTTGTTGATACGCTGTTTGTAAATCTACTTCCGGATCACGCAAATCAGCGTAGGCTATTGCCCAAATTTTCCGCTTCACCTGGTCAAAAATCAACAGATGATCTACCTGCATCCACAACCCATCTGGGATATTTCTTTCATCTGTTTGATAAACTGGGACGCGTGGTTCTATCCAGCGAATCAATTCATAGCCCCAGAAACCAAATAAACCCCCAATTCCTGGCGGTAACTCGGGTAATTTGACGGGTTGATATGGTTCCAAACAATTGGCTAATACTGTAAAGGGATCGCCTTCAAAGACAAGCTGCGAACCGTCGCGATGTGTCTGAGTGGTGTATTCGCCTCTTGCTTCTAGAACCCACACCGGATCACAACCCACAAAGCTATAGCGTCCCAGTTTTTCCCCACCTTCTACCGATTCCAACAAAAAGCTGTATGGTTGTCCTGCGCATACTTTATACCAAGCCGATACTGGTGTATCCAGGTCGGCGACCCATTCCTGATACACTGGGACAAAGTTGCCTTGCAATGCTAGCTCGCAAAACTGGTCAAAATCGGGGAATATCATACAAATATCTCATTTTATCAGCCATCAGTCATCAGCTGTTAGGTATTAGCAATTAGCTAATACCTAACAGCTAACGGCTGACCTCTATTTACTAAGACTCGAAAGTAGACTTACCGCTGAACTTGACTGCTGCTGGACTCGGATTCTTACCGATATTGCGGTCTAGATAGCGCACTTTCTCACGACCTGGGTTGACTTTTTCTGGGAAGACACCATCAGCTGGGTGTATGTACTGAATTTCTCCGTTTGGATAAATCCGGTAAACTTTGTAGTCTGTGATTTTCAATTTCCGCAATACTTGACCGCCCAGATAGATGCCGTATTCCTTACGAGCCAAATACAGGAGGTTTTCCCCTTTACGCATAATGGCGGTACCGGCTGTAGGCAGTTCAAAAGGCTGCTCCTTGGGGCTAGTCCAAGTGATAGCGTACTTTTCTTCTATTTCTGCTTTTTTCAGCAAGCCGCCAGTGCTGCCACCAAATATAGGGGTCTGTCCAGAGAGTGTTTCTGCCATAAAATTTTCTCTCAACGTTTTTACGGCATCCTATCACCGCGACTAGGGTCATGTTGCGATCGCGTCATAGTCTGTAACAGTTGTTAGTGATTAGTCATCACTCATAAGTCCTTGGTTATTAGCACACAACAGACTATTTTCTCTTGACTTTTGACAGCTTTTGCTCTTGCCTCGCCTCAACTATGGGTATGGTAAAGTGAAACTGACTACCTTGGTTTTTGCCGTTTGATTTTGCCCAAATCTCTCCACCCCAGCCATTGACAATTTGACGGCTAATTGCCAAGCCAAGACCTGTGCCACCAGTGGTGCGACGCAACGCTCCTTCTTCTTGATAAAAGCGGTCAAAAACGATTTCTAGAAGATGTGGTTCAATACCGCGTCCGGTGTCAGCTACGGTGACTTCAACCATCTTCTTGCGATTGCGTTCAGCCTTAATGGTGATTTCTCCGTTTGATGGTGTAAATTTGCAAGCGTTGTCTATCAGTTTTGCCAATACTTCCACCAGCCAATCTCCATCTGCCTTAACCAAAGGCAGGTTTTTTGCAAGGTGAGTTGTAATTTTAGGTAGGTTTTCCGAGGCAAAGCGGGTGCGAATCCGGCTGAGCGAGAGTTCCACACATTCTTGTAAGCTGAGGGATTCTGGATGCCATTCTACCCGACCGCTTTCGAGATTAGAAAGCGTCAGGAAATCTTGTATGAGTTTCCGCATCCGTTCTGAGTCAGTAAGAGCAGTGTCTAGCATCACTTGCCGTAACTCTGGAGGCATATCCGGTTCGCTGGCAAGACTCTCCAAGCACACTTGAATGGTAGATAGGGGGGTACGGAGTTCGTGCCCAGTGATGGCTATCAAGTTGCTGCGGGTGCGGTCAAGGGCTTCCAACTGCTTGTTCAAGACTTCTAGGTTAGCATAAGCCTCCGCTTGGATCAGGGCTACTCCCACTTGGGTGGCGATCGCTTCTACCAAATCAAAGTCCCCAGCTTGCCAATCGTGTAAAGTTTCGTTGCAGTAGTGCAGTTCAACGATACCCAACAAGCGCCCCTGGTAGAACACTGGTTCCATCAGCCAAGAACGAATGCCATACTTTTTGACGAGTTCCCAAAGTTCTTTAGAAGAGGTAATGCGAACGTCAGTCTGAGTATCAGTCACACAAACCCCTTCGCTTTGTAGTACCACATCCCGAAATAGGAGATTGTTCTCCAACAGCCAGGTTTGTCCTAGAAGAGATGGTACACCAGATTTCAAAAACTCATGCTCAATAACGGCTTTGGCATCGGTACCTTGAGCGCGATAGATTAAACAGCGACACGCCCCTAAGTTTTGTCCCAGTTCTTGGGTTGCGACTTGGAGAATTTCGTGGGGATCGAGCGATCGCCTAATAGCGTTACTAATCGTATTGACCAAGCGTTCTTTACGTGCTTGAGCCGCTATGGAACGATATGCCTTGTGCAATTTGTACTGACTTGCTTGCAGGTAAGTCACCAAGCGCTGTACAAACGGGTCAGTATCTATGTCGCAAGCATATTCGTTGAGCTGTACTGCTCCTGTTTCGCTCTGCCGTTCTATCCCAAACCTCTGGCGTGCCTGATCAATTTTATCTACCAGTTCTGGTCTATAAACCAAAATCCTGTCCAATAGCAATTCAGCGGCTTTCAGGCTCACTCCCCGTTCTGCTGTCCAAATTCCTTCAAACCTTCGCGCCGTGTCCATATCCAAACTCGGGCTTAGCTCTGGCAGTTGCTCATTTTTAGCAAGAGAACCCATGCTTTCCCGGCAAACCAGACAAGTGGCATAGTTTTGGGCAATCACCACCAAATGCCATTCTTGACTTAAGCCATCATCGGGTTCAAAGGCTATCTTTTCGTAGTATTCCGAGCTGTTGGTAAAATCCGTTTCGGGGGCTGATAATACGTATATTTGATTACTACGCTGGGCAAGCCGCTGATAGCGATGAGCTTCTTGGCGGTAGAATCGCTCTCTTTGGAAGCTAGCAATGACCAGAGGCTGCTCCAAAGTAGCCGCCAACACCTGGTCTTCCATTGCGTGGGAGAGCGCCGTTAGTGAAGCCTTGAAATATATTTGAGGTCTCAGGTTGGGTAGAGCCTGTAGCAGTTCACTCAGCACGGAAGTCGAAATGCTCATCAATTTCTTTAAGGAGCCACAATCTGGACAATATCGATGTCACAGCTGCATTGTACAAATTACAACGGACTCTTAAGTTAACGAGATAGTTGCAATATGTAAAGAATGGTGAAAGACACGTTGAGACCCTTGGCAGGCGCAGCACGTTGCTTGAGATGCAGCAACATTCTGTCTAGGGTTTCTCGCCAGCTAACCGACGGTAGCTTTAGAGCTATAGTAAGTATCCTACAGAAGTAGACTCGCGTCATTATAGCGTGCTAAATCTTTCGTGCGTTTTGAGTATATCCCCACTGATGATTCTTTCTCATGGTTGGTCATCTCCCCAAGTACCCTACAGTATTTTTGAGCTATTTACTATAATGGCGAGGTTTCAAAGAATAGGCTGGCTAAAAAATGGGGACTCGGCAAAACGTACATTTTCATGCTTAATGTGGTTTGTAGTTTCTAGAAAGTATGGACATAGATATATTGCAGAAAATAGTTAAGTTTTTTATTTTGTCAGCTTTGGATTGAACATAAGCTAAACGACAAGTTTCCTGAATCAGGAAAAAAGCCTCTTTTCTCCACTCATAAATTTAGGGTCTTTCCACCATTTTCCTTTTTACTGGAGCCCTTTAAAGAATTGAACACAAACTATTACACCCTCAGGACTCACAACTCAGGACTGTTATGTCTGACAAAAGTGCCTAATGACCAAAGTCGCCGTATAAGAACCTGCATACTCGGAATTTATAACTGTTGTGGAGGTAAGAATCTACTTCCAAAAATGACCTGATTCACAAGCACATTCTCTTGTTGACATTCTTTTCAGGATATCATCAAAGGCTGCATTGTCAATCAATTTATAAATTCCCACCATGATTTGACTTTGCCAAGAATTTGATTTTCATGCATCGCTAACTCAAATATTTATGTTATTTCAAGACGTAACCGCTATCATCGTACTTTTTTTTATAAACTATTGTTAAAAAGTATAACTATTTACAAATTTTCAGACTTTTGACTTGTTAAGTACGGTTGAGGAACTACAGAAGTTCTTGTAGTCACTGTTGAAGAAGTGTGTTGCGGAATATAGCCATTTCATGTAATATTATTTTATAAATCATTTTCCAAATTCTTAAAACCATGTGAGAAATCTAAAAATTTACTTTGTGCTAAAAACAGTGAAGTCTGCAATAGCAGCTGAGTAAAATCACTAACTCATAGACAATAGACAAAGCAAGCTTTGATGGGGAGATGATCCCATCCATAAGTTTTTTAACAAAAAAGCAGAAAAATCATTCCCCAATGCCTTAATCCAAAAAAGATGGAGTGTATTAAAGTGACACTATTAAGGCTTGCAACAACAGTAAAGATAAGGCATTGCATATTTCCCCAATTTTCTTAAAACTATGAATCTGTTAGTCATAGATTTCCTGGGTAAATATGCGCTACACATACCTGCTCAGGTGAAATATGAGAATCGCACAAATTTCTCCTTTATGGGAGCGTGTTCCTCCCTTTCGTTATGGCGGTACTGAACTGATTGTTCAATTAGTTACAGACGAATTAGTTAGGCGCGGTCATGATGTTACCTTATTTGCTTCTGGTGACTCAATTACCAAAGCAAAGCTTTGTTCAGTCCATAACCAAGCACTACGGCTCGATTCCAATATCAAAGAGCCGGCACTCTACGAGCAGATGATGCTTGCTGATGTTTATCAAAAGGCTCATCATTTTGATATTATCCATTCTCACGTAGGTTGTTCTGCTCTTCCGTATTGCGGTTTTGTGAAAACTCCTACTGTACATACAATGCATGGTATTTTTACGCCCGATAACGAGAAGATGTATCGGCGTTTTGCTTGGCAACCTTTGATCAGTATTAGTGAGGCACAACGAGAACCGCGCTTAGGCTTGAACTACATTCATACCGTTTACAACGGCATTGACACAACCGTCTATCCCTTCCATCCTGAACCGACACAACCTGCATACCTAGCATTTGTCGGGCGGCTCTCCCCAGAAAAAGGGCCAGTGGAAGCGATTAAGATTGCTCGTGCTGCTGGCTTCCAATTGAAGATGGCTGGCAAAATTGATGCTGTTGACCGTTCTTATTATCAAGAACAAGTAGAGCCTTTGATTGATGGCGAACAGATTCAGTACCTGGGTGAGGTTTCCCACGAAGAAAAAGTTAAACTGCTTGGTGGAGCAACTGTGACTTTGTTCCCCATCACCTGGCGAGAGCCTTTTGGTTTGGTCATGATTGAGTCAATGGCAAGCGGTACACCTGTCATTGGCATGGGATTAGGCTCAGTACCAGAAGTGATTGCTCACGGGAAAACAGGTTTTGTTTGCCACTCGCTCCAAAAAATGATTGAAGTGATTCCAGACGCCATAAAATTAGACCGATGGACTTGTCGGGAGTACGTTGTCAGCCGCTTTAGCGTTGAATCTATGACCTCGGAGTATGAAAGGGCTTACAGCATGGTGCCTCTTTTGTAGAAGTCTGCACCTGCAACCCATCACTCCAAAAGTTACAAGGCAATCTTGAAAATTGGTTTAGCATAATCCTTGAGAATCCCATTCTTGCCTATATAGGCAAAAGTGGATGAAATGGGGTAAAAAAAGGGACACGGAGTCCCTTGTTTTTACCCGTTCTACAGTTTTGAGTTCAAACTTGGTCAATTAAAAAATTTTATTTTTATTTCAAAAATTGGAGACTCAACTAATATTATTTTGCTAAAAATAGTATATAATTATTAGTGGTTCGTATTATACATAATATATTTATTTTTTAATTCCCTTTACAAGAAATTTTAAGTAACAGTTTAGCTAAAAGTGACTAACCTGTTGCCTTTTGCTGTGGAAAACCCCTATTCCCATATTGCTGCCGAGGGGCGTCTACATCTTGCCATTCTCAAGAAAAGCGGCTAATAAACAAGTAGAAATCCATACATTTAAGCTTCTTCATAAAATTTTTAGACAATCATAGATTTATAAAGATTTTATGATCAAAGCTTTATTGATGTTTTGTGATTAGCTGTATGCGATTATGATTTTTGCTCAATGGCTCAAATCTGCTTCTAACAGCGTCTTTTTTCCTGTTGACGCTGATGCTTGTATGAAAAACTAGACCTGTACACGGAATTTTGGCTGATGACACCGGATACGCTCATGACACCGGAAAAAATTTTTCTAGACGGAAAAACTTTTGTTCCTGCCGATCAAATACCTATTCCAGAATGGCCCTGTGTAATAAGTGAAAGACAGCAACCGACGCTAACGGTTAAAGATGATGATTTATTTCTGGTGACAGACACTTTGGGCAATATTTCTGGCTGTTCACTGAATGATGGCAATCCCAGTATGGGGCTATTGTGCTGTGACACACGCTTTCTCAGTCGCCTAGAGTTGCAAATTGATGGACACTCTCCTGTGTTACTTAGCAGCACTGCTGAAAAAGGATATTCTCTGTCAATTTTGTCTACCAATCCCAGAATTGAAGACCGTCTGAAAGCCGATACAGTGGGCATTCGTCGGGAACTCGTACTTAATGGAGCATTATTTGAAGAGTTAGAAGTTTCTAATTATAGCACAAGTTCCGTCAGCTTTGAACTCAGTATTAGCTTTGACGCGGATTTTGCCGATTTATTTGAAGTCCGGGGCTATGACAGGCAAAAACGGGGTAGACTTTTACGCCTTGTAGAACCGACACCTGAAGAAGGAACATCAACTGGCGAAGGTATTTCTGCACAATCTGTGCCACCTGTACAAAAAGAGCAATCCTTAAGCCTTGCTTATGAAGGTCTGGATGGCTTACTCATGGAATCTCGCATTCAATTTCAGCATAGACAACCAGACTATTTCAAAGGTTACACAGCGGTTTGGCGGCTGGAGTTGGCTTCTCACGAAACTCAAAAGTTGGGCTACCGAGTCAATTTCTTGACAAACAACAAATCGAGCTCGATTGTCAGCGCTCCTTTCACCTTAGTACAAGCCAAAGCCTCCGAGATGATGGAGGAGCAACACTGGGTACAACAAATTACACGAATTCGCTCAGACAAAGGGACGTTCAATCACATTATTGAACGGGCTGAGCAAGATATGTATTTGTTGCGTCAGTCCTTCGGCAAGTACAAGACTGTTTCCGCAGGAGTGCCGTGGTTTTCCGCGCTGTTTGGGCGCGATTCGATTATCACAGCTTCCCAAACCCTGATGTTAAACCCGCAAATTGCCAAAGAAACTCTACAGCTTCTGGCGACATACCAAGGCAAAACTGATGATGATTGGCGCGAAGAGGAACCAGGTAAGATTTTACACGAGTTGCGGTTGGGTGAATTAGCTCGTTGTCAGGAAATTCCCCACACTCCTTATTACGGTACAGTCGATGCGACTCCCTTGTGGTTGATGCTGTATGCCGAATACTATGCTTGGACTCATGATGTCGAAACTTTAGAGCAACTTTGGTCCAAAGCTGTCTTGGCAATGGAGTGGATTGACCGCAACATTCGAGAAACAGGCTACCTCAGCTACTATCAGAAATCCAAAGGAGGTCTTGCTAACCAAGGGTGGAAAGACTCTGGCGATTGTATTGTCAATCGTAAGGGAGAGTTAGCCACCGGACCGATCGCCTTATGTGAGGTGCAAGCTTATGTCTATGCGGCGAAATTGCGCTTGGCAGAAATTGCCAGGCTGAAAAAGCGGATTGACTTATCAGACAGGTGGACAGAAGAAGCAAGAAACCTCAAGCTTCGTTTCAATAGAGACTTTTGGATGGAAGACCAGGATTTCTGTGCCCTGGCTTTGGATGGAGATGGTCAACAGGTAGACAGTATTACCTCTAATCCCGGTCATTGCCTACATTTGGGCATTTTCACACCTGAAAAAGCTTACAGTGTTGCTGAACGGCTGCGGGCACCAGATATGTTTAACGGTTGGGGTATCCGCACCCTGAATAGCTTGTCACCAGCTTACAATCCAATGGGGTATCATATCGGTTCTGTATGGCCCCACGATAACTCGTTGATTGCACTGGGATTGCGATCGCTCGGTTTAGTCGATCAAGCCCTGGAAGTTTTTCAAGGTTTATTCGACATGACTAACCAGCAGCCTTATCAACGTCCTCCAGAGTTGTTCTGCGGCTACGAGCGCAATGGTGATAACGCTCCTGTACAGTATCCTGTTGCCTGTACACCTCAAGCATGGGCAACCGGTAGTATCTTCCAGTTGCTGCAAATGATTGTAAACCTGGTACCTGACGCTCCCAACAACTGCTTACGAATTATCGACCCTACTTTGCCAGAGTCGATCAGCAGTTTGTCACTACACAATCTCAAAGTTGGTCCTACCATACTTGATTTGGAATTTGAGCGTTCTGGTAGCACAACTGCTTGTCGCGTTGCCAAGAAACGCGGTAACCTCCGGGTGGTTATCGAAGCGTAAATCTGGGGACTAGGAACTAGGGGCTGTTGACTCAGAATGGGAAGATGTTGGGGACTACTGCTATACAACCAGTCCTTTTTCTTCCCCAATACCCAATCTCTAATCCCCAGTCCCTGCTTTAGCCTTCCTCTTGTTGATTCTCACTTTTGTGCCCTGGAGAAGCTTCGTAAAGCGCATCTAGTTTTTGGCGCGCGTCTTCAACGTTAATCGAACGCATCACCAGAAGCGGCTCTTTAATTAAGTTGCCAGCAGCATCTAATAACTCTGGATGCGGTTTAAACTGCTTGGTTGATGAATTATAGGGATATCTGCCCTGATTTTGAATCGCTGCGGATCTGGGTGGATAAATCCGCTCTCTATCAAAACTGAACATAATCAGGTTGCGAATTAAGTTAGCAACAGCTATAAAAGCTAGGATGGTAAAAGCAAGAATGTAAAGCAGGTGTAACATCGTTTTTCCTCCAGAGTTCGCAGATTTTAAAGCTATATGTTGTAAAGTTTTGCTTAGTTGAGTTGGTTGATGCTGTTAATTACGGTGATGCTGAATGGTTAACGCAATCTTTATGCGCTCATACTCTTTATAAAAAGGGGAATTTTTAACCTACGGCAGAGTGCGGTGGTAACATAACATACATCACTTTCTATCTCAGATGATGTCAAAAAATTTTTTCTATCTGACTTACATACATACCGTCAAGATTCGTGCTAATTTTGCCACCCTTCACGCGTAGTGTGCCCAGATAACATAGTTTTCAGCCTCGCTCCGCTTCAAAGTTACGCTAACCATGGAAACCGCAGACTCAGACTTCTCGCGCTTGACGGAAGCGCATCGCCACATTCCAACATTGTGTTACTAATTGATGCCAAGGCGCTAACGTTGCCATATCAATACCGACTTGTCCATCAGTTGCACTAAACAGCATCTTTGCTGTTTTCACTTCCTCTTGCGCTTTCTTGACTCGCGTTAGTAAGTCAGATTGTTCATGTTGACTCATGAATGACAACTGTTCTGTTTCCAGAAAATCGCGCGATCGCGCAAACCAGTACTGAAAATCTTCTAACAGCGGTTGCAAAACTGTTTTCAGCAGTTCAGATTCTGGTAAATTCGAGTCTCGCATAAATGAGAAGGATATTCCTAACTTTCTTACTAATATTAACTCTATTTAAGATTCTTAACATTTCTCTCGTCTCTCTCATAAGTTAGAAAAAATTTACCTTGGTAACATTAATTACACACACTCTATTATATAAACTTCTCTAGGCTATTGTACAGATACCCAAGAGGGATCTCAAAAAACCTGTTTATATTAGAGACAAAAAAACTGAGAATTTACTAGTATATCTGTATTAATATACACTAAATGAATCAGATGAGACCTCGCTTACTCAGTGAATGTATGCAAAGCTAATCGAGAAAAACCCGAATGGTTTTCTCATCATTCCCCCAACAAGCAGTTAACAAAGTGTGCATAAACGTTTTGGCGCTCCCCCTATTGCAATTCCTGTTGCTCTAAAGACTAGGTGATGAAAAAAAACAAGCAATGGCGGCAATCTAAAGTTAAATTAATGTAATATTATCTCACAATTAAAGTTAAACTTGTAGAATATTAGATAAAATCTAGATTTCAAAGAAGACACTTGCATACCTGGCTTTTGTGCACAACAAAATATCCGAAGTACATAAAAATCACTGTTAGTCATCAATCAGAAGTTTGTTTTTCTTCTTTATTAGACATCGTTAAATTGAAGATTAAAATATTAAGTCAAACCAACAGGAATTAAAGTGGTTATATTTAAAGAAGAGGCACATACATCAAAATGTGTGGCAAACAAACGAGCGAACACTTCAATGAGTACGGCGAAGTGTTCGCTCGGTAGCAATCTACTTTACTGGTTAGGTTGGCGCTTTAACAGTGAACAGTGAACAGTGAACAGTAAACAGTTATCAGTTAAATACGAGTGGTCGCGCGTCCCCCACCAAGAGCACCTTTATGCGTTGGTGACGGGTCTAAATCCCCCACCATACGCCTGACTGACTGATAACTGATAACTGATAACTGATTTAAGTGCTCCGAAGTCTTGTAACCATGAGTGATCAGCGATAAGCATTGTCTATAAAAAAATGACTGTTTATTTATACATAGGTAGTAAATGACATGATAACTTATTAAAAATAGATATTATTAAGGAAGGCATGAGCATAAATATATGATTAATGAATCGAGAGCATCCTGCTCAAGGAATAAAAATTGGTAAAAATAAAAATATGACAAAACGGAAAAGTAGCCCCACGTTAGTTTTGGGGAAAATCTTTTCATAACTCCAACCCATACATTATCTTTTACAATCACTTTGCCAATGGTACAGCAGCAGATGTCGCCAAACTCATCTTCTCATCAACCAGAAGAACCAGAAAAAATATATTTACCGCGAACCTCAGAATCAGAAACTTTAAAGAAAATTCGCCATACCGCTTCTCATGTGATGGCAATGGCAGTACAAAAGCTGTTTCCCAAGGCGCAAGTCACAATCGGCCCCTGGATTGAAAACGGCTTTTACTATGATTTTGATAATCCGGAACCATTTACTGATAAGGATTTAAAAGCCATTTATAAAGAAATGGTGAAGATTATCAATCGTAAATTGCCAGTCATTCGAGAAGAAGTCAGCCGCGAAGAAGCTGAAAACCGTATTAAGCAAATTAACGAACCATATAAGCTAGAAATTCTATCAGACATCAAACAGGAACCAATCACGATTTACCACCTCGCAGAGCAGTGGTGGGATTTGTGCGCTGGACCTCATCTGGAAAACACTAGCGAACTCAACCCGAAAGCGATTGATTTAGAAAGCGTTGCAGGGGCATATTGGCGTGGAGATGAAACGAAAGCGCAGTTGCAACGCATCTACGCCACCGCCTGGGAAACGCCAGAACAACTAACTGAGTACAAGCGGCGTAAAGAAGAAGCCCAGCGACGAGATCACCGGAAACTGGGTAAGGAACTGGGATTGTTTATATTTTCCGACCAAGTGGGACCGGGTTTACCATTGTGGACGCCCAAAGGAACTTTGTTGCGGAGTCTTTTAGAAGACTTTCTGAAGCAGGAACAGATCAAACGTGGCTACCAGCAGGTTGTCACACCCCACATCAGCAGAGTTGATTTATTTAAAACCTCTGGACACTGGCAGAAGTATAAAGAAGATTTGTTCCCGATGATGGCGGAGAATGAGGAAGCAGCGGCACATGAACAAGGCTTTGTTCTCAAAGCCATGAATTGTCCCTTCCACGTCCAAATATATAAGAGCGAGTTGCGATCCTACCGGGAATTACCGATTCGCTTAGCTGAATTTGGCACCGTCTACCGCTACGAACAATCAGGCGAATTGGGCGGCTTAACGCGGGTGCGAGGCTTCACTCAGGATGATGCGCATTTGTTCGTGACGCCAGAACAACTCGACAGCGAATTCCTCAACGTTGTGGATTTGATTTTGTCAGTGATTAAGACTCTGCGACTAGGGAATTTTAAAGCACGGCTCAGTTTCCGCGATCCAGCAAGTGATAAGTACATCGGTTCTGATGAAGCTTGGAACAAAGCTGAAAATGCCATCCGCCGCGCTGTCGAAACCTTAGGGATGGATCACTTTGAAGGCATTGGAGAAGCAGCTTTTTATGGTCCCAAACTAGATTTTATTGTTCGTGATGCCCTTGATCGTGAATGGCAACTGGGAACGGTGCAGGTAGATTATAACTTACCAGAGCGATTTGATTTAGAGTACGTCGCTGAAGATGGCTCTCGCAAACGCCCAGTGATGATTCACCGTGCGCCTTTCGGTTCCTTGGAACGACTCATCGGTATTTTGATTGAAGAGTATGCCGGAGATTTCCCCTTGTGGTTAGCCCCAGTGCAAGCAAGATTGCTACCAGTGGGTGAAGCACAACTAGATTATGCCAAAGAGGTGGCGGCGAAGATGAGAGCCATCGGTATCCGCGCTGAGGTGGATACAAGTGGCGATCGCCTCGCTAAACTCATTCGCAATGCCGAAAAAGAGAAAATCCCCGTTATGGCAGTGGTGGGAGCCAAAGAGGTAGAAACGAATACCCTCAGTATTCGCACCCGCGCCTCTGGAGAGTTAGGAACTGTGCCTGTACCTGAAATTTTGGACAAGATGAAACAGGCTATTGCTAACTATGACAACCTTTAACAGAATGTAGACATAAGGGTGAGCTTTTTGCTCGCCCTTAAAAATTACTTCATATAAATATCCTAAAAAAGATGCTATGACTACTACAAAAGAAAAAGTCCAATCTCTGTTGAGCAAACTACCAGACGATTGTTCTGTGGAAGATGTTCAATATCATCTGTACGTACTTGAAAAAGTTCGTCAGGGGTTGGTAGTCACTAACAATCGAGAAACTATCATCTCTCAAGAAGAAGCCGAGGCGCTATTAAGTAAATGGCTTATCGAGTAGTTTGGTCTCCCAAAGCGCTCGAAGATGTAGACGCGATCGCGGCATACATATTTCGTGACTCCGCTTCCTTTTCTGCCACAGTAGTTCGGAAGATACTTGACTCTTCTGATAAGTTGAGCACTTCTCCCTCTTCCGGTTCCGTCGTCCCAGAATTTAGCGAGGATACTATTAGAGAACTGTTTGCTTACACTTATCGAATCATTTATCAAATTCAAGAAGACACTGTAACTATTGCGGCAGTCATTCATGGTAAAAGGCTCTTGGCTCAACATCTAGGCATAGACTGATAAGCCGAGAAACCTTTTTCCATAACAAACCAACAATCTAGAAGGGTGGGCAATGCTCACCCTTCTACAATTTTGACAACAGAAAGCACAGATAGGAATGCCTTCGCTGCTTTTAGCCCTACTCTGGTAACTATAGGGTGACTAGACTATACAACCCAGAATCTATTTGATTTTTCTTGATTTTTATAGTCATTTTGACTATAGTCATTCCATACTCTTAATGAGCTATTTAAACATTGAGCAATTGGGAAAACTGGCTCGTATAATTCGTGAGCAGGCTGGCTTAAGTCAAGCTGAAGCTGCTCAAATTATCGGTTCTTGCCAATCAAACATAAGTGCAGCAGAACAGGGAAAAAGCAGTAGGTATGCCAATGTTGCAATTAAATTAGTCCAGGTAATTGGACACAAAAGCGTCGAAGGACCATTTTTCTACGTTCAAGATTCCCTAGATGAGTAGAGCAAATGAAGCTTGAGAAAACAGCAGCAGACTTTTTTGCAGGAATTGGTCTCGTCACAATGGGGCTCCTTAAGCAAGGATGGCAAGTGAAGTATGCCCTTGACTATAGTGACGAGAAGCGCCGAATGTACGAGGGACATTTTGGACGAGGGCACTATCACCATAAAGATATCAGAGAAATAAGTGGAATCGAAGTTCCCAAAGTTACTTTGGCTCATGCCTCTTTCCCATGTGCCAACCTCTCTGTTGCGGGTTCCAGGAGCGGGCTGCACTCTGGAGAATCATCTACATTTTGGGACTTTGTCCGACTGCTCGGTGAAATGGGGGAACTTCGCGGTGGGGGTAAACCCCCTTTCGTTCTTATTGAAAATGTAGAAGGTTTCCTCACTTCCGGGTGTAAAGAAGATTTGCTCGTTGCGTTAACAGCCTTGAATAATCTTGGTTATGCACTCGATCTTCTGGTTATTGATGCTGCCCATTTTGTTCCACAAAGCAGGGTACGCCTATTTATCTTAGGTAATCTGTTTGGCTTATCACAAACTCGTGATGAATTGGAACAGATTATGAGTAAGCCAACCGATGCAAGACCTCAAAAAGTCAAAAATTTCATTGCTTCTAATCCGATAATTAAATGGAGCCTTCGCAATCTCCCAGATTTACCCCAAAGAACAATCAACTTAGCTGATATTGTTGATGCAACCGAGGAATGGTGGGCAAAAGAACGAACAGAGTATTTATTCAATCAAATGTTTGAGCGTCATAAAGCCCAAATTCGTTTAATGATGCAAAACGAATATTGGTCATACGGAACCGTCTTTCGACGCATGAGAGTGCGCGATGGTATTAAACAATCAACCGCAGAACTGAGAACCGATGGAATTGCTGGATGTTTGCGAACCCCTAAGGGAGGAAGTGCTTGTCAAATTATTGTGAGAGCAGGTTTTGGACGTTTTGATGCTAGATTAATTAATGCTTGTGAAAGTGCCCGTCTCATGGGCGCATCGGAGTATTTAATTCCTCAAAAGATTTCACTCAATAATATACTCTTTGGCTTTGGCGATGCTGTTTGTGTTCCAGTAATCGAATGGATTGCTAAGAATTATCTCAATCTATTGTTTGATGAATTAAATAGCACTTCGGAAAACTGCGCTAAGAGCTGCTTAACTGGTCTTAGGGAGATATAAGCATACCATCCAGAATACTCATAACTACTTGACCGTGTGCTTTTACTGTACTGTAGCTAATATTTTTGCGGTATCGACGATTAGATTCTTGAGTGCCGTAACGTTCCTCCAAACCAGGTAACCAACTTTGGAAAATTTCTGACAGAAAATCTCCTGTAAGTTGGCGAACTGTAACGTTTCTGTAGTCCCGACTGTAGGACACAAATAAATGGTCTACGATCATATCCTTCAGAAGCTTACCTCGACCTGTTTTTAGATGATACTGATACTCAAATGAGTTACCAGCAATACTAGATTTTACCTCGTAATTGCTAAGGTCGGCTCCATAGCTGCCAGTACCTCTATCTCCAGTCAGTATTGCACCAAACAACTCCCAAAGCTGTGGCGAAATGCTTCCAGGTATTCGTATGTTGTATTCTCTCAATAGGCTAATAAGTTCTTCGTTGTAAATGTACTTTTTGTAGAACTCATATGCTTGTTGTATGCTCAGTTCCGTCATAGCTAAAGGTCAAGTATGAAAAAAGCAGTTGTGGATATGCGGGTAGTACTCGCCAACTTGACTGCTTCCTTTTCAACACCCTATGACGTTTGGTATTAGAACTGCAATTATTGCCGTCTAAATACTCCTGCTACCGTTGCTGTTGCAATTGTCTAGTTTGGCTCGTAACTTTAGGCGTCTATCAATTCTCGCAATTGCGATAGCACCGCAGCAGCATGACCCTTGACTTGCACTTTTGCCCAAACGTGAGCGATGGTTTGATCAGGTGCGATAAGGAAAGTCGAACGCTGTACACCCATATATTCCTTACCCATAAACTTTTTCAATTGCCATGCTCCGTAAGCTTCAGCAACTTGATGCTCTGGGTCACTTAATAGAGTAATTGACAAGTTATGTTTATTGATAAATTTACAATGAGATTTTTGTGAATCTGTACTAACGCCCAAAATTTTGGCTCCCAATTTGCTAAAGTCCTGATATAACTCAGTAAAATCTTTAGCTTCAGTCGTACAACCAGGAGTGTCATCTTTGGGGTAAAAATACAGAACAAGCCACTCACCAGAGAAATCACTTAGACTGACTGGATGACCATCTTGATCTGTCACAGAGAAATCAGGAGCTTTTTGGGCTGGTTGAGGAATATTGTTTACCATAAAATGTCGAAGTTCTATCTTAATTTTAATAACAAAAACTCGGTTTCTCAAAGAAACCGAGTTTTTCTGTTACTATTATTTCACTTTTTTATTATTTCAAAGTGACTTTTTCATTTTCGCCGACATTGGGTTTCTCACCTGTAGTAATCGCCTTCACCAGTCCAATTGTATGTGCTACAAAACCTGAAGGTGCATCCCAATATTCAGCCTTTTCTACACTCACTTTCAGCAAAGCAATATCGGGTTCATCTAGTTCTTTAGGAAACCAAGCTTTCAATTGCGGCTTCCATAACTGTTGTAATGTATTGCGATCACGTACCAATTGAGCTTTACCTGACACGGAAACGTAGTTTTGCTTATGTGGATCAGAGAAACTGACGTTGACCTGGTCATGCTGCTCAACTTCTGTCACCTTATGTGAACTGGCGTAGGTAAAGAACCAAAGGTCGCCATCAAATTCCACCTCTGAGTTGGTTGACATCGGACGGCTGTGCAAACTTCCGTCTTCATCAACTGTAGTGAGCATACCAATGTCAATATCTTTGATCAGTTCACGCAGCTTCTTAATTTGTTGATCGCGATTTTGTGAATCTGTCATTTTTCCTACTCTTATCTCTACTACCTAGCTGGAATATGAGCGCTCTACTGCAAGTCCTTTCTTCACTTATGAGAGCTTCACTTATATTGTTAGCGGTTTTACAAAGCAGTGACTTGAGTCCAAAGATGGAGTTTTGTTACCAGAAAAGGAGTATTTTAGAAAAATTAGATGTCTGGCAAAAATCTGATTGATGGCTACAGCAATCGTTTTTGATTGGTGAAAACCGCGTATGCTCAGATTCCCGACTTCTTTAAGAAGCCGGAAATCTTGTTGTTCACGAATCATTTAGGACTGCTATATGCTGATTAACATAGATTAGACAAACTGAATTATTTAATTTTTTTCAATAATAGGACAAATTGTTTCTTCAGAAGTTTCAGGTATTGTTTGCCAACCCGAAAGTAGTCCTTCTAACTCTTGCTTTAGAATGAGTAATTGCCGAATTTGTTTATCAATATCTACCAGTTTGTCTTGCAGTTTAACTTTGATATGTTCGCACGGTAAATCACCTTGATCGTGAACATTCAAAAATTCCTTAATTTCTGATAAGGTCAACCCAAGACTTTGGGCGCGTTTGATAAAGTTCAAACGCGCAAAAACATCAGAGTGAAATAATCTAAATCCACCTTCAGTTCTCCCTGATGCTTTAAGTAGACCTAGTTCCTCATAGTAACGAATAGTTTTAATTGGTACGCCGCTTTCTTTAGCAACTACACCAATCTGTTTTATCTCTTCTTGAACTAACATATTTAGCTGCACCTTGACTAAATACAACTACCAGTTTTATCTTAAACTCTCCAGTTAGCTGGAGAGTCAAGAGAAAACTGCATTATTCTTTGAACTATAGCGATTCGGGGGTTAAGTGTAATACATCAAGAAATAAAAACCACAGATGGACACAGATAAATTTGTACTTCATTCATCTACTTTTTGGGACTTAGGTTTACTCAAGACAAACCACCATATTTCTAAACCGATTAACGCCAAGCCTCCGCTGGTAACTGCAGCTTTGACCCATAGTGGTTGCTGTATAGGGCGAAACGCAGTCATCTGTGATTTCTCGGTGGCTAGAATTTCACTGGTCATTTGTGCTACTGCTTCCCCAGAAGCAACACTGAAGAAGAATCCCAAGCTAGCTATACTGCTGAGAATTGCCTTTTTACTTAACATTTGCCACCTCATGCAATTGCTTTAGGTTGAAATTTACGCAAACGCAGAGCATTTGTGACAACAGAAACTGAGCTAAATGCCATTGCTGCACCTGCAATGATGGGATTAAGTAACCAACCGAAGACGGGGAAAAGAAGACCTGCTGCAATCGGAATTCCAGCAACGTTGTAAATAAAGGCAAACAATAGGTTTTGGCGGATGTTACGAATCGTAGCGCGGCTGAGTTGAATGGCGGTGACAATACCTTGCAAATCCCCAGAGATGAGTGTGATGTCACTAGCGGCGATCGCCACATCTGTACCAGTACCAATTGCAATTCCCACATCAGCTTGAGCTAGGGCTGGTGCATCATTGATACCATCACCAACCATTGCTACAATCTTTCCTTCTGATTGCAGTTTCTGCACCGTAGCAGCTTTTTGGTCGGGACGGACTTCAGCAAGGACACGTTTGATACCAACTTCACGAGCAATGCTTTCTGCGGTACGGCGATTGTCTCCCGTAAGCATCACGACTTCCAAACGAAGTTTTTGCAATGCTCTTACCGCTTGGGCAGAAGTGGGTTTAATGGCATCAGAAATGCCCATCAATCCTTGAATTTCCCCATCAACTGCAATCCAAATCGCCGTCTTGCCCAAATATTCCAAACGTTCTTTGTCGTGTTGTAGGGCTTGGGTATCAATGCCCAATTCTTCCATCCAGTGTTGTGTGCCAATTTGCACTCGGCGGTTAGAAGCTATACCTTGTACACCACTACCTGCAATTGCTTCAAACTCCCTCACATCTGCTAACGCCACTTCTTGGGATTGGGCGTATCTCACAACTGCTTCTGCCAGTGGATGTTCAGAATTACGTTCTACAGATGCCGCTAATTGTAGCAGCTTGATTTCGTTACCATTAGCACTGCCTTTAATTGTAACAAAATCCGTCACTGTGGGTTGACCTTGGGTAATCGTTCCGGTTTTGTCCAACACGATTGTTTGAATCTTGTGCGCCACTTCCAGGCTTTCGGCTCCCTTAATTAAAATGCCGTTTTCTGCACCTTTGCCTGTTCCTACCATGATAGAAGTTGGTGTGGCTAAACCCAACGCACAAGGACAAGCGATAATCAGTACCCCAACTGTGGCGATCAGCGCTAAAGTCGGATTGCCCATGAAGTTGAACCAGATGATAAAAGTCAGGAGGGCGATCGCAATCACCACAGGCACAAACCATCCGGTTACTTGGTCTGCTAATCGTTGAATTGGAGCTTTGGAACCTTGAGCCTGCTGCACGAGTTGAACAATCTGTGCCAACACGGTGTCTTTTCCGACTCGTGTCGCCCGGAACTTGAAACTCCCAGTTTTGTTGATAGTGGCTCCAATCACTTCAGAGCCCGGTTGTTTTTTGACAGCCACACTTTCCCCAGTCACCATTGCTTCATCAACGGTGGATGTTCCCGAAATTACTTCACCATCTACGGGAATCTTCTCACCAGGGCGAACCAGTATAACATCGCCAATCATGACTTCTGCAATCGGCACATCAACTTCTCGCCCGTTGCGAATCAGACGAGCAGTTCTGGCTTGTAACCCGATGAGTTTGCGGATAGCTTCAGAGGTTTGCCCTTTGGCGCGATTTTCGAGCGATCGTCCCAAAAGAATTAAGGCAATAATCACCACTGCTGCTTCGTAATATACATCCGGCATCAACCCCTGTGCCGTAAAGAAACTGGGGAAAACTGTGGCAAACAGAGAATAGATGTATGCTGTCCCTGTACCTAAAGCAACCAGAGTATCCATAGTTGCAGTGTGTCGTTTGAAAGCTTTCCAAGCATTTTTGAAGAAATCAGCACCGCACCAGAACAGCACCGGAGTTGTCAGCACGAGCTGCACCCAAGGATTATGCAACCATACTGGAATGAAAGGTAAATGCAATCCTGTCATCATGGGTAACGACCCAATCACTAGCACAACACCAATCACCCCACCCACAACAACTTTCCGCAGTAGCAAGCGTGACTCTCGCAAACGAGCTGTTTTTTCAGCATCATCTTCTCCTGCCATCAGGTTTTGTTGTTCGAGTGGGTAAGCAGAGTAACCTGCTTCATCCACTGCACCTTGAATCACTTCTAAATTGGTTTTTTTGGGATCATACTCAACTGTTGCCTGTTCTGCCCCAAAATTCACATTACATTCATTGACGCCAGGAACAGAACGAATTGTATTTTCAATGCTTCTAGCACAAGAGGCGCAACTCATGCCGCGTAGTTTCAGTGTGGCATTTTCCATAGGACGACTCCAATTAGCAAGTGGCGCTAACTAGCAACTGATTTCATCTTGAATCCTCCAGTAGACTGGAGAGTCAAGGGTTGTGAGAAAGAATTTTTCTGAGGCACATAATATTAGATGCTTGGAATGACTCAATGCCGAATGCACAGTTCTTAGGTGATTTTCAGGAAACAAATTACCGGGGAAGTTGGCTGAACTTCTTGTGGGTAAGCGAGATGCCTTGCTTTAAGTGGTAAATTCTTTCTCAGAAACCGCCTTATACCAATTCGCTCATTCACGCATTCATAAGGTACGGCATTAAGAAAGCCAGAGATAACGAGGGTTTGGGAGTGTATATCTGTCGCATTCTTTTTTCACGCTTGGTATTATATTTGCAGGACTTACGCAAAAACTCTCTCAAACTCTTATCCCTATGCGCTAAGGCGCACGCTGCGCGAACGTGTCCTTTGCGTCCTTTGCGGTTCGTTTTTTCATAATTTATTTTACGTAAGTCCTGATTTGGTAACTGTGATTGTGTTAACGACAAAACAACCTGATGTGTACCTTGAGTGTATTCTAGTCCCGGTACTCCATAAACACAACGGGAACTCCTATCAACCTCTTTCCTAATTGAGACAATCCAAACTTGCGTTTCATAGATGGTGGTAAGTCCTCGAAGGAAATTTGCACAAAACCTAAGCGACGATAAAACTGCGCCAGTCGCTGACCCAAACACTCCAAATAAAGTGGTTGAGTCGCTTGGTGAATCAAATGCTGTGTCAAAACCATCCCCAAACCGCGACCTCTCCAAGCTGGTAAAACAACCAAACTACCAAGTTCTTGTGCGCCAGAGAAGTTACGTAGCTGTCCGCAAGCTACCAATCGCCCATCAAATTCTATGACCCAGAATTGCTGCCATTTTATTTGGGTGGGGTCAAGTTTTGCCCCCAGCACCAACAACCGAATAGACCAAATATCGTCAGATGTTGCCTTGCGAAGGGTACACCCGGCTGGTAAGAACAAATCGCTCTGTTTCATGGTTTTTCTTGATTTTAGACTCATTCACTGTTCATTTTCTTCTGCCTGATAGCGCCCCAGAGACTAAAATTTTTGGCTATGCTCTTCCACATAAAATCAGATGCCCAATTTCTTTAAGAAGTCGGGGATCTTGTTTTTTGACAAATTATTAACGACTGCTATAGTGCAAACAATTTTTTGAATGATTCACCAGGTATATGGTAAATTTTTTAACATTAGCCCAGCAAAAGTGAATATTATCACCGATGACGGGTTATGACTTCCTAGCTAGGAATGCCACCTTAACAAGAGCATTTCTGACGACATGGTTAAGTTTCACTACTATCTTTTATTTACAACTCATTCTTTGATATGGGACAGACTATTACTCAAGTAGACGCATTTACTAACACACCTTTCGCAGGTAACCCCGCAGCGGTCTGCATTTTACCTGCTCCCCAGTCCGAGGACTGGATGCAAAAAGTGGCGCAAGAGATGAATTTATCTGAAACTGCATTTTTGGTTAGGCAAGAAGATGGTTTTCACCTGCGTTGGTTCACGCCTACAACAGAAGTGCCACTGTGTGGTCATGCAACCCTTGCTAGCGCTCATGTGCTGTGGTCGGAGGGGCATCTTTTACCAGATGAAGTCGCTCGTTTCCACACTAAGAGCGGACTGCTAATTGCAAAGAAGCAGGCAAATTGGATTGAACTCGATTTTCCAGTGAATCATTCCGAAGAAACAACTGCTTCTGGAGAACTTGATAACGCTTTGGGTGTCCCTATACAAACGGTGATGCAAAATTCCCTCGGTTATCTGGTAGAGGTGGAGTCTGAAGATTTAGTACGACAAGTGCAGCCGAATTTCGAGCTACTGAAAGCGTTACCCCTTGCCAATGTCATTGTCACTAGCTCAGCACACAAAGATTCAGAATACGATTTTGTCTCTCGCTTTTTTGCCCCAGGAGTTGGAATTAATGAAGACCCTGTGACTGGGGCTGCTCACTGTTGCCTTGCTCCCTTCTGGCGCGATCGCCTAGGCAAGGATGAGTTCTTAGCATATCAGGCGTCTACGCGGGGTGGTGTGTTAAAGATTCGTTATGAAGGAGGTTCTCGTGTTTATCTGAGTGGACAAGCAGTTACCGTCCTTCGTGGAGAATTAATATAAATTTAGCTAACAGGAATTTTTATCCAAACTTTTCATCCGCCAGCTTACAGATAGTGGCGCTCATTTCGTTAAGAAAATCGAGTGCTTCACTTATATCATTTTTCTCTCGCAAGTCGTTAAGTAGTTTTTAATACTCTGGCTTCACTTTTGAGAAAGAAGATAGGTTGAGAATTAGTTTTCTATCCTTAGCTGTGGGAGATTGCATATTGCATAATCCTCAGATAATATTCCGGCTATGTACCCGTTAAGGAAAGCTTTTTTTCTATACGAGTTTGTAAATCTGCCATCAGCGTTTCTCCACTACGTCGAGCTTCCCAAGGACCAGAGTCCCAAAGTTTGATGCTCCATTGTCCTTGCATATAATCTTCATTCTCTGAGATTGTGCCAACGTAGGTAATTGGAGCAGGCGAATTCGTGAAGTAGCGCTTGATAAAGCTGATACGACGCCCAACCACCTCACCCGTAAGCTGGGCTTCTCCCAAGTCACTGTCATCCAAAACCCTACCTGTCAGTGTGTTACCACTTTGAATCAATGTCACTTCAAAACGGGTAGGAATTCCTTGTTGCCAGTAAGTTCCCAGCCAAGTGCCACTTACATCAGCCATCAGATTATTCCGTAACTTATCTCTAATATAGAGTGGTCAAATTTTTCGCATATTTCTACTGATGGGGTCAAAACCTCGAGAAAAGCGGGTGCTGTCGTCGTAGCAAGCCCCGCTCAAATTTGCTCCATATAGCTTGGCAAAGTTTAGCTTGGCTCCCCTGAGATTAGCTTCATGCAAGTTGACACCGCTTAAGTTAGCTCGCGTCAAGTTGGCTCCGGCTAAGTTAGCTCCTCCAAGGTTGGCTCCCCACAGTTTAGCTTTAGCTAGGTTGGCTCCACTTAAATCCGCTGCAAATAAATTGACTCCAGCTAGATGGACGCCAATCAACTTGGCTTTGCCGAGGTTTGTTGTGGCAAAATCTCTCTCTCCTGCTGCATAACGCCGCTTCAGTTCATCTGCATCCATACTTGGTTCACCTTGCTCAGCAAACTAGAAGCTATCTGCTCCCATTCGGGATCTAATCCTACTTTTGACTCTGGCTGATCACTACGTTTGTACCAGTAACGGGCATTACTTAAATCGCCCTCTTTGCGGTGCAGGTAGGCATGAACCCAAGCACTATCAGCATCACTGGCATTTTGTACTATTTCGTGTGCAGTGTTCCACTCACCTTTTTTGTCGTACCAAAGAGCCTGCAATGCTTTTGGCAGTGACTCGGGACTTTTTCGCCCATTTTCTATCAATTGCTTAAATTCTACTAGAGTCATCATCGAAAATTTGGGTAGAAACCCCGTCCTTTTAGGACGGCTTTACAATATTTATGAATTTGCGAACCATTACCGCCTTGGGGTTACTTAAATCGGTGTACTTTTGTAATGTACTTTCAATGGGACAGTTACCATTTCAATTCGTTCACCCTGTACGCGTAACAGTTTTGCTCATTCGAGCCTTCCCAAAAGGGAGTTAAGTTAGCTTCGACAATGTTAACGGCCGGTAACTATATCAAAGACACTGGCTTAACCCTCTAAACCTGTTTAATCCTCGATTTCTAGAGCTTGGAACTAGCTTCGCATCCCAAGGTAGGAACTTTAACACTTACCGTTAACGTAGTACCCGAAGGCACTAAGTCTGGTCAACTAATCCTATTGGTTTGAGGCTGGAAGCCCCTCGCCTTTAGGCAGGGGTGTTGACATCTAGCTCAAAAATATCAAGCCTCTACTTCTAAGATACTCATAAACTTGTAGCTAACCCTAAGTTAAAGGGTTTGTGTTACCAAAGATATCTGACTTATAGTAGATATATCCTTGATCACACAAACCCTAAATGTAACTTACCTGAGCGAGATTGGCATTGAGTGCCACTCCTCAGACTTGAGTGACATCTTCCTGATTTAACTGCTGCTCAATATTAGTGATAGCGGCGTTTAGACCAGCAAGTTTAGTCTCTAAATCATCTCGCATTGTTTTGAGGAAGCTCAGCTTACGCTGTAAGCGGCTTTTGCGAGACACTGGCTCACCAGTGTAGCAGTTGTTATACCCAAAAGGAAAAGAAAACGGAAACATAGTTAGCTCGCTTTAGAAATGACCCTATTTAAATTGTGGCTAAATCCTAGAGGAGATAAGGGATAAAAGAGTGGCGGAAAACCGACCTAGCGAGTGGGGGTTTCATAATTGGACTTTGACATAAGCAGCCGCTAGAGGTGCTATTTTGCCTTCCACTTCGGTGACAACGGCGTGGTCAAACTCTGACCAGACTCGCTTACTACCAAAGACGCAGGGTTGCAAAATTCCCCATAGTTGACCTTCCCAAACAAGGTGAGAGTGAATTAACGCTCGATGTCCAAACTCCTTGCGTTCAAACTCGCGATTGACGACTTCTGGAGAAGCGGTTTCTACATCTTCAACATAAACAGAAGGATCAGTTCGCAAAGCTGCTGCAAAAAGAGGGTCTTCTTCAGGTAGAGATTCCGGTTCCGCTTTCCAGGCGGGGTCTAAGATTTCTGGAATTTCTTGATTTCGTCGCCAGCAATAGGGGACTCTGCCAACTCTGGTTTGAGGGTTTCTCAGGTAGAGGAAACAGCGATCGCACTGCAAGACTTCCCCAAGTACCCCAACCAAGGCACTAAAGACAGCATCCGGCTCTTTGTATGTATCTAGGATATTTTGTATAGCTTCTGGTAGATTTGAGTGAGTCATATGATGTGGTAAGTAATTAGTAGTTTAAATACAAACGATATCAAACGATATATACTACCGCTATCTACTGAAATTCTCGCATTTTTTTGAAATTTTTGAGTTATTTCGGTTACTTTGTATCCGATAATTGGGAGGATAATAGAAAAAAAACTTAATTTCATTTAAGCAAATGTGATAATTTGATAAATAGGTCAAAATACAATGACCATTAGATAGCTATCAACAGAGCGAAGCATGAGAAAAATTCTGCAAAATGTGGAATTTTAACCTGACGTCAGCGCTCTTTGGCTCAAAAGTGGGCTAATTAAAATCAAATCAATTACTGAAGTATGCTCAAAACCTAATTATATGGGAGGAGAGCGTTATATTGTGTTCCCTTATTATCCTGCAATTCTCTTATTGCTTGAGCAGTTTGCTCAAGAGGATAGGTGTTTTGTGAGTGGACTGGAGTTACTACTATTTTGCGAATAGTCCCCCATATTGTTTGGGGGATAGTGTCAACTTTAGGTCAAAAAGAATGAGTACCGTCCAAACAAAGTTTGAAGCTACTAAAACCGCTTTTCACGTAGAAGCTTACGAGAAAATTGAGTACAGCTTGATTTATGTTAATGGAGTTTTCGCAATCGAAAATGCAGAATTAGCACAAGTTTACAAAGATTTTGGACGCTGCTTAGCTGTTGTAGATGAAAATGTGTATAAGCATTACGGCAGTCAAATTCAGCAGTATTTCAAGCATTACGGCATTGACCTGACGGTTTTTGGGATCACCATCACTGAGCCAAACAAAACGATTGAATCGTTCGAGAAGATTATCGATGCTTTCGCTGAATTTAACCTGGTACGCAAAGAACCAGTGCTAGTGGTTGGTGGTGGACTGATTACAGATGTCGCAGGTTTCGCCTGTTCTACTTACCGCCGCAGTAGCAACTACATTCGCATTCCAACGACTCTGATCGGATTGATTGATGCGAGTGTTGCCATTAAGGTAGCAGTGAACCACAAGAAGCTGAAAAACCGCCTTGGTGCTTATCACGCTTCGCGAAATGTTTTCCTAGATTTCTCATTGCTGGGTACTTTGCCAACAGCGCAAATCCGTAATGGTATGGCGGAACTGGTAAAAATTTCAGTGGTTGCCAACAAAGAGGTTTTCGATTTGTTGGAGAAGTATGGGGAAGAACTACTGCATACACACTTTGGCAACATTGACGCAACGCCAGAAATCAAGGATGTAGCGCATCGGGTGACTTACGAGTCTATCAAAACCATGTTGGAGTTGGAAGTTCCCAACCTACACGAGTTAGACTTAGACCGCGTCATTGCCTACGGTCATACTTGGAGTCCAACTCTAGAACTTGCTCCTCGCGTGCCTATTTATCACGGTCATGCAGTCAATATTGACATGGCATTATCTGCGACAATTGCTGCAGGGCGAGGCTACATAACCACAGAAGAACGCGATCGCATTCTTGGTCTGATGAGCCGTATCGGTCTTGCCCTCGACCATCCCCTCTTAGACGAAGAACTTGCCTGGTATGCTACCCAATCGATTACCCTAACACGAGACGGTCTGCTACGAGCCGCTATGCCCAGACCGATTGGAAGTTGTTTCTTTGTCAATGATTTAACTCGCGATGAACTAGCAGCAGCATTATCAGAACATAAGCATCTGTGCAAAACCTACCCCCGTGGCGGAGATGGTGTAGAACAGTACCCAGACGCTCATCAGCCAGAACTTGTCGGGAGTGAAATGTAATGTCTCAAGTTGTCGAAAAGCCAAGCGCTAGACCTGTTACGCCGTTAGGGATTTTAGCTAAGCAGCTAGAAACCATTTTGCAGACATTAAATCAGCAAACATCTGATGAGCTACTAGCTAACCTCAATCAAGCATGGCTTTTGGCAGCAGGTCTAGACCCTTACTTAGAAGAATGTACCACCCGTGAATCACCAGCCCTAGCAGCGCTAGCTCAAAAAACGGCTCAGGAAGGTTGGAGTCAAAGGTTCCACGAGGGAGCTACTGTGCGAGAACTAGAGCAGGAAATGCTCTCTGGGCACGTGGAAGGACAAACCCTAAAGATGTTTATCCACATGACCAAAGCTAGAAAAGTGCTGGAAGTTGGTATGTTCACTGGCTATTCTGCATTAGCGATGGCGGAAGCTTTACCGCCAGATGGAGAACTCGTCGCCTGTGAAGTAGATCCATACACCGCAGAGTTCGCGCAAGCTGCCTTCCGGGAATCTCCCCACGGCGCAAAAATTCGTGTGGAAGTGGGTGCAGCACTGGAAACTCTGGAAAAACTGTCAACAGTGGGAGAGTCATTTGACTTTGTATTTATTGATGCAGATAAGCGCGAGTATGTCAAGTACTTTCAAACCCTGCTGGATAAAGATTTGCTAATTCCTGGCGGGTTTCTCTGCGTGGATAACACTCTACTTCAAGGACAAGTTTATCTGTCCACTTCTAACCGCACTCCCAACGGCGAGGCTATTGCTCAGTTTAACCGCGTTGTCGCCACCGACGCGCGTGTAGAACAGGTATTGTTGCCACTGCGAGATGGCTTAACCATTATCCGACGATTACCGTAGCTGTCATACATCTAACCTGCACCGGTGCAGGAGAGAACTCAGAATTCAGAGTCACCGAGAGCCGCACTTATATTGTTCCCTTTTTCTTACTTCACAGATCTGAGTTCTGAGTTCTTCAACGAGTCACTACTGTCATGACACTAAGCGACAATTCCAGGCAGTTGAATTCGTAGTTTCGCAATTTTTCAAAAGTTGCGAAACTACGAATTATGAATTAGGAATTATCATGGCACAATCTCTTCCCTTATCATCCACTAGACAGCTAAGATCACCAATTTCTTTGGTAGCGCACCTTAAGGTTCTGTTTCAGAACCTCGGCACCTTGATAATACTGTTGTTGGTCATGCCTATCAACGTAGCTGTAGTTCTGGTATCTCTGCTTTGGAGTCCCTTGAGCCGTCTTTTCCGTTCCCAGCAAGCCGTAGCCGCACACCCTAAAAATATCCTGATTAGCGGTGGCAAAATGACGAAAACGCTGCAGCTTGCTCGTTCCTTTCACGCGGCGGGACACAGAGTTGTTTTGGTAGAAACTCATAAATACTGGTTATCGGGACATCGGTTTTCTCGTGCAGTTTCTCGCTTTTACACAACTCCCACCCCACAGTATGAGCCACAAGCTTATATCCAAGCTTTACTAGACATCGTCAAGAAAGAAAAAATTGATGTCTACGTTCCTGTCACCAGTCCAGTTGGTAGCTACTACGACTCCCTAGCCAAGCCTGCGCTATCACCCTACTGCGAAGTTTTTCACTTTGACGCTGATATCACCCAGATGCTGGATGACAAATTTGCATTCAGCGAAAAAGCAAGAGCGCTCTTGCTATCAGTTCCCAAATCTTTCAAAATTACCAACCCCGAACAAGTCCTGAATTTTGACTTTTCCCAAGAAACGCGCAAGTATATTCTCAAAAGCATTCCCTACGACTCAGTACACCGCTTAAATTTAACCAAGTTACCTTGCGATACTCCCGAGGAAACAGCAGCATTTGTCAAAAGTTTGCCAATAAGTCCAGAAAAACCCTGGATTATGCAAGAGTTTATTCCTGGTAAGGAATTTTGCACTCACAGCACAGTGAGAAATGGAGAATTACGGCTGCACTGCTGTTGCGAATCTTCTGCGTTCCAAGTCAATTACGAAAATGTAGAAAACCCTAAAATTCAGGAATGGGTGACACATTTTGTTAAGGAACTAAAACTGAGTGGACAAATTTCCTTCGATTTTATCCAAGCAGAGGATGGGACAGTTTACGCTATTGAATGTAACCCCCGAACGCATTCAGCAATTACGATGTTTTACAACCATCCGCAAGTTGCAGATGCGTATCTGAGGCAAGAACCTCTTGGGAAACCTCAAGAACCACTACCAAACAGCAAGCCTACATACTGGACATATCACGAAGTCTGGCGATTAACTGGTATTCGTTCGTTTGCTCAACTGCAAAGTTGGATACGCAATTTTTTACGAGGTACGGATGCTATTTACAAGCTGGATGATCCTCTGCCTTTTCTGATGGTACACCACTGGCAAATTCCCTTGCTTTTGCTGAATAATATGCGGCAATTCAAAGGCTGGATAAGAATAGATTTTAATATTGGTAAACTTGTGGAAATGGGTGGCGATTGAACTCGGGAAGAAATTTGATGAAATGACAAATAAACGCAGAGAAGCACAGATAATTCATTAGTAAATAAGAGTGCAAAGGTCAATTGGATGAAAATGAAACCACAGATTGACACAGATGAACACTAGTTATTTATCTGTGTTCATCTGTGGTTATAAATATTCATTAATAATGCTTTTTTAGGCAACTACAGCTGAATTCCCAACAAAGCCATCCTCCCATCTGCCAGGTAGGATTGACTTACCAGAATTTAGATCAGCTCGATTTCCTCTCAACTTTGTTTGGTGAAACAAATTCTTCTGTTTCCTACTATGAGATTTTAGAGCAAAAAGCTGAATTTGACTAAGGCAACTTATTCCTATGTAAGAAAGCCGTATCCTGGAAAAGCGACAGCCTTTAGAGCGCGTGAGAAACATATTATCGCACCAGACCCCACTTTAGTTTGGGTGGAGTTATTCTCTATAATGGCAGCACCAGAAATAGAAATTATTGATGTTCCCGGTAGCCATTACTCGTTTATTTTGGAACCGAATGTTCAGGTTTTGGCAGAACGATTGAAAACGCGATTAAATTGACGCTTCCCATTCCACACTCACTACCCCACCCCCAACCCCTCCCCCTCCGGGTATCTCCTTCGCAGACGCTGCGCGTTGGCGGAGCCTGCGCTTTGCGCTTACGCCAGTCGCCTACGGCGGGAAACCCCTTCGGGTTCGCCAGTTGCCTGCGGAGGGAAACCCTCCTTCAGCACTGGTCTCACCGCCTGCAGCGCTGGACTCACCGCAAGCGAGGAGGGGAAAAGCAGGTTCCGAACTCACATTGTCTTAATCTTGAATTTCTAACTGGTAATGCTGGTATAGGGCGATGAGTTTGTCTTTAAAACGTTGACGCACACTTTGTGGTGATACAATCACGCAGTCTGGTGCATATCGCAACACTTCTCGGATAAACCAAAATGTACTGGATACGCGCCTGACGACTCGCCGGACTCGCTCTCGATCTGGCAACCATTCATTTGTCACATCCTCAGATTTGGCTTGATAAGCAAATGCCAAACCATGTAGTAGATGCATTTCCACTAAGATTTCATCCAATTTTGAAAGCCAATTACCAGAAATTGGTGAAATAGTTGCGTCTGTGATCCGGTCTAAGCGTAAACTCCAGTTATGTTGCAGTTCCTCTACATCCTGATTTCCTGTTGTCTGTTCGCACCAACAATCAAGATACTTGCGTTCTTCATGATGAGTCATTTGAGCATAGCGGACTGTGAAACTCCACAAGCGCTCTGCTGCATCTTGATAGGATAACTGAAAAGGTTGCTGGCGGCGGATATAGCCTTCAATCTCGAACCGCCAAGCCGGAGGCAGATTTTCTTGAAACCGTTCTATCTCCTTTCGCAGAGGTGATGATAACTCGCTGCGTTCCAACAGCAATTTAGCAATCACTTGGGCATCTTCAATGTGTCCCGCATCGCTCAATGCACGGACAGCTTTGACTAGAGCTTTGATACGCGGTTCTGTCCAATCATTGTTGGGCGCGATTGAGAGTTGACGACGGGCGATCGCCTCTACCAACTTGGAAATATTCGGGCGATCGCCCCACATCATACCAAGTTCACAAGCAAGCTTCTCCAATTCGGCTTTGTCCTGTTCTCTCAACGATAGGGTAATAGACTGACCTTTACGACTCATGAAAATATACGGACACTTTTATACTGTTACCTCTTGCCAATCCTTATTTTGAGTGCCATGATGGAAAACAACAACCGTTTACGGACAGTTTTTTAAGTATATGTCCGACTACAGAATTACTCTCAAACCAGTTTATTCTCAGACTGTTCCCACACCAGAGGGCTTGAAGTTACCCGATGGCTGGTTATTGGTTTGGCATCAAGCACAGACATTAAAAGCTTTGCATGACCCAGATATTGAAGTGGTATTTAACACCGCTATGACGGGTGATGGCAAAAGCTTGGCTGCTTATTTAAATGTGCTTCAAGGAGAATGTTCTGCCATTGGACTTTACCCAACGAACGAACTTGCTCGTGACCAAGAAACGCAGATTAGAGGATATATTGAACAATTTCAACCGACAAATGATCCACGTGTCGTGCGACTTTCAGGACCGGAGTTAGAAATTTATGCGGAAAACGAAGGTTTGAGAAAAGGAGCAGCAATTGCCACTCGCACCAATCAATCTGAAGTTGTTCTCAGCAACCCTGACATCTGGCACTATTTACATCGAGGTGCCTATCTCACTTGCGGTGATAGCCCTGATAAACTTTGGGGACGGATAGACAAAGACTTCGACCTATTCATTTTTGATGAATTTCATGTTTCCCAAGCCCCACAAATCGTCAGCACAATTAATACAATGTTGCTGATTCGTTGCACGAATCGACGCAAGAAATTTTTGTTTCTTTCAGCTACACCCGAGAAACAGTTAATTGAGCGATTAGAAAAAGCAGGATTCCGCTGTCAGCTAATTAATCCTATTGAAGAAAATAAGTACGAATTTCCCGATACACCAGAACAAGGACTGCAACTTCAAGCAAAGGGATGGCGGCAGGTATCACGAACAATAACGCTAAATTTTATTCCTTTGGAACTAACGGTTAAAGCTTCTGAAACCTGGGTAAGAGAAAATAGTCATTTGATATTATCTCAGTTTCAGCAGTATCCAGGGAGTAAGGGTGCAATTATCCTCAACTCAATTGCAGCAGTGAAGCGCCTCACGCCTTTTTTTAGGGAAATTTTACAGCCTTATGGTTTGATAGTAGGAGAAAATACAGGTCTATCTGCCAAAGGAGAAAAGGAGCGAAGTCTTGCTGCTGACTTGGTTCTTGGTACCAGCACTATTGATGTTGGCGTAGATTTCAAAATTAATTTCTTAATTTTTGAATCGTCGGATGCGGGTAACTTTATCCAACGCTTGGGACGCTTGGGAAGACATGACGGTTATCACAAAGACAGTCAGTTCATCAAGTTTGAGACATTTACCGCTTTTGCTCTTGTTCCTAACTTTTTGGTAGAACGCTTGTTTCAGGGAAAGCCTGCACCTTTAGAAATCAATGGTATTTACGATCGCCCTTTCTTTCAAGACAAAATTAAGGAGTTTTATCGGCAAATCAATGATTTTCAAGGATACTATCGTCGTTGGGGTGCAGTGCAATCATTTAGGCTGTATTACCAGTTGAGCGATCGCACCATTAAACAACAGTATGCACAAAGCCGCGAGAAGTTTCGAGAAGCCTGTGAACAAGTTTTTGACACAAACCTGAAGTCTGTAGCAGGACATATTAAAGGATGGGCAGATGAGTGGCGACACTTGTCTGGCAAGAAAGAGGGAAACCCAATTGCTGAGGATGCTTCTAGTTTCCGAGGTTCCAGTCCTTTGCTATGTGGATTGTACGATGTAACCGAAGCAAACGAGGCAGAAAGGTTTAAAACTTATGATTTACCTGGAATTCTAGGAAATCTAGAAATTGAACTGTGGACGGAAGCAGCTTTTGGGCGATCGCTTAAAGAAACTGCACAACGCACAGGACAACCCATCCCCAAAGGGAGATTTGCACACTGTCTAGCATTTATGAAGTTGCACTCGTACCGTGAGGAACGGTTGAACTGGAAGTTTACCTATTCTGGTGATTTGCAACCTGTTGGTGATGCATGGAAAGTTCAAGTCTTGACTGGCGTTGAAATTTGGCAACCCGAAAACCGCTGGGCTGGGGAAATTAACAAACGTTTGAAGAATGAGGGTTTGGTTGGTTACGTGATTCGTCGTCCGGTGTCGGAAGTGCGGATGCGGCTACGGCTACCTATGCACTTTCAGATTTATCCAATTAGCGATCAGTACAGCTTTCATGATGCAACTGCACCGTATTCTATAGCGTTTGGTCAGTCAGCGCTGCTGCTGGATACGCTTGCTAGTTGGTTTAAAGGACAAGGAGGAGAGATATGGGTTGCTTGAGGTTTTAATCCCTGATAGGGATTCCGTTAGCTTGCACAAGATGCAAGAAAGAGGGCATAAATTCACTATTGAGTAGCTCGTGTTTCAATCCCTGATAGGGATTTGTACTCACTTGAATAGTTTCAAGGAAATTGCCCTCCAAACAAGAGTATAGCAGAAGGAGAGGTTGCGACATTAATATGGTTACGAGATACTCAATAAATAACTCTACTATTTTTAGTACTTCGTAACCACATAAAAGGAAAACTCCTAATGCCAAATCAAAATACCGACCTCGACGTGCTCCGCGTGGTATTAATGCTCCAACTCAAATTGGTTGATGCAATAAAAGCAGAGCGACACCGCAATGCCATCCAAGACTGTAGGCTTTCTGACCATGACAGCCGCATCACTGGTTTAGAGAAACAAAATGAAGAAATTTTGCAAAAGCTTGCCAAATTAGAGAAAAAGTATAATGCACATGAAACGCAACTTCAGGAGTGTCAGAGTTCAGTCAACTTTTTGGAGGATGAAATTCCTCATCTCAGGCATCTGGTAGGTCGCAACGAAGAGTTACAGAACCGCATAGATTTCTTTTGCCCACCTGATTGAGCAATTTGCAGTTTGTAAGCAAAGTAAAAATCTACTTTCACCATAGAGGTAAACAATGGACGAGCAAAAACTCTTAGAGAGAATTACAGTTAACCCTAAAATCTTTGGGGGTAAACCAATTATTCGGGGTCGTCGTCTAGCGGTTGAGCATATTTTAGGGATGTTGGCGGCGGGTGATACTATCGAAACTCTGCTGGAGGGTTATCCCTGGTTAGAACGGGAAGATGTACTGGCTTGTTTAGTTTATGCGCGTCGGCTAGTGGGTCATGAGCGAATTGAACTATTACCCGTGGAGTCTTAAGGGTGAAATTACTTCTCGATACTTGTGTGTGGGGTGGGGTGCGAACAGAGTTAGTAAATGCTGGGCACGATGTAGTTTGGTCTGGAGATTGGTCAGAAGATCCGGGAGATGAGGAGATTTTAGCAACAGCCTACCGTGAAGGTCGGATTTTGGTAACGCTTGATCGGGATTTTGGTGAGTTAGCAATTATCCGGAGAATTCCCCATTGTGGCATTTTACGCTTGGTGAATCTCAATTCTAGACAGCAATCAGCTGTTTGTTTGCGGGTACTGACGCTTTACAGCGATGAATTAGCATCCGGTGCGATTGTAACTGCTGAATTAGGCAGGGTGAGAATTCGCCCAGCCACAAGCGAAGAGTGAAAAATTAACAAAGGAATGGATTTCTCGCACCGATGGTGCGAAAAATGGACTGGATTCACAATTTAGTCGCTCTAGATTTTTTATCACTGCTTTGTCAAAACTCAGATTGTAGGCATTGTTCACCCTCCGATGTACAAAACTGCAACCAATGGTTGCATAAATTGGCTGAACTCACTTACTACACGAATGAAATACTGACACCAATGGTGGCAGAAAATGTTTGGACTCATAACTTGGTCATTCTTTGGAGGTAGACAATGACAATAGAAGACGATGATTTACTATCAGGTGATTTTGGTTTTGACGACAATGCTTCAGACCGTACCATTGAAACTGAACGTAAATTACTCACACTCAAGTTACTCCGAGAGGCAATTCACGCGCAAAATCCAAATGACTGGGTGATGGCAGACTTTGCTGAGTATGTCTTACCAAATATCTTACGGTTAGCAATTGGAGTCACAGCAAAAGGTGGTAAGTTTTTTGATGAAATTGACCAACAGAGAGAAGCAAAAGGAAAAGAGAGAGTCAGGCGAGATAATGCAGCAGACCAATCTTTAAATACTCACTTACTCAACGGCTTATTTCCTGCTAATTTGATTGAACGGCGTCTGGAAAAACTGGATACCACTATTCGGCGAGTGGTGCGAGAAGTTGAGCGCAGATTAGTCATTGCTGGGTTTATTCTACATGATTTTGAAAAGTTTCCTGACGTTCCTCAAAACTGTCGCAAATTACCGATAGAAGAACATCGCAAAATTATTGATGAAAAAATTCGGCACTTAGGGCTTGACTACTTTATTAATCCTGGCAATCCAGAAGCTTACCGAGAGTATATAGATGATTTGTTGTGCATGGCTTACAATGCTCAACGACGCTGGGATACGAACTGGAATTTTTCTGAGTATGGGTTGAATCCGGTATTGCGCGATCGCACTCTTCGCAGTCTATCTGATTTAACCTGTTTAGCTGACTCCCTCGCCTCAATTGTCAAACACCCCCAAGACGCAGAACATCCCCGACTTAAAGAAATCATCCACAGTCTTAGTGATGGACAATTGAAATTTACCTATCATCGCATTGCAGAGAATAGAGGTGTGCTGACTAATGTAGTCAACAATGCTTTAATTCAGGCTCACACTAGCTTCAACACTGATGAGCATACCTATTATGAACCACTGTTATATTTGCCAACGGGTGTTATATATCTAGCTTCACGTAATGCTCCGCCTATTGCAGTAGAAGATGTACCAGACCGAGTCATTAATAATATTAAATCACTTTGTGCTGGTCAATTACGTCTCAGACAAACAGGATTTGGTAGAGACGGGAAGGGCATGAAGTATGCCGAATATTACAACTTATTCTTTGATGAATCAGGCTTGATGCAAGTCGCCTTAGATGCTACGTTACGCATCTTAAATTCCAATAAAGCCTCTGTTGCTCAAAGTCGTAGCGAGAATCTGGTAAAATTTCAGCAGCAAGGTGTTTTACCTGCTGGCTATGACTTCAAATTTATCGATGACATCCGCATCGACCAACTGGCAGAATTTAGTGATTTAGTTAGCCGGAAAATTTGGGGTGAAAAAGTCAATCGTCTTGAAGCTGCTCGGAAGAAAGATAAAAAACTCCCAGAAATACCTCATCTCGATCTAAGTCACAAAGTTGCAGAATTTTGGAACCTGAAAGAATGTTTACCCCAAATTCGTGCAATCCAACGCATCAATGAAAGTCTGAAAGATCATAAATTAAGGGGCAATACTGGGGGTGTTCCTTACGAATGGTATTATCTAGCGGCTAAGTATCTGGAACATCATCCTGGCATTGAAGATGTACGCGAAACCTGCGAGCGAGTTATTACCTATTTAAAAAGCTTGATTGAACCAATTATTTCACAGTATAAGCTGCCTGATGGTTGGGATGATTTAAGGCTTTGGGTAAAACGAGTTGTGATGCTTCCAGGTAATAATCAAGCACCAGATATGAAAACTCAAGTTGAGACATTTCTGGATGAGTTAAGCAATTACAACGCTGCCAAAAAATCAGGTAGAGGACGGCAATTAATTTGCTCGATTTCCCATTCTGCTTACACAGTTACTGAGCAGATGGAATCTGCCGTTTTATTTACCCCTCAAGTTTATACAAATAAGCAAATGTTGGGGGGTTCTAATGCTAAACGCAATATCTCTAGCATTGCAGGTGTAGAGATGATGCTCAGGCAAATCTTAATGAATCAGACTCAAGCAGTCGGTAAACGATTTGAGGATGGCAAATATCGTTATCTCTACTTTTATCCCACTTATTACTTTACTCCTGAAACTAACAAATTTTTGCAGAAAGCTTACACAGGTATTGCCCAAAGTCGCTTTGATACCAGCATTCGCAATCATTTTATCAATAAGGATTTGAAAGCAGACTTGAGACGAGAACGCTACCAAAATGTAGATGCGTTCTTAATTGATGAGAACTTACAGGATAAGAAAGACCGTACGTTCAAACTATCCTATCCTGAAGACCAACCGCTAACTTTTTACTTCATGGCGCTTCCGCCAAGAAGAGACAGCACTGATACCGAATCTTGGGTTATGCCAAGCTGGTTAGCGTTTGCTTTCCCCATGATTTTGGATGTGAAAACGGTAGTTTCTGAGTCTCCGATTCCACCTTTTAATGATGGGGCTGAATTTGAGGAAAGCGTATTTCTCGACAGTGCGCCTCATGCTTTCCGGACATTAGTAGGACGAGATAGATTCCGCCTTGATTACATCCTTGAAGGTTGGGAGGAAAACGGCATTCAATATCCAGCCCCTTTGAATGTGCTTACCGCCGCCTATGCCATTCATCTTGATGTTAACGCCCGCCAAGGTAAATCTGGTTATGATGCCAACTGGGGTAAATTTACTGAACTAGCAAAAGATTTTGAAACCAGTCCGCTTTATGTGTTTTCTTATCTCAATCGCTGGGTGCGTAACCAGGGAGTTGAAACGGCTCGAATTGAAAAAATTCGGTTGTATGCCTATCAGTTTTATCCTTGCTTTGACCCTTATACCAAATATAACCCCAATTCGGAGGAATTCATTGTGGGAGAAGAATCAAGCTTGAATCATCCAAATAAATTGACAGAACTATATCGCCAATTTTATAGAGCAAATAAGCGTTACAATCCCAAGTCTAATGCTGTTTTGAAACCGATTGATATAGCAGCTGAAACTATACTGAAAGCTGAGTTAAGTGTCTTTCAGGGAGAAACATTAGTTATGGCTGTCGCTGCTGAAGTTTTTAAACTCATGGATCGCGTTCATTCTTCTACGGCTGAGGGACGCTGGGTGTTGAGTAAACGGGAGCAAGAACGACAGGCGGTTTTAGATTTTGCTCGGTATTTTGTCGTGGAGGTCTTTGAGAAGTCATTTGCAGGCGATCGCGCTCGTTTAGCAGGTCGTCAACTCAATTTAATTCGAGATACTTGTGAGTTTCTGTATCGCCTTGAAGATGACAAAGAAAACAAAGATAAAAATGAGCAATTGACTGACACTGACAATAAAGATGAGTAACTGCATATATGCAGAATTTGGCAACGATAAAACAATAATTTTTGGAGACTAAACATGGCATTTTTGAAAACGGTTGGCTCTAAATTCTTTCATAATGAAATTCCCTACAAACCAATGGGGAAATACGTTCACTTTCTCACTATTCGCATCACCGAATCCTATCCTCTCTTTCAAACAGATGGAGAACTGAATAAAGCACGGGTAAAAGCTGGAGTGAAAGACAAAATCACCATTAGCCGTCTTTCCATGTTCAAACGCAAGCAATCTACACCAGAACGTTTAGTTGGTCGGGAATTACTGCGTAACTATGGCTTGATGACGGCTGAAGAATGCGAATACAACGTTAATTTTGCAATGGATAATCCTGATTGTATTATTTACGGGTTTGCTATTGGCGATTCTGGCTCTGAAAAATCGAAAGTGGTTGTAGACACGGCATTTTCAATTACAGCTTTCGATGAATCTCACGAAACTTTCACCCTCAATGCTCCCTATGAAAATGGTACTATGGCTTCCAAAGGTGAAAATGGTTCTAAACCTGGTGAAGTCACCAGTCGAATTAATCAACAAGACCACATCAGACCTCAAGTTTTCTTCCCTAGCATCGTTACCCTGAAAGACCCAACCGAAGCTAGCTTTCTTTACGTTTTTAATAACATCTTGCGGACTCGTCACTATGGAGCGCAAACAACCCGTACAGGTCGTGTTAGAAATGAGCTAATTGGCGTAATATTTGCCGATGGTGAAATCACTAGTAACCTGCGGTGGGCTCAGGTTATTTATGATGTAATGAAAGATAATCAGACTCTCAAATCTTCTGAACCACTTGATGAAGATGATGTAATCACTGCTGCGAAAATTGCTATTGAATCGCTGATGTCTGATGAATTTATTGTTCACACTGACTTGATTGGTGATGCTTTTACACCTCTGCTTAGTGAGGTAAAAGCCCTTACTGGTAGTGAAACAGGTATCAAGGCAATTTTGCAAAAAGCTAATGCAGAAGCCAAAGATTATGCCAATAAACACATCACTAAAAAGAAAACTGCTGCTAAAGCGGGGTAACAACAATGGCAATTGTATACCGCTGTCATTTGGAACTACACGATAGCGTCTACTACGCTACTCGTGAAATAGGACGACTCTATGAAACAGAACCAGTCATTCACAATTACGCCCTCTGTTACGCGTTGGGATTAGTTGATAGCGAACTCTACTCTACTACTGTTGCTGAAGAGCATTCCTACCGCTACTTTTGCCCAGAACAAGTCCCAAAATACGAGGAGCATTTAACGCCACTCAATCAACAAAGTATCTACGTAACTCCAGCGCGTTCAATTAGCCATGCTGCTATTCTCAACACCTGGAAGTATGCCAATAATAACTACCATGTCGAGATGGAGAAAACTCAGAAGAATATTCCTAGTTTTGGTAGAGCAAAAGAGATTGCACCAGAAAGCCAATTTGAGTTTTTTGTCATCTCCCAAAAGGAAATCAAACTGCCAAAATGGATTCGATTGGGAAAATGGATGAGTAAGGCTGAGTTGACGGTTCAACAATTACCAAAACCTAAAACCGCTGAAGGTGTATTCACCTGTGTTTATCTTTTAAATCCCTTGGATGTCATGTTTACTAATCAAGTGATTAGCTATGACGTGGTGAATATGCCTCCTGTGAGTCTAATTCAAAATGTACAAATCCAAGGGCAATACTACCAATTTGAGGACATCAAAGATCTAAAAATTCCGGTTCGGATGGAATATCGTTTTAAGGATTAATCATTTCCCAAAACCCCAACCGCGCTTTCTCCTTCCCGCAGGCTTCTCCGCCAGCATCTCCGATGCGAAACCAGCTTGATTTTGCAGCATCAACTTACGAGTCCGCTGGCGTTGATACGCCTGCACCTCTGAAGCGAGAGAATGATTGGGGTCAATAATTAAGTGTGTGATAGAAACGACATACCGTTCTTTAGTATTTGGATCTGCTACTAAAACACACATAATTCCGCCAGCATCTCCTGAATAGTCAATGCTTTGAATCTCAAACTCCCTATCAGGATTAGCACCGTCTCCTCGCTGCTTTAATGTCTTTAGGAATGGCTTTGCTGCTCGTGCTTTAATTGGTAAGCTCTCTTTTAATTTTTCTGTAAGTGATATAGCTGCATCATAATCATCAATAATCATCACTCTTCCCCTCTATGCAGTTTTGTTTCAGTTTACAAAAATCCCATGCCCCACAGCTTAGTCCTCAACCTACTTCCTCAATCTCCCATTCCACCACAATTCCTCACCGGCAGACATCTCCACGCCCTGTTTCTCAACCTCGTCAGTTCCGTGGATAGAGAACTGGGCGATCGCCTTCACGACTCTGGCGCTGACAAAGCTTTCACCATCAGCCCCCTGCAAGCTAAATTGAACCATGCCAACAGAACTAGAATCTCAGATCACACCTTGCAATGGGACCATGAAAAACCCATTCCTATAGCAACTCCATGTTGGTGGCGTATCTCTCTACTAGACGATACCCTCTTTAGCAAACTAACCCAACTGTGGCTCAATCTTAACCCTGGCCAACCTTGGCACTTGGGACCTGCTGATTTGTATATTACCAGCATTTTCGGCACTCCCCAGCTAACGCAACCTTGGGCAAATGCAACCACCTACACTCAATTGTACGAGCAAGCTTCTGATCATGAACGCCAAATTGCTTTAAGTTTTTGCACTCCTACTAACTTCCGCCAAGGTAATTTTGACACTGCTTTACCAACGAGAGAATGTGTGTTTAACAGTCTGCTTCAACGCTGGAATAAATACAGCGGGATTTCTCTAGAACCCAATCTGACAGAAGTCATTTTTCCCAGTTTTTTTAACATTCGCACAGCTATAGCAGCCGACTCTCGTAGTAAATTTATCGGCTGTGCGGGCGAAATTAGCTATCGAATTCTGGGAAATATTGACCCACTCATTATCAAACAAATCAACGCCTTAGCTAATTTTGCTCTCTACTGTGGTGCAGGACGCAAAACCACAATGGGTATGGGAATGATACGACGATTAAACATGACAAAAAATAACTTTGACTGACAAACAGTATGAGTAACGATGAAGCCAAAATGAAAAACATTGAAGATTTTGTTGAATTTGCGCTCCAGTTAGTGGCTACAGAAACAGGGTTTTCACTTAACTATATTCAAAAGGTAATCCTGCGAAACTCTCTACTTGAAAACAAAAAAACTTACGCTAAACTTGCTGAAGAAAATAACTACTCTGAAAGCTATATTAAGTTCTCAGTTGCGCCTAAACTATGGCAGTTGCTTTCAGTTGTGATTGGTGAAAAAGTTAATAAGACGAACTTCGCGGCGCTGCTAGAACAGCGGTTAGAAAAATTCGTTTCTCAGGATCATCCTCAGACGATCAAGACAACAGCAGCAATGCCAACGGCGGGCTTTTCTACGGAACGCTACGTTCTAGAATCTCCAGAAGGACAGGTTCCCCTCGCTTCCTCTTTGTACATTGAGCGATCGACTATCGAACAAACCTGTTATCAAGAAATTCTCCAACCCCATGCGTTCATTCGCATCTTTGCACCTCGGAAGATGGGGAAGACTTCCCTGATCGCACGAATTCTGGATTATGGGAGCAGTCAGAATTACCACACAGTGCGACTCTGCTTATATCACGCCGGAACACAGGTGTTTGCTTCGAGCGATCGCTTCTTACGTTGGTTTTGTACTAATGTCACTCAGCAGTTGGGTTTGGAATCTAGATTAAATGACTACTGGGACGAGGATATGGGAGCTTTGGTTAACAGCACCATTTATTTTCAGGGCTATCTCCTCAAGGAACTCTCTAACCCTATTGTTTTAGCACTAGATGGCGTAGACCAATTATTTGAGTACCCAGAACTCGCTAGTGATTTTTTCGTCCTGTTGCGTTCCTGGTATGAGGAAACAAAAGACATTTCAGTTTGGCAGAAGTTACGAGTTGTGATGGCTCATGCAGTTGAAGTTTACATTCCCTTACCTACCCATCGCTCTCCGTTTAATGTGGGATTGGCGATCAAACTGCCGAGCTTTAACCAAGAACAGGTGCAGGATTTAGCCAAACGTCACAAACTTCAACTCACAAAGTCTGAACTTGAGCAGTTAATGAAGCTCACTGGTGGCTTTCCGTATTTAATCCGACTGGCATTGTATCAAAGTATCCGCTTGAAGATTCCTGTCCAAACGTTACTGCAAGATGCTACCACGAATACTGGAATCTATCAACAACATCTTCAGTATCAGTTGTGGAACCTTCAACAGCATCCTAAATTAGCTGACGCCTTTGAACAGGTTTTAACGGCTCCAATCCAGTTAGAAATTGAGGTGGCGTTTAAGTTAAAAAGTTTAGGATTGGTGCATTTTATCGATAGTCAAGCAACTGTTAGCTGTGAGCTATATCGAGAGTACTTCCGCAATTATTTTTCTGGCGTTGCATGATGGAAGTATGAATTCGAGCGATTGCCTTCTCAGTAGCCCAGACGCTACGCGTGCCTCGCGGAGCGAGGAGCTTACGCTAAGGCACAAGCCTCCTTTAGGACTTACGGCACTGCGCACCGCGCAATCGCTTTATTGACGAAGCCCACAGACATGCCCACGCTACAAAATAATAGACAAACCATTTGGCACTCGACAAGATATTTAAGATTACTTTTCCTACTTTTTATTTCCTAAACCAACCTACTTTTCCTACTTGCAATAATCTGAATATCCTAACTAAGCAAGCGATCATCCCGCCATACAATAAGGTGGAAATTTAAGGCACATGCCGAATTACTAGTGGGACTTTGAAACGATCTTGCGCCCAAATGCCAGACGAGAGCGATGTTCGCGGCAAATACATCGAGCCTGCGTATGCAGCCAGCCAATCGCAAGGCTGACGTAACTATGAGTCTAGGAAAACATTCTAGCCCGATTTTGCACTAGTTTTTTACCAAGTCGCACTAGCATATTGGGTAAGTAGAAAAGTGGGATAAGTAGGTTATGATCGCGACCGTGTTTGATGATATGGCTGGAAAATCAAGCGAGCGATCGCCTCTGTTATTCTCTATGCCAAGGAGCGATATCCAACACACTTTCAGAAATGATTGATCGCGTCAGGGTCGATATTAATTAAAAGCATTGCGCCTGTTGGAACCAACCTGTAGCTGTGGGGAATTAATTGACCAATTTAGATAATTGATAAAACTAACTAATTATGCAATGGTGGCTCACAGCAATTTAATTTTACACAAACATACTAACTTTATCTATTTCTCGTTGAGCTAAATAACTAAACAATACATAGTGAAGTTTTTTAGTGAATGTACGCTCACAGTAATTCAGCACTTGTTCTATCTGCTCTCTACTATCTGCATCAAAGCCTTTTTTTTTAATATCACATCCGTTTGTATCGGAATTATTTCTCCTTCCTTTGATGCGCCCTCAGGGTTTCTACGGTCTTTTAATCATTCAGATGCGACCAGATTTGATAAACTGCCTGTTTTGGGAGCATAAAAATCTAGAGCTAACTTGCTGTGCGCGTACTACTCAAATGGAATCACTACATGAATGTTGGCGAAGTTCTGGATACTGTAGAACAAACTCTGCTCTCTAGGCAACTGAGTTCCCTTGAGCGCTTCATCCTGTGTCAGTCGTGGCTCGGACGCAGTTATAGGGAGATGGCACGCGATTGTGCTTATAGTATTGCTCATATCAAGGATATTGGCTCCCAGTTGTGGCAAGCCCTTTCAAAAGCATTGCGGGAGAGAGTGACGAAAAAAAATCTGTTTTTAGTCCTCCAGCAATATTTGCTCTCCCGGACAGGTGAAGACGAGAAACGGATGCGGGAGATTCGCCTGATGAAAGTGTCGATGGTTTTTCAGGGATTTGGGCTGTTTCCCCACAAAACTGTTGCTGAGAATGTAGAGTATGGTCTTTTGGTGCGGGGAGTGGACAAAGCTTCTCGCCGCCAAAAAGCCCTGGAAGCTTTAGAATTGGTAGGTTTAGCGCAATGGGCGGATTATTTACCCGACTCGCTGAGTGGCGAGATGCAGCAACGGGTGGATTTAGCCCGTGCTTTGGCGACAGATGCGGAGATTTTACTTATGGATGAGCCATTGAGCGCCCTCGATCCACTGACTCGCCGGGAAATGCAGGATGAATTGCTGCGCCTCTAGAAAGAACTGCACAAAACTATTAACCCAAGTTGTGGGTTATCTAAGTTCGAGCGCTTCGCACTCTGAGATTAATGCGATCAACCCCATGACGCATCCGGCAGTTATTAGGGCGATTTAAAATTAAACCCTCGGCACAGTTACCGGGTGTCGGTTAACGAATTCTTTGGGAAGAACCAATAATTCGTTAACCGACAACAAGTTTCTCAAATTGTTTACTTATCTTGAAAGTCAACTAATCCCAATTCACCAGCACTCATATGGAATACCTCTGCTATCTTGCGAATGCCAGCCTTACACTACGGTTGGTTGAATACCTGCTTAAGTTACCTCAACTCAGAGTCAGCTTCGTCAGTGTGATTAATACTGTTGACGGCTGGGTGGTTAGAATCAGACTAAAGCATCTGCTCTCACCTACTGAAGATGGTAACTTGAGGGCAATCTTAAGTGAATTAAGAATTAGTTACTTACCACCAAAGCGGGTACAATTGGCACTTTGGAGTTTGGCTGGTGGAGTGTCCCCAGTTGATGTCATGCGTCGCTACCAGGTTACTGTAGTTTGTCATGGTAAGCCAGAAAAAGAAGAGATAGAAGCGTTTCGGCAACATTTCATCAGGGAATTGGGCTACTGTCCACAAACCCTGGCTTGATGCAGGCTATGACGGTGATAGGTTTGCGCGAGCTGTATGGCTGATGATTCAAGCTCGTGTTGAGGTCATCCATCGCATCGGCTCTGAGTTTGAAATTTTACCTAAGCGTTGGGTGGTTGAGCGAACCTTTGGATGGTTTAACCAGTATAGTCGTCTCAGTAAGGATTATGAGCGCCTGACACCAAATGAGTGAGGCTGCCATATATGCCGTTATGACTCGGATTATCCTGCGTCGCCTAGCTGTGTAAAGATTTACTTTATAAATGGTCTCTTAATTGTTGAGCAGCATTATCCTTAATTCTATCGCCAAGATCCCTATTACCTTCCTTAACCTCTACAATCTGGAACGGTGCTAAATCAATTCCAATAGCTGAGCCAGGGTAAGATGTTGTCGCTGGAGTACTAGAGGATCTGAACAAAGGCAATCGCTAGCCATAAATCATAAATTTTACTTATTATTTATCTGACTGAGCCAAAGTTGATAATATATTTGGCTGTTAATTTAGCATACTAAGTACTGAAAATACGTAATTTTTAACATCTATTGAAATTAAAGCTACTCTACGTTTAAAATAATTGACTTTAATAATCAACTTTTTATGCCCCAATATAGCTATCAACTCGGCGGCAGTTTAGCTATTGATGCACCTAGTTATGTACACAGGCTTGCCGACTCGCAACTGTATGAAGCGCTAAAGCGAGGAGAGTTCTGCTATGTCCTCAACTCCCGGCAAATGGGCAAATCCTCACTGCTGGTGCGAACCAAGCATCGCCTCCAGCAAGACGGCTTTCACTGCGCTGCTGTCGATTTGAGTGTGGTGGGGAGTGAACAAATTACTCCACTGCAATGGTACAAGGGATTCGTAGCTGACTTATGGCGACAGTTAAGGCTAGTGGAAAGCTTGAACCTGAAAACTTGGTGGCTTGAACGCAACGATCTCGGTTTACTGCAACGGCTGCGGTGGTTTATTGAGGAATTGCTACTGGTGCAGTTTCCCCAACAACGGTTGTTTATCTTTGTCGATGAAATCGACAGTCTGCTGGGTCTTAACTTTGCGATTGATGACTTTTTTGCCTTAATTCGCTTCTGCTATAACCAACGGGCAATCAACCCAGACTATCAACGCATTACCTTTGCGATTTTTGGGGTAGCAACTCCCTCCGATCTCATTCAAGACAGAACGAAGACACCGTTCAATATTGGGCAAGCAATAGAACTCAAAGGGTTTGAGTGGGAGGAAGTGACTCCTTTAATTCAAGGGCTGGATAAGACGGTGGATGTGCCTGCATCGGTTGTGAGGGCGATTTTAGACTGGACGGCTGGACAACCGTTTCTCACTCAGAAGTTGTGTCATTTAGTCGTGCAATTGAGTCCGCTGACAATGGGGGACGATCGCTTAAATCCCATTCCACCGGGTACAGAATCGTTCTGGATTGAGAATTTAGTCAAAACTCGCATTATTGAGCGTTGGGAATCCCAGGATGAACCAGAACACCTGAGAACTATACGCGATCGCATTGAACGTAACGGTCAGCGGGCTGGTAGAATTCTAGGCATTTATCAACAAATTTTGCAAGGAATTGAAATAAAAAGTGATGATAGTCGAGAACAGATTGAATTGTTACTCAGTGGCTTAGTCGTTAGACACGAGGGAATATTAAAGGTAAAAAATCGCATCTATCAACAAGTATTCAATCTTCAATGGGTTGAAAAAAGATTAGCAGCATTGCGTCCTTACTCGCAGGTGTTTGATGCTTGGATTGCTTCCAAACAACAAGATAGTTCGCGTCTTCTCAGAGGGCAAGCGCTGAAAGACGCTTCATACTGGGCGCAAAGTAAAAGTTTGAGCGATTTGGACTATCAATTTTTAGCCGCTTCTGGCGAATTGGATAGACTGGAAATGCAGCAAGCTTTAGAAGCAGAACGGCTTAAAGAAGTGGAAGCGCGACTGGCAGAGGAACAAAAAATATTAGCACTAGAGAAAAAAAGTTCTAGGCGGCAAAGGCTTTTGCTTTTTGTAGTAAGTATAGCATTAATTCTAGCCTGTGCATTGGGGCTAGAGGCTTATGCTCAGTATCGGCAAACTGCTGTCAGCGAGATTAAAGCGATCGCTAAATCTTCCGAAGCGCTATTCGCCTCAAATCAAAAGTTAGATGCACTAGTACAAGCCATCACAGCAAAGCGACGATTGCAGAAGTTGGGTGTTGCAGACGCAGATATCCAGCACTCAGTTAAGGAGGCTCTCCATCAGGCTGTTTATGGAGCGGTTGAGTATAACCAGTTATCCGGGCATAACAATGTGGTTAATGATGTAACTTTCAGCCCTGATGGCGAACTCATCGCCTCAGCTTCTGCCGACAAAACCATCGATGTTTGGAAAAAAGACGGTACAAAGCTGGGAACGCTTCAAGGGCACAACAATACCGTTTGGGGAGTCGTATTTAGCCCCAGAGGGAATTTAATTGTTTCTGGTTCTGGGGATAACACAGTTAAACTTTGGCGCAAAAAGAGTACAAAATCACCAAACCCAAAGCCGAGCTATACCTTGTGGCAGACTTTAAAAGGACATACCAATGAAGTTGCACAAGTAGCGATCGCTCCTGACGGTCAGATTATTGCTTCCGCTTCTAAAGATAAAACAATTAAACTCTGGAGTGCAGACGGCAAACTGCTCTTCACTCTCACCGGACATCAAGATGAAGTTGACAGCGTTGCCTTTAGCCCTGACAGTCAAATTATTGCATCTGCTTCTAAAGATAAAACCATCAAACTCTGGAGTACAGACGGTAAACTGATAAGAACCCTCACCGGACATACGGACAGAGTTAAGAACGTTGCCTTCAGCCCTCAAGGAAATCTCATTGCCTCGGCAAGTTGGGATAAAACCGTCAAACTTTGGCAGCTTGACGGCACGTTAGTCCAAACCCTAACTGGACACAGCGATGCAGTAGGCAAAATCGCTTTTAACCCTCAACGTCGTTTAATCGCCTCGGCAAGTCTTGATAGAACAGTCAAACTTTGGAAGCTTGACGGGACTCTCGTAAAAACCCTGCCAGCCGCCAAGGATGTCGTCTCTGGAGTGGCTTGGAGTCCTGACGGGCAAATCCTCGCCTCAACCAGTTGGGATGGCCCGATCATCCTCTGGAAGCTTGATGACAGTTTGCTCAAGACTCTTAACGGACATCAAGCATCAATTTACACCATAAAATTTAGTCCTGATGGTAAGACGATTGCCACCGCCAGTCGCGATCATACCGTTAAACTTTGGCAGCTTGATGGTAGCTTAATTCGCACTTTCCCCAAACAAGCCGATAAAGTTTTCGGAGTAGATTTCAGCCCCAATGGGGACACCATTGCTACAGGCGGTTATGACAGCACTGTCCGGTTGTGGCGACCTGACGGCACCTTACTCCAGACTTTCACCGGACATCAGGGCAGAGTCTTCGCCGTTGATTTCCATCCAGATGGGCAGTCGATTGCCTCGGCGGGTGAGGACAGAACCGTCAAAGTTTGGAGGATTGACGGCACTGAATTGGCAACTCTCAAAGGGCATACCGATCATATTAACGGAGTGGCATTTAGCCCTGACGGACAGCTCATTGCCTCAGCTAGCGTGGACGGCACAGTCAATCTTTGGCAGTGGGATAATGCCATCGCATCTGGAAAGCCCAGCTACAGGCTTCTACACACGTTAAAAAGCCATCGCCGTCAGGTGGCTGGAGTAACATTTAGCCCTGATGGCAAGACCCTCGCTTCAGCAGGTATGGATAGCATGGTGAGACTTTGGCGGCGCGACGGTACAGAAATCAGAGCCTTTAAGGGACACAAAAATGGGGTGTTCGGAGTGACATTTAGCCCGGATGGCAAGACGATTGCCTCAGCCAGTTTCGACGGCACAGTCAAACTTTGGAGGTACGACGGTCAAGAGATTGAAACCTTAAAGGGCCATAGCGATGGGGTGTTTGGAGTTGCCTTTAGCCCTGATGGGAAGTTAATCGCCTCAGCCAGTCAGGATAAAACCGCCATTTTGTGGAATTTAGAGCGAATTTTCCAGCTCGATTTCCTCCAGTATAGTTGCAATTGGGTGCGGGATTATCTGCGGACCAATGCCAACGTGAAGGAGGAGGACAGACAGTTGTGCGCCTGAATTAGGGAATTTGGAGTTAGAGAGTTTTGAGTTCATAAACTTGTTAAAAGTCCCCTTCTCTCAAGAGTTCTTCTTTCCTTTCCCCTGTTACCCAGCCCCTGCCTCCTCTGGAATGGACACAACCTTTAAACTCTGGAGTCGAGAAGGGCTGTTGATTACTACTCTACTCGGTCATAGTGGTTCAGTTTGGAATCTGGCGATAGCGTTCGCGGAGCGTGTGCTTTGCACTCAGCGCTGCTGCGTTCGCGGAGCGGCTCTGAAAGAGCTAGCGCAGAACGCGCCTGATGGCAGTTTTTTAGCTTCTGTAGGTGAAGATAACACTCTCGTTGTCTGGAATTTACCGCGCATACTCAAACTCGACCTGCTGGAATATGCCTGTAACTGGGTACGAGATTATCTGCGAACCTCGAAACAAGTGGAAGAGGGGAAGTTCTGAAATATTGTCTAAATACTCTACTACAATATCAACCGAACAGGAGTAGTCAGGTGCTGTTAGGCATGCGGCTGGAGAATCAACACTCCTCAGAACCCCTCAGATTTATTTCACTAATCAAAAAACATCATACTTTTCCTACTTTTCCTACTTTTCCTACTTTTCCTACTTTTCCTACTTTTCCTACTTTAATGACAGGGTATGTGAAAAAAATTGAGAATGCGATAAGCCGGAGGCTTGACGCTCTACGTATCGCGCATTAATTGAAGGTCTTTCTTAAACAAATGATTCCTCTTGCACGTAGTCATGGTTTTGACATACATATTTCCAGGTGCAAGATGTAAGGTAAATTGTTTGAAACAATATTAACTTTATATATTGACAAAAGTACCACAGTTTTTATTTTAATTAAAGAGCAATGCAAGAATAAAAAACATAGGCGTGTAAAGGTGTAGGGGACCCACAGTTAAAAACGTGGGATTGGATCTTGGACACCTTATCGAAACGCGCCTACAAGGGTGGATACAAATCTTTTTTCTTGGTGGGCGACCGGACTACCCCTTAAGAGTGATTTTCCTCTCTCCCACACTCTTACCCTCTAACACCCTTACCCCTCTAGTTTTGGTAAATTGTTTGAAACAATACTAACTTTATATATTGACAAAAATACCGCAGTTTTCATTTTATTAAAAAGCGATGAAAGAATGAAAAACCTAGGGGTATAAGGGTGTAGTAAACCCACACTTAAAAACCTGGGATTGGATTTTGGACGCCTTGTCAAAATACAAACTTTCTTGACTATAAAGTAGGAAAAGTATGATCTTTTTTGACTAGTAAAACAACATCTTAATTATGGTGTATGTTTTATACAGTATATGGTTTTAGCGCCGAGGTAATTGGTAGTTTTACCTATCTATTCAAACCTGAACCTATATAACGATTGTGTTCTTTGTAGATTGACAAAGAGCTATTTTTGGCATGGGTATAGACTGTAATTTTCTAATTAAGCACATCCCACTTGCTGTTCAATTGGAACCCAATTCTTCAATAAAGGAGACTTCAAATGAAAACAATAAAATCTTTAGCAACGTTAACGCTTTGCATTCTCTCAGCATTTGGCACTTCAGTTGTTCTGAATACTCAGCAGGCAAAAGCACAACAAGCTTATTGCTCAAATGCAACGCTTAAGGGCGTATATGCATTTCAATCTTCGGGTTTTATAAATTCTGGGTCTACTCCTTTGAATGCCGTCTTTCTTAATCAATTTGATGGAAATGGCAATGGAACAGGGAGTAATGGTACTACCAGTGCTGGTGGAAATATTACTGAAAATATAACTAGTACTGCCACCTACCAGGTCAACGATAACTGCTCTGTTAGTTTCACCTTCAAAAATACTGATGGTACAGTAGTCACAGGAAATGGCATTGTTATTAATAAGGGTAGAGAGGTATCTTTTATACAAACTAACCCAGGTACGAATGTGTCTGGAACATTTAAGAAAGTGAATAATAGTTTAGATCGCTAGGAATATGCGTTTGCCTCGGCGATACATCCCTTCCATCATTGGCGATCGCACCTTTAGACTTCTTCGGAAGTTGAATAAATGGAAACCCTATGACGCATCCGGTAGTTATTAGGGCGATTTAAACATAGGGGTGTAAGGGTGTAGGGAACCCACACTTAAAAACGTGGGATTGGATCTTGGACGCTCCGAAGTTTGCCCGGAGGGAAACCCCTTCGGGTTCGCCAGTTGCCTGCGGAGGGAAACCCTCCTTCAGCACTGGTCTCACCGCCTGCATGGCTAGCGCTCCTCCTTGCAACTTCTCTCTTGTCGAAACGCGCCTACAAGGGTGAATACAAATCTTTTTTCTTGGTGGGCGATCGGACCACCCCTTAAGAGTGATTTTCCTCTCCCCCACACCTGTACCCCTTTACACCCTTACCCCTCTAGTTTTCGTAAATTGTTTGAAACAATATTAACTTTATATATTGACAAAAATACCGCACTTTTCTTTTTATTAAATAACGATTAAAGAATAAAAAATAGCATACAAATTAAGTAAGTCGGCACGATCAAACAAATATATGCTGTGTGAAGATATTATAAAATTACTGAGAATATTATTGACGATTTTCTAGTAATAACACTATGTTTGATACTAGAAGAAAACAGGGTGAAATTTAGAAGTAGATGTGAATATTGGTGCCGTGTTACTAGGCTTTCAAGGTTTTAATTGTGTAGGGAAAAATTTGCTTACACGTAGTAACCAGACTTGAAGCTTTATTTTTAGATAGCTCCCAATTTCGCATTGCAATTTTTATCTTTTTTGTGGACTTCTTAAGTTTGAATGCAACTTTGTATTAACTGAGAAGCCGATAATTAGCTTTCTTGAGCTTCGTTCAATATGTATCAACATCTAGTACAGAGGAAAAACTTCAACTATGTCCAATGACAATGTTCTTCCCAATAAAGTTGGTTACACCTTCATTGTTGATAGCTTTGAAGACGTTGTTGACCCTAATGATGGTGTCACTACCTTACGTGAAGTCATTAACGCTGCCAACAGTTTAACTGGTCAAGATACGGTTACTTTCAATGTTATATCCGGTTCAGAGATTAAGCTGAGCGAGCAAGTTAATATCAGCGACGACCTCATCATCAATGGTCCCGGCGCTGGAAACCTAACTATTAGCGGCGACGGCACTTTCAACAACTTGTCTATTGACAACGCTAATGTTGTTATTGATGGATTGACCATTGCCAATGGTCGCGATGGCATTGATGTCGGTAGTAACAGCACCGTGACTGTAACAAACAGCGCCTTCGTCAACAATACAGACGATGGTCTTCAGATTAGCGGAGACGGCAATACTGTCACTGTGTCTGCGACAACCTTTACTAATAACAACGGTGATGGCATTGATGTTAATGGAGCCAATCAAACCATTACTCTGTCCGGAGTTGGTTTAAACGGTAACAGTAACAATGGGGTGGAAATCGATGCCACAAACAGCGTCTTGACTGTTAGCAACAGCAGCTTTGTTGGTAATGGCAACGATGGAATCAGTTTCGACGAAGGTGGTAGTAATATCGTTACCATCAACAACAGCAGCCTCAGCAACAACATTGGTGATGCTATTGACGTTGTCTCCAACAACAACACCGTCAGCTTGTCCGGAGTCGGCGTCAACAATAACGCCGAAGATGGAATTGAAATTGATGGCAATTTCAACTCGATTACAGCTAGCAACTCCAGCTTCCTGAACAACGCAGGTGATGGTGTAGACTTCAACGGACAAAACAACAGTGTCAACCTCTCTAGTGTTGGTATTACTGGCAACACTGAAGATGGTATCGAAATCAGCCCTGGTGCTGATAACAGCACTTTAATTGTTAGCAACAGCAGCCTCAGCAACAACGTGGGTGATGCTATTGACGTTGTCTCCAACAACAACACCGTCAGCTTGTCCGGAGTCGGCGTCAACAATAACGCCGAAGATGGAATTGAAATTGATGGCAATTTCAACTCGATTACAGCTAGCAACTCCAGCTTCCTGAACAACGCAGGTGATGGTGTAGACTTCAACGGACAAAACAACAGTGTCAACCTCTCTAGTGTTGGTATTACTGGCAACACTGAAGATGGTATCGAAATCAGCCCTGGTGCTGATAACAGCACTTTAGTTGTTAACAACAGCAGCCTCAGCAACAACGTGGGTGATGCTATTGACGTTGTCTCCAACAACAACACCGTCACCTTGTCTGGAGTCGGCGTCAACAATAACGCCGAAGATGGAATTGAAATTGATGGCAATTTCAACTCGATTACAGCTAGCAACTCCAGCTTCCTTGACAACGCAGGTGATGGTGTAGACTTCAACGGACAGAACAACAGTGTCAGCCTCTCTGGTGTCGGTATTAGTGGCAACACTGAAGATGGTATCGAAATCAGCCCTGGTGCTGATAACAGCACTTTAATTGTTAGCGACAGCAGCCTCAGCAGCAACATTGGTGATGCTATTGACATTGTCTCCAACAACAACACCGTCAGCTTGTCTGGAGTCGGGGTGAACAATAACGCCGAAGATGGTATTGAAATTGATGGCAATTTCAACTCGATCACTGCTACCAACTCCAGCTTCGTTAACAACGCAGGTGATGGTGTAGACTTCAACGGACAAAACAACAGTGTCAGCCTCTCTGGTGTCGGTATTAGTGGCAACACTGAAGATGGTATCGAAATCAGCCCTGGTGCTGATAACAGCACTTTAATTGTTAGCGACAGCAGCCTCAGCAGCAACATTGGTGATGCTATTGACATTGTCTCCAACAACAACACCGTCAGCTTGTCTGGAGTCGGGGTGAACAATAACGCCGAAGATGGTATTGAAATTGATGGCAATTTCAACTCGATCACTGCTACCAACTCCAGCTTCGTTAACAACGCAGGTGATGGTGTAGACTTCAACGGACAAAACAACAGTGTCAGCCTCTCTGGTGTCGGTATTAGTGGCAACACTGAAGATGGTATCGAAATCAGCCCTGGTGCTGATAACAGCACTTTAATTGTTAGCGACAGCAGCCTCAGCAGCAACATTGGTGATGCTATTGACATTGTCTCCAACAACAACACCGTCAGCTTGTCTGGAGTCGGGGTGAACAATAACGCCGAAGATGGTATTGAAATTGATGGCAATCTCAACTCCATCACTGCGAGTAACTCCAGCTTCCTGAACAATGCAGGTGATGGTGTAGACTTCAACGGACAGAACAACAGTGTCAACCTCTCTGGTGTTGGTATTAGTGGCAACACTGAAGATGGTATCGAAATCAGCCCTGGTGCTGATAACAGCACTTTAATTGTCAGCAACAGCAGCCTCAGCCAAAACGTGGGTGATGCTATTGACGTTGTCTCGAACAACAACACCGTCAGCTTGTCTGGAGTCGGCGTCAACAATAACGCCGAAGATGGAATTGAAATTGATGGCAATTTCAACTCGATTACAGCTAGCAACTCCAGCTTCCTTGACAACGCAGGTGATGGTGTAGACTTCAACGGACAAAACAACAGTGTCAACCTCTCTGCTGTTGGTATTAGTGGCAACGCTGAAGATGGTGTCGAAATCAGTCCTGGTGCTGATAACAGCACTTTAATTGTTAGCAACAGCAGCCTCAGCCAAAACGTGGGTGATGCTATTGACGTTGTCTCCAACAACAACACCGTTCGCTTGTCTGAAGTTGGCGTGAACAATAACGCCGAAGATGGAATTGAAATTGATGGCAATTTCAACTCGATTACAGCTAGCAACTCCAGCTTCCTTGACAACGCAGGTGATGGTGTAGACTTCAACGGACAGAACAACAGTGTCAACCTCTCTGGTGTCGGTATTACTGGCAACACTGAAGATGGTGTCGAAATCAGTCCTAATAGCGATTACAATAGCCTCTTTGTCAGCAACAGCACCCTTGCCAATAACACTGGCGATGGTTTGGATATCTTTAGCGACTACAACAACGTTAACCTGTATGGTGTTAGTGTGAACGCCAACGGTTTCGATGGTGTAGCAGTCAATGGCAATTTCAACTCCGTTACTGCTAGCAACAGTGTGTTCAGCAACAACGTTGGTGAAGGCTTTGATGTGAATAGAAACAGCAACATAGTTAATCTGTTGGCAATCACCTCCTCTAACAACGGTCTAGATGGGCTGGAAATTGATGGCAATGACAACTTCTTAACTGTTATTGGCAGCACTTTCAGCAACAATGGAGGTGAACCCATTGTTGACCGAGGCATTGGCAATACTCTGAACTTGAGTGGTAACACTATTTCAGGTCTAGAAAGTCAGCCAATTGTTATCTAGTAGCAGACTCAAACAGATTTGTCGGCTTCTAACTGAAGTCCAATAGGTTAAGCAAAACTACTGTTTGACTAAGATAAGCTTACAGGTAGTACAAAACTTCCTTAATTTATAGCTGAACGCAGTTGTTAAGGATGTAAACCCCCCTTTCAGTGATAACTGCGCTACAGAATGTAAAGCGAACACCAAGAGTGGCTGTCCTTGACCTTAACAAAGGTAGCCACTCTTTTTGTTGGAAATCAAGGCTAATTAAGATGCGTTTGCCCTGCGAAAAGCTATCCTCACCTCATGACGGACGAGAATGCTGTGACGGGTAGGGGAATACAACAGGTGGCGATCGCTTGGCATCATATAGTCCCTTAATACCTTAAGGTAATGGAATTCCTGTTGAACGAATTGCAAGTTTAACAACACCTTTCACTACATCACTGACTGTTGCGTCTCCTAATTCAAAAGTACCTAATTTTCCTACCTTTTCTACATAAAATACTTTTAAATTCCTTCAATAAAGCTTACTTTTCCTAGTTTATTTCTTCTCAAACATCTTATTCTTTTGGTAGATAATGAATCGTTAGATGGCAAATAAGGTAGAGCAACATAATCATGTTTATTTCTAAAATCAAAAAACCTTTTTCAAGCCTATTTGTTGTAAATGCTCGCATGAATTGAGGGGTAACAAGTATACATCAGTCGATAACCAACTTGGCTGGATGCATCGTAGAGCGACAGTAATGTGTTAACGACGACAAAGAATTTGTTATTCGATAGCTGGCGAGGTATCTCCTGCTCTTGTTACAATTTTTACGAATCCCTATCAGGGATTGAAACATCTCTCTTGCTAAGTCCCGTCTTCCGGTCATCGCGTTACAATTTCTACGAATTCCTATCAGGGAGTAATCTGCTTACTGCCCTATAGGTGAACCTGGAGAATTCGATTGAATTGATTGTTGTGTTTCTCGTACCTCCCACTGGCACAGTTTTTGATTCGGTTGGTTGTAATTAATCGCCATTGTAAAATTGCGGGATTGGACGCTGTTGTTGCGGAAATTTACAACAGCCTTAATATAGTTTCCTCCTGCAAGCCCCGTCCATTGCAACGCATTACCCGAAGACTGATCGGGAATGAAGCGCACTTTATACCTCACCCACTCTGGCGAGTCACCAGGACGGACAAACAGCAAATCATCAACAATGTCTGCCGATCGCTCCAGCAGATCGGCGGAGATAAAGCTACAACTGTTAGGAGTGTCTCCTTTAACTAACCCTAAGTAGGGACGATCAAAGGAAGATTCTGCTCGTTGGGATTGGGCTTTCTGGTTAGAGAAGAGGATTAAGGTAATAGGGAGTATCAGGAAAACAGCTTTTCTCATAGTTCAAAATTTAACTAAATGTGGGTAGGGAGTAGCAGAGTTTGCTTTCAAGTCATCTCTGCTTCATTCAGTTACAGATGAAAAAATTCATGCACCAGAAATTGTGGTAATTGTTCTAGCTTTTACAGATTTGTCAAAGCCTCAGCTTCGCTCGGCTTGCGATCGCAAGCGGAGGGCGATAAGAAAGACTACGTTCAATTTCAACGTGCTACTTTAGCCATTGCAAATATTTATTAGGGCAGCCTATTCCTAAGAGCGTAAATGATGCTGTTTTATGAAACGTGTACCGTAGGAACAAGTTGACCTGCTCTACAGACAGAGTTCTAAATCAAGTCAATCTGTGATGTTCAATACATCTTGTTTTTGATTTTACAAGCGTGAACAATAGACTATCCGTGGTTTGTTGCATCATGCCTACAACTATGCCAGCAATGCAGAACAATTGAATTATTTAACTAATTTGGCGTAATTCCCAACGGCTCTATAGCCTGATGTGTTTTATGTATAAACTTATCTTATGAGTTATATTACTTATTCCTATATCTTATAAGTTTTATTTAGAGGCTTTAGAGGATATTCTAAAAACTATATGTCATTAATTCATGACATTTGTGAAAATGCTAAATTTTTTCAATGTCACAGCTCGCGATTATTGGCTGCCTACGTTCCTCCACGAGGGCGCTATCCCTCCCCACCTTCAACGAAGTAAGGTGGGGACTCCCGCGATACCGTTGAGGTATTTCTTTGTCCAGTGAACTTGTCATTGCTTCCCTTGCTCATTCGTAAATTTGAGGGTTGGCTAGGACAGTATTATGCAGGCAACTTTCCCAACTTGGTGCCTGTTTGTCATGGTTGCTATGGAGAATTATGAAAGGCTATTTACCCAAAGGACGAATTAATTACACCTATCTATCCAGGTTGAATTACAAAAATGTTCAGTTAAAATGCAAAAATTACTGGTTCAAGATACGCGGGAGTAGGCGTTCAGTTCCTCTAGATAGACCCCATCACAGACATATCTTTTGGAGTTGGTTCGGTAGTTTTCTGGGAATAGCAGCAACGGCTTACCTCTCGGTGAAAACCAATTCTCCTCTGCTGATGGCTCCCTTTGGTGCCACGAGTGTATTAATCTTTGGTGTACCTGACAGTCCCTTGGCTCAACCCCGTAATGTGATTGGCGGTAATTTCGTGGCTGCTTTAGTCAGCTTGACTATTTTGCATCTTTTCGGTTCGGAACCTTGGGCGATGGGAATGGCAGTGGCGACAGCGATTGGGATGATGCAGCTGAGTGCAACTTTGCATCCGCCTTCCGGAGCAGTTGCATTAGTTGTGATGATGACGAAAGCACCCTGGCAATTTCTACTAACTCCTGCACTTGAAGGTTCTATTATTCTGGTACTTTGCGCTGTAGTTTTCAATAATCTTGCAGAAGAGAGGACTTATCCTAAGTACTGGCTGTAGCCCTCATCAAAACGAATCTCTATCAGAGATTGAAACTACTCTCAAAGGGTGGGCATTGCCCACCCGACAATTTATCTTTCCACTTGGGCGACTTCCTTCGGCACACCAGCAGTCAAAACTTCATGACCTGTAGCTGTCACCAAAACATCATCTTCAATCCGAATCCCAATACCAACCCAACGCGGGTGTGTCTGTGGCTGGTCTTCAGCGAGCTTGGTATCTGGCACAATATAAAGTCCAGGTTCTACCGTCAGCACCTGACCTGGTTGTAAAATCTGCGGTTTATCCTCCCCGTGCTGATACACACCCACATCATGAACATCTAAGCCTAGCCAATGACCAGTACGGTGCATATAATATGGCTTGTATTTCTCTTCTTCTATGAGCTTGTCAATTTCACCCTTGAGGATGCCAAGTTCGACTAAGCCTTCTGTGAGGACGCGCACGGCAGTATCATGAATGAGTTTGTAAGGATTGCCTGGTTGCACTTGGGCTATGGCTTGCTTTTGTGCTTCCAAAACAATCTCATACAGCGTTTTTTGTTCTGGCGTAAATTTACCACCTACAGGAAATGTGCGCGTGATATCAGAGTTGTAATAACCATAAGCACAACCAGCATCAATCAGCAGCAACTCTTTGTCCTGTATCTGCCGATTGTTTTCAATGTAATGCAGAACACACGCATTCACTCCAGAAGCCACTATTGAGGGGTAAGCTGGTCCATTCGCACCCCGGAGGCGAAAGAGATGTTCGATTTCTGCCTGAACTTCGTACTCGTAGCGCCCTGGTTGGGTAAATTCGATGGCGTGATTGTGTGCTTCAACTGCAATTTCAGCAGCTTTGCGCATCAACTCCAATTCTGATTGACTTTTAATGAGCCTCATGCTATGAAGAATGGGACCAGTATCTTCAATGGCAATTGGTCCTGTACCCCGCTTGGGATAAGTCCGCATCAAACGCTGCCAAAGGTTGAGGATTTTGTCGTTGAAAGTGCGATCGCGTCCCAGATGATAGTAAATGCGATCGCATGACTCCAAATACTGGGGCAACTTTTCATCAAGTTCGCTAATCGGGTAAGCTTCGTCTGCACCATACACTTGTTTTGCCGCTTCTACCCCACACCGATAACCACTCCAGACTTCCTGTTCCCTATCTTTTGGTTGTACAAACAGCACAAACCGATGTTCTGGGTGTGATGGCGCTAAAACTGCTACTGCTTGCGCTTCGTTAAACCCAGTCAGATAGTAGAAATCGCTGTCTTGGCGAAAAGCGTATTCGACATCGTTGTGCATCACCGCCGTTGGCGCACTGCGAAAGATTGCAATACCATTGCCAATTTTTGACATCAATTGCTCACGGCGCTGCCGATATTCTGCCTGCATAATTCTTAGCGTGTTTTTTTATTACCTATCTTCTCAAAAGTATAAATTTTTGAGTAAAATATGCGCTTCTTGAAATCAAAAATCATTATTACTATACTTTTGATAGATTTTATTTGATAAGATAAAAATGATGATAATGGTTATTTTACCGATCAACCAAATCCGGCAAGAACTGATACCATCTACTGACGGGGTGTCTACCTAAGTATTATTTATCTATAAAAACATATAGCTTGTACGAATTAGTACAAGTTTATTTGAGTCGATTGACTCAAATATGTTCCCTAGTCAGGCTAGAGATGACAATGGCTAAATTTCCCATAATTGAATACGAGCAGCTGACTGATACCAAGGTCAAAACGATATATCAAGAAATCCAGGTGGAACTTGGGTTTGGTATAGTACCAAATCTTTTTAAATCAATGGCAATCAATCCTGATGTGCTGGAAGCGAACTGGAAGAAATTTCGCGCTACAGTTCTAAAAGGAGATGTTCCACGCACACTCAAGGAAATGCTGGGAATTGCTATTTCCCAAGCACATCGCAGTGATTATGCATTGAATGTCCACTTGCATGGATTATCATCCTTGGGGATGAGTGAGGAAGTTTTAAAAACCTTGGTATCAGATTTTGCAGCCTGTCCGCTTCCTCAGCGTGAAAAAGCAGTAATCAGCTTTGGCTTGAAAGCCGCTACCGAACCCCATCAGCTGACGAGCCAAGATTACCAACATCTGTATAAGCTAGGTTTGGACGATTCTGAAATATTTGAGATTGTTGCCACAGCAGACTTATTTACGAGTATAAATCGGTATACGGACGCGATCGCACTCGAAATTGATACATTATGACTTTTATCCCCGCCTTTATTGGTAGTAGGCTGGACGAACAGGATTATCAACAACTGTTGGTTCTTTCCCGTCGCCTGCTTGCTGAGGCGCAAGCGCTTTCCAGTCGTATTGCTGCTGTTAATGAAATTGCGATCGCAATGAATCGTTCGCTGAAGCTAGATGAGATTTTGCAGGTTGTGGGCAAACAAGCAAAATGGTTGTTAGACTTCGAGCATTGTAGTGTCTGCCTGTGCAACACAAACAATTCTTGGCGTATAGTGAGGCTGTTTGGTCCTACTGTCGAATTTGACTTTTTTGATCTGACAAGCATGGGTGCAGTTGCTATGAGCCTGAAAACAGGTCAAGTTCAACTGATTCAGGAAAATTCTGCAAGCGGTTTTCTTAGCCAGTATCAATCGCAGGTGATCATTCCTTTAGAAAGCGATCATCAGGTGATTGGTACTATCAACTTTGCCACAAGAGCACCAAACATCTACACTCAAGAAGATGTACGCATTGGCTATTTACTAGCCGTGCAATTATCAGCAGCCATTCGTAATGCTCAACGTTTTGAAGAGTTAAATCGGTTGTATCTTCAATTAGAAGAAGAAAAACGCAACACTGACAAATTGCTTTTGAACATACTACCAACAGATATTGCTTATGAACTCAAGCAGAATGGTACAGTTCAGCCTGTTTATTATGAATGTGCCTCTGTTCTGTTTACAGACTTCAGGAATTTTACCAAGTTATCAGAACAGCTGACCCCACAAGAACTGGTTGATGAACTCGCTTACTGTTTTTCTTGCTTTGACCAGTTTATAGAAGCACATAATTTGGAAAAATTGAAAACAATTGGTGACAGTTATATGTGTGCTGGGGGAATTCCTACTCCTAACAAAACCCATGCCATTGATGCTGTACTAGCTGCTATTAACATTCGCACCTTCATGGAATGGCGCAAAAAAGAGAAGCAGCTTTTGAACCAACCACACTGGGATATTCGTATTGGTATCCATTCAGGACCATTATTAGCTGGTGTGATTGGACACAAAAAGTTTGCTTACGATGTTTGGGGCGACACTGTTAACACCGCTTCCCGGATGGAATCATCTGGTGTTTCTGGAAGCATTAATATTTCCCAAGCAACTTTTGAGTTAATTAAGGATTTTTTTGCCGTTCAATATCGAGGAAAAGTCACTGCTAAAAATAAGGGCAAAATCGATATGTATCTTGTCAAGGGTATTAAAGATAGCTTTGCTTTAGATCGAACAGGTTTATTACCAAATCAGGAATTTAATCAGCTGTATTTTGCTATCCAATCAGGTGCAAATATAGAACAAGCAAAAGTAGTTAACGACTAAAGGACACAATTCACAAATTTATGTAGGGTATCCCTCACTTTGCCAAACTGAACTTTATCAGAACTGTGCCAGAACCTTCCTAAAATAAAGCTGCATGAAGATTTCACACGTGTCTTGACGTTGCATCCGAGAGTTCTACATTGCCATCCTGATAATGGTTTTGGTCTTATCACCAACTGTATTGGGTTATGGGGTTCTTAATTTTGAATTAAGCGTAAGCGCTCTTCGTGCCGCAGGCATACGCGCAGCGTCTCCGATAGGAGAAGAGGTTGACTCAGGCGAGGTTGATGCTGGGCTACCCAAGGCATCGCTGTTTTCTAACAATGCATTAGTCGTATTTACAACAACCTGCGCAGCTCCCGTAAAAAACTTGCGGTCGAGAGTTGCTGGTACATCGCTGGGTTGGTGGTAGTGAGGAGTACGCAAATTTGCGGTATCTGTGACCAGGACTGCACCAACTCCTTGATACCAGAATGGGGCGTGGTCGCTACGTAGAGTATCAGGTGTCAGCAAGCCTTTGAGGGGTATTGGCAGTGTGAGTACAGATGGCATTGATTCAATCGTATCCCCCGTACTTGCCTTATTAAAAGAGATTGGAGGAAGCATCTGTGAATTTTGAAAAGCATGAAGCAATGGCAAGTGTTCTGCATCGCCCACCACCGCCAAAAAGTCACCCTGATCACTGGGTGGAGTCATTGGTAAGCCCGTGGGGTATTTCTGACAACCAGGAGTGTGACAAGCATAACCCACCATATCCATGACAATCACGCCTTGCAGGTTTTCTAAATGTTTCTTGTTTGTCACAAAAGCTTTACTACCTAAAAGCCCTGCTTCTTCCTTGTCAAAAAAGGCGAGCTGCAATGTTCTAGGAGTGGGACGCGAACCAAGAAGTCGGGCAATTTCTAAAACTACAGCAACACCACTAGCATTGTCATCAGCACCAGGAGAGATATAGACTGTGTCGTAGTGAGCTCCGACTAGAATTGCTCCTGCATTTTGATCAGTTCCCGGTCTTTGGGCAAAGACGTTGACACCATCTTCAAACTTCTCTAGCTGAGGTTTCCAGCCCAATTTTTTCAGTTCGGTTGTGATGTAAGCGCGAGTCCGCGATCGCTCTGCTGGAGTTTGGCGTGTAAAATTTAACCTTTGAACGTGGGCGAAAAGCTGATCAGCAGAAACTTGTAAGGAAGCAGGGATACGGGGACGCAAAGACGCGGCAGAATTTTCTGTCTGCGTATCTTTGCCTCTGGTTGTCTCTACATCTTTCCCTTTTGGTGTCTTTGTGTCTTGATTTGCAGTGAGGGAATTGTCAACTCTAATACTGTAAATGACTGACTCCCCATGCTGCTTAACAAACGCGCTCGTGACAACCACGGCAACTATTGTCACCAGTAACAAAAGTACCAGCCAAAACGGTTTTTTCAGATATCTCATCAAAATTTTCCCCTCATCTCCTTATCCCCTTGTCTCCTTGCTGCATCCCTGACATAGGATAACGCAAACACCAAGTTTGACACCGTGTCTTTTGACAGAACAAGTAACTTCATTTAGAGTTCCCATAAAACTTTCTTTCTTCTTAGCAATCAATCACATTTTTCATTATTAATTGTTGTGATTTATTTAATTTTTAATCACTGATGCTATATTTGTTGCTCATCATGGCTGTGGGGTTCTTGGGAAGCTTTGGACATTGCTTTGGGATGTGTGGTCCTTTGGCGGTGGCATTTTCCCTGTCTGACAAGCAGGATTCCCATTGGCGTCAGCAATTGCAGTTTCACGCACTCCTGAACTTGGGGCGAATGTTAAGCTATGTTCTCGTGGGTGCTGGTATTGGGGCATTGGGTTCAGTGTTGCTCGCCAGTGGGCAAATGGCGGGAATTGGTAGCGAATTACGCCAATGGATGGCGATTATCACTGGTGTTCTGCTGATTTGGTTTGGGCTAGGACAAATAAAACCCCACTTTCTGCCTCAAATTCCATTGCTACACCCTCTGGTGCAAGGTTCTCTACACAACTCTCTCAGTCAGGGAATGGTGAAGCTTTCTTTACAAAATAGATGGTGGACACCAGCGCTTTTGGGTATGACTTGGGGTTTAATGCCCTGTGGTTTTTTGTATGCTGCCCAAATTAAAGCTGCTGAAACAGGCAATTGGTGGATGGGTGGCGCAACAATGCTGGCTTTTGGCTTAGGAACTCTGCCTACAATGTTAGGTGTAGGTGTGTCTACATCGTTGGTCAGTAAAGACAGGCGCAGTCAATTGTTTCGCTTGGGTGGCTGGATCACTCTCACCATCGGCGTGCTAACGCTGCTGCGGACTGGTGACACAATGGTAGATTACACCGGACACGCTGCGTTAATCTGTTTAATTCTGGCGCTTGTTGCTCGCCCCATCAGCAGCTTGTATGCCGCACCTTTGCGTTACCGTCGTGCGTTGGGAGTAGGGGCTTTTGTGCTGTCTAGTGCTCACACCACCCATATGATGGAACATTCCCTGCAATGGAATTTTGCAGCTTTCTTTTTCTTGCCGCCAGAGTACCAGTTGGGCATGGCTTTGGGTGCTGTAGCACTGGTGTTGATCACTCCCGCAGCCCTCACCAGTTTTGACTCCTTGCAGAAGTCATTGGGCAAGCGCTGGCGATTCATTCATCTATTCAGCGTACCCGCTTTGCTGTTAAGCTCCATTCATGCTCTGATTATTGGCTCCCACTACTTAGGTTCTTTTCAATCTGGCTGGGGGAATAAATTAGCAGCAGTGTTTCTGGGATTTGTGACGCTGGGTGTGTTGCTGGTGCGTTGGCGCTTTTTTTGGTCAATGTTATCTTTACAGAAATTTTATGTTCCCCCAAAAAAGTCGCAGTAAATTCACTAAACTCTCGTTCCTAGGCTATGGGTGGAAACGACTTAGAGGACGCTCTGGCTTAAAAATACATCGTTGTGACCCCACCCCTAACCCCTCTGTGCTTACAAAGAGGGGGGTTAGGGGGGTGAGGTTGTTTCAATGGGTAATATTACTAGGGTTTTTAGTAATATTCACAACAAACACTCCGATCGCCTCTGCCCATAAAGTAACGACCGCAGCAGATGTTGGCGCGACCTTACATCTAGAACCAAATGATAATCCTCGCGCTGGGGAAGCGACAAAAACTTGGTTTGCCCTGACTCGTAAAGGTGGAAAAGCTATCCCTTTGGCACAGTGTAATTGTCAATTAGTTGTTTACGCTGAACCTCACTCACCTAACGAACCACCACTCCTCGAACCACCCTTACAACCTGTTACCGCTGAACGGTATCAAGGCATACCTGGTACTGAAATTACCTTTCCCAGACCAGGAGCCTATCAGCTACTGCTGAGTGGCAAACCAAAAGACGGAAGGAGTTTTCAGCCATTTGAGTTAAAGTTTGCGGTGACTGTAGCAGCTGGTTCAGTGTCAATAGAAAAACCAGTCAATGTACAAAATGTCAATCAAAATCTAGAAAACGTAACAGAGGGGCAAAGACAGGGAATACCACTTTGGGCGATCGCCCTCTCAGGTGTTTTAGCAGTGGGTGTGTTCTTCGGGGTATTGCGAATGGTCAAGAGGAGGTAGGTTTTAGGCAGGACAATGTAGAGACGTGACGCCCTATGCCTGCGCCACGCCAAGGGCGTTAGCGAAGCTCCTCTGAAAGAGGCACGGGTATGTCCTCCGGACACGCTACGCTTTCACGAAGTGTGCGCTTTGCGCTTACGCCAGTTCCCAGGGCGCGGGAAACCCGCCTATGGCACTTCGTGCCACGCTAACGCTAACAGGACTGGCGAACCCGTCGCCGTGAGAGCGGGAGAACGCCACTTGCTACAACCGGGGGAACCCCGGCAACGCAGTGGCTCCCCTCCTGCATACCGCTGGCTCGCCATGGCACGTCTCTACACTACGGAATTATCACTCCTCATTTATGGCGACTCTGGTGCCACTGCCAAGCGTGAGTGATAATCTCCTTGAGAGAAGAGTATTGTGGATGCCAGCCGAGGATTTTTTTGGCTTTGTCCCCACTACCAATCAGTGCAGGTGGATCGCCAGGACGGCGATCGCACTCTACGACTTTGATATCTTTTCCTGTCACTTGTTTGGCAGTTTCAATCACTTCTTTGACTGAGAAGCCGTTACCATTTCCTAAATTAAAAACTTCGCTGTCACCGCCTTTGAGCAAATATTCCAATCCCAAAACGTGAGCGTCTGCTAAGTCGCTAACATGAATATAATCCCGAATGCAGGTTCCATCAGCCGTGGGGTAATCAGTGCCGAACACAGAAATAGATTCGCGCTTACCTAACGCTGTCTGCAACACAAGGGGAATCAAATGGGTTTCTGGGTTGTGGTCTTCGCCAAGCCTACCATTGGGATCGGCACCAGCGGCGTTGAAATAGCGGAACCGCACCGACTTGAAGCCGTAGGCAACATCAAAGTCAGATAGAATCCGTTCTACCATCAGCTTGGTCGCGCCATAGGGATTAATCGGATTCTGGGGATGGTCTTCCGGAATTGGCACAACTTCAGGCACGCCATATGTTGCACAAGTAGAAGAAAATACAAAATTCTTAACAGACGCTGCTAGCATGGCTTCTAACAGGGTCAGGGTGCCGAGAACGTTGTTACGGTAGTACTTCGCCGGGTCGGTAACCGATTCCCCCACGTAAGCGTATGCCGAAAAGTGGATGACAGCGGCTATATCATGCGTTTTGAATAGGTCATCCAATAGCGGGCGATCGCCTGTGTCTCCTACCACAAGTTCTACTTGTAAAACTTTTTCTACCAAATCGCGGTGCCCATACACCAAATTATCGAGTATTATCACGTCAAAACCAGCCTGCTTCAGAGCAAGCACCGTGTGGGAACCGATGTATCCAGCTCCCCCTGTCACCAAAATGGTGGGTTTTCCAGGCGACATATTTTTTCCTTTTAATTTGACGACTACTGAAATTAATTTAATCTACAGGAGGCAGGTTACTGATCTGGAAAATTACAGATTGTGGATGCAGTTGTAAAAAATTGCTCTAAAATCACTACGATGGTTGTCGTGGTGTGAGGGGAGCCACCCCCGTGCGGAGGTTCCACGCCAGTCACCTGCGGAGGGAAACCCTCCTGCAGTGCTGGCTCCTCCGTTGAGGGGAGTGGCGTTGTGAGGTATTTGAAGTCAGGTAACAGTACGATTACAATTTGACGATACAATAACCCCACTGCCCCAAAACCTTCAGGCTGACCGCAAAATGAAGATTTGAGAGTCAATCTATGACATTTGTACTGTTAAGCCGGGTATTACTGTGGCTCCTTGTTGGCACAATTTTATACTCTTTGTTCCAGAGATTCTTTCCCTCAGGAAATTACGTCGCACGATTATTCTTAGTCATTCTGTTCGTCGTCGTCTTGCTGTCGTTTATCAACCCCAGGGAACCAGCTGTCGCTTCCTTGTGGAGTGTGATATCTTTTCCGCTCAAACCTCTGGGAGCAGCGGTTTTACTGATGATTTTTGCGGCGCAGAGGATAAAAAGTGGCGGAGGAATGGACGCACCAGGAGGATATTTAATAGGTTGGGCGCTGACAATTTTGTTGTTGGCAAGTACACCAGCTTTTGCGTATTTCCTGGAGCGTTCACCTGTAGCAATGGTGGGCGAGCCATCCATAGCAAGTCTTGACATTGTCCAAGGGCGGCTCGCATCGTCCATAGGACCAACCCTGCCAACATCTGGGACGCTTGTGGCATTGAGGCAAGACAATACTGTAGCGGACGTCAGTATGACACCATACCTGGCGCAAACGACTGTAACTGACATTCGCAGACGAGGGTTGCGACTGGAAGACTTTGTACCTAATGCGGAAGCGTTGCTACAAACAACGCGAGTGTGGGAAAGTTATCTCACCTATATTTCCGGTTTCTTGCGTGGTTGATAGGCGTTAGGCTAGAAAATGAGCCATCATACAGTCAGCACGCTACACTGTCGTGGCTGACTTTATTTTTTCGTCATGAGTTGCTTTTTGCACCTGTAGTATGAAGACACCTCGGTTTTGGCTTAGTCTAATATTGAAAAGTTACGTAATTGCTTGAATGGCAAAATCACGACGGCTGGCTAAACTGTTTGCATACCTGCGCCCCCATTGGCGGGAGGCGACACTAGGTATTATCGCCTTGTTGATTGTTAATGGGTTGGGTGTTTACATCCCTCTGTTGATTCGCGCTTGCGTTGATCTACTCTCAATAGAATTCAACTTAAATCAACTCAGAAATCTTGTATTACAAATTGTATTATTTAGTTCAGCCATGTGGCTGATCCGGATGGCTTCCCGGATTTGGCTGTTTGGCGTAGGGCGTCAGGTAGAATTTGACCTAAAACAACGGATTTTTGGACATTTGCTGACGCTGGAACCGTCCTATTTTGCCAGCAATACCGTAGGCGACTTGATTAGTCGGGCGACGAGTGATGTGGACAATATCCGGCGTCTGTTAGGTTTTGCAGTCCTGAGTATAGCAAATACGGTATTTGCCTACGTTCTTACTCTGCCAGTCATGCTGTCGCTCAGTGTGGATCTCACATTAGCCTCACTGGCAGTGTATCCTGTGATGTTTTTCTTGGTGCATTTGTTTAGCAATCGCTTACGCAAGGAACAGTTAGACGTGCAGGAGAGACTCTCCGACATGAGCGAACTGATTCAAGAGGATGTCAGCGGTATTGCCTTAATAAAAATTTACTCACAAGAAGAAAACGAGCGTCGTGCCTTTGCCGGTAACACTCGCCAACTGTTGCAGGCTAATGTGAAACTGGCAAAAAGTCAAAACACACTGTTTCCTCTGATTCGTGGGCTAGCCACCGTGAGTTCTTTTATCATCATCTGGATGGGAGCTATACGGATAGTGAATGGAAGCCTTGCTATTGGTGACTTTATAGCACTCCTGCTTTACGTAGAGCGTCTGGTTTTCCCCACAGCTCTGTTAGGATTTACGATTACAGCCTACCAACGGGGTGAAGTGAGCATTGATCGGCTTGAGGCAATTCTTAGTGTCACACCTAAAATAAAAAATGCATCAGATGTCATTCATCTGCCGCGAGAGCAGGTGAAAGGAGAACTCACAGCAAAAAACCTCAGTTACACTTACCCTGGTTCCACCACTGCCGCGCTAGAAAACGTAAATTTTACCATAGCTCCTGGGGAAACGGTGGCAATTGTGGGCGCGATTGGTTCGGGGAAATCAACTTTGGCAAATGCTGTGCCAAGACTGTTGGATATTGAACCAGGACAGTTATTTTTAGATGGGGTGGACATTACCAAAATCGCCTTGGCTGATTTAAGGAGTGCGATCGCTTATGTCCCTCAAGATAGCTTCCTGTTCAGTACAACGATTAAAAATAACATCCGCTACGGCGACCCCATCAGCGAACAACAAGAGGTAGAAGACGCGGCGAAACAAGCGCAAATTCACCAAGAAATTAGCTATTTTCCGCAACAATATGAAACCATTGTTGGTGAACGCGGCATTACTCTTTCTGGCGGACAAAGGCAACGTACTGCTTTGGCTAGAGCAATGCTTGTCAATGCCCCAGTGTTAATTTTGGATGATGCCCTTTCCAGCGTAGATAATCAAACAGCGACAGCCATTTTAAGAAATCTCTCTGGTGGTACGCAACGAAAAACAGTCGTTTTCATCACTCATCAACTCTCTGCTGCTGCTGCTGCTGACCGAATTTTAGTGATGGACAAGGGTAAAATAGTTCAGACAGGTACGCAGGTAGAACTTTTGCAGCAACCAGGGCTTTATAGAACTTTATGGAGTCAGCATCAGGTAGAAGAATTATTGCATTAGTTTTTTGCAATATTTGCTATGTAGAAAACGATATTTAAATCTTTACAACCATTCTCAGGTAAATAGACCTTTTTTGTCTCGCGCTCTACGCTTTAGACGCAAAGAAGAACGCCTAAAAATCTGGTCTAAGTAAACAAAGCCCGGGTCGGCGGACTTTCTGAAAAGAAGGTTATTGAACTCAAGTGTGAATAATAACTGATAACTAATAATTTAACACTATTAATGACGTCGTTAAAAAGCTCCGACTCGACCAATAATCATGAAGAATGTCTTCACAATCAATAACACGTCGTACATTGGATACCATTTCTTCTGATACTGCAAGTCTAAGTCAACGACTTGCTCAAAATCTTTGATATGAGAACGACCATTCACTTGCCACTCGCCAGTCAAACCTGGTTTAACATTTAAACGTTGCCAGTGACGTTGATTGTAGTGAGCAACTTCATCTGCTGTCGGTGGACGTGTCCCCACTAAGCTCATTTCGCCTACCAGAACGTTCCAAAACTGTGGGAGTTCATCTAGGCTTGTGCTTCTTAAGAAGCGCCCAACCTTTGTGACTCGAAAGTCACTCTTATTTTTAAAGATTAATCCGTTGACTTCGTTCTGAACTAAAGATTTTAACTTCTCCGCGTCAGAAACCATAGAGCGGAATTTACGGATACGAAATGGGAGTCCGTTAAGCCCGTAGCGTTCTTGTGTGAAGAAAATTGGACCAGGACTGTCGATTTTAATTGCGATCGCTATTGGCACAAACAAAATAGCTAAAATCAATACTCCTACCAGGCTCCCCAGAATGTCCAAAAATCGTTTAAATTTTGAATTTACTGAGGCGTGAGGAGTCAGTAGCAATTCCCAAGTGTCGGTAGTTGCACTTTCAATAACAGTCGCGCAGGATATCTCGTACATCGTTAAGACAAGTTAAGCCAATTTTTTAATGAACAACGTATTCTTACGTAGCATTAACTTGAATATAGACTTAGCTTCTCAAAAGGAAATCAAGCTCTCCCGTACTTTCACCGAATCTTCATCAAGAGTTCCTGGGATCATCATTTTTTATAAATTTAAGTTAAAGCAGAATAAATATATCTTATGAAAGATGAGAAAACAGTATAAATGTGACGATTGAAAACAACTGTGTTAGGATCTGCTACCAACTCAGTCCATCAGTTGGAAAGTTAAACTTATACCTGGCTTATGCAAACAAACGGCAAAATCCATCGTCCTAAAAAGTTGATGTTATTGATAAATACTTGGATGTTGGATGGTTCGTCTTGCAAAATGCTCTTAACAGGTGTGAGGTGAGTTATCACAAAAGTCAAGTTGTTACTATAAGCCAACAATGACTTTATCTTTAAGCGGAATCACCCAGACACGTGGACATTTTGTTGAAGTAAAGAATATGGAGCAGCATTTTCTGTTTGTACTCTAGATTCACTTAAGTTTCTTTTGATGACAGTCAGGCGTTCTTAAATCAGTTATCAGTTATCAGTTATCAGTCAGTCAGGCGGGCGCTTTGGGGGATGCGCTCACCGCCACCAACGCATAAAGGTGCTCTTGGTGGGGGACGCGCGACCACTCGTATTTAACTGATAACTGTTTACTGTTCACTGTTCACTGTTAAAAAGGCGTCTACACGAGTGTCTGGAAGAAATCGCACATAGTCTTCACACGGCAGTAGCTAGTTGGCACTGCTGCTTATATTCACTTGTTCAAAAATAACAGTAAATCTACTGTAATGAATCTGAAATCAAGGTGCTAAAAAAATGGTTGTAGCAGAAGTTGGAGTTAAAGTTAGTCGCTTGGAATCGATTGTTGAACAAATTGGGGAAGCAGTACTTGCAACCACTGAGACAATTGAACGTCTGGCTGAAAGAGTCGATACTCTCAGTTCACAAGTTGAAGAACAAGGAAAGCAATTACAGCAGCAAGGATATCAGATCCTTGCTTTGTGTGATGCTGTGCAGACTCTTGCTGAAACCCAGGATGATTCTCTTCAAAAACTCACCCAACTGACACAAAGTTTAGAGCGTTTGATGGCAATGATTGAGGAACCATCTGAGTAGAAAAGCATAAAGTCTAAGCGATGTTTACTCTGTAGCCTTTATTCTTCATTTCCTTAATTAAACCATCAGTTTGGTTACAGCTATCTTTCCTGAAAAACAGACATCAACATCGCTGCCTGGAGTGCGATCGCGCTTGGCATATTCACCCTCATAGTAAAAATCATTGCCCTCAATACGGTAGTTGACGGGCAATGGTTTGGTAGAGGGTTGGCAAAACACAACTTCTGGATCGGGTTCTCCTGGTAGCAAATGAGGCAAATTCACATTCCAGAAAGTTCCCGGTTCTAGGGGACGATTGAGTAAATCAGCTAAAACGTTAGCCGTCCACCGTGCCACAACGTCCCAATCAACATTTAACTGGCGTTTGCGGTAGTGGGAAACTGCAATTCCAGGAATGCCGTGTATCGCTGCTTCCCGCACGGCGGCGACAGTACCGGAAATGTAAGCATCCACTCCCATGTTGCCCCCAGCATTCACCCCAGACAGCACAAATTGGATATTTTTGCAAATATGTGTTGAAGCAATTCTGACGCAATCGGCGGGAGTGCCTCCAATAGCATACTCGTTCTCAGAGCGTTGCTGGACGTGAATTGGTTGAGTCGTGGTGACTTGATGTCCACAGCCAGAAAGATGGTCTTTAGGAGCAGCGATAATTATTTCTTTACCATTGACAGCTTTGCGGAGCGCTTGAATACCGGGAGCATCTATCCCGTCGTCGTTGGTGAGAATTAAAGTCATAGATTGTTTTGTTAGGGCTCAAGCAACAAGACCGATTTTCAAGCAAATTTGCTTTGGAAGCAATTGATTAAGTAAGTCGGCACGATAAAACCCATGTATGTTTAGTTTTGTAAAAAATCTGGAATGACCTATTTTTAAGGTATTCGGTGGCTTTACATTTCGTTACATGGGTCGATTTTTTAACGCCGATTTTTCCATCAGCATCTACAGGAGCCGTTTTATCTAGAATGGGCATTAAACTTTAAAAAGCCCAATTAGCAAGGCGAAGGGTGCTGCAAGTAACATCCACATGGTGTTTTGCAAACCATACTGTTGAGCAACGAAACCCAGCGCAAGCGGAGTTAAACCGCCAAATAGACCAAACAAGCTGTTTAGCGTCATGACTGTACCGCTCTGCCCTGGCATTGCTGTGTACAATTGCCCCTGGAGGATTGAGTACCAACCTGAATTGAAGAACCCCAACAAGCCGAGAATCACCAACTTAACGTTTGTATTGGGTACAACCAGAAAAGCTGGGTAAAGACACAAAACAATGATCGCGCTAACTCTTAAATAATCTAATCCGCGCACCCGTTGCAGTAGAGGAATGAGGAGAAAATCTCCCAGCAAGCCAACCCCTAACCATCCCGTTACAGCAAAACTCGCCTGCATATTGTCTGCACCCACGACATCAACAAAGTACAGTGCCAAAAAGCCATGCAGAATATCCAACATTAAATCCGAAAATTGCAACAAGGTTAACCAACGTAGCACCTTGCGTCGTTTTAATGCGCTGATAGCATTCCGTATCCCATCTTTGAAGCCGTGCATAGGTTCATCATGTTGGGAAGATGGAGCTCCAATCGGATATTTCCACAGCAGTCCCAATAGCAGCAATACCGTCAGCACCGTCAAGATTAAAAACACGCTCCGCCAACTTTGATGGAATGCGACACCACAAGCTAAAGCTAACGGACCAATGACATTCCCTACAGAACCAGCCAATGCCCAACGCGCCATATTTTGCTCCTGGCGTGTCGGTTTGATGTCCATTAGGGTAGCTTGGGAAAGATTGACAAAGCAGCCAGATGCTGGATAAAACAGCACAAACGCGGCTAATAACAATGGAAAGTTATGACTGAGGGAAATGAGCAGCAAGGCGAGCGCAAAAGCAACGCCTCCACCCAAAATCAATTGCCGTCGCTGACCAATGTCTCCCAAAATTCCTAGAATCGGCTCTATCAAGCTACTGATCGTGTTGGGGATCGTCAGCAACATTCCCACTTGCACATAAGAAAGATGCAGGTCATTGCGAATTAACGGCCAAGCGGCACCCCGCACTCCATCAACCAGCTCGTCTAATAATTCAATGCTCAGGAAGATAATGGCTAATACAATTACAGTCCTGGCAGTTTTGTTTTTACCATTCAAGGGCACTGTGTAATTCTCCCATCCTCAAAATTTGATCACCAACGCAAACTCGGCAACAGCGCTGGCTTTGGGAGGGGGAATCCACGAACAGAAGTTCCACCTTGTTTGTAAGGCGAATCCCTTGTTGAATTGTTTTCTAGGAAGTTACCAGGGAGGGAAAATCATCGAAGCTAGGGGTAAAAGAATGGCTTGCTAAATTCCAGTATAAATTGATTAATTTTTGAATTGGTGTATAAAATACCGTAATTTTTTATGCTAATTTATTTTTTTGAGTAGTTGATAATATTTACTTATATTTTTTTTGGTAAAGTTAAGCTTTTGCTAATTAAAGATGGCGATTGCCGAAGGCAGTGCGGTGTGCGCAATCGCCGATCAACAGTGGCAGTACAAGTCCGCGCCTGACACCATATTGAATTTGTGCAAATTAGATGCGTTTGCCCTGGGCTTCTTAGTGGAAGATTTTGCTTTCTAGAATGAAACAGCCCTGGTATAACAGCAAAGTATTCACTGCTATTTTCTAAGAATGTTTAGCGTTTAAAACTTCAATGTACGTGGTTTACCATCGTCTTGAAATTGCTGCTCACCAACTCCCACAAGTTCAACTATCACCTCACGCGGCGATGGTGTCCATTCTCCCTCTCGCGCTTCAATTTCTACAATTGTTTGTTTTCCATCAGATGAGACACGATAATTTGTAGTTGCAAAATCTCCTTTTTGATACTCAAATGTATGTCCATCATCTTCGTAAAGTGTAAATTCACCAGTCCCAGGGAAAACGCGTAACCTTAACTGCTCAAGTGGATGCTCGTCAACATATTGCATGACAGGTTGCATGGGTATAATCGCACCAGCACGCACATAAAACGGCATTTTTTCCAATGGTGCATGAGCGAGGATATGAACGGGACCAGAGTAACTCTCGCCAGTCCACCAGTCATACCAAGTCCCTTCGGGTAAGTACACGGCGCGATGCTCAATTCCAGGACGGTAAATTGGTGCAGCCATGAGGGAGGGACCGAGTAAAACTTGGTCGTAGAGTGTGTAAGTTGTGGGATCGTTGGGGAAATGGTAGAGTAATGGTCTTAGAATAGGCGCTCCCGTGGTCGCTGCTTCCCAAAAGAGGGTGTAAATGTATGGCAGCAACTGGTAACGCAGATTGATGTATTCTCTACAGATTTTCTCCGTGCGCTCCCCGAACACCCACGGCTCATGACGAGCTGTACTCATTGCCGAGTGACCACGCATCAGGGGGTAGAGCATTCCTACTTGCATCCACCGCGCGAATAATTCAGCCGTGGCGTTACCTGCAAATCCACCGATATCGCAACCCACAAACGCCACGCCAGAAAGTCCCATGTTACACAGCATTGGCAGGGACATTTCTAAATGTTCCCACAACGACTGATTATCGCCCATCCACACCGACGACCACCGCTGCACTCCTGCAAAACCAGAACGAGTCAGCACAAAAGAACGCTCATTTGGGCGCAGTCGTTGCAAACCCTCAGCACTAGCTCTCGCCATTGACAAACCATACAGGTTATGCACTTCTGCATGAGTCGCCCTTTCTTTAGATGAGGAGGATTTTACTCCCTCATCTCCCCCATCTCCGCCTTGGGGTGCATCCAGAGGAAACCAGATTTTATTACCACCATCTCCAAAAGGGCGATCGTCTATGGCTGGTTCGTTCATATCATTCCAAATTCCTGCAATACCGATGTCTGTCAGGCTTTTGTGCAAGTCGCCCCACCACTGACGCACATCGGAACGCAGAAAATCAGGGAAAACAGATTTTTCGGGCCATACGTAGCCGTGAAATAATCGTCCATCGGCTTGACGCACGAAATAGTCGTTTTCTATGCCTTGGTCAAAAACGTGATAGTTGGCTTCTGGTTCGTACTTAACACCCGGATCGATGATTGTTACTGGCTTAAAGCCATTTTGCGCCAAGTCACTTATTAGTTTTGCTGCGTCAGGAAAGCGCTTGGGACTCCAGGTAAACACGCGATAGCCCCGCATATAGTCAATATCAAGATGGATCACATCGCAGGGAATGCGGCGATCGCGAAATTCCTGCGCCAGTTCGCGCACAACGATTTCCGACTCATAACTCCAACGACATTGGTGGTAGCCTAACGACCACTTTGCCGGTAGCGGCATTCTACCACTTAGCTGGGTGTAGGTGCGGAGGATTTGGGCAGGTTCGGGACCATAGATGATGTAGTAGTCCAACTCGCCGCCGCGAGTTTCCATTTTCCAGACACCCGGTTTCTCTGCGCCAATGTCGAACTGACTCCAGAACGTTGTGTTGAAGAAAATACCGTAACTCAGTTCCGGACGCAAGGCAATAAAAAATGGAATTGCCTGGTACATTTCATCAGTCAGGGAATTGTAATCTAAGGCATCAACCGTCCAGTTCGTTTTGACTTCGCTAAGTTTGTCAAGAAAACCCGTACGTTCGCCAAAGCCATAGAAATGCTCTTCAGCTTCTATGTGTTTCCATGCAGCAACTGCACCCAAGCGCCAACCCATACCCAAATCTGCATCTTGGGCAAAGGGACGACCAGATTTGTCGAAGCAGGTTATACGGCAATTTTGCCGCTGTACACTCACACGTATTTGCTCTGTTTCAATTTCTACTGTTGCGTCAGTTTCCCGCACCTGGAAGGGTATGACTGCCCATTCTGTATTATCCACCATCACCGTCCAAGGACGACGAGACATAAATTCGCCATTGGGTGACATTCGCACCCGAACTAAATTTGGTGCTAGCACACTGATGGCTACGCGTGAGTCACCACACTCAAGGTTGATAGTGCGTTCATCCCAATGTACAGCTTGCACTGTGCCAATAGTTGTCCAAGGTTGGTCAGTTGTCGGCAGTTTTCCAAAGTATTGCGGCATGCATCCTCCAACATAGACGGCTGATCACAACTGCAACTGTAGTACAGCCAGCCATTGGGTATAAACCTACCGACGGATGAATTAGCGAATACTTGGTTTTTGACCTTATTTTTAAACTGGTTTAAGTACCTCTAACCAGAAACATTATTACCAAACTTGCGTCAAGTAACGTATTAAATGATTATTAAAAATTTTCTATATCTTCCGAAGGTAAGAAGTTAAGCCTTTGGAGACTTGTAAATATTTAAATTATTAAATTCACTACATCTGTTGTTTTGGACAATTAATGGATCAAAGGTTATTTATGTCGCTTAAAGAGAAAGAGGAATTCTTGCATACAGAATTAGTCAGACATGGTGTGGAATACCACAAGGCAGCAGAAGTTGCTAGGATTTTACTGTCTGGCAAAGCTGATGAACTTTTAACAGAAAAAGAGATACAACTTGCTACAGAAGTTTGCAGAAAGTGGATAATACAACGCAAACGCTTGGCTTTCATACACGAGCAATAGATTTTACTCCAACCTATGAAATGAAGATAAACCACACATGAGCAATAGCAGCAGATTAACTTTGTTGTTCTGCTGTCTTTTGTTGCTCAGATATTGTCTTTAAGCGATCAAAATTACACAGCAAACGTGGCTTTTCTGGGTCTGTTAAATCTAGTTTGTCCCAAGGTATACTGTACCCACTGTGAATTTTTTGCGATCCAAACCTCTATCACTGTGCAAATACGTTATTAATTAATATATTTTTACAATTCATGACATAATTCTCATCTTTATGCTGGTGAAGTTGCTGAAAAATAAATTTTTTTGATTTTCAGCATGAAAGCCAGAGTTAAGACTGAATAAAGATATGCAAAACGGCTCTGGAGAGACAATTTATCCCTAGAAGCGCCACAGTAACCTACCCTCTTTGAAAACACCCATACAGATGTATGCGATCGCCCAAAGGGCGGGAGAAAAGCGCCAGCGCCTTGCTGGAAAATGGATAAAGTCGAGCTAAGAGGATGTCTGAAAACTATGGTTAAGGATGGTTAAGGTATATTTTGTCATTCTATTCAAAGGAGCGTGCCGTATCTCCTTTGCAGACGCTGAGTCCAAAGCGCTCCCTTCGCGTACCCGAAGGGCGATAGCCGTGGCGTTAGCCATAGGCATGGGTAACGAAGTCGAGCGTAGAATCCCAATTTTCCGTTGTGCTTCGAGATGGTGAGCGCAATCATGCGCACGCACTCGTGTTCACTACGCTGTCGCTTCGTGCCTCGCTCTGTGAAGAGCTACGCTAACAGCATGATAATTTATGACATACACCACTAGGATGGGTAAATAGCCCATCTTATTTTTTAGGGTCTTGCAAACACTTGTCAAATATTTAGAAAGATTGATTTTTTTTTAGGTGTTCCTACAGTTGTTAATTTGTCAAAAAAATTCTGCTAAATTTTTAGTGTTATAAAAATTTGCACCTTGATCTCCCAAGGAAATTGCGAGATTTCATTAATTTCATTGCATTTAGTCTGTAAAATCAATGCTCCGTGCGGATTGGCTTGATTTATCAGCAGCGGTAAGCACGTTTTTGTTGTTTTTAATACCAAAAGTGGAACATGACTACAATAGCGACCAAGATAGTATTTTCTACTCTAGGAGTAGCAGGAATTAGTCTTTTGTCTTCTTTGACACCAGCAAACGCCACCATTTTGGTGGAACCCACCGTGACGACACAGAATGAAGACATATTAAGAACGAGAAACCCAAGAGCGCTTGGACCAGAAATAACACCTGGGCTAGTCATAGAATATGGTGTCCCAGATGTAGCTAATAACCTCTTAAACGCTACTGGGCGAGATATAGGAAGCTTGGTTTTTGAATTAGAAACGCTGTCCTATACGAATTCAAGTTCCACTCCAGCGTTCAATAATGAGCCAGTGCAGTGGGGAGATGTGAATGGAGATGGCAAGATTGGTTTTTCTAACGTTCCTGGTCTGAATGATTTTTTTACAAACGTTACCGTCACGGATAACGTCCTCACCTATAGTGGTGGTGTCATACCCAACGGAACGGTGTTTTTCAATCCATTCTCTAGTCAGCCTGATTTACGGCCAGGTCGTGGTATCATCCCACCAGCACCACCAGCACCAGCAGATCAAGATGGACCCATCCGCGTGAAAAGCTATTACACTGCTGTTCCCGAACCAACTTCCGCGTTGGGTTTACTGTTGCTTGGTGGCATAAGCTTAGCTTCAAGATTACAACGGAAACTGAAGCAGCAAATTAATTCATAATTAAATGATTAACTGATTCGCCGTAAGTCCCGCGCTATAACGGTACTCTGTTTAGCGCCGGGATATAAGGCGAATCAGTTAAAATCCTCGACCACAGATAGAATCAACAACTGCGGCTGGCTGACTACTATTGCGATCTCGACAGAGTAAAATTTGAGCCAAACGTTGCTGGTAATAGTATTGATGAGCAATCCAGCCGATAGGCGTACCAGCAATAGTACCAATAATCAGACCAGTGATCAGACTATAAACAAGATGCTTTCTTTTGATAGTATTTCCTCTAACACCAGTGTCTTGTCCTAACATAAAACTCTTCTTAGATACTAATTTTCAAATACGCAAACCGCTGTAGGTAGGGCACAGCCCCACCTACAGTTCTTTGATTTCTCTGAGCACACCATACTCTAGAGGAAGCCTCTCTCTGGGAATTTACGAGAAGCTTCAGAGCAAGCGTCTACAGAACTTACAATTTTTTAAACCACCTGTGTCAGAAAAGACACTACTTCATCAGTGTTCAGAGCTTGGATTGAGTTCAACACAATTGTGACTTGCTCAGTAGGTGTTAACTCACTTAGACCACCAATGATATTGCTTCCCAGTTTTTGTGGTAACAGATACCAGAAAGCTATCCTAGCTTCAGCGCTCAATGAGCTATACTCATGAGCAGGAATTGTAGTTCCGCCGCCAGTAACAAGTTCACCCAGCGCCTTGCTTGGGTTTGGATCGAGGACTGTTGCATCTTGGTCATTTTTTTCTGCTCCTAGGAAGTCACGCAGAGCAGATAGCTGATTTTCTTGCGACAGTTGCTGAACTCGTGTTACCAAATTTGCAGCATCTTGTGTTGGCAAAGCATTTGCAGCATCAGCGGGAACTGATTGAGCAATGTCGCGGTAGATTAACCCCAGCACTAGTAGCTGATCGTCGATAATCAAACCCTTAATCCCTCTTACAGCTTCTTGTACGGCATTGACATTTATAGAAGTCATGAAACCTCCTAATTGGTAATAATTTTTTAGGGACTTGAGGAACTTAGCAACATAAATTGCTAATATTGTTTATGCGTGTCATTCACGAAAATCTAGGATAAATTAGTGACAAATCTGTTCCTAGAATGGCGACTTTGCTTTATGTTGTGAAAATCTTTCTGCCAAAGCAACAGGGCAGAAAATTTGACTGCTGTTGCTCATGCCTCTTCCAAGATTAAAGATTTTAGTGATAACCAAATCACTGTTAAAAGATAGAAATTTTATTTTAAAACAATATTTTTATACCTGTCTAAAGAGAGATAAAATAGGTACGAGAAAATTAGAAAATTGAAAACTACCAAGTTAGAGGCGTGACGGCTATTATAGGGTGCAACTACTCGAGCGATCAACATAGATAAACACAGAGTGAATAGAATGCTTGGTTGACTCTGTGCTTATCTATGATTTCTTATTTGCTATTTGCCGAAAAGGCTGCTACTTTCAATTCTGGAAATTTTAAATTTCGGCACCTGGTTTTGGTTTAGCACCGAATGGCGCGACGTAATCGCGGAAAAGAGTAATTTGCTGTTCAAATTCAATTTGCTTAATTCTGTTGAGCAGCTCTTGAGATTGGGAGGAAAGCTTATAGTCAGCAGGCATAGGAACGATAGTAGCGTTTTCCATGCCTTGAGCTAGGCGATACCAAAACAGTAGCTCGGTAGTATCGCCTATTGAGCCATACATCCGGGTATATTGATTATCTACCTTGTTAATCAAATCGCGCTGGAACTGCAACTGTTCTTCATGGGATAATTCCTTAATTTGATTGAACAAACCGTCAGCAATATCTGAAGAAACAGTGCTAGCTCCGGGCGCTGCGGGGGTAATAGATTTGCCCATTTCTTTGTAAATGAACCAAAACAAAGCTAGCTGTTCATCTACATCTAAGCCTTGCCAAGCTTGGACAATTTCGCGAATAGTTGGGTCGTTCGTTTGAGTAAATGTCATAAAAAACCCCGATTGCAATTAATAACTAACAGTAGCAAGAGTATCAAACGTGTATTTGGTGTTTAACCCTACTGAAGGCAGATGTATCTAAATCAAAGAGAAGAAAAATTAGAAAACGAAGAACTCATAAGAGTTCTTTATTTTTGTTGTCATGACTCATGAGAAAGAACTCAAAATCCAAAACCTAAAACTCAAAAGGGCTTGTTGATTCTGAATTCTTGACTAGATTTTCACGAGGTTGAAACGTGGAGAGACGTTGAGAAGGAAAAGTAGCCATTATTATAGGTGCGTGGGCTGGCATTGGGGAAGCGATCGCGCCCCGGCGGCTCCTCTGGAGCATCGCCCATAAATTAAATTCGCTAAAGAAGGAGCATCAGTCGTTGTTAATGGATTGGCTGATGACCCAATTGAGGAGGTAGTCAATGCCATTAGACATTACAGTGGTAAAGCAATACCCTATGCCGGAGATGTTTCTGAAGAATTTCACGCTCAAAACTGCGTGCAAACGGCAATTAATGCCTATGGTAAGTTAGACATCCTGGTCAACAACGCTCTTCGTTTTTCTTGCCACAGGCGAAACTCAGGACTACCCCGTTGATGTCTTTGATGAAACTCTTCGCATGAACATCCGTAGTGCGTTTTTGATGACAAAATACGCACTAGGGCACTTGTAAAAAACGCGGGGTAATGTTGTCTCAGCCGGTTCTGAAGCAGGCTATAACGGCTTGGCATACAACACAACTTACGGCGGCACCAAAGGCTGGATGCATTCCTTCATGCTTGGCGTTGCTGTTGAACAGGCAAAACATGGCGTCCGTGCTAACTGCGTCTGTGCAGGTGCCATTGATACGGCTTGGACGCATAAAGAAGATGGACCGATGAACGCCAAAATGGAAAAAAATCTCATTGAAGCTACACCACTGGCAAGACACGGTACACCAGAGGAAATAGCAAACGTCTACGCCTTCATTGCTTCTGTTGAAGCGAGTTATGTAACAGGTGCATTGTGGCTGGCTGATGGTGGCGTCACAACTGCTAAAGGTGCGGCGGGAACAGATACACCATTCTGGTTACGCTCTCAACCCAAAGGCGAATTACGCCTCGACCACTCTAGGGAAGGATTGGAGCTTGAATAAGTAGCCAATTTTTTTGCTAGAATTATTTACAGTTAGTCAAAATGGCGAAAAACAAGCCGACTAACAGAAATTTCTAATTGAGAATTTTCTCAATTCGTACGTAGGTTCGGCTAGATCCGAAGTTACGCCCGGGGACTGTTGGAGCCGACTCCCTTGGTGGAAGCGGGAAGTAGACCAAGTAGTTGTCTTGTACAACTATGGATAAGTTCTATGTAGCAGAATAAGGAAACAAAGACCCTCATGTAGGGGAAGTAGGGGGAGAGAAATTCATCTGTTCATCTCCCTTATTTGTTTCAAACGTTATGATCGCCAGGTGGAGGCTCCTGAGACCAAATCCCTGAATCTGTTAGGGAACGAGCACCTCCCCCATACTCGTCTCGGTCTGCATCCAGTCTCTCTACCTCGTCCTCTTGAATTCCTTCTGTCTTTCTGTCCCCATAATCTTCCGAGGACAGCGGATCTAACTCCCACCGACTGTCATCACGCTCCTCTAACATCTCGGTTATCCGAACATCCTCGTCATCGTTGATCTCCACCCCAACACCAGCTGCGATTTCTTCAACAATATCTTGGTCGGGAGTGGGGACGGTGCCACCAACAGCTTCATCACCTACTGTTGCTTCTAGATCCCAACGAGCATCTATATCCCCCCCTGTTATCTCTGGGCTGGCTTCTACATTCCCCGGGTCGTCATATTCGTTTCTGCGATCGCCAATGTTATACCCTGGCTGGTATTTAACACCAGTTCCGTAAGATTCGGTAACTACCTGTGGCAAATCATCCGTTTCTAGTTCGTTATCACTATTTTGCTCTGCTAAATCTCTTTTTTCTGCCATAATCCTAGCCCTTGCTGCACCCTCACGATAACGCTTTCTCTTCAAAGGGTAGTCTCCCTAAAGAAGTATGACTTTAGGGGTAAAAGAATTTCTTCCTTAAGAATGAAGAGAAGCTAGTCATTGCTGCCTAGTCTTGTATGTATAAATTCAGGTTATAGCCACTTCACAGAAGGTTATGAGTTCAGGAAGTAGAGGTTAAGAAATGTTTTCTTCTGCTAACTTCCACAATTTTAACTCATAACTTTTTTTGCTATTTCTTCTCGTAAAACAAAGATAGGAAACAATAAATGTATCACTTTAGAAAGAAAAAAGATATATCCCTTAAGTTCGACGAAATAAGAGCTTTTTCAGCGTAATAATAATGAATACATGAATTCATGGTCGAGTGATAAGGGAGTTAGGATTTATGACTTGGGGTCACAAAGATTTTGTCAAACCCCAACTCATGAGTCCTAACTATTTTCTAAAATCACCTATCGAAAAATTAGTTATCTTCCTAATCGCTGTAGAGACTTTATAAAGATTTAATCTTTTATTTAAAAATACTGAAGACTTCAACTTGATCAAGCCAAGAATTTAGTGAAAGCGGAGGGAGAAAGTGAAATACGGCGAGTTTATTAAACACGTTCAAAGTGTTGGTCAGTTGAATTCTCGTGAAGAAGCAGAACGGGCAACCCGTGCCACACTAGAAATTATCAGAGAGCGTATTGTTGGCGACGAAGCAAAAGATTTAGCATCACAGTTACCTCAGGAGCTGGGCGAATATTTGCGCGGGCGAGAGGGTGAAAACGGTCAACACTTTGACCTGGAAGAATTTATCAAGCGTGTCAGTGAAAAAGAAGGAGTAGACCCAACTGCAGCGGTCATCCACATCCGTTCTGTATTTGCAGTACTCAAGAATGCTGTAACACCTGGTGAATTTGAAGATTTTCACGCGAATTTTACAAAAGACTACGCGGAACTGTTCCCAACATCCCCAACAAGTGAAGTTCCTGCGTAGTTAGTAGTAAGCGCTTACTACTAGCTAAAGACATGACACAACAAAATATTCCATTAGAAGTACATATTTACAAGGAAAGTCAATGGTAAGTAATCATACAGGTAAGAAAAAAGTTGCTATCCTCATTGAAAACTTTGTAGAGGATGCAGAGTTTCAAGTCCCTTACAACGGCTTAAAGCAAGCGGGAATGGAAGTGGTTGTCCTCGGTTCCCGTCTGAACGAAACTTATAAAGGTAAACAAGGAAAACTTTCCAAGCAACCTGATGGCACCACAACCGAAGCAATAGCTTCTGAATTTGATGCAGTGGTGATTCCTGGTGGTATGGCTCCTGACTATATGCGGCGCAACCCCAACACAGTCAGGTTTGTGCAAGAAGCAATGCAGCAAGGAAAATTGGTAGCTGCAGTTTGTCACGGACCACAAGTTTTGATTGAAGGGGACTTGCTTAAAGGCAAACAAGCTACAGGCTTCTTGGCAATTCGCAAAGACATGATTAACGCGGGTGCTAATTATGTAGATGAGCCTTTGGTCGTTGATGGGAATTTGATTACTTCACGTCAGCCTGGAGACTTGCCAATTTTTACCACAGCTATATTGAGTCGTCTGGGTTATGGTGGCAAAGATGCAGCTTTACCAGATGAGAGAGATCCAAGAGCCGAATGGTGGAAACTGGCTGATGCTTGGGGTGGTTCTACCAAGGGTGAGATTGTCAAAGCTTTGAATACAGCACTTTCTGGGGAGCGTTATTCTTTGGAAGCGTTGGAAAAGTACTCTGAGAAAGAGTCGGATGCACAAATAAAATCTCTGTTCCAAGAGTTGATTGGCAATAAGCAGCGTCACATCCAATTTTTGGAAACCCGTCTGGATGAGCTGGGTGAAAAGCCTTCTTTAGCAGCAAATCTCGCTAACCAGTATGCGAAGGTTAAAACTGCGCTCACAGGAAGTGACGATATTTTTCAGCTGCGTTCTGCCTTGGGCGATGTGCAAACTGGTATCGGCGATATTGGCAACTTGATAGCAGCAACAACCGACCCAATATCAACTGCAATTTTTACACAAATCCACAAAGATCTGTTGACGTACGAGCAGCGACTTGTAGAGTTGTATCGCTCGCGGGTGGGTACAGAAGTGAAGCCTGCTCAACCGACTACAGGAACAGCTGTGTCAATGTAATGTCTTTGTGGAACGAACCACGTAGGCGCAAACTAAAGAGAGGAAACGATATCAAGAGGGGATCTTTGCGCCTTAATGGTTCGTTTTTTAAAGTAAAGGGAGAGAAAAGAACGTGGCATCAACATCGGAAAATAACCAGAATCAAGGTCAGACGGAAGCCAGTGAAACTGAGCGTTGGGCTTCATTAATAGGCGGTGGTGCAATGGTGTTAATGGGGTTAAGTCAACGCTCCCTTAGGGGGGTATTGACGGCTGTGGCGGGTGGCGGTCTGATTTATCAGGGTGCTACAAAACAAAGCACGATCAAGCAAGCACAGCAAGCAATCACTGGCAGCGTGAGTCAAGCGATCAAAGTTGAAAAGACGGTAACGATTGATAAGCCAGCTTCGGAGCTTTACCACTTTTGGCACAACTTTGAGAATTTGCCCAATTTTATGAAGCATCTCAAATCCGTGAAAGTGTACGACAACAAGCGTTCCCACTGGATTGCGAGTGGACCTCTGGGCGGAAGTGTGGAATGGGATGCAGATATTATTGAAGACCGGGAAAACGAATTTATCTCTTGGGCTTCAGTAGAAGGTGCAGACGTTGACAACTCTGGTTTTGTTCGCTTTAAAAAAGCGCCCGGTGACCGTGGGACTGAGGTCAAGGTGGTTATAGAATATAACCCGCCTGGTGGAGCATTGACAGCTACTTTCGCTAAACTCTTTGGCGAAGAACCAGAACAGCAAATTGGTGATGAATTGCGCCGATTCAAGATGTTAATGGAAGCAGGCGAAATCGCGACTAATGAAGGACAACCGAGAGGTGGGCAATAACGAGATGAGGGAGAGGAGGGAGATGAGGGAGAGAAAATTTCCCCGTATCTTCCTGTCAGCGAAGCCTCCCCATCTTTTTGCTTCCCATATACAGGAGAACGTTTAAATGAAGGCAGTATGTTGGCACGGCGCTAATGATGTGCGGGTGGAGACGGTACCAGATCCGAAAATCCTCAACCCGCGTGACGCTATTCTCAAAGTGACCTCAGCAACCATCTGTGGTTCTGACTTGCATATCTATGATGGCTACATCCCGACGATGAAATCTGGTGACATTATTGGTCACGAGTTTATGGGGGAAGTCGTCGATATTGGTAGTGAAGTAAAGAAATTGCGAAAGGGCGATCGCGTTGTCGTCTCTTCAATTATCGGCTGCGGTCAATGCAACTACTGCCAGCAACAGATGTGGTCGCTGTGCGATAATTCCAACCCTAATGGTTGGATACAAGATAAATTATTTGGATTTGGTACATCAGGGATTTTCGGCTACTCCCATGCTTTTGGAGGCTATGCAGGAGCCTTTGCAGACTACATACGGGTGCCATTTGCTGATTACGGTGCTGTGAAAGTTCCACAAGGCATTCCTGATGAAAAAGTGCTGCCCCTTTCCGATGCCTTCCCTACAGGCTATATGGGAGCGGAAATGTGCGATATCCAACCCGGTGATATCGTAGCAGTTTGGGGTTGCGGTCCTGTGGGACTGTTTGCCATGAAAAGCGCCTATATGCTGGGTGCGGAACGCGTCATTGCTATCGACCGATTCCCCGAACGCCTCCAAATGGCTAGAGATTTCGCCAATGCGGAAACCATCAACTATGAGGAAATCGATGCAGGCGAAGCCCTCAAAGAAATGACGGGTGGACGTGGTCCTGACTCTTGTATTGATGCCGTCGGGCTGGAAGCACACGGTATGGGTCTAGAAGGAGTTTACGACGAAGCAAAGACGGCGGTGAGGCTAGAAACTGACCGCCCCCACGTACTGCGACAGATGATGTTGGCTTGTCGTAAAGGTGGCATTCTCTCGATCATGGGTGTTTACGGAGGGTTTGTAGACAAAATACCACTGGGTGCAGCCATGAACAAAGCTTTAACGTTCAAAATGGGGCAAATGTTCGGTCAGAAGTATATGCCCATGTTGTTGGATCATGTTTTGAATGGCGAAGTTGACCCATCCCGCGTTTTCACCCATCACTTACCCCTTGAAGAAACAAAGCAGGGCTTTGAACTTTTCAAGCACAAGAAAGACAACTGTGTCAAAGTTCTGCTAAAACCCTAAGGCTTGTTAGTTGATAGTTGATAGTTGTTAGTTGTTAGTTGTCACAAAGAACGAATAACTACTATCTACTATCTATTAACTCAATCCAAACTGAATATATCGGAGGAATTTTATGAATCGCTTGCGTCAGATTTTGACTGTTTTTCTAGTAGGATTAACATTTTTCGTAATGCAGGCTTTGGGCTACGGTAACGGACTGATAGCACAAGCTGAAGAAACTGTACAATCCCCAGTGGGTATTTATTACAAGGGAACACCTTCTGATACAAGCTCTGATAAAAGCTCTGGTACAAGCAATATCCAAAACGACAACAAGCTGGTTGAAAATGCCAGAAAGAACCTGAAAGAAACTGCTGATAATGTCAGAGAAAAAGTCAACAATGTTGGTGCATCGGTTTCTGGCAGTAGTGATGGAACCGTGAAATCCCCAGTGGGTATTTATTACAAGGGGACACCTTCTGATACAAGCTCTGATACAAGCAATATCCAAAACGACAACAACCTGATTGAAAAAGCCACAAAAAAGGTGAAAGAAACTGCTGGTAATCTCCGTGCAGCGGTCGATCTAGATGAAAACGTAACAACACCAGAGGCGAATTATTACAAAGCACAACCGGAAACAAACACGACCACTAACGGCAACAACTTGATTGAACAAGCCAAAGAAAGCCTGAAAGAAACTGTTGACAATGTCCGCGAAAAGCTCAATCTTGATGAAGAACTTCCTCGCAGCACAAAAGAATTTTTGAATTCAACTGAAAAAACAGTTGAAAAAACAGTTGAACCAGTAACTGGAACTAGAGAAGGGTACTATCAAGATCGCCCGGAAGTTAGATAAGTAGAAAGAGAGTGGGGGAAGTCGAGGAAGTGGGGGGAGTATCTTCTTCCCTATCTTCTCCTACTTCTCCATCTCCCCATACTCCACTAAACTAAGGACTATTGAATATGAAAGCAGTTTGCTGGCATGGTGCCAAAGATGTGCGAGTCGAGACGGTGCCAGATCCAAAAATTATTAACCCCCGAGATGCTATCGTCAAAATCACCTCGACGGCAATTTGCGGTTCTGATTTACATCTTTACGACGGTTTCATCCCCACGATGGAAAAGGGCGATATCCTTGGTCATGAATTCATGGGGGAAGTCGTTGAGATTGGCAGCGCAGTTAAGAATATCAAAGTGGGCGATCGCGTTGTCGTTCCCTTCACAATATCCTGCGGTAACTGCTATTTTTGCCAACGCGATTACTGGTCGCTGTGTGACAACTCTAACCCGAACAGCTGGATCGCAGAAAAGTTGATGGGTTATTCACCATCTGGTCTATTTGGTTACTCCCATATGATGGGCGGTTACGCTGGAGGTCAAGCAGAGTATGCCAGAGTTCCCTTTGCCGATGTAGGCTTGTTCAAAATTCCTGATGGATTAACGGATGAGCAAGTATTATTTTTAACAGATGTTTTTCCGACTGGCTACATGGCAGCAGAAAACTGCAACATCAAACCTGGTGATATCGTTGCTATCTGGGGTTGTGGACCAGTTGGACAGTTCGCTATCAAGAGTGCTTATTTACTAGGTGCAGAGCGTGTCATTGCCATTGACCGTGTCCCTGAACGTCTACAGATGGCAAAAGAACAAGGTAAAGCAGAAGTTCTCAACTACGAAGAAGTGGATGTTGGCGAAGCCCTCAAAGAAATGACTGGCGGTCGTGGTCCTGATGCTGTGATGGATGCAGTGGGAATGGAAGCGCACGGCAGCGACTTTATGGCGTTATACGACAAAGCAAAGCAAGCAGTGCGTCTAGAAACAGACAGACCTACAGCCTTGCGCCAAGTCATTCTCTCTTGCAGTAAAGGCGGTCATGTATCAATTCCCGGTGTTTACGGAGGCTTTTTAGATAAAGTGCCGATGGGTGCTGCCATGAACAAAGGCTTAACGTTCAAGACGGGACAAACCCACGTCCACAAGTACTTACGTCCTTTACTTGAGCACATACAGAACGGCAAAATCGACCCAACATTTATCATCACCCACCGCTTACCTCTAGAACAAGCGCCCCACGGCTACGAAATTTTCAAGCACAAGAAAGACAACTGCATCAAAGTTGTACTCAAACCCTAATGTCAATTGTCCTTTGCTGCAAAGGACAATTGATCAACAAAGAAATTAGAACTGAGTTAAGAGTTCTGTATGACTAGGTAGGAAGTAAATTTGTTGGAGAAAATAAAATTTATTCCTCTTTGATAAGTGCGAATTTACGGGGTTATTGTGAGTCCTGAGTTCTGCGTTCTGTGTTCTTCTTAATAACTATGTTTGACTCCCTCAAAAAAGAACTATCTCGCCGCGCTCTTTTACATAAAGCAGGTTTTGGCTTGATGGGACTCAGTGTTGCTGGGGTAGTTGGGCAGATAATCAAACCCGTCCGTACTTTCGCCCAAGCAGCACCAGCGCCATCTAAAGAACCGTCTTTGCCTCCGGAAAAAAAGCTAGGATGGGCAGTCGTTGGTTTGGGTAAGTTTGCCACCGAACAGATTATGCCCTCGTTTGCCGAGTGCAAGAGGTCAAAGTTAGTGGCTTTGGTGAGTGGCGATCGCGCTAAAGCCGAAAAGTATGCACAGCAATACGGCATCAACCCAAAAAATATCTATAACTACCAAAACTACGACTCTATCCGTAATAACCCGGAAGTAGACGTTATTTATATCATCTTGCCTAACGGGATGCATGCTGAATACAGCATTCGTGGGGCGCAAGCAGGCAAACACATCATGTGTGAAAAGCCGATGGCGAACACCGTTGAGGAATGCCAAGCAATGATTAATGCGGCAAACAAAGCAAACCGCAAGTTGATGATTGCCTACCGCGCCCAATACGAACCATACAACCTCGCCACCATTCAACTTGCTCAAAGTGGCAAACTTGGCAAGCTCAAGTCAATCACCTCAGACCACGGACGCACACTCAACCCCAAAGACCCCGCCGACATCTGGCGAATGCAAAAAAAACTAGCTGGTGGCGGTTCCCTCTACGACATTGGTATCTACAGCTTACAAGCAGCACGGTACATTACTGGTGAGGAACCTGTAGCAATTAGTGCCATGATGTACAGCACCCCTGGTGATTCCCGCTTCCGTGAGGTCGAGGAAAATGTCAACTTCGTGCTGCGTTTCCCCAGTGGCGTCCTTGCCAACTGCACCTCAAGCTACGGCTACTCTAATACCAAACGCATTCAAGTTTTCGGGTCTGATGCTGTCTTGGAATTAGATCCAGCCACCGACTACTACAAACATCGCCTAGTGATTAAGGACAAGAACGGTAACCAGGAGCAAAAAATTGAGGAAAAAAACCAGTTTGCCCTAGAGATGGATCACCTTTGCGAATCCATCATGCAGAACAAACAACCCAAAACTCCTGGCGAAGAAGGCTTACAAGACGTTAGACTTATGCAGCTCATTTACGAAGCAGCCCGCACAGGCAAAACCATCAAAGTTTAGCACTTCCCCACTCTCATCACTCTTCTTTCTCTGCGTTCTCTGCGCCTCGGCGGTTCTTTTTTTCATAAAACTCAATTGAGGAAACAAATATGGCTGACACAAGTGTTAAAAAAGTAGACTCCGCTTATTCCCCTAAAGGTCAACAAGGTCAAAAGTATCTCGCATCCGGCAAAACTGTTTCAATGCGTCTTTGGGAGAACGAACAACCTGACGAACCCAAAGAACCAGCAACGCGGGAATATGAAACCGTTGGTTATGTGATTAGTGGTCGTGCTGAGTTGCACATCGAAGGTCAAGTCATTCTACTAGAGGCTGGAAATTCCTGGGTAGTTCCAAAAGGAGCATCCCACACTTACAAAATCCTAGAACCATTGACTGCTGTTGAGGCAACCAGTCCACCTGCTCAAGTTCACGGACGGGATGAAGATTAATTTATACAGCTTCACTTCTTACCAGAATCACTCATAGTTACATCTTACCAGAGGCTTAACCTCTGGTTTTTTCTTTATTTTATAAGGATAGTACTCCCTCGAATAGCATTTTTAGTCTTCTGCCTAAGAACTAAGTTTCCTCAGTCAATTTACTTATTTTTTCAGTATTTTTTATTTAACTATAGAGTGAGGTAGAGCAAGCATTAAATAGGTTTCCTAGAAAGCATAGGCGACACAAATATCAATTGAGCCTGAATTTGTGCCGCCCTGTATGCAAATGAGGTCACAATAATGTTTTACCACACTAAGAGACTACAGTACTACACACCTCCAGCAAAACCAGATCCACTCTACGCTAAGAAGGTTCAGGAACTCATCGGTGGTGTGTTTGGGGAAATGACCGTGATGATGCAGTACCTGTTTCAGGGCTGGAATTGTCGCGGACCTGCCAAGTACCGCGATATGTTGCTGGACATCGGTACTGAAGAAATAGGGCATATCGAGATCCTCTCCACCTTGATTGCTCATCTGCTAGATAAAGCGCCTGTCTCATTGCAAGAACAAGGTGCAAGCGATCCAATGGTGGGAGCAGTTATGGGCGGTACCAGTGCACGGGATATCATTTCGGATGTCATTACGGCGGCTATGAACCCTCAACACGGCATTGTGTCCGGTTTTGGTGCCCAGGCAGCTGACAGCGTAGGCTACCCCTGGAACGGTCGCTTCATCGCCGTTAGTGGCAATTTGTTGGCAGATTTCCGCTCAAATCTCCACGCCGAGAGTCAGGGACGCTTGCAAGCCGTGCGCCTGTATGAGATGACCAACGATCCAGGTGTGAAAGATACCTTAAGTTTCTTGATCGCCCGTGACACCATGCATCAAAATCAGTGGCTAGCAGCCATTGAGGAGTTAAAAGCAGATGGACTGGAAGACACTCCAGTTCCCAGTTCCTTCCCGCAGGAATTGGAGAAGCGCGAGGTTGCTTATCAGTTCTGGAATCACTCAGACGGCACCGAAAGTGCTCAAGGTCGCTGGGCACAAGGTCCTTCTCCAGACGGCAAAGGGCAATTCGAGTATGTAGAAAATCCCAAACCCCTAGGACCAGAACCACTACTACCCATACCCAATCCAAAACTGCATGGGACGCCTGCAGACAGACAGGCGCAGGGTAGCGCAGACCCTTTGATTAATCGCACAACAACTATTGGCGGCTAATATTGAGGCTCCCATTTTGCTAATTTTGGTTGTCACTAGGAAAATTAGCAGCCAAGTTACTGGCACATACCATCCAAGTATGTGTCAGTTTTTTTATAGCGCTCTGTGCCCCTACAATCCTCACGGCAGTTTGCAAAACGAAGGGGAACCCCCCTGCGGGTTCACCCTTCGGGTTCGCCAGTTCCCGGGGCGCGGGAAACCCGCCTATGGCACTTCGTGCCACCCTAACGCTAACAGGACTGGACTCACCAGTCGCCTGACGCCACTCCCCAAGGGCGGAGGGAACCTCCGCACGGGGGTGGCTCCGGAGGGAAACCCTCCTGCATAGCGCTGGTTCACTGCAACGCACTGCCTCCTGTATTGCGTTGGATTGAAAAAGGCGATACTGGCACTTCATCGCAACAGCGGCTAATTGCGTAACTGATAACCCACCTTCAAGAATATCTGCTGAAGTGCTTGAGTGTAAGGTAGCAAGATAGCTTGGTGTTCTGGCGTTAAACGCTTAAGCACTTCATCCACTAATAATTGAATTGATATTTCTGCTATCTCCCATTTGACTTCTATTGCCTTCAAAACCATCTTGCATAAATTAACGAGTTCCTGCTCCACTGGAACTAGGCTCTGCTCTAATACAGATAACCATAGGTAGGATTGAAACATATTCAGGTCACGAATGCTCGAATGTGCCACATCTGGATCTGTTAAACAACCAGTCCGGCTCTGATAATTGGGGAATAATTGAATAAGCCGATGGTGAACAGTCTGGGCTATTTCCTCAGCAACTGGTATCATTTGCTCTACCAGAGATAATGCTGATGACCCCAACTTATGTGTACCAGCAGCAGTGCAAATTCGTTGCCAAGGCATAGAGACTTGTTCCTCAATAAACTTTAAGTAGGAACCAAGCAATACTTGCTCAATAGGTGTCAGGTAACTTAGGATTAATTTGTTTGTAAATTTCAACTGCGTCGTCATAAAGCCCAAAGCACGCCAGTCTCTAGATGCCAAGAGTTGCTCTTGAAATACCAGTAATATTGGCTCAAGCTCGTATGATATCTGGGTGAGTGCTGATTTGTCGAACGATATAAACGATATAAATGAATGAGGCGCAAAAAAACCGGCTGCTTCTGACTCTTGTGCTGTACGCAGGGCAAGGCTTAGTGATTGCTTCTGGTAAATTTGTAGAAGTTTTCTATACACCCGTGTTGCAAATTGCGTGATTCGCCTTGCCTCATTTAAATCTAAAACGTTTGGAATGTAATTGTGGAGGGTCTTGGTTTGTAACCAAGCCATCTGGCTATTAATATTTACTACATTGTCTGTTAACTTTGTGACAGTTATGGCTCGTCCCTCTGGGGAATTTGCCTCAATGAGAGAATTGCAGTTTAAAGGGTCTTTTAACAAGGCTAGAAACGATGAGTCAGGTATATAGCGCTGTGCCCAAAGGTTCAGCAACCTTTCAATTGAGGGAGTTTCAAAAGTTTGAAGAGTTTTTAATAACATTTTCTTTCACCCATGAGTAGCAATCAACCAAAACATAAGGCTAAAGCTGCAATGCTTAACCTAGTCATTGTTTGAGATGCACTCCTGTCCTGATTTCGATTATCTGGTTTACCCATTAAGCTCTGTTACCAATAAACGACAACATTGGAGAACATTTTCATCTTTTTCCACGAGATACCCCGTCCCTCAGCGAAGCAGGGCGGGGAGGGTAGCTCAGTTAACTTACTGGTTCGATGCCAGTAAGTTAACCAATCTCCGAGTTGGTAGCACGATTAACGCCGTGCTTCGCCGTACCAGTCGGACTTTTTTAGCGCTGAATTGTCGAAGACGTTTCCAGGATGCATCACTAACTGAAACTTGTTTTTCGGTGTCGCCACTAACCCATCCGCGATAAGTTTTTGCGCCTTGGGTTGCCTCGACATAATCTCCTTTTCTGAACCCATGACGGGTAACAGTACCGCCATATTTGCGTCTAACACCACCCTTAGCCGGAACCATTAAGTGAAGTTGGCGACGCGATATTGGAGGTCTACGAATTACTGCAAATGGTGCTGAAGTTATAGTCACTTCACCCTTCCAACCCATCGAATGGCGGTCAATGATGCCGTACTTAATGAAAACACTGCACGCCAGAGCAACACCATCTACTGCGTGGGTAGCGGGGATTGCATCACCTTTTGAATGTTTTTGCTTCTCTATTCCTAATTGAGTGCGGATTTGTGCTGTCTCCCAACCTTGAACCTCGCGCACATCTTCAAAAGCGCTTTTTAGTCGGTTTAATTGCCAAAGTTGACCTACCATAACTGGACTAAAACCTTTACTGCCTTGCGCTTTGACGACTTCATAAACAACATTTTCAAAAGGGAAAATTAATGTTAATTCGTCTAAAACACGCCACTCCAAATCTCTGTTAGCTCGAATGCTAGGTGGTACTTTACAAAAGCGACGATTGTCAAAACGTTTTTGACGATGGGCGCGTTTACTGAACTCAACTTTGCGGTTAATTCGGCGACCTCTACGACCTCGACGCATCATGGCACGTTGTTCCATGCGGTCTTTGACGGTCTTAAAAGGCAACTGGAGGTGCGCTAACCACAAGGTAAATTTAGCGGACTGAACACCGATGCCCGTGTACATTTTGCCGGGATCGACACCCACTACAATTGCTTGCGTCGCGTCGTCAGCGTACTTAGTTAGTTGAATTTGAAAGATTCCCAAGTCGTTATGTACGATTCGCGCTTTTCCTTGTTTTAACCAACGTCGCGCCCTGCTGGGTTTGGTTGGCATTAAAGGAAGTCCTTGTTTAGATAGAACTGGTACTCGCATGGAGATAATCCTTGAGTAAAGTGTGAAGTCCCCTCGCCCAACTAATCACAGATGTCTCGGCTCAACCCGACGACCCAACAAAAGGTCTTAAAGTATTTCCGAACTGGGGAAGTATTCGGAAGTTTTAACCGCAATTAGTCTCGGTGGGCTAGTCAAACACGTAAGATTTGCTTCTTACAAGCCCCGTCCCTCTTTAGGGCGGGGTTATTGACGCCTAATCATCGTTGTCATATCTTGCAAACGAGAGACTATTCAAAGTAATATATACGTACGGCTATTAATTTTCAGTGCTTGAAATTACCGTAAGTTATCTAACATTAGCACTAAGTACAACTGTCGGAAATAGTATTTTAGTCAAATCTATAAGGTTAGCAATTACCAAAACAAACCCGTGATTGCCGCCAAAGTGCTGCAACGCAAGGTTGTTGGTAAATGGCAAGACGATGCAAAACGTCCCACCCGCTGTTAAACGGCTTTTTACCCCCAATTCATTATCTTTGTTCCGCAGGCAGAAGTAAAAAAGAGTTTAGTGATTCCCTACACCCAACGAAAATCATGCTAACCTTTACCCAACGTAAACCGCCCAATGCTGATACACAAGTGACCTTAACCCTGGCTTTAACAGCAGAAGAACGCACCCGCAGTCGTCATCGTTTTGAGAAAGATGGACAAATTGTGTTTTTGGGTTTACCCAGAGGAACGGTGTTACGAGATGGGGATATTCTGCAAGATGAAACAAGTGGTAGTTTAGTAAGAATTATTGCAATACCAGAACCAGTTTTAACTGTCACTGCCAAAACACAGCTAGATTTACTACGGGCAGCGTACCATTTGGGAAATCGCCATGTGCCAGTAGAGATGACAGCGACCTATTTACGGTTATCTGCTGATCCAGTTTTACGCGCCATGCTGGAAAAACTTGGGCTAGAAGTCAAGGAGGAATTTTCACCGTTTCACCCAGTACCAGGTGCTTATGGACATCATCACACTCACTGAAGGCAATCTTTTGTGTCTTTTGCAACTAGCTAGCCCAGCTTTGCCTGTGGGAGCTTATAGCTATTCTGAAGGTTTGGAAACGCTGGTTGAGAATGGCACAATTAATCATCAAGCAGCCTTACAGCATTGGTTAGAGGCAGAACTGCGTTACGGGGCAATACGGTTAGAGGCGGCGGTGATGGTACGAGCTTATCAGTCTGTAAAAGTGGGTGATTTCAAGGCGCTATCGTACTGGAATATGTGGTTATCTGCTGCTCGGGAAACAGAAGAATTACGCGGATCTAGCTGGCAAATGGGGCGATCGCTCATCCAGTTGGTTAGTAAACTAGAACCACAAATCATGCCGATTGTCAATTCTGTTGGTAATCCTTGCAATTATGCGATCGCTTTTGGGATTGCGGCTGCTGATTGGGATATCAATATCAAAGCCGCATTATTGGGATATCTGCATACTTGGGCAAGTCATATGATGACTGCTGGAGTAAAGCTGATTCCTTTGGGACAAACAGTGGGACAGCAGTTAATGCGAACATTACAAGGATTGCTTTGTGATGTAGTCGTGGAGATTATGAAGTTGGAGGATGATGAACTCGGTTGTTGTAGCTGGGGTTTGTCTTTGGCAAGTATGATGCATGAAACACAGTATACAAGATTGTTTAGGAGTTAGGGCGAAATGGGGAGGCAGGGAAACCTGTCGGAAATTAAATCTTGAGTCTTTGAGGCTGGGTATTGAGTATTAACTATTGACTCTTAACTTATGAATGCTTTTCGAGTTGGTGTTGCAGGTCCAGTGGGTTCTGGGAAGACGGCTTTGGTTGATGCTTTGTGTAAAGCGATGCGTGATAAATATCAGATTGCTGTGGTGACGAATGATATTTATACGCAGGAGGATGCTCAGTTTTTGGTGCGTTCTGAGGCTTTGGTAGGCGATCGCATTTTGGGTGTGGAAACTGGGGGTTGTCCTCACACTGCTATTCGGGAAGATGCTTCGATGAATTTGGCAGCCATTGAACAGTTAGAGACGCGGTTTTCAGATTTGGATTTGGTATTTTTGGAAAGCGGCGGCGATAATTTGGCGGCTACTTTCAGTCCTGAGTTGGTAGATTTAACGATTTATGTTATCGATGTTGCCGCTGGTGATAAGATTCCCCGTAAAGGTGGTCCTGGAATTACTAAGTCTGATTTGTTGGTAATCAATAAAACTGATTTGGCTCCCTATGTTGGCGCAGATTTAAGTGTCATGGAACGGGATGCAAAAAAAATGCGTGGTGAGAAACCTTTTGTTTTCACAAACTTGAAAACACAGGAAGGTTTGGCAGAGGTCATCCAGTTTGTTGCTATAAATGTTTGCTAATGTGGTATATTCAGCAGCTGGGTCTGTGATGGTCATCAGCTTACCGCTAGGGTAATCGTCGCGCTCACAGTACCCAATGCCACTGACGCAACCAAGTCATTATGACCAATACCCCTGTTCTCTCAGCAATCAACATCTACCCGGTAAAATCTTGTAGAGGGATTGCGTTGAAAACTTCCCACATCGATACTTGGGGACTCAAATATGACCGCAATTGGATGGTTGTCAACGCAGAGGGTGGCTTCCTGACACAGCGCAAGTATCCACAGATGGCTCTAATTGAGACAGAACTGAATCCCGATGCCCTCTTGTTGAGAGTACCTAACATGCCTGAACTTCGCATACAAATACTAACCAAACCACCAGTAGCCGAGGGAAACAGCCTATGGTCACGCTGGCAACATATCGGCGTGTCAGAAATAAAATCTTCTTCGGGCAGCATTTGACACATACTGGATTAGGTAAAGTGCAGCTAGGCGATGCCGTTGAAGTGTTCAAATCGCAGGATAGTGTATTTAACAGCTAGCGCTGCTGAAATTTTAAATCAATCTGTACCAGACCAACTCCAAGTAGAGTTCCGAGAATTCACAGCTTTTTTGAGAATCGAGAAAACCTCTGACTATTATCTAGGGTCTACGTCTTTGTATAAAAAAGAGGAAATCAATGGCAATTTTTGAAGTTATAGCAAGAGAAGGATTGCGTTTAGTCAAGGTTATTTTGCAAAACGAAACAGTGAAGACAGAGTCAGGTGCTTTGTACTATATGCGTGGCAATATTACCATGCAATCTAAAGCACCTTCAGCAGGTGGTTTGTTGAAATCCCTAGCAACAGGTGAAAACATTTTTCGCCCCACTTATACAGGAACTGGTGAATTATATTTGGAGCCTTCTTTATCTGGATTTCATATCATGGAATTAAACGGCACTGAATGGATTTTGGATAGTGGGGCATATTGGGCAAGTGATGGTTCTGTAGAAGTGGGTGTTGAGCGAAATAAATTGGTTGCTGGGTTAGTGGGTGGTGAAGGCTTGTTTCAAACAAAAGTCAAAGGCAGAGGTAAAGTGGTCATGGTAGCACAAGGACCTGTAGAGGAGGTGCATTTGCAAAATGACCGTTTAGTTGTGGATGGTAATTTTGCAATTGCTCGCACAAGTACCTTAAATTATCGAGTTGAAAAAGCCACTAAGTCTATTTTTGGTTCAATGACTTCAGGAGAGTTTTTAGTCAATACCTTCGAGGGAACGGGTACTGTGTTACTTGCTCCTGTTCCCTATTGGGGAGTGATGTTGCTACGTCAAATTACCGCAGCGATTCCGAATAACTCTGGTTCAAAATAACTAGAAAAATTTAGAAAAGGAAGGAATTAGAAATTACAGCTATTTTCAGCTAATTGAACCACAGATTTTTGTAGGGGGCAAAGGCTAGCCTTTCTTTGCCCCAAAGAGCGTGGTTTCTCTACTTGAAAAGCGCTGTAAATCATCACAACTAGTGCTTTGTTTCATTAATTCTAATGTGTTACAAGATCCCCGACTTTGTAAAAGTTGTCGGGGATCTGACCGTAATTTGTAATTACCAACACAATTACAAATTACGAATTACAGACTATTAATTATATTGCTTTTTACGCTTCACGAGTGAACCTATGCCCAAAGCAGACAACATTAAGATGCCTAACATAGAAGCAGGTTCAGGGACACGCGAAATCGAAGTGAACGCATTTGTGGAAGATAGGGTAGCTCCTGTGGGAGTATTGATGAGCGCAAATGCGGAGGACGGGAGAGTCGTAACTAAATCGGATAAAGCATTGGAACCCAGGGAATTAGGTAGGTAAGCGAACGTAGCCAAAAATTTAGGATTGCTAGGATTAAAGTTTTTAAAATCATCAAACCCGATGACGTCTGCAGAAAGCCCACTATTATCTGGTCTGGGTAAATTACTTCCCACTACAATCGAATTGGAAGAACCTTTAAAGATATCTTTTCCGGCATTAATAGTATAGTCTGGACTCGCGTTTCCGTACAAAGTGGCACCGTCGGGTGTCACGCCCGCTTGGATTGAGTCATCAAAGACAAAGTTACCGCTAACTGGCTCACCAGTTTCTTGAGCGTTGAACTGGAAGTTGAAGTTAAAAAGGGAGGCTTGAGCGGGAGCACTACTTACAGCTCCCAGCAACGTAAACGCTGCTGCGACGGTAGCCATTGATAACATTTTTTTGGCTTTCATTAAGATATCTCCGAAAAGTGCCAATGCATCTCTATAAGTGGCTGAAGCTCTGCAAACACGTGAGGAGAAAATCAACCAGTTTCCACTTTAAGAATATACTTTTTCCTAAGAATAAAAAATGAATTATCTTTAGGAAAATTTAGTATGTTTTTTGTTATTTATAAGAGGACTAATAGGGCGTTGTTGATTTGAAGTATGAAACGCGATTTTTTAAGAATAACGCAGCAACTTGAAGAATGACAGCATTCATCCCTCGGTTGAGCAACCCCACTGATAGTATCTCGTCAAATTCGGTAAATTCGCCTCCCCTTAGAGATATTTTGCGGCTGATAAAAAACTGAATGCAACAATACAACTTTGTGTAAGTTCGGGCATAAAACCCGCTATTCTAGGCAATAATTCTGACAACCAAAGCAGCCTCAGCCGCCATGACTCACCATATTCTCAAAGCCACCAGAGAAACCGTGCATCTGGGTGGGTTCTCTCATCTTTTAGAACCAGCACTCACTGTTGACTCTGGCGACACAGTTGATGTAGAAACATACACTGGCTACTACCTTTACGACAAAGCACCACCGGAGTTTCTCACATCTGCCTTCGTGGATATTTGTCAAAATCTTCCCCCAGAACGCAAAGTTGCAGCAGGACCGCATCTACTCACCGGACCAATTTACGTGCGGGGTGCGGAACCTGGAGATGTTTTGGAAGTCAAACTAGAAGCAATCACACCCAGTTTACCCGTTGGCTTCAATGCGATTCGTACAGGTTGGGGAGCGTTACCACATCAGTTTGATCAACCCGCCTTGAGATTCATTCCCCTCAATTTAGAGGATAACATCGCTGAATTTCCCAAGGGGAGCGGTATTAAAATTCCTCTCAAACCCTTTTTTGGTATCCTAGGTGTTGCAACTACGGAAGCATTGCGAAACTCAATCCCTCCTGGTCACTATGGTGGTAATATCGATAACCAGGAATTACAAGCTGGTTCTAGGATTTTTTTGCCGATTTTCGTTCCTGGTGCTCTATTTTCTATCGGTGATGGACATTCCGCACAGGGAGATGGTGAAGTCAATGTCACCGCAATTGAAACTTCTATGAACGGCAAAATTCATCTTAAACTTCGCAAGAATTTGCAATTGACAATGCCAATTGCTGAAACTCCCACAGACATCATCACAATGGGATTTGGTCAAACATTAGATGAAGCCTTAGAAATAGCTTTAAAAAACATGATTGACTTTTTAGAACGCTTCATCAATTTGTCGCCAGAAGATGCTTATGTATTGTGTAGTTTAGCAGTCAACTTTCGCATCACTCAAGTTGTTAACAGTCCACAAAAAGGTGTTCATGGAATGCTACCAAAATCGATATTTTCCTTTAAAATAAATCTATAATTAGCCATCTACCCAATATTTTTATGTCTAATATATTGGTTCAATTGTTGCTTGTTGGTTTAGCTGCTGGTGTTGCAGGAGGTATGTTTGGCATCGGTGGCGGTGCAATTATGGTACCAGCGATGGTGCTTTTAATAGGTATGGATCAAAAGTTTGCCACTGGCACTTCTATTGCTGCTCAAATATTACCAATCGGTATTTTGGCAGCAATAGTTTACTATCGAAACGGCAACGTCAATATCAAATATGGCGTGATTATTGCAATTGGTCTGATAGTTGGCAATTTGTTTGGGGCGCTGTTTGCTAATCAGCCCTTTATTAGCAGTGAAACAATGAAAAAGCTGTATGGCATCTTTTTGTTACTAATTGGTCTGCGGTATTTACTAGTACGCTAACGATAATTAACAATTTCACTTGCTTTGGAGGGTGGGAAAGACCACCCTTTTATCAATAGACTTCTTGCAAAAATTGATTTTTCGTGAGGGGAAACTTATAACTTAGTACGGAGAAGACAGTATTTTTTCTGAGTTATGTGTTCTTCTTTATCCTGTCAAAGTTTGTCTTTAGTTTGTATAATCGAAATCATTTATATCTCAATTATTTATAACAGTTTGACCAGGTAGACAAATCGATAAATATGCAGCGTCGAAAATTTCTAAAGTATATCACTTTAGTAGGAACTGGCTTTACGTTTGCTGGCTGTACTGGTGGCGGTAAGTCTCAACCACAGGGTGAAGTGCCAGTCCTAGCTTCCCCTATGGCAGCGAATGAAGTTCTCAAGGTAGGATTTGTATATGTTGGATCTGTGGGTGATTTTGGCTGGACTTATGCCCACGATTTAGGTCGCAGAGAAATGGAGGCAAATCTTCAGGAGAAGGTGAAAACGACTTTTGTGGAAAATGTTAGCGAAGGTGCGGATGCTGAGAGGGTGATTCGTCAATTGGCATTAGAAGGCAATAAGTTAATTTTTACGACTTCTTTTGGCTATATGAACCCCACAATGAAAGTAGCAAAAGACTTTCCCAATGTTGTTTTTGAACATTGTACTGGATACAAACGCGTCAGGAATGTCGGTACCTATCTGGGACGCTTTGAAGAACCGCGATACCTAACTGGTATGATTGCTGGCAAGATGACAAAATCGAATGTGATTGGTTTTATTGGTTCATACCCAATTCCTGAAGTCATTCGCGGAATAGGTGCGTTTACGCAAGGACTGCAACAGACAAATCCCAAAGCAAAAGTGAGGGTGGTTTGGGTGCAAAATTGGTATGATTTAGCTAAAGAAAGAGAAGCTGCGCAAAGTTTGGTTAATTTAGGTGCGGATGTCCTAACGCAACATACCGACTCGATCGCTCCTATTCAACTAGCAGAGGAAAAGGGTATTTATGCTTTTGGCTACAACACTGATATGAGTAGGTTTGGTGCAAAAGCTTACCTAACATCAGCTATCAATAAATGGGGGAAATTTTATACAGATAAAGCCTTGGCTGTGATCAACGGAACTTGGAAGTCTGAGGAAGTTTGGTATGGAATTGCTCAAGATATGGTGGATATTTCGCCCTTAAATCCTGTAATTCCTCAAGATGTTCAACAATTGGTAATAAGGAAACGCGAGGAATTTATGAGCGGTGTTGCACATCCTTTTGATGGTCCGGTGAAAGACCAAAATGGTGTGGTGCGAGTCCCGAAGGGTCAGGTGTTAGGCGATAAGGAACAACTGGCTATGGATTGGTATGTTGAGGGAATTGAGGGACTAATTCCCAAGGTAAAGTCTTGAAAAATGAACCGCCCTTTGTAGATCGCATTGCTGCAATCTACAAAGGGCTAGTTTCTGCCCTCAAGTCATTGTGGACACTTACGAATGAACCAATCGCCAATCATTATTTTGAATCCATTGAGGAACTCGAAGAAGCCTTAGTTGCCAGTTGCCAAGTCCTACTTGAACAAAAAGGTTTCATTAGTAGATTAACCTGCTACCACTGGTGACCAAGGACTGCTGTATACGATAACTAATCAACCAGATTTCATATAACCATTAATGGGATGGAAATCTAACTTATTGATATTTCAAATGTCTTATTGACACTATACGTTTGCCCTGAAAGTTTCCCTAATTGGGAAAAGGCAACTATGACCATACCCTACTCGTCGTATTTTCCTACTATGTACGACGCTGATTCCAGCCATCCAGGATGATTCGATTTTATCTTGGTGGCTTCTACCTTTTTTTGTTCTATCTTTTGCGGTTTGCTTAAAACTAAGCCAGTCACAAGTCCGACCAAGAAACTTGAAGAGATTGCTAATATCATATGGAGACAAAAAAGTGATAAAAAGTTAACTAATTAATACTACCCGGTATAATTTGAAGCTCCGGAAATTTTGAAAGGTTAAAAAATAAAAAAACAATCAAGCTTTGATATAGTTCTTATAAAGAAAAAAAAATGATTTATGTGTAAACAATAAAGTGAAAAATATAGTTTTACAAAGTCTTAGGAAGCGAGTTATTGGAGAGTGAACTAGGACTTGTGATGTTTGGTGGGGCGATCGCCCTGGTTGTTTTCGCGCTTGGTGGAAACCAGAAAGAATTCTCTTGGATGCTTACTTATTTGGCGCAGTCAGTGCAATTGGGCTAATCTTACAAGGACTGGGAGTTGATATCTCTCCTTATCTTTTGTCTTCCTTGCCCTACTTGGCAACTATCGTTGTAGTGGTCATTATCTCGCGCGATGCCAAGAGCATCCAACTGAGGGTACGCGCCTCACTGGGACAACCCTTGGATCCTAATGATTAATATGTAGCGAACTATACTAAAATTTAAAGTTTTGTTGTGTATTTACAAAAAAATTCCTAAAATGTCTAAAGTTGCTCTTTTTTTGTCAAGCAAATCAATAATCCATAGTTAATATGGACTATTGACTATGGATTATTGCTGGAATAATTCACATAAGTTATACATTTTGAATTTTGCCTGCGTGAATTTTTAATTATGCAACCTCCATCATTTGAATCAATTAGACAGCGTTCAGTTCTCAAATTACCGAATAATGCCAGAGTTGCTGTTTCGGTGGTGATGAATGTTGAACACTTCACTTTTGGCAAACAGGGGACAGCAATTCAACCTGATTTGAATAGTTATCTAGAAATTGCCAACTATGGTTGGCGCGACTATGGCAATCGAGTTGGAATTTGGCGCTTATTTGACTTATTCGCTGAATTAGAAATTCCCGTGACGGCAGCAGTGAACGGCGAAATCTGCACACTTTATCCGGAAATTATCGCAGCCATGCAGCAACATCATTGGGAAGTGATGGCACATGGTCTTAACAATTCCAAAGGTCATAGTGGCATGGATAGAGAAGCAGAAATAGAAATCATTGATAAAACGCTGAGTTTACTAGAAGAAGCCACTGGAAAAACTCCAAAAGGTTGGTTAACACCGGGGTTTTCTATTACAGAATCAACGTTTGAATTGTTGTATTCTGCGGGAATTGTTTATACTGCTGACTGGGTCAACGATGACCAACCCTATTGGTATTATTTACCCAACGGACGCTTGCTGGCAATTCCCTATACTCTCGAGACAAATGATATTACCTTATGCTTGAATAACCGATTTTCTGGTGCAGAATTTGCCCAAGCGATAGAAGATCAATTTGACCAACTTTGGTTAGATGGAGAATCTCAAGGGCGGGTTATGACTATTAGCTTGCATCCGTTTATTGTGGGTCAGCCACTGCGGTTTAAGTATTTAAAACAATGTTTGTTACATATTAAAAATCAACCTAATACATGGTTGACAACAGGTGAGGGCATTTATGAATGGATGACTGAAACCACAGGAGTCAAGACACTGCAATATGAAGAAGACAATGAATAAAAAGACTAAGTAGATCGGCACAAATAAAGTTAACTCGTTCAGGCTGTGATTAGTCATTAGTCATTAGTAATAGTGCGCGAGTTTCAGGCGTTATTATTTTCGCTCTTCTTCGATCTGTTTCTTCCTACCTATTTAATAAATTGGGCAAAAAACTGAAAATGGGAAAAATGGCAAGAATTCGGTAATATTACTGATTGACTAAGGGAACGCTCTTTGAAAATATTACGAATGTTCATAAGTCCAGAATTTATGCGGATTTGATGGCAGCAAAACTGTAGTCAATAGCAAAACTCACGGACAATAGAATTATGAACAAAGTTATGAAATCCAGCAAAAAATATGTTGTTCCGTTTATGGTTGTGGGTATAGCTGCCAGCCTCAGCAGCTGTAGTTTTCATCCCATCTCTCATCATCTTGAAACCACAATGCCAACAGCCAATACAACAACCAACAGCGAACCTGCTGCACAAGCAGCAACTGATAGCATATCTTCAACTGAAGAAATGCCAACCCAAAATAAGGCTTTTTTGAGTTCTGTCGCTGTTACTAAAAAAACTGTTAACGTCAGCCTATTTACAAGTGATACTGAATGTCAAGAACTGATTCCACAACAAGTCTTGGTACCAAAGCAAGAACCTCTGATAGGTGCGGTGGGTAACATCATAAAGCAATTTGACAGTGCTGATTTTAGCTTGTCTGGGTATAGTGTCACTGTCAAAAATCGAGTCGCAACAGTTGATTTACAAATATCCCCTGATTCCGAGCGTCAATTCACTTCTCTTTCCAGTTGTGAGCAGTTTGCTCTATTTGGCAGCCTTCGCAAAACTTTATTAAGTCATGTTGAATGGAATATTAAAAAAGTTCGCTTCACCTACCAAGGGGAGGAAATAGTTGTTTGAAACAAAGAAAATAAAAGATAAAAAAATATTTTTATTGATTATTCTGTCTTTATACATAAGCTATATCCGCTGCTCAACTATCTTTATAAGCTAGGGTTTTTTGTGGCTTTCTTATAAAATGAGAAGTGAAGGCAGTATCGTTTGGTTAGTCCTTTTCCTTATTGTGCTTTGCCCATGAATTTTTCTTTTGCTCAGGATGTGTCGGTTTATCAGCTGGCTTTGGGAATGCAAAAGCCTCCTCAACCATTGCCCCATAGTCCTGCTAGTCTACTGTCACTTGTCAGATCACAAATTGATTTACTTATTGAGCAACAGATTGCAGCCACTTTGTGGGTAAAGCTACCACCAGGAAAAATTTGGCACTCAGAAATTGAGCGCTATCACCAACAACTGAGAGTATCTGACGTCATTCGTACTTTGCATATTGAGGAAAGCAGCAGAGGAATAGAGGGAGTAGAAGAGAACACCTGCGTGGGCGGGTTCCCTGATTTGAGCGGGCTGTCGAAGAGCGAAAATGCGCACAGTAGGAGTGAAAAACTCTCCGCGTCTGTGCGTCTGCCAACGGCAGTCCCACCCCAGTCGCACGACATACACACTCCGGCGAACAGAGGCAACGCGCTGCCTCCTCAATCAGAACCACAGCAGGCGAACAGCTCCTCAATGGCAACTTCCCCACGGGACAGCCTCCTGTGTGCGTCTTCTGATATACGAATACAGAGCTTACCAAATAGCCAATTGCGTCGGGAATACTTTCTGATGGTGTTGTCGCCGCAGTTTTGCTTTCTCATTCTGGCTCATAGACCATTTAGAAGACGCAGAAATAATTCGGCAACGAACAGAAAAAAAAACCCGCCGTTACTTGCTATAAGTACCTTTGATGGAAAAGTCATTCAGCGAGTGTTAGATGTTATCAAACAGGGGATAACACCAGAATTATCCGTGTTTATACCGAACGATTTTATTTGTCCCCCCGCAAGCGAGCCAACACTCATAAGTCAACTGTTGGCAAAACAACTCCAGCAACAGGATGAAATTCATCGTCAAAGAACGACAAAGCGTCTTGCTCAGATGCAGCAGCAAAATCAGAAATTGCACGAAACTCTGCAACTTCAAGATGAATACTTGAGCAATGTGTGTCAGGAACTGCGCGCGCCTTTAACACATATGAAGACAGCGCTGAGCCTTTTAAATTCCCCTAATCTCAAACCCCCTCAGCGACAACGTTATTTCCAGATGCTCAAACAAGAGTGCGATCGCCAAAATGCCCTGATTACTGGCGTGTTGGATCTGGTGCAGTTAGAGCGCAATTTGGAGCGGATGCCTTTAGAGGCTGTGCGTCTGTCGGAGATTGTGCCTGGAGTCGTTAGTATCTACCAGCCCTTAACCCGAGAAAAAGGTATCATGTTAGCTTACACTGTACCTACTGACCTTCCACCTGTTTGGTGTGTGAGCGGTGGGCTGAGGCAGATTGTGATTAATCTGCTTTCCAACAGCATTAAGTTCACCCCCAAAGGTGGACAGGTTTGGGTACGAGCACGTGTTCAGGGTGATTATGTGCAATTGGAATTTAGCGATACTGGTATTGGTATTGCCGATAGCGAAATTCCCAAAATCCTTGACCGCTTTTATCGCGTACGTCCAGTCGCAACTGAAGACCCTGGTGGTGTTGGTTTGGGCTTATCAATTGTGCAATTATTGCTATGGCGCTGCGGTGGCTCTCTGTCTGTAAAAAGTAAACTATATGAAGGTTCTACTTTGACTGCGCAGCTAGGGATTGCCATGCGCGGGCGCTGCCCCTGAAAATCCACCCCAATCATCGATTTGAGATAAACTTTATGTTCATCACCTTGATTGCAGATTATGGTAATGGTGACCCAGCTTTTGCTGAGGTAACGCAACGTTTACTGATAGGACTACCTGGATCACAGATTCATACTCTCTCAGTTCCTGCTTTCAGTACTCTGGCAACAGGTTTTTGGATTGCCCAACTTGGTCTTAACCCCGGTCCCCAAGAGCGTTTAATTTATCACAACTGTGCGCCTCGTCAAGATGATAAACAACCTAGACTGGATAATGAAGGCGAAGGACTCACTTATGCCTTGCTACCCAATGGCGTCACAGTCGTGGGCGTCAATGCTGGTTACAGTCTCTCTTTTATCAAAGAATATGCACACAAACTGCAAATAGTCAAGGTTTCTAGAGGTGGGTCGCAGTTCCGTTCTCGTGATGTGTTTCCGAATGCAGCAGCGGCGATCGCCCAAGGCGAGTTTAGCCTTTTAGGAGAAGTTTTGAACCCAAGCAATATACCCGATCCCCCGAGCGATCGCGTTGCTTGGATTGATGGCTACGGTAACATCAAAACCACCATCGCATCACATAGTGTCAACCTCAAACCTGAAGAGAAGGTGATCATCCGCGTGGGTGATGTGGTCAGTGATGCAGTGTACTCCGATGGTAGTTTTAAAGTGCCAGAAGGAACTTTAGCTTTTTCTCCAGGGAGTTCTGGTTGGTCAATGGCTGATGGGTCAAAATCAGTTCGTTGGATGGAACTATTTCTGCGTGGTGGTAACGCCTGGGAACGCTTCGGTAAACCCCGTGTTAATCAGTTAATTACTTGCATCGGCTAGGAACAGGAAAAGAACTTGACTTTCCATAAATCAGATGCGGCTGATCAACAATTAATTCTTCATTTCCCACTTTTGCTGACTGCTGACTTCCAAAGGAAGGAAAATCGTTAGTACTTCTCCGTGACGGGGACGTTCGCGCACAATCAGTTTACCGCCGATCGCCTGAAACAAATGCTTAGTTGCAGCGAGATTCAAACTGATCGTACCCGTTTCTGGTTGGAACATCAGCAATTGACCAAGAGCCTTGCGAATTGGCGGTGTGCAGGTCGATGCTGATCCTTTGCCATTATCTCCGACTTGAGGTAACGGCAATAACTGTAATTTCAGTTGATCCCCAGCAGGTATAACTTGTACTTGAATATGGCTACCACCGGGTAAGCTGCGGGTGAAATTCTCCATTAAACCAGTGAGAACCCGATCCAACATGGTAGGATTACTGATGACAGTTGGTAACTGCTGAGGTAAAATCACATCCAAAGTCAAGTTGCGCCGATGTGCTGCTTCTTGCCAGCGAGGGATACTTTGCTGCAACACTTGCTCGAGAGACATTGGTGTCAGTTGAGCGTGTGTGCATTTTACGGTGGGAGATGTTTCCAGTTCTGCTGCTCTAAAGAGCAACTCCATCCGGTCAATTTGCTCAGTGCATTCACGGTCGATCAGTTCCAAACGCTTGATAACGTTGGCAGGCAAATCACGCTGTTTGAGCAGTAGACGAGTGATGGTGCGGATGGTAGTCAGAGGAGTGCGAACTTCATGAGCAAAAGCTTGCAGCAACTCTACATCAGGACGAGGTGAAGAGAGATGGGCAGATGGGGGGGTAGAGGTTGCCACTTTGTAGGGTGAAGGAGAAGCCTCTGGTGCAGAAGTTTCCATGGAACGAAGTGCCCGTTGGGGAATGGAGGACTTTGGGCTTCCCTCTAGGGTTGGTGAATAAGAAGCTTTGGGTTCCCACAAAGTAGAGTTGGCGGGCAATGAAGAGATTTCGTTGTGTCCCCGTGTCACGCCAGTCGCCTCAACGGGGGGAACCCCCGCACGGCGCTGGCTCCCCGTGTCTTCTTCTGCTTGTGGAAATTGCGTTAGCAACAACCGAGTGAACTCCATCACTATCCGATAATCTGGAGTTTCTGGGCAATACTTTTGTACTAATTTCTCTAAATCGGCAAACAACTGCGGATTACTTAATCTGACTCGTGCTCCGAGCGATCGCCATGCTAACTCAACGACGTCTGGATCAAAAGAAAATGAAAAACTTTTATCACCATTGGTGTCTTGTGCTAAAACCAGCACTAATCTAAATTGCTTGGTGAAAACCAAACAAAACTGCTCCCTAGCCAATGGATCTGTTCCTAACAGAGGTAAAACCGACTCACCAAGAGCAAATGCATCTGCCACAGCCACACCAGCAGGCATTTGAAATGGCATGAGTGCCAAAGGGTTAAATGGCTTTGCCGTAAAAGTGACTGTCTGCAAGCTTTGAGCTAGTGTTGGTTCGCTGAACACAGGTGCTGGCGCAGCTAAAACTAATCCTTGGGTATCTTCAGGTAAAGCTGTTGCCAAGGTATTTAATAACAACTGTTCTGTCGCCGCTATGCTTACGCGCCACTGCTGCTGTGCTTTGGCAGATGAGCATTCAGCCACTGTTGATTGACTATTTGCTAAAACTTCGCTCAGACTTGGCAAGATCCATTTATACACAACTTTTCACCCCTTCAATAAAGAGCGACTGACAGCATTTTGGGCAGGCATTCACTACTTATTTACGAGGTTATAAGGATTTCTTTGTTAGTGAAAGTCGTAGAACCGAACAATTGGAGCGCAATTTCCCCTGTAAATAGTCATGAAGAGTGATCTTTTGTACATATTGCACTTTTTTTCGTTAAAACAAGCATTGAGTGATTATGCAATTTTACAGCTATTTTTAGGTAAATAGACCTTTTTTGTCTCGCGCATAGACAAAGGAGCGACTTCAAGGCAGAGTAGGCGCAAAGACGAGCCAGCGCTATGCAGTCCTTGTTTCCCGAACTCACAGCGACTGGCGTGGCAAAGAAAAACAGCAAACAATGTGGTCTAAATTAAGTGAAAACTGCTGTAATGCTTCATAACTCGCTAAGAACAGCTAAGGACAAAGGATTATTGATTAGTCTAGGCAAATAACCAATCTGTTGATAGATGCTTAGCTTAGACTTGCGGACGATGCAAGTTAGACCAAAACAAGGCAAAACAGTAATGTGAGCGCGAAACAAAGTAGAAACTACATAATTTTGTGCTGACTTTTCGCTATGAAATGGAGGAGTAAAATGGCTTTGGGCGAACACAAGCGTGCGGTTGGCGTATTTTCTAGCCGTCGTGAAGCTGAGTATGCACTGACCGAACTCAGAGATGCTGGCTTCCCCATGAATAAGATTTCTATCATTGCTAAAGATGCGGATCGCACTGGTGATATTGCTGGCGTCGAAACGCAAAAGCATGTTGGCAACAAAGCTGATGAAGGAGCTGCAACCGGAGCAGTGACAGGTGCAACATTAGGGGGTCTTACTGGTTTGCTCGTAGGTTTAGGTACCTTGGCAATTCCTGGCGTAGGTCCTATATTACTCGCAGGCGAAGTAGCTACAGCTCTGGCGACAACTGCTGTTGGTGCTGGCATTGGTGCAGCAACTGGCGGATTATTGGGTGCGCTCATTGGTTTGGGAATTCCTGAAGAACAAGCCAGAGTATACAATGATCGGGTCTCTCGTGGTGATTATTTGGTGATAGTAGACGGTACAGATGATGAAATTCGTCGTGCTGAAACTGTTCTGACAAACCAGGGTATTCAGGAGTTTGGCATTTACAATGCACCTGGTGTTGCAGACACTCGTACAGATTACACTGATCGCGTTGTCAACAATCAACCTCCGGTAACTAACAATCAACCTCCGGTAACCGACAATCAACCTCCGGTAACTATTGTTGACCGTCGGGATGCAACTATTTAGTAAGTCGTCACTCATGAGTCAATTATTAAAAAACCGCTTTCTCTGGGCTATTGACTCTTGAGTCTGGACTTTGAAAGATTCGCTCCTCAACCTCACACACAATTAACAGCGTTCAGTTATCAGTCAGTTATCAGCCAGTTCTCGTAACTCAATGAAGTTAGGGAAATTTAACAAGGATTTGCGTGTTCTTGTATCCATTTTGTAAATGAAAAGATAACTGTTTGCTGTTAATAACTGCTTCTGTCAATGAAACTTTTGAAACATTCAAGTGGAAGAGAGAAGATGAACAAGTTTATTCCATTGATCATTAGTAGCGTTATAGCTGTTAGTGCGGTTGGTTGCGAAGCACCCCCTTCTAAAACGAGTGCAGATGCTCCTTCGGGAACAAATGAAAACGTTAACGCTCCAACAAAAGAAACTGCTGAAAAAACTCAAGAAGACGCTACCAGTGAAGTTCGTAAAGACCAAATAGAGTCTGACATTAGAGCACGCGAACAACGTAACAATGCTACTGGCGGTGATGCACAAAGAGCTGATGGCGATCTAAAAAGCGAAGTTCGCGGCAAGTTAGAGGCAAATTTGCCAGCCAGTCAGTTAACAGTTGACGCTAAAGAGGGTGCTGTCACTGTAGCGGGAACAGTTCCTACCCAAGAACAACTGAATAAAATTCCTACTTTGGCGCAAGAGATTAAAGGTGTCAAAAGTGTGAAAGTTGAGGCAAAAGTCGCTCCAGCACAACCTGGATCAAACACGAACAATAAATCAGGTCAGTAGCAAGTTTTATAGCTTATAAGGCTACCATAGGCATCTACGATACTAGATTCAAAAAACTAACGCTCGCATTCTTCAAGGAAACAGAGGAATGCGAGTGCTTTTATATTTCAGCCTAGCTAGCAGACTACAAAAAGGAAAAACTTAGCCTCTTGTTTGTGTACGCCAGTGCTTGAGAGTGATCATGTAAATGAAAATGATCATTAATACAAGCGGCGTTATTGTTGTTGGCTCCGGTACCTGCTTCACTTCCTGTCCAGGCACAGTTGGCACGCCAGGAGTAGACGGCACTTCAATGATTTGGTTTTCACCGGGAGGACCACTAGGACCACCGCCTAATGGAGGAACAGAACCGCCAGAGGAAGAGGAAGTGCCAACAGGCGGTGTAGCTGCGATGCTGCTACCACCGCGACCGGAGGAACCACCGCCACCAAACGAGAGAAGAAGTAGGAGTAAAGCAAGACCGCCACCGCCTATGAGCCAGGTTGGAAAAGAGCTCCCTGAGCCTTGTTGCAACACGACATCTTCTGCTAAGCTGCCAGGAAAATCAACTCCTGCAAGGCTGGAAGGAAGATCAAGACTGATTGCTTCTGGCGCTAACGATACTGGAGTTTCCCATGAAACGACATCTCCAGCGAGAGTTTCCTCAATGAACCCATCAGAGGAAGAGGGAACGCCAAGATTTGGACGGTTGAAATCACCACCATCTGGTGAATATGGCACGGAGAGTTCTTTGAGAATGGTCTCTTTGAGAGACTGTTCATTCCCATTCAACGCAAGCTTGGCTGCTGAAAGTTTCTCCGAGTAAAACTTGGCTTCCTCCGGCTTTAGACCCATAGCTTGAATCTGCTGCTGAGCATCGGGAATTTTTGCAATCTCCTGAAGCAACAGACGCCCATAAGAGTATTTCAAATCGAGCAAGGCATTGCGAGGATCAAGCGAGTTTCCACCTCCTTGAGGTGCCCAGTCAAAGTTTTTGGTGACCTGTCCCAAACCTTCTTGAGGAGTCTGACTTACCGTCTGCCCAAGAAGATATCGGTACCCGTCCACGATATCAGCGTTGTTGTTCTCCCAGAATGAGGCGTACGGTATCTCAGCAAGATTGGGATTGTTTCCATAAAAGGAAGCGAAATTGCGGAAGTTTTCTTCCCCACCAGCGGCTTTCATCAGCAACTGCTCGTAGGTTGGTCCACCATTCGACTCAAGTATTTTCTGGAAGACTGCTCCAGCCTTGTTACAAGAAGCACCAAATCCTACACTACATCCAGGAATGCCTCGCATTTGGCTTAAATCTCGCCCTGATACCTGGTACTGGAGATAGTTTTGCTCCAGTCCTTGTTGGATACCATAGTGTCCAACGTTGAGTTGAGCAGAAGCAGGTTGAGATGCATTGACTACTGTTGCAAAGGATGATAGTGTCACTGCAATTGTTTGAACTTTTGACTTCAAGGGATTCTCCTCCACTAAGTAACTTTAAGATGCACCTTATGAAACTGGAGAGGAAGCTAAATTTTCAGGCGAGTTGATGTTAATTGTGATTGCTGTCCCCTTAAGTTTTTCGCCTGTAACAGAGTGGTAGATGACAACAGCGCTGTTTGGTTGGTCGAAGAGGTAACCACGACTAGAAGGTTGTACCTTTGCTTCCTTCACTAGGGAAAAGAAGGATTCCAGATATCTGCGTATACTTTCACGGTTCCCTTGATTTGTCTTTGTATGCTTCTCTATGAGCATCGTGAATAAGTCCAGACTGCGGTTGTCCTGCCCTTCAACGAGAATGCCGCCCTCCAGGAAAGAACTGGCTACAAGCTTTCCATTGATTTGTTGAACTTTCAATAAGGTGTAATAACGTCCCTGCTTCCTAGAATCACTTGCATAACAAACCCAGGCACCATCTGGGTTTTGTGTAAAACCTTGCTGCCCTAAGTAGGAAAGCGGTTCTCCACTTTTCTGGCTCACTAGCGGAGGCAACAAATCTTCCACGGCATCCGAAGAGCAAAGCTTATGCGTCGTTTTTTGTTGGGGAGTAGTTGGAGTCTCTTGCGCTATTACAAAGTAAGGCATAACAACAACAGCAGATACAGAGATAGCAAATGTACTTAGTAAACGAGTAAATATATTCATGTTTTTCTTTATAAGAAGTTATTGGTCTTTAAAAGTTATTGAGGAATACCTTCTGTCGAAGAGTGTCCTATCTATTTATTTAGTTCTAGATACAATTATCTAGATATTATTTCGGTATTTAGTTAAAATTCCCTATAAATATTTAAAAAGAATGTGTGAATAATTAGTGTTGTGGCTAAGTAAAAATAAGGAACTACCATCCTACTAAGATTTTCCCTCTTTTCGCTTGTTTAGCTTAAAGCTATTAACAACAAGGGTTTTAAATTTTATCCTTCTAAATAATTTGATGAGATCTCCTGATAACCATAAGCGTTTTTACCGATGGAACCTCGATTAACTTCCTGTCACCTGAAATGTGATTTATGAAGCCAACTTTAAATTCTCGTAAAGTGTGATTATGAAGCCAGCTTTAAATTCTTGTAAAGTGTTATAGCACTTCTTGTTGCTGAGATTGCACTGTGTACACAACTCATTTTTCGCTATAACCCTGCGTACAATATCCGTATATGAAACACTGTTGAAAAATTGTACGGCTTGAAAATTTACTTTATATATCAGCCCTGACTTGTGAAATCTAAAAAATCTCCGGTTGATTCATGACAGTTTTGGGTGCAAGGATCATTATTTTGCTTTTCTGACTAAGTTTTTGGACAGTATACTATTAGCTTTGTTGCTGTTTTAGCACCCAGATGAAAATATGCTAAGCAGTGACCGGAGTCACAACATGAATCTCAAGCTCTACATTATAGTTATGAGCAGGATTATATATATCAACAATCAGGTTCACTGAGCAGTGACCTGAGTCACAACATGAATGTAAAGAGCTACATTGTTAGAAGCTCATTACCATCAATGAAATTTCCTCAGCAGTGATTTTAATCACAATGTTCATGTGAATCTCTGCATCATCAGGATATTTTTAGCAAAATCATAGGGTGGGGATTGCGATATTTTTGAACGCAACTGTGTATATGCCGTCAGGGCGAGCTTCCTGCCCAGTTCTACAACTTCGGTGGGAACACAAGCAATCACGGGAAAAGTTGCGCAAGTATCTCTACTAGTTTATGGATATGGGCTGGTTCGTGAGTTGCCATCAGAGAAATCCGTATTCGACTGGTAGGAACGGTTGGGGGACGAATAGCCGGGGCAAAAATGCCAGCAGCTTTCAGTTGCTTTCCAGCTTTGAGCGCATCTGCTGCGGTTGGCAGTTGAAAGCAGAGGATGGGTGAGGAAGACGGTAGTAATATCAGGTTGGGTAGGCGCTGTTGGATGACCTGTTTGAGTTGGGCTACATTCTGCCACAATTGGGCGCGGCGTTGCGGTTCTTGCTGTACTATTTTGATTGCTGTGAGCGCCGCTGCTGTATCCGCAGGAGAAAGCGCAGTAGTGTAAATCCAGCTAGGTGCGCGATTCCGCAAAAAGTCTATTAAGGCTGCACTTCCCGCCACATATCCGCCTAGACTACTCAAAGCTTTACTCAAAGTGCCAATTTGAATGAATTGCCTTCCCGTACATCCGAAATGTTCTACACATCCAGCGCCAGTGTTCCCTAGTACCCCGGTGGCATGAGCTTCATCAACGAGCAGCATACAGCTAAATTCTTCTGCTAGATCGAGTAGTGCAGGTAAAGGACACAAATCACCATCCATGCTGAAGACGCTATCGGTAATGATTAGACAGCGTCGGTAGTTTTGCCTTTGTTGACTGAGTTGGGTTCTTAATGTTTCAACATTAGAATGAGCATATTCAATAATGGTTGCACCACTCAGGATTGCCCCATTTTTGAGACTAGAGTGATTGTACTGGTCGGATAAAATTAAATCGCGCTTGCCTATAAGGGCAGTTATTGTACCTACATTGGCGAGATAGCCAGAACTGAATACCAAGCCATCTTCTGTTTGTTTGAGGGATGCGATCGCTCTTTCCAACTCCCTATGTAATTCTCTATGTCCGCTGAGTAATCTAGAACCTGTAGAACTGGCTCCAAATTCTTGGACAGCAATCGTTGCCGCTGCAATTAGCCGCTCATCCCCAGCCAATCCCAGATAGTCATTACTGGCAAAATTAATCACCTCTCGTCCTTCCAAAAGTACCGTAGCACCAGGAAGACCATGGATTGTTTGTACTGAGCGATACCAATCAGCACGGTGAATTGTAGCCAGGGATTCTTCTATCCAAGCGTAGGGATCTGCGGGCATAGTAGGAAGTAGGGCGAGTAAGGGAGGTGGTTCATAATAATAACTCCTAACTCTATATATTTACCAATGACAAATGACTAATGACAGACTACTAATAACTACCAAAAAACGTTTCAAAAAAACGTATTGGCTCGAACAATTGGAAAAAGGCACAAAAGAAGGTAGCTTCGTTACATGAGTACGTTGCTAACTGTCGCAAAGACTGGCATCGTAAGCTGTCTCACCAAATCTGTAACGACGCTGGAATGGTGTTTGTTGAAGATTTAAATCTTGTTGGGTTGTCTCGCTCTATGTTGGGTAAACACTGCCTAGATGCAGGATTTGGGCAATTTTTCAACATTCTTGAACAGACCTGCTTCAAGCGTGGTGTGTACTTTCAAAAGGTAGATAGTCGCAAGACAAGGCAGATTTGCCCCAACTGTGGAACTGAGACAGGAAAGAAGAAACTATCAGAACGTACTCATATTTGTTCAAATTGCGGCTATACAACTGATAGAGATGTTGCAGCCGCTCAAGTAGTCGCGATACGCGGACTTGCAGCCGTAGGGCATACGGTCAAGATGCTTGCCGAGGGTAAATTCATTGGAATCCCGGTGAAGCAAGAATTCCCTGCCTTCTAGGCATGGGGAGTGTCAATGACTATATTCACTGCTTAGGTGAGATATTGCCTGTTTAATCCACTCTTCCACGTAGGCATCTTTGGGTAGTCCAATGTTCTCACTGACTACGTGTAAAGCATGACTCACTTCATTGGCAGTGTACCCGAGTGCCAAGAGGGTCATTTGTACTTCTTCAAGAATCCCTGGTGCAGGACCGCCTGTCGCGACGAAGAATCCTGCTGTTTTACGCCACTCTACTAACTTGCTTTTTAGTTCCAAACATAGGCGTTCTGCGGTTTTTTTGCCAACACCAGGGGATTGAATGAGTAATTGAGTGTTGCCGGCAATAATCGCCTGCACTAAGTCTGGTAGTTCCAAAGTGTCCAACAGGGCGATCGCCAAAGCTGCGCCAACGCCACTGACACTCAACAAATGGCGAAACATATCTCGTTCCCCAGGTGAACCAAAGCCATACAGCAATGGCACCTCTTCTCGAATTTGGTAATGGGTAAAAATTTGCACTTCGCCTCCGGAGTCTGGCAACTGCTGTGCCAGTCGTGCAGGGATTTGCAAATCGTACCCTATACCATTCACTTCCAGTGTCAGTGTATAGCGATTACCACTATTGTTTTGGATACCAGCAACGATTCCTTTGAGATAACTAATCATTCTAAGAAACCAAAATGTTTTAAGCCTTCTAGTATTCCACCAGCACAAAAATTTGTTGCCAGGTAACGGTAGTCAGCAGGATGTTCATTATGCCATTGAAGTAGCTCTGGACGAGCATTGCCGACAATAATGCCCCGTTCTGCTCCTGCAGCGAATAAAGCAATATCATTACCAGAATCGCCACAAACAACCGTTTGCTCTGCTACAAATTTCCATTTTTGGCGGAGAAACTGTACTGCCTGTCCTTTATCGCTGTGATGAGGTACGATGTCAAGGTCTATACCGCTACTGTAGATTAACTTTACATTTAAACCACTTTGTTGCAACTCTGACTGAAGTTGCGGTAACACCCTTGCAGATGGCTCTTCTTGGAGGAAAAAACTCACCTTGAAAGGACGCTGTTCTGAGTTTGGCTGCGGAACCAACTCAGGAAATTGGGTCGTTTTTGCTACTACAAGGTCACGGTTCCAACCAGATGAAAGTTTTTCTGACCATTCTGAGTTGGGGGTTTGGGTACCGTCAAGATAAATTTCTGTTCCCACAGCTAAAATCAGGGCATCTGGTTCTAAAAGATTTTTTTCGTCTTTGAGTTCTTGGTAAAGAACAGGCGATCGCCCTGTCGCATAAACAATCTTGCTGCCATGTTCTTGGCGTGTAAAGTGCAGGCGATCGTTGAGTTCGGTCAGCGCATTCTCATCGCCAACCAGCGTATTGTCTAAATCGGTTACGAACAGGAATTTAGCCACAGCAACCTCTTTTATTAGCTTTACCACCAAAAAGTTTATGCTGATTTGGCACCAATCTCATCTGTTTTCGTTTTTAGATAAGCAAGTTGACTTATGCTAAAACCGTGATCTGATCAATCTAAACGATTTACAGGCGCTGATTTTAATATAGTCAGAGAAATTTACAATCATCATCAGCCCTTGAGGTTTTAACTAGATCTATGGAAAACCGGAGGATTTTGGAGTGGCGACCATTTTTAGGTTTTTACATAACTTAGCAACTGCCAAGCGAAATCCTCTCCACAGCCTCAGAACCAGGTTAGGGCTGGCAATTGGCAGTGTTGCCTTTGTGCTGTCAATCTTAGCAAGTCTGATTGTCGGACACACTACCAGCGAACAGGTCAAAGTCGATGTTGGTCAGTCGCTAGCCCAAATCGCTTACCAGATGGCTGATAAGCTAGACCGGGGGATGTTTGAGCGCTATCGCGACATTCAGATTATCAGCACACTCGATGCCATCCGCGATCCAGATTCTGTATCACAGCAGCGCACACTCTTAGAAAAGCTACAAAGCACTTATACTGATTATGCTTGGATAGGTTTAACTGATAATAAGGGTATTGTTCAAGCCAGTACAAGAAAATTATTAGAAGCCAAGGATGTTTCTCAAAGACCTTGGTTCATTCACGGGCGAAGAGCAAGCTACATCGGTGACGTACATGACGCTGTAAAACTGGCGAAATTGCTACCCAATCCGACGGACGAACCACTGCGTTTTGTAGATATAGCGGTTCCTGTGATCAATCTTCAAGGTCAGCCACAGGGTGTTTTGGGTGCTCATTTAAGCTGGACATGGTCTCGGGAGGTGGAAAAATCACTGTTACCGACTGTACAAGAACGCAACAAAGAAATGTTTGTTCTTAGTCAGAATGGTGATGTTTTGCTAGCCCCTCCGGAGTTTCGTGCTGTGAATTCCCTATCCCTAAAAAGTGTTAAAGCAGCGCAACGTGGGATGAATGGTTTCCTAATTGAGACTTGGTTGGATAGTCACAGTTATCTGACTGGCTACGCTCAAAGTGTCGGTTATCGGAATTACGCTGGATTAGGGTGGTTGGTGCTAGTACGGCAAAAAACTGATGTCGCATTTGCTCACATAAGGCATCTACAACAGCAGATATTTATTGGAAACATGATGCTAGGTATATTATTTGCTGTTTTGGGTTGGCTTGTGACAGCAGCAATTACCAACCCCATGTTGGCGATCGCCAAAGCCGCCAACTACATCCGTCAAGGTCACAAACAAGTTAAAATCCCCGTCCTCCAAGGTCAAGATGAAATCGCTAATCTCTCTCGAAACATCAGCCAGCTTGTTTTTACTTTAACCCAGCAGGAAAAAGATCTCAAGGCAAGTAACGCCCAGTTGCAGCTAGAACTCACCTCCAAGCTGGTGGCGCAAGAAATGCTACGACAAAGCGAAGAGAAATTTCGCCAATTAGCAGAAAACATTCAAGAAGTTTTTTGGCTTCAAGACTTCAAAATCTGCAAAATTATCTACATCAGTCCTGCATACGAGCAAGTGTGGCAACGCAGCCGCGAGAGTTTGTATGCTAACCCCAATTCCTGGTTGGAAGCTATTCATCCAGAGGACAAAGAGCGCGTAGTTACTAATATTCAGAACAATACATATAGCGCCTACCACAATGAATATAGAATTGTGCAGCCAGATGGTTCTGTACGTTGGATTTGGGATAGTAGTTTTCCAGTTTACAACAATCTTGGAGAAGTCTATCGTCGAGTGGGCATCGCCCAAGATATTACCGAGCGAAAACAGGCTGAAGAAAACCGTTTAGCACTAGAGAAAGAAAGAGAAATTAGTAAACTCAAATCCGACTTTATTACCATTGCATCTCATGAATTCCGCACACCGCTGACGACCATTTTGTTGTCTTGCGACTTTCTCCAAAACTACGGTAATCAATTACCTTATGAGAAAAAAGAGCGACATTACAATAAAATTAAATCAAGCGTAAAACATCTAACTCAGATATTAGAAGATGTTTTAATTATCGGAAAAACAGAAGCAGGAAAACTTGAGTTTGAACCAACTCCCATAGACTTAATAAGCTTGTGCATAGATTTAGTCGAACAGCTACAGTTGAGCGCTGGCGAAAAGTATCATCTTAACTTTGTTGAGGAGTGCGTTTACGGCTGCAAAAGAGAAGACCTACCTGTGATGGATGAAAAATTGCTTCGGCATATACTCACCAATTTACTTTCAAATGCCATTAAATATTCTCCACAAGGAGGTACTATTCTCTTTGAACTTATTTGTAACCAAAAAAGTGTCATTTTCCGTATTCAAGATGAAGGTATTGGCATTCCAGAAGAAGATCAGCCCAAGCTATTTACCTCCTTTTTTAGAAGTAGTAACACAGGCAATATTCCAGGAACCGGGCTAGGGTTAACTATTGTCAAAAATGCAGTTGAATTGCACGGAGGACAAATTACGGTAGAGAGTCAAGTGGGTGTAGGTACAACATTTACCGTGATACTGCCACTGAATAAAACAGTTGCAGTGGAGAAAACCTTGACGAAAGGAAGTGGTTAGTAGTTAATCGAATTAGTTGAGACACTACAACCCCCACTAAAGCAGTAGAAAATAGCGTTAGGGTTTGCGAGAGCGTTTGGTCAGGCGTGATACACCTCGGTCACTTCATAGAGGTGAGGATCGAACGAGGCGATTTCAGCAACCCTTTGTGCAAAGGGCACGATAGCTGGATTATCCCTCACAGATTCAAACGCTTCACGGCTTTGCCACTGGGCGTAGTTCGTCACCCGTACACCGTCCAAGCTCTTATGGATACTCGCAGAAACGAAACCCGGTACGTGCCGATAGATGGTGTTCAGCGCTTCTGCCAGCAGTTCTACAAGCTGTTGTTGATCCTCCGGTTTGCAGGTGTGGACGGTGATGAGCGTTACCACTGGTTGTCCTTTTTCGATCGCGATCATGTCCTTAACTCCTCATCATAGATACATAAGACCCATGCTGAAGCTCGTCAATAATGGACGGCGCTTCAGGCGTCCAGCCCAACAATGCCTTGGTTCGCTCCGCGCTCAAGCGCTTCTCACTGGCGATCGAGTCCGCCAGATCCCCATACTGCTGGTGGGCTTCCTCGATTGCCCAAGCCTCTATCCGACCGCCATACCCCAGAGTCCGGCTGATTGCCGCCACAATCTCCCGCATGGTGATCGGTTCGCTCGCAACAGCATGGAGGACTGAGCCTGCGGGTGCTTTTTCGAGCGCGAGAGCATAGAGATCGCCTAGATCGTCGATGTGAACCGTTGACCAAGCATTTTCGCCATCTCCGAAAGTACGCCCTACCCCCGCTTGGCGTGCCAATGTAATCAAGAGATTCACCAGTCCACTGCCACCACGACCGTAGACCAGACCGGGACGCACCACAATGCTACGCACGCTGCGGTTGGCGGCATCAAGAACCAACCGCTCGATTTGGGCACGCACCTGCACGAAGAGGGGCGGATTGGGGACTACATCTTCGGCAGCAAGGGTCATCCCCGTATCACCGATCGTCCCAGCACCGCTCGTATAAATGAAGGCACCCCCTGTGCCTGCGATTGCATCCAGCATGACCGAAACAGCAGCTTGCTCGGCAGCGTAGGATTCGTCCATCTTGCTCCAGTTGTCATAGTTGAAGGCGGTATGGACAACTGCCTCCGCATTTTTGGCAGCACTGGCGAGACTGGAAATATCCTCCAAAACACCGACATAGGGTTGAACTCCCATGTCTGTGAGGCGCTGTGCCGATTGTTCGGATCGGGCAAGCCCAATGACCGTGTGATTTCGGGCGATAAGCGATCGCACAACCGCGCTACCAATGTATCCTGTTCCGCCTGTCACAAAGACCTTCATCAAAACCTCCGAGATACCCCGTCCGCCTATGCGGCGGGGAGGGATAGGAGGGGTGGTTGAGTGGGGTTCGATGCTCCCGAAACCACCAACCCCGTTGAACGAGCAACCATCCGACATTTGCTGATGGCTCTTTGACCCAACCGCTTCCAGTTCGCGTCTGATATTGATAGCTGCTTGCTCGTGTATCCAGAGCAGTAACCCAGTTGGTCTTTGTAAGCAACCAAGTCACCTTTACGGATACCGAATGGTGTAGTCGCTCCGCCGTAACGCTCTCTAACTCCACCTTTGGCTGGAACAGCATCGTGCAAGCGTCTCCTGGTAATTCTGGGTCTAGAAATTACCTTGAAGATTGCAGGCGTAATTGATACCGAACCTACCCAGATACAACCACGGGTATTAGCGGTATGAAAGGGTTTGTACTGCACAAATGTGGCACAGGCTAGAGCGATAGCATCGACGGCATGAGTTTCGGGTGATTGGCGTTCTTTATTTGCCTTGTCTTTAATCAAGCCGAGATGTTGACGAATTTGGGAAGTACCGTTTCCGTCTTTAAGCCAACCTTCTCGTGTGATGACAGGAGCAAACTGACGTAATTGCTCTAACATCCAAGTTTGCCCAACCATCACCGCAGAAAATCCTTTTCCTGATTTGGCACCTTTCCTGCCGCTTGTTAAATCAACATCGGCTCTCACTTGCTCATAGACAATTGCTGAAACAGGGAATATCTTGCACAATTCGGCAACTACTCTCAGTTCTAGTTGACGGTTTGAGCGAATACTTGGGGCAATTTTAGATTGACGCCGATTCTCAAACCGCTTTTGCCTATGATTACGCAGATTAAAAACTACCATTAGGTTAATCCTTCTGCCTCTACGGCTCCTCCGCAGCAGTCTGCGGTAGTCCATTTTACTGTTAATCCCTGGCATCGCTGAAGCCTGTTTTGGGATAAAGCCCATGAGAACAAGGTGAAGCATTCCAAGAGTGTACTTTTGAGATTGAACAGCAACGCCGGAAAAACGTTTTCCTGGGTCGAGTCCAATGCTGATTGATTGAGTTTCGTAACCTGATGGCGGTTCAACTAACTGGACATAAAATATGCCTAAGTCTGACCATTTTGGAATTGCCTTACCTTGCTCCATCCAACGACGTGAGCGAGATGCAGTCGTTGGCATTAACGGCTTGCCCTCCTTATCTACTACTGGCACTCGAACGTTTTGCATGGTATAACCCATAAATGTTTTAGTCCCTTTGCTCAACCACATCAGTGTGTCTTGGCTTTACCCAACGTTCTAACCACTAGAACCTAGAGAGGTACGGGCTAGGGAAGTACCTGTACGTCTGTAACTGATGTAGTCTCGTGAGCTATTCAACAGTTACCTTGCTAAAAGTGGTCTTAGCAATCCCCAGGCTCAGGCTTGCCAGCCTGGGGTAGTTGAATAGAGTTTCCTGTATTGTGCCAAATTCGATGGTAGACACTCGCCAGAAATCTGTCTTGTCAATCTCGGCTTTTTTTAGAACATTCCTGCTATTGATTGCGGAATTTGAGCGGGGTAGTTCCAACCAGACGCTTAAATTGGCGCGTGAAGTGGCTCTGATCCGCAAACCCAACCAGACGAGCAATGTCAGCAATCATTAACTCATTGTGCTGCAACAACTGCATGGCTCGTTCCATCCGACACTGCATCACATATTGATAGACTGAAACCCCTATCGATTGCTTAAACAGCCGCGAGAAGTAATATTGGCTCATGCCAGCTTCACAGGCGATCTTTGCCAGCGATAAGTTACCCGCTAGATTATCGTGAATGAATTCATTGACACTCTCAGCCCTAAAGGGTCTGAGATTCTGCTAACAGAATCGTAATTCAGTAGAGGATTTTTACTCAAACCGTACTTACAATTTCTATCTTGCTGCGTCCGTCAAGCGACGCCTAAACAATC